>Ga0308419_1001126_pt1 | contig 18037 bp, 13 predicted proteins | sample HotsprSampleMS50_FD_203674 | JGI IMG/M metagenome (GOLD analysis project Ga0308419, IMG submission 203674) | Hot spring phototrophic mat microbial communities from Mushroom Spring, Yellowstone National Park, Wyoming, United States - 20090730_MS50 ... | reverse complement strand
GATTAATTAATCGCCCCTGCCTTGCTGCACCATCAGAGGCAGTGTCGGCGCAGGCCGACACCTGGCGCGAAGCGCCTGAAGAGGGCGATTTCAATCGGCTGAATAGTTACGCCGATTTTTTGAGGCGGCCACAGGTGTAAACCAATTTCACGAGAAAATGAACCATTCCCACAAAAACGAGGGATAAAAACATGGCCGAGAAGCTGCGCATTGTTCCTCTGGGTGGGCTGGGCGAGGTCGGCAAGAATATGATCTCCATCGAGTACGGGCGCAATATCCTCGTTGTGGACGCCGGCATCATGTTCCCCGAGTCAGACATGTTGGGGATAGATTACGTGATTCCCGACTGGAGCTACTTGCGGAACAAAAAGGACCTGATACGTGCCATCGTGATCACGCATGGGCACGAGGATCATATCGGTGCTCTACCTCATTTCCTGGAGGAATTCAATGTCCCCGTTTACGCCACCCGGCTGACACAGGGGCTCATTGACGTGAAGCTGAAAAGAAGTCGCCTCTCTGGGGGAGTGACGTTAAACACATACGCCCCGGGCGATGTGATCCGTATCGGGCCTTTCACTATCGAACCTTATCACGTATGTCATTCCATCCCGGATGGGGTAGGGCTGGGAATCACCACGCCGGCGGGACTGATCGTGCACAGCGGCGACTTCAAATTTGATCACACACCGGTGGACGGCCATCCTACGGACTACGCCAAACTCGCCGAGTTCAGCAGCCGCGGCGTTCTGGTATTGCTTTCCGATAGCACCAACTCCGAGCGGCCGGGCAACACCCCCTCGGAGATGGCTTTGAACGCGGCCTTTCATGAGGTAATGCGCGAGGCAACCGGCAGGGTGATCGTGGCAACCTTCGCCTCGCTGATCTCCCGCATCCAGCAGGTGGTGGACGTCGCAGCAGACTACGGGAGAAAGATCGCCATCGCCGGCAGGGCGATGGCTGAGAATACCAGAATGGCCTGTAGCCTGGGCTACCTGAACATCCCCGAAGGAATGCTGGTGAGCCTTGAAGAGGCGGCGCGCCTGCCACCACAGAAAGTCGTGATTATGGCCACCGGAGTGCAGGGGGAGCCGACCGCTGTCCTGAGCCGCCTGGCCACCGGTCAGCATCCCACGCTCCAGATTCAGGAGGGTGATACGGTGGTGCTCTCTTCCCACACCATCCCGGGCAATGAGGAACTGATCCATCGTGTGATCAATCGGCTCTTCCAGCGGGGCGCGGATGTCTACTATGACCCGCTTGCGCCGGTCCATGTCTCCGGCCATGCCAGTCAGGACGAGTTGAAGCTCCTGATCGGTATCCTCCGCCCGCGCTTCTTCGTCCCCATCCACGGCGAGTTGCGTCACCTTAAGCAACACGGCAAAATCGCCTGCCAATTAGGCATCGCGCCGGAGAACGTCGCCGTTGTCGAAAACGGCTACGTGCTGACCTTCGGCGAGCGACTGGAGATCGGCGAGCGAGTGCCTGGCGGCTATGTCTTTGTGGACGGGGCACGGGTAGGTGAGGTCGGACCGGCGATTATGCACGAGCGAGAGGTGTTAGGGCAGAACGGATTCTTTCTGGCTGTGCTGTGCTGCGATCGTAATACCGGTCAACCTGTGGACAGGCCGCGCATCATCACGCAGGGATTCGTTTCCATACCGGATGCCAGGGAACTGCTGACCAGGGCAGAGGACGTGGTGCTCGAGGCAGCACGCACCGCGCCGCGCTCTTCCCCCAGGGAGATCGAGCAAGTGGTGGAAAATGCCCTCTCCCATTTCCTCCGCCAGGAGGCTAAGGGACGGCCGGTGGTGATACCGGTGGTGATGGAAGTGTAGATGCTTGTGGAAGAGGAAGCCCTGACAGTCAAAACAGAGCGCCTGCAGGAGCTGATAGCCGGTTTGGGTAGCGTGGGTGTGGCTTACTCGGGTGGCGTGGACAGCACACTGCTCCTGGCGCTCTGCTGCGAAGTACTGGGCACGGCACATGTTGTGGCCCTGACCGTGCACTCGGAGCTGACGCCGGCAGCAGAACGACGCCAGGCTGCACAAATAGCGGCATGGCTGGAAGTGAGGCATCGCGTGGTGACAATGGAGGTGCTGGAGAACCAGGACATTGCCGCCAACCGTCCCGATCGCTGCTATCACTGCAAAAAGGCGCTGTTTGCACGCCTGTACGAGATCGCCCGGGCGGAAGGAGCGGCCGTGCTTGTGCACGGCGCCAATCTGGACGACGCCGACGATTACCGGCCTGGCATGCGTGCCGCGGAGGAGCTGGGGGTGCGCGCACCTTTGCTGGAAGCCGGGCTTACCAAAGAAGACGTGCGTGCGCTCTCACGGCGCATGGGGCTGCCAACCTGGGACCTGCCCTCGATGGCCTGTCTGGCTTCACGCATCCCCTACAATACGCCGCTCACCGGCGAAGCGCTGGCTCGCATTGATGCTGCTGAGTCCTATCTGCGGGAGCGTTTTGCCTTGGGCCAGTTGAGGGTACGCGACCATTTCCCGCTGGCGCGTATCGAGGTGCCAGAGACCGAGATTGCCCGGCTCTCAAGCGCTGACACCCGCGCAGCGATCGTCCGCAGGTTGCGTGAGCTGGGGTATCGCTATGTCACGCTCGATCTGGAGGGCTTCCGCAGCGGCAGCATGAACCCCAATAGCTTACAGGTGAAGCAATGAACGACGAACTGATGAAACGACTGACCGACCGACAGGACGAATGGAGTCACTTCGCCGTACCAGACTTCGAGCGCACCCATCGCAAGGGCGTTCCCGAGATCATCCTGGCGGATGGCAAGACAGTCGAGCAAAGCCTGAGCATTGCCCGTGCTTTCCTGGAACGCACCGGGCGCGCCATCCTCAGCCGGGTGGGAGTGGAGCTGGAAGCACGGCTGCATCAGGAGTTTGCGACGGTGGCGGAACTGGAGTGGATAGCCCCCGCCCGTGCCGCTGTGCTGCGCCGCCCGGACTTCATCCGTCCACAGACGGGCGGACGTGTGGGTGTGCTTTCCGCCGGCACCTCCGATATCCCGGTGGCAGAGGAGGCAGCACTGGTGTGCCGGGAGATGGGATGCACCGTCTATACCGCCTACGACGTTGGCGTGGCAGGCTTACACCGACTGTTCGAACCGCTGAAAAACATGCTGGATAGGTATGGAGTGGACGTGCTGATCGTGGCTGCCGGTATGGACGGTGCGCTGCCATCTGTGGTCGCCGGGCTGGTGGACGTGCCGGTGATCGGCCTCCCCACCTCCACCGGCTACGGCATTGGCGGTGACGGTGTCGCGGCGCTCTACTCGATGCTCCAGACCTGCGTCCCTGGCCTGGCCGTAGTCAATATTGACAACGGCATAGGCGCCGGCGCGGTGGCCGGTTTGATTGCCAATAACGCTGCCAGGGCCAGGGCAAGATAACGGAACGCGGGCCTGCGGCCTGTTCACAAGAGGGCGAGAAGATGCTGTTCGGGGAATCTGTCAGACTGCGTGCCATCGAAAGGGAGGACATTCCCACTTTCATCCGCTGGTTCAACGATCCTGAGGTACGCCGCTACCTGTTGATGTACGAGTCTCTCTAAAGCGCGCGAGGAACGCCGGTGCGAGGCACACCTGGATAAACAAAACGAATTCATCTTCGCCATAGAGGCCAGGTTCTATTCAGCCTGCGCCCGCCGGACCACAATCCGGCGGGGCAGATGGCATCTGTGCCACCTGGGCGTCTCTGTGTAGCCAGTTTCTGCAAAGTCGGGCGGACTGTGGTCCGCCCGGCACAGGCTGTGGTCCGCCCGGCACAGCACGAGCAGGCTGAATAGTTGCGAGGCCAGAACAGAAGAGGGATGGGTACACATCGGCAACGTCGGCCTCTATCGGGTGGACTGGAAAAACCGCAACGCCATACCGGGCATAGCGCTGAGAGAGAAAGCTTATTGGGGACGCGGGTATGGCACCGCTGCTGTACGTACCGCACTTCGCTTCGCCTTCCAGGAATTGAACCTCCACCGGGTCGAGCTGGAAGTGGTGGCCGATACCCTCCGGGCCATCCGATGCTATGAAAAGGCCTGCTTCGTCCGCGAGGGAACGCGCAGGGAGGCCATCTTCAGGGACGGTCGCTACAACGATCTCCTTGTGATGGCCGTTCTGGCAGGGGGACCGGCCTGAGCTTGCAGTGATAGCGTCTCAGCGGTCTATGTCAGCGCCTCCGGTCGGAGCAGGCCGACCGAAGGCCGCGCTCCAAAGCGGGCGACTTCAGTCGGCGTGGACAGGCAGTTACGTTTGACAAAAATATACCCACCATATAGAATCAGGGTATCTATTCAGCCTGCGCCCGCCGGCCCACAGTCCGGCGGGTCGAAGGCCATCTGAGCCATTTGCGGGTGTCTCAATGTAGCCAGCGTTTGCAGTATCTGCCTCGTGCGGACTGGGGTCCGCCCGGCACAGCACGGGCAGGCTGAGTAGTTACGAATCAGGAACGATGATGAAGTTTTGCGATCCGTATGCATCCCGGAAGTACGTGTCTCAGAGATGGGGCTGCGGACGGATCCCTGTTAAGAATGCGGGAGGACCGGTGCGAGAATTGAAAACCACTTTGATCTACCCCGGCATCGCCGGCTTCGGGTTCAATTCACTCAAGCGGGGGATGGAGGCAGGGTGGATCTCACACGGGCTGGCCTCTCTCAGCGCCGCGGCCAAAGCCCAGGGTTTCGAGGTCAACCTGATTGATCTCCGGGCTCTGAGCGGCTGGGATCATTTTCGGGCAGTGCTGGCCGAACGCGCTCCCGATGTCGTCGGTGTGACGATGATGAGCGTTGATTATAACCCTGCCCGTCAGGCCATCACCATCGCTAAAGAAGTCAACCCTGAGGTCATCACTGTCATCGGAGGTCCTCACGTCACCATTGCCCTGGAGGATGCGTTACGCATTCCTCACGTTGATTACCTGATAACCGGCGAAGGGGAGGTGACTTTTCCCAGGTTGCTCCATCTGCTTGAGGCGGGCACCCCGCCGCCTTATCGCGTGTTGCGTGGCGAACCCCCTGATCTGAACGCTATCCCCTTTGCCGACCGGGAACTGTTCCTTGATGAGTGGCGTAAGTGGGGCTACGATCTTGATTCACCGGAAGTCCCCTTTGTCGAGGAATTGCCCCCTCCCTTCGTCACCATTATTGCCGGCCGCGGGTGCATCTATAATTGCGCTTTCTGCAAGCCTGGGGAGGATTATCTGTTCGGCAAACGCACCCGTCGCCGCAGCGTGGATAATGTCATCGCCGAATTGCACGAATTGGTCGGGCGTTATCGTATTGCTTCGTTCATGTTCCACGATGACTGCCTTACAGAGGATCGCGAGTGGGTAATGGAATTCACCGAACGCTATCGGCAGGAAGGCTTCACTCAGCCTTTCTTCTGCCAGAGCCGGGCGGACATCATCGTGAAGCATGAGGATATGGTGGCTCGTATGGTTGAAGCGGGCCTGCGCGGCTACTTCATCGGCTTTGAGAGCGGGAACGATCGGGTGCTCCGCTTCATCCGCAAAGGCACCACCGTGGAGCAGAACCGCCAGGCCGCTCGCATCTGCCGCAAATACGGCATCTCAATATGGGCCAATTATATGTTGGGACTCCCGACCGAGACAAAAGAAGAGGTCATGGACACAGTGCGGCTGATGAAAGAAATCGATCCGGACTACTACAGCCCGGCCTTCTTTACCCCTCACCCGGGCACCGACCTGTATGATTATGTGGTCGAACACGGCCTCAGCCGCATCACCGATTACGATTCCTACCGGCGCAATCCCACCGAACCGAAGATCAAGGGGCAGGATTATGCATTCCTGCACCGGGCAATGATGGAAAGCCAGCGCCGCAAACCGTTCAATTATTTCAAGCGCTGGGTCCGCCACCAGTGGCGACGAGCACGTCGTGTCACCCCGGCCAGATTGATGCGCAAGCTCTATGAGGCAGTGCGATGAGTCGAGTACCGGGCCAGCAGGAAAAATGGCCCTCACCCGACCTCCCTATAACAGAGTTGGGACTTCCCGCGCGAATCAGAAACATCCTGCTCAATGCAGGGTTCAGCTCCGTCGGCGATGTGCTGGCTGCGCTCAGCCGCGGCGATGAAGCACTTACCAGCCTGGAGGGCTTTGGACCGCGCTCCCTGGCCACTTTGAAGACGCGTCTCCAGGAATGCGGCTTTCCTCTGCCGACCGAAGCACCCCCTGCTCTCGATTCTCTGGCTGCTGCCCTGGCAAGAGAGTTACAGGAATTGATCGCTATGGAAGAGTTGCCGGAGCAGCCGCCGCCCCCGCCACCGCCTCTGCCGCGGACAGAAGCCCGGCTACACCCCGCTGCGGAACATGTCCCTCACAGGGGCTTTCCGCTTCGCTATTTACTCTTTGGACTGTGTATCCTGGCGGCGGCGCTGCTGCTGGTATCACTCGTCCTTTTGAACCGGCTGGGTCTCATCGGCTATGAGGCACTCACCGCCGCCAGCAACTCCGCCTCCCATCCCGACGGGATAACGCTCAGCGTTGACCAGACCACTTTCACCGGCCGGCTGCGGGTGCACCTCTCCTCGATCCCGCGCCTGCAACTGCTCGAAGGCTCCGTCGGGAGCGAACTGCGCCAGGCGGTCGCCGCGCTCCCCTCCCACCTGACCGTCAAAAGCCCGCTCTACCTCATCAAGATACGTGGCAGGGTGACGCAGCCGGTGACGATAGACGTGCTGGTGCCGAACGATGCGGAGCCCTGGGAGACGCTCGACCTCTACACCTGGACCGGCGAGAGCTGGGAATGGGTCGGGGGCGAGCTGCACACCGAGGAGGAGGGGCGGGAGTTTCTGCGCGCCCGGGTGAGCGCGGTGCCGGCCAACGTTGTGGTGGTGCAGGCCGGCCAGGTTGCGCCACGCGTCTCGGCCACGTGGGAGGCCGGCGACCAAACGGTTGAGGCTGCGGCTGGGCTGGTTGACGAGGTCAACCCGCTGGGTCTGTTTCTGGGGCTTGACGGCGGGCTTGTGGGAGACCCTGACGGGTTGCTGCAGCCGGTGGCAGGGGGCAACTACCAGGTGGTGCCGGTGGTGCGCAACTGGGCGCCCGACGGAACGGTCAACCGGGGATTGCTGCTGGACGTGTTGACGCTGCCGGAGGTGCAGGCGGCCCACATAGCCAGCCTGGTACGGCTGTGTCAGGAGCGGGGCTATGGCGGGGTCGAGGTGGACTACCGGGGGTTGAGGGCAGAGGAGCGGGAGCTGTATACTCGTTTCATTGCTGCGCTGGCCGGGGCGTTGCACGCTGTTGGGAAGCGGCTGAACGTGGTGGTGGAGAATCCGGAGGCAGTGGCCGGGGGATGGGAGACCGGCGGCTACGACTGGGCGGCGCTGGGGGAGGTGGCGGACGTGGTGAAGGTGCCATTTCCTGGCGACCCGCGGGCTTACGAGGAGGGGGGCGAGGTTCAGCGGCTGCTGGAGTGGAGTGTTGGGCAGGTGAACCGGTACAGACTGCACATGCAGGTTTCCTCGCTAAGCGTGGAGGCTGGGGGCGATGGGGAGCGGTATGTGGCGTTGGATGAGGTGCTGGTCCACTTTGGGCGGGTGGTGGCCCGCGATGGCGTGACGCGGGTTGAGCCTGGGGGACGGGTGAGCTTTGGGCTGGAAGGGAATGTGCGGAGCATCACCTATCTGGAGGGATTGGCGAGCTATCAACTGGAGTATCCTGGTGAGGATGGGGGGATACGGACCGCGTGGCTGGGGAGCGGCGGGTTGCTTGGTCGGAGGCTGGAGTGGGCGCGGCGCTATCATCTTGGTGGGGTGGCGGTGAGTGGGCTGCTTGCGCCGGGGAACATGGGCGGGGTATTGGAGGCGGTGGCGGCCTATCGCAGTGGGGGCAGCGGGGGTGGTGGTGCGCTGCCTGAGGTGGAGTGGACGGTGACGAGTGCGGAGGCGACGGTGGATCGGCAGGCGGTGCCGCTGACGGCGCCGGATTACACCTGGATGGTGCTGGCGGCCGAGGGGGAGTACACCGTGCGGGCCACCATCGCCGGCTCCGACCACGGCTCAGTAGCGGTTTATGTGAGCGCGCCACGTGTGACAGAAATAACAGCGACTGCCACCACCACGGAAGAGGTAGCGGCGGAGTGCCTGAGTGCCCGCTACCTGAAGGACGTGACTGTCCCCGATTATACCCATATGGAGCGCGGCCAGACGTTTATCAAGACCTGGCTGGTCCAGAATTCCGGTTCCTGCGCCTGGCCTGCCAGCACCGAACTTGTCGCAGCCTACTCCCAACTTGGCGGCGTTGGGCGGGTGTCGGTCGGCCCGGTCGCGGTTGGAGAGACAGTCGAGATCAGCATCGAACTCACCGCTCCAGATGCTGATGGGACATTTGATGGCCTCTGGTCATTGTGGGCGGACGGCAGGGAGATCCCCGGCGGTAAACTGACGGCGGTGATCCGCGTTGGCGAAGAGGCGGGCGGTTAGACAGCAGGCGCAACTCGCGGCGGGTCGGTTTAGCTCAGGGGGCGATTTCTAAATCAGTCCGGCGGGCACAGGCTTACAAAAAAGCCAGCGGGCCAGTTAGATGCAGCCCACCCGCAATTCGCCAGGGATTACTCGTTGGAAGCTATCGTTTTCCCTTTCGGTAAGCGCTGGGAGACACCCCCACTTCGGCCCGGAACACGCGGGCGAAATAGCTGCTCCCGGAAAAACCAACCTCCAATGCCACCTCGGTGATGCTCCTGTCACCTGTTTCCAGCAGTGCCCTGGCCTGCCGGATGCGGTAACGTCTGAGGTAGTCAACCGGCGTGATACCGATTTCCTTGCGAAAGCAGCGGCTCAAATGCTGCTCGCTGAACCCGACGTAGGCGGCGATATCATCGAGGGAGATCGGCTCTGCATAGTGCTCGTGGATGTAGGCCATCGCTTTGCGCACGATCTGCTGCGCCCCGCCACCAAGTCGGCGTCGGCGGGCCAGTGCTGCCTCGATGTGCTCCAGCGTCTCCTGGACACTGAACAGCCCCTTCCCCAGCACGCTCGCCACCCCCCGGTTTAGACGTGCCATGTCCTCCTCGGTCAATACCTGTCCGGTCAACACGATCACCGGGATATTGCGGCTCATCTCCTCCCGGCGCATCGCCTCCAGCACCTGGAACCCGTCCAACTCTGGCATCATCAGGTCCAAAAGCACCAGGTCGGGGCGCTCCTGCCGGATAACCTCCAACGCCTCACGTCCGTTTCGCGCCTGCAAGACGCGGAAACGCGGTGACTGCGATTCCACGATGCGCGCATGCATCGCCAGCACCTGCGGTTCGTCATCCGCGATCAGGATTTTCTTTTCCGTTTCCCTTTTCATTCCCTGACGAGCGAGCGCATCTGCCAAATCTGCTGCGCTCATCGGCTTCGTCAGATAGTCAATCTCTAACAGCGAACCTCTCTCGCCATCATCGAGCGTATAGAACAACACCGGTATATGTTGCGTCGCCGGGTTGCTTTTCAGAACCTTGACGATTTCCCAACCGCGCTCCGCTGCAACCTGGCGATCCAGAATCACCGCTTGCGGGGTTTCTGCCGAGAGAGCCGCCAGCCAGGTCCTTTCGTTATCCTCGTCTATCTGGTAGCTTGCCACCTCAAGCCCTTGAGAGGCCAGGTGGTCGCGCAACAGGCTCCCTCCCTGCGCATCCCCTGTCAGGAGCAACACCGGGTACGCCTCGGCTGGGGAAGGAGGAGGGGAAGCTATCAGCGCCGGCAGCGAGAAGTAGAACGTCGAGCCGCCGCCTTCCTCGCCGGACGAACACACACCAATCTCACCCCCGTGTAACTCGACCAGTCGCCTGCAGATCGCCAGTCCCAGGCCCAGGCCGCCATATCCTCGCGCTGCTGTCCGCTCCGACTGCCGGAACTCGTCAAAGATTATTTTCTGCTCATCCGGCGGAATGCCCAGACCTGTGTCCTGGACCGACACGGTCACGCGATCATCTTCTGCCGTCACCGTCAACGTGACGTGGCCCTTTGCGGTGAATTTGACCGCGTTGTTCACCAGGTTCAGCACTACCTGCCGCAGGCGGGTGCGGTCTCCCCACACATGCGGCAACCCGTCGGGGATTTCGGCCCGCCAGGCTAACCCCTTGTCACGTGCCAATTGCTGTCCGATCGCCAGTACCGGCTGCAGTACTTCGGCCAGGTCCAGCGGCTCACAGGTTAACCTTAGCTGCCCCACCTCGCTTCGCGCCAGGTCCAGCACGTCGCGGATCAGGCCATCCAGATGCCGGGCACTGGCATAGATGTGCTCCACATCCTCGCGGTTCACCAGGCATTTGGTCTGGTCAACCTGTTCTCCTTCTCGCAGCAGAAGTGCACTCAGGCCGGTGATCAGGTTCAGGGGGGTGCGGAGTTCGTGGCTGACGGTTGAGAGGAAGCGGCTCTTGAGCCGGTTCGCTTCCTCCGCCAGCCGGCGTCCCTCAAGCGCATCGCGATACAGGCGGGCGGTGCGCAGCGCCGATCCAAGGTTGTGCACGATCGCGGCACAGGGCTCGAAATTCGTCGCACTGAAGGCTACAAAACCGGTCGCACGGTCGTCAATCAACAGCGGCAGGAGTGCCAGGTGGAAGGCGGCATCGGCCGGATAGAGTCCCGGTGGCGGAAACTCACGTGCGGGGAATTGGCGACCGGCTCCACTTTGGGGCAGGCCGGCGTCGAGCAGGACGGTACAATGCGGCAACAGGTCGTTTTCCTGCGGCGCATACAGCGCGGCGAGCGCGTGTTGGATTCCCAGTTGCGGCAGATGTTGCGCCAGGATACGGGCACTTTCAGAGGCGTCCAGCGCGGTCAGTAATTGGGAAGTCATCAAGCCCAGGCGATTGGTCATCTCCATATGCCGCAGCAGCGCCTCGTTCGCCTGGCGCTGCGCCTGCTGGCCGATTTCGAGGCAGACGCCGTCAATGAGCGTATCTGCGAAGTCGGGATTCGCCTCTGGTATGAGAGGCAACAGGTTGGGCAGATTGCTACGCAGGGCCGAGAGCGCGGCCTGCCAGGCATAGACGTCTTCGCCGCGCGCTTCGAGCCAGTCGAAAAGATGCCGCAATGCGGTGTTGAATGGCACATGGTTCCTGCCATACAGACTGGCCAGGAACGCGCGGAGGAGAGTCAGGCAGCGGGTTTCCACTTCCCCGGGGGTACTGTGTCGCGTCTCGACGAGCGTCCTTTCGGCCATCGCGCGCGCCAGGGCAATCTGCGTGGTTTCGAGATCATCCGATCCTGTCAGCGGCATGAGGACTGTGGCCAGAGTGCTCTCCGGACGGCACCCGCACGACTGGCGGATGACGAGTTGCGTGGGAATACGTGTATGTATCTCGCCGGTCTGCCTGCCCGCGATTGCATCGAGGATGGCAAGCACCGCGTGGTAGCCCAGCATAAACGCCGGATGGCGCACGGTGGTGAGCGGCGGCAGATGCGAACGCGCTTCGAGGATGTCGTCGAAGCCGATGACCGCGACGTCATCCGGCACGCGGCGGCCCGCTGCCCGCAGCGCCTCTATTGCCCCCAGGCAGGAGAGGTCGTTGCTCGCCAGCACGGCGGTGAACGGCGCGCCCGAGGCGATGATCTGCTGCATGGCCAGGCGTCCATCCTGGCGGCGGTGTTCGCCGAAGGCGACCAGGCGTGAGTCCTCTTCGACCCCCACATCGCGCAGTGCCTGGCGGTACGCGGCCAGCCGTTCGGCGCTGTCGCCGCCGTGCCCTGACTTGCCAGCGATGAACGCGATGCGCCGATGCCCGTGCTGCCAGAGATGGTCGAATGCCTGGCGGATGCCCCCGGCGTTGTCCACAGCGACGACCGGCCCCGGCTTTTCAGTGGTGGTCAGGACGACAGGATAACCTGAACGCCTCAGGGCCTGCACATATTCGAACTGGGCATCGGAGAGATCGTCGGGGACGATGATCAGGCCATCGCAGTTCCATGGGCCGATCGGCACGAAATCTCCCCCTGCGCCCGGCACCGCCCAGACGGTACGGCTGGCGCGCGGGCTTCCGGGCAGGCTGATCCCGCAGCCGAGCAGCAGATTGCAGTCCCGCTCACGTGCTGCCGCGCAGATCCCTCGCAGGAGCGCATGGGCATAGGAGTCAATACTCGTGCCCTCGTAGATCGAATAGGTCGAGAGAAAGCCGATTGTGGGACGTCCACCGGTCTTGTTCCGCATACTACGGACAGGCTCAAAGCTGTTCCACAATTCCTGCCAGCCTTCGCGCCAGGCGGACCTTTTCCTCCAGGTCGGCCAGGCGCGCCAGCATGATGCGCTGCGCCTGCGGGGAACCGGCCCCGTGCATGGACTCGGTGAGATAGGCCGCGGCCCCTGGCCCCAGCGTCAGGTTCTCCACCAACCGTAGCATCCGGCAACGCTCTTCCGTCGTGTACTGCTCAACGCTGCGCAGGTATTTCTCCAGATAGGGCCCCACCTCGGGATGAGCCAGGTCACGCTCCGATGGCAGCGTGACAAGCAGGCCGCCGGCAACGTCTTGCGCCAGCCGCGCGATCTCGTAGGGGAAGCGTGTCACGTTCAGTTTGCAGACGTTCGCCAGCAGCAGATCAACCAGGTAAGTGCCAGATACGGTCGGCCTGCCTTCCGCCGAACAGGCGATGCCGCAGGCGTACAACGTCTCGTTGAGGTGCACCATCTCGACGATCTTGTCTTTGATGTGTGAAGCCCTGTCTATACCCTGCATTTGAGCCAGCGCCTGCGCTGCTCCGATCAGCACATCGCCCACGCCGGCCTTGCAGCCGCCGTAACTCTGACGGTGGTAGCCGGCAAAGCGCTCGACGAGCAGCCCACTGAAAGCGTACTCGCCGGCCATGAACACCCGCTCCCAGGGGACGAAGACATCGTCCAGGATGATCACCGCTTCATGCCCGCCGAACTCACGGTTGCCCACGTCAAGTTGTCCTCCTTCCAGTTTACGCGTGTCGGAGGGCTGCCGGCCATAGATCATCAGGATGCCAGGGGCGTCTGCCGGGATTGCAAAAGCGACGGCATAATCGCGGTCCTCCTCCGCGAGCGTTTGGGTGGGCATGACGATGATCTCGTGCGCATTCAACGCGCCGGTCTGGTGCAGTTTGGCACCGCGCACCATAATGCCATCGGAATTGCGCTCAACAATGTGCACGAACAGGTCAGGGTCGGCCTGCTGTGAGGGCCTGAGCCGCCGGTCGCCCTTCGGATCGGTCATCGCGCCGTCCACTACCAGGTCGCGCTCCTGTACGTGCTGCAGGTAGCGGCGGAAACGGGCGTGATACGCGGTCCCCAGCGCCTGATCCATCTCGAAAGTCACCGAATCGAGCGCGTTGAACGCATCCATCCCCACGCAGCGCTGGAAGCAACAGCCCGTCGTCTGCCCCAGTAACCGCTGCATCTTGACCTTGGCCACCAGGTCTCCCGTACTCTGGTGCAGGTGGGTGAAGCGGTTGATCGTCTGGCCCGTCAGGTTAGAGATGGCCTGCATCAGGCCGGCATGCTCGGGCCGTTGGGCCAGTTCGTAGGTCATCGCGCAGGCGTTGAGCGATGGTCGCACCAGCGGGTGGTCAACCGGGTTCTCGACCTCCTGGCCCATAATAAACACACGCCTCTTCAGATGTCTCAGGCTGTCAATATACTCATCCTTTGTCATCAGCGCCATCTTTTGCCTGGCTCCACAGTTTCCTTAATTGCCGTACAGAGTTTCTGCTAACAAGTGTACCACAGAGCATAGCGGCGTCAAATGGATGTCGTTCAACGTCTGTGAGGGTGTCCGTCATATTTTTGCGTCTCCCCGGCCAGAGCTCCAGTGCAAGCTGGAGGGGACACAGAGATTGCAGGACAACTGTTCGCAGTTGTGCTGCGAAGACTGCGGCCCTGCGAAAATGCGTATTGACTCGTAAACCAAAACGGTTTATACTTTGACTTGTGAAACACGATCCCCCCTTGCGCACTCTCATCATTGGGGCCGGCATCGCCGGCATGCAGGCTGCGCTGGAGATCGCCAACGCAGGATATGGCGTTGTGCTTGTGGAACGGCTGCCGTCCATCGGTGGCCGTATGGCACAACTTTCGGAGACTTTCCCTACCCTGGACTGCGCCCAGTGTATCCTTACCCCGCGCACCGTTGAAACAGGTCACCATCCCCTGATTGAACTCTTCACCTATTCCCAGGTAAAGGACATCGAACCCTTCCCGGCGGGTGAAGGGACAGGCTTCCGCGTGCTCATCCATCGCCACCCTGCGTATGTTAACTGGGATGTGTGCACAGGATGTGGCTATTGCCAGGAAAAATGTCCCGTCCGCGTCGACTCTGAATTTGAGCGCAACCTGGGGAAACGCAAAGCGATCTATACCCTCTCTCCCCAGGCTGTGCCGAACAAGCCCGTGATTGACCGGCAACATTGTATTTTCTTCCAGCGAGGCAAATGCCGCGCCTGCGAGCGCTTTTGCCCGACCGGCGCGATTGACTACACCCAGGAGGCGCAGTCTGTCGAGATAGAAGTGCACGCGATTATCCTGGCGACCGGCTATGAGTTGTACGATCTCTCCCATCTGCCGGAGTATGGGGGCGGTCGGATGGCAGACGTGATAGACGCCCTGGCCTTCGAGCGTTTGCTCTCCGCTTCTGGCCCCACAGCGGGCAAAATACTGCGCCCCTCAGACGGAACGGTGCCACGCGAGGTTGTTTTCATCCAATGCGCGGGTTCCCGCGATCCGGAGCGACACCTCCCCTATTGCTCCAAAATCTGCTGTATGTATGCCGCAAAGCAGGCCATGCTCTATCGCCACCGCGTCCACGATGGCCAGGCTTATGTTTTCTACATTGACATCCGTGCCGCAGGCAAGCGCTACGACGAGTTCACCCAGCGAGCGATGGAAGAGGACAATGTGCTCTACCTGAGGGGTAAAGTCTCCCGACTGATGCGCAAGGATGGCAAAGTATATGTACTCGGGGCCGACACCCTGAGCGGCCGCCAGATCGAGATAGCCGCCGATCTGGTGGTGGTAGCACCGGCCATGCTGCCCCATCCGGAAACCCGCCGCCTGGCCGGGATGCTCGGTTTGCCGACGGATGAGCACGGCTGGCTGCTGCCATTAGAGCCTCATCTCCATCCGGTTGAGACCATCCGCCCCGGTGTATTCCTGGCCGGCACGGTCACCGGCCCTATGGACATCCCGGAGACGGTGGCTCACGCTGGCGGTGCGGCGGCTAAGGTGCTGAGTATGTTCCTGCACCGGACCGGCGCCCTGGCAGGAGGAGCTGGCTGAGATGGCTCGCATTGGCGTCTTTGTGTGTCACTGTGGGCTGAATATCGCCGGCACGGTGAATGTGCAGCAAGTGATTGAAGCAGTGCGTGGCTATCCAGACGTGGTGTTCGCCACCGATTACAGGTACATGTGCTCTGAGCCAGGACAGACGTTGATTCGACAGGCTATCGCCGAATATGCTCTCGACGGACTTGTCGTCGCTGCCTGCTCCCCGGCAATGCATGAGTCCACTTTTCGCAAGGCTGCTGCAGCCGCTGGCCTGAACCCCTATCGTGTAGAGATTGCCAACATCCGCGAACAGGTTGCCTGGCCACATCAGAGTGAGCCGGAGAAAGCCACGGAAAAGGCGCTGGATACGGTCGTCTCCATTGTGGAGAAGGTACGTCATGACGAGCCGCTTGTACCACTCACTTTCCCCGTCACCAGACGTGTGCTGGTCATAGGCGGGGGCGTGGCCGGCCTGACCGCTGCCCTGGAAATCGCCAACGCAGGCTACCCGGTGCTCCTCGTCGAGCGCTCGGAACGCCTGGGCGGGCATGTAGCCCAACTTTCACACCTCTACCCGAGTTTCGATCCCAGTGATACCCTTCTGACGCCGCTGATCGAGGCTGTCACCAGCCATCCCCTGATCCAGGTGCTGACTGATGCCGAGGTCACAGGATGGGAGGGCCAGGCAGGTAACTTCACCGTTACGGTCAGAGGCATCCCATCCCCTGTAAAAGTTGGGGCGGCAATACTGGCCACCGGTTTCGAGCTGTATGCTCAACAGCGCCTTCCTGAGTACGGCGGCGGACGCTATCCTGACGTGATTGACAGTCTGCAATTCGAGGCTATGCTGAAAGCCGGCGAGATACACCGTCCTTCGGATGGTCGGATACCCCAGGAGGTGGTCTGGGTGCAATGTGCTGGCTCTCGCGATCCAGTCTCTCACTGCCCCTATTGCTCCAAAATCTGCTGCATGTACGTGGCAAAGCAGGCCGCCCTCTACCGCAGGGCAATTCCAGGGGGACAGGCCTACGTCTTCTACATTGATGTGCGTTCTCAGGGACGGGGATACGAAGAGTTTGTCCGGCAGGTAATGGAGGAATATGAGGTTGTCTATTTGCGCGGGAAGGTCTCGAAGATCATCGAGAGGAACGGCGTACTGGAAGTGTGGGGAGCAGACACGCTGAGCGGCCAGGCGCTTCACCTCAATGCTGACCTGGTGGTATTGGCGCCGGCAGCGATACCCGGCACGGGAAGCGAGGTCCTGGCCCGCCTGATGCGCGTCGCCACCGACGAGAGCGGTTTCTTCGCCGAGGTCCATCCCAAGCTGCGCCCGGTGGAAAGCTTCACCGCCGGCATCTACCTGGCCGGCGCTGCTCAGTTTCCAAAGGACATCAGGGAGAGCGTGGCACAGGCAGCGGGCGCGGCCGCCAAAGTGCTTCAGCTCTTCGCACGCGGAGAGATGGTGGCTGAGCCGACTGTCGCCACAGTTGATGAGGAATTATGCGCCGGTTGTGGGCGCTGTGTGGAGGTATGCCCTTATGACGCGCGCACCATGCATCCATGGAGGAAACTCGCGACGGTCAATGCGGCCCTGTGCCAGAGCTGTGGAGCCTGCGCCGTGGCCTGTCCGAACAAAGCCACCACTATCAAGAATCTTTCGCCCAGACAAATCATGGCGATGGTAGAGGCGCTGCTATGACACGTAAAGTGCTTGTGATCGCTCCACACCCTGACGATGCCGAATTCTTTGCCGGTGGTACGCTGGCCAAAATGGCCAGGGAGGGTGCCGAGATCAGCATCCTTATCGCCACCAGCGGCGACAAAGGTTCCTTCGAGATTGACACACTGCATCTGAAAGAAGTGCGCCGCATAGAGGCATTGCGGGCCGCTGCCATCCTGCAAGTTCGAGAGGTTTCCTTTCTCGGCCACCCGGACGGGGAATTAGACCGGCTGCCACCCGGATACCTGCGCGCGCAATTTATGCGCGCCATACGCGAGCGACAGCCCGACACTTTGTTCACGTTCGATCCTTTCGCTCCCTTCGAAGATCACCCGGACCACCGTGCCGTCGCCTTTGCGGCATTAGAGGCGGCTAACTTCGCGCCCTATCCTCTGTACCATCCCGAGCAAATTGAGGAGGGGCTGGCCCCCCACTATGTGCTTGAAAGATACTTTTTTGCCAAGGACACCTCGTATGCGAATAAGGCGGTGGACATCGAAGAGACGCTGGAACTTAAAATCGCTGCCCTCCTGGAACACAAGAGCCAACTGGCCTTCCTGTTCGAGGATTGGATGCGCCAGGCCGGGCTGGCAGATGAGGGTATCGAGGCTGCACTCGCGACAGGCGATGCAGGCGAAAGCAGCGAGGATTGGGCCAGGGGAATGGCCTGGGTGGTAAGACAACGTGCCCGTGCCGATGGAGCTGCGGCCGGCCTCAAGTTCGCGGAGCGGTTTCGCTACTCCAACCTTGCTGCGCAGCGCCCGCTGGTGAAGAGACAGTGGTAATTTCCCGATGAGGAGGAAGAGATGCTGGAGGAACTGATACGCAAAAACCGGAGCTACCGTCGCTTCTATCAGGATGTGTCGGTTGACCTCGCGACACTTCGCGAGCTGGTAAATCTGGCGCGCCTCTCAGCTTCCGCGGCGAACCTGCAACCTTTGAAATACATCCTGAGCTGCGCCCCGGAGACAAACGCCCTTATCTTTCCCCACACACGCTGGGCTGGCTATCTCAAAGACTGGCCCGGTCCGGCGGAGGGCGAGCGGCCGGCCGCTTACATCATCATCCTGGGTGA
>Ga0308419_1001123_pt1 | contig 18084 bp, 19 predicted proteins | sample HotsprSampleMS50_FD_203674 | JGI IMG/M metagenome (GOLD analysis project Ga0308419, IMG submission 203674) | Hot spring phototrophic mat microbial communities from Mushroom Spring, Yellowstone National Park, Wyoming, United States - 20090730_MS50 ... | reverse complement strand
ATATAATTTTTACTTGGGTTTATTCTATCAAAATTATAACATCAACCTTATACAAAAGCATTTTGATTTTTTTGATGTTGCAATCGATCCCTATTACAATCAAAATTATTTAATTGAAAGAACCTATCTTGGGATTTTGTTAGAAAGTCTTATCAAACTTAAAAAAATCCAGTTTTATTGTAATTATAATTATCAGATAAAATTTATTCAATTCAACAAAAAAGAAGTACATTTTATCGACATAAAGTTTTTAGCAAAATTTTAATTTATTAAAGGCGAAAAACTTGTATTAGATGGATAATAAAAGCAATAATTCCCGATACAATATATAGTAATAACAAGATAAATATTGCAGTTGCTGTTGCTTCTAACCCAAATTTTAAATATATTGATAATAGAATTAAAACAATAAAAACTAATAGCAGGATTACGCGAATTTTGCTAAATCTCCTAAACAAAGAAACTTGAATTTTGCTATAACGAATTGTACTTACCATTAAATATGCAGAAAAAATGTAGATTATAATAAACAATATCTTGGGAGCAGTTAAGTGTGCTTCGAGTAGAATTAAAGGCATTAAAGCTACAATTAAACCTCCGATAGGAGAGGGTAGACCATCAAAACTATCTTCGCTATGGGATACGTTAAAACGTGCTAAGCGAAATGCAACTGCTGCGGGATATAGACCAGCTAATATAATTCCAATGGGTAATGTGATGTTTCCTATTGTCCAGGCTAAATCGTGTAGGATTAACATATAAAATAAAGCACCAGGAGCAATACCAAAGGTTGTTAAATCTGCTAAACTATCAAGCTGAGCTCCAATTTCGGATGTTGCATTTAGCATCCTTGCAATAAAACCATCAAGTCCATCTAATAAAGAAGCTAATATAATCAATAAACTGGATATTTTTATTAAATTCGGGTTGTTATGAGATTGTAATACCAATAATGTTGCATAGAAACCTAACCATAAGTTTCCTAAAGTAAATAGATTGGGTATCCATTTTAAACTATTTTTTAAAGTATTGATCATAAAAATAGAAATTTTATTTTAATATAATTCATCAATCTTTTTTTTAGGAATTTAGACTTTTATAAAAGGAATTCGAAGAGACAGAAAAATCCAAATTTGATCTATATCCATTAAGAAAATAATAATAACCTAATGTCGCTACCATTGCTGCATTATCTGTACATAAAATTTTATTCGAAGGATAATAAATTTTTAAGTTCATTTCTTGGGATAGGTGATTTAGTAATTCCCTTAAACGTTGATTTGCAAGAACACCCCCTCCAGCTTCTATATGCTTAATATTGGTTTTAATAATGGCTTTTTTTAACATTCTTATTATGAGTTCGAAACAAGTTTCTTGAAAATCATAACAAACTTTGTTTCTATCTATTTGTGGATTTTGTTGAATCAAATACAATAATGCTGTTTTTATGCCCGAATAAGAAAACGTTATTTCTTGGCTGTCTTTAAGTATCTTACCAAAAAAGGATTCTTGATTATCGCGATTGTAATAGTTTTTCGCATATTTTTCTATCACTGGACCGCCGGGATAACCGATTTTTAGAATCGACGCAGCTTTATCGAAAGCTTCGCCTATTGCATCGTCTTGGGTATTCCCAATCATTTTTAATTGGTTTAACCCATCTACGCGATAGATTGCAGTATTTCCACCAGAGAGTAGTAGTCCTAGAAAAGGATAGGTAGGAGATTCTTTTCTTTCTAGAAAATTTGCATAGAAATGTGCTTCTATGTGATCAATATCTACTATGGGAATGTTGGTAATGCAATGGAGGACTTTGGCAAATTGTGCACCAATCATTAGAGAACCAATCAGCCCTGGTCTTGTTGTGACAGCAATGTAGTCGATTTCATTAAGTGATAGAGAAACTTGTTCTAAAGCTTTTTCGAAAACTTCGTTTATTTTTATCAAATGGGATCTACTAGCAATTTCTGGGACAACGCCAAAAAATTTTTCGTGTTCTTTAACCTGAGAATATACAACATTCGATAGAATTTCTTTCCCATCTTTTACAATAGCAATGCTTGTTTCGTCGCAAGAAGTTTCTATCCCTAAACCAATCATATTACTTGCTTTTTATAAGTGTTTGGTAGAATTCAGGATTTTCTTTTTCTAATAATAAAAGCACTTTACTGCATTTTACCCGAAGGTTTTTACAACTTAATTGAAATAATTCATAATCCGAATAGTTTTTTAGGTTTTGATCCAACTCTGCCTGATATCTTAATTGCAAAAAGTTTTTAACAACACGATCTAAATCTGTTTTTGTGGGTTCTGCTCTGCAATAAAGGAAAAATAAAAAAAATATATAAATAATTCTACGCATCTTTGAATACCTCTACTAGTTCTTTTATATGACCAATTTCTTTAATGTCAATATTAAAAGAATCAATTTCTTTTTTCTGGGATGTAGGAATATAAATTTTTTCGAAACCTAAGTTGGCTAATTCTTTAATTCTAGCATTGATTCTTGGGGTTGGTCGAATCTCTCCTGTTAATCCCACTTCTCCTATAAAGGCAAAATTTTTTTTGATAGGTTTTTCTAAATATGATGATAAAATAGAAGCACAGATGGCTAAATCCAATGCTGGCTCGTGAGCTATTAATCCTCCAGCTAAGTTTGTAAATATATCTTGTTCGCTTAAGTTCAGTTTTAAGAATTTCTCTAATACAGCAGTTAATAATATTACACGGCGAATATCTAAACCTTCTGCCATTCTTTTTGTTTGATAATTGGTCTTCGAAACAAGTGCTTGTACTTCTACTGCTATGGCTCGACTTCCTTCTAGAATAACAGAATAAACGCAACCCGGAGAATTGATTCTATGCATTTCTTGTGGAATTGTCTGGATGATTTTTAATCCTTCTGGAATCATCTCGAAAATCGCAACTTCTCCAATGTTTCCAAATCGATTTTTTATAGCACGTAGAATTCTGTAATGATTTAAACGATCGCTTTCAAAATATAAAACAGTATCTACCATATGTTCCAACAGTTTGGGACCCGATATACTTCCTTCTTTGGTTATATGACCGATTAAGATAATCGGAATATTGGTTTTTTTCGCTATTTCCATTAGCTTAAAGGCTGTATATTTTAATTGCGAAACAGTTCCTGGTATATTTGCATCTTCTAGTTGAATCGTTTGTACAGAATCGATGATGATTAAATCTGGTTTTTCTGTTATTATGTTGTAAATAATTTGATTTAATTCTGTCTCTCGCGAAATTAATATATTTTCCCCTTGAATATTCATGCGGTTGGCTCTTAGCTTGATTTGTTCAGGTGATTCTTCTCCCGAAAAATACAATACCTTCTTGTTGTTTCGAGAAAAATTTTCCGATAAACTTAGCATTAGCGTGGATTTTCCTACACCGGGCTCTCCGCCAATTAGAATAAAAGAACCAGGAACAAAGCCACCTCCTAAAACTAAATCTAAATCTGCTATGCCACTAGAAATCCTTATATTCTCTTTTGTATCTATTTGTGATAGTTTTTTTAATATACTAGGATTTTTGTTTTGTAATAAGTTTAATTTTAGGATTTCTTCTCCTTCCATTTCTTCGATTGTATTCCAACTACCACACTTAATACATCTTCCCGTCCAGCGAGAATAGATTTCTTTACAGTTCGAACAAATGTATTTTTTTTTTGTTTTTGGTTTCATCTTATAATATAATATCACTTTTTTAAAAAATTAATAGAAATTTTTTTTAAAAAACTTCTGATGTTTCGAACGTTTCTAAGTTGTCGAATCGAAACATTTCTGGTCTATAAGCTAATTTAAAATTTCCTAGTGGCCCATTTCTATGTTTTGCGATAATGATTTCTGCTCTACCGCGACTTTCTATTGCTTCGGGGCTTTCGGGATCAGGAAATTGTTCTCTATGAATAAACATCACAATATCTGCATCTTGTTCCAAAGCACCAGATTCCCTTAAATCGGATAATTGAGGTCTTGCATAATCTCCTCTACGTTGTTCCACTGAGCGATTCATCTGAGATAGTGCTAAAATCGGTAAGTTGGTTTTTTTTGCTAATAACTTTAAGCTTCGCGAAATACTTGCAACTTCTACTTGTCGTCCAAATTTTCTCGATTCTGGATCTGATAAAAGTTGCAAATAATCGATTACCACAAGACCAGGTTCTTTTCCTTGTCTTCGTAGTTCCATTTCTAATTTTCGCGTTCTGGCAATACAATCCCAAATATCTAATGTTCCTGAATCGTCGATGTATATTGGCGAAGAAAAAATTCTTGCAATAGAATCTTTTAATGCTTCTTGTTTGTTTGGTGAAATGTGACCTTTTTTTAGATCGCTGTGGTTGATCTGTGCATCTGCACTAAGCATTCTCATAACTAATTCCATCCTGCTCATTTCTAAAGAATAGATGATCACAGGTTTTTGGTAATACATAGCAATATTCATTGCAATGTTTAGGGCAAATGTAGATTTACCCATACCAGGTCTTGCAGCTAATATGATTAGTTCACCACCACGAATACCAGAAGTCATTCTGTCTAATTCGAAAAAACGCGTTGGTTGACCAGTTAAACCACCTCGCGCTTCTAACAGTTTAGAAATATAATCGATAAATTCATCTTTTATGTCTTCTATTGCAACAATTCCTGGTGTGATGCTTTCGCCAGTAATTTTTAATAATTCTTCTTCTACATATTTTAAAAAACTTCCTTCATTCTCTTGTGGTTCATAAGCATGTTGTTCTAATTCTTTTAATTTTAAGATCAATTTTCTTCGCGTAGAAAGATTATGTAAGCGAACTGCATGATGTAGTGCATTGGTAGGAGAGATTACCTTATCACTTAATTGAAAAATATATTCTGCACCACCAGCATTTTCTAATAGTTTGCGATCTTCAAGATATTGAATTAATCTTACTGGTTCAATTTCTAAAATTGAATCACTTTCTTTGATTAAATTTTCTAAAGCTTCGAAAATTAATTGATGAGCAGTAAGAAAAAAATCACTTTTTTTTATGATGTTCGAAACTTGGAAGATTAGATCTGGGCGTATCATGATTGAGCCCAAAACTTGGATCTCTGCTTCTAAATCTTTTGGAAGGTCAATAGGTTGCAATGGAGCTGTCAGAAGAGCTCCTCCTTAAAAATTAATGGTTTTCTGTTGGTTGAGTGTTTTCTGTTGTTTCTTCTATTTTTCTATCTGGATGTGGTACAACTTTTACTACTAATGGTATTGTTACTTCTTCAGACAAATGTATTTTGATTTTGTATTCTCCTAACTGTTTTATTGGTTCGTTTAACTGAATCTTTCTTCTATCGATAGGCTTGCCTGTTTTCTCTTCGATTATCTTCGCAATCATTGCATTGGTAACAGAACCAAAGAGTTTATTTTTAGCACCTACACGTACTGCTACTTCGATCGTTCCTAATGATTCGTAGCTTTTTGCAATTTCTTGAACTATCTTCTTTCTTTTTTGTTTTTTTATCTCAATCAATCTTTTTTGGTGCTCTAATGCCTTTTTGCTAGACTCGTTAAATGGTATAACAAGCTTTTTAGGAATTAAATAATTCCTTGCATAACCATCCGCTACATTTTTTACTTCCCCAGCATCTCCTAATTTTGGAATATCTTGTTTTAAAATTACCTTCATAGTGAATCTCCTAAAAATTAAAATGGAATATCATCTTCTGTGTCATCTAATATTGGATTATAATCTATTGGTTCTTCTTGAATTTTACTTGCTTCTGCTTGTTCTGAAGAACCAGAAGTACTACTTGAACGTGGTGTTAAAATTTGTATGTTATTTACTACTATATTAAAATTACTTTGGGTTTTACCTTCTTCGTTTTGCCATGTATTTTGTCGAATTCTACCTTCCACTGCAATCTGCATACCTTTTTTTAGATAGTTTCTTGCGAAATCAGAAAGTTTCCCCCAAGTAATACAGTTAATAAAACTTGTTTCTTCAGCTAATTCGCCCGATTGTTTTTTATACTTTCTGTTATTTGCTAAACTAAATGTACAAAAAGAATTACCTGTTTGTGCAACTTTATATACGGGATCAGCAGTTAACCTTCCAATTAGAATAACGTAATTTAAATCACTCATAAAATTATTTTTTTGCTAAGTTTTTTAAAAAATATTGTAATACATTGTTATGAATGTTTAATCTATATTGTAATTCTGATGCTTTTGCTTTGTCTAACAATATTTTGTATTCTAGATATAATCCATTAGTATATTTTTTTCTTTCGTATTGTAAATCTTTTCTACCAAGTACATCAGCGATTTTGATCTCTGCATTAAATTCTTTTAGGATGGATTCTAATTCTTCTTTTGCTTGTTCTAGCGCTAATTCTGGGTTCATTATTACAATTAAATCGTATTCTCTTTTCGTTTCCATATTGTTAATCTAACCAAAATTTTTGATTTTTTTTTATGGTCAAGGGCTTTGTAGAATTTGTAAAAAAAAATTCATATTTATCTATATAATTTTTTGTTGAAGGTAATTACTTGGATGATTTTAGGTATCAACAAATACAAAAAAGGAGAAGGTATGCTAAAAATTCAAAGAATATTGTTATTGATTCTGATAAACTTTTTATTTATTCTTTGTAGCAATTTAGAAACGAATACACAACAAAAACCAAAAAATATTATTTTGATGATTGGAGATGGCATGGGAGTAGTTCAAATTACTTCAGGAATTTATTCGTCTAATAAACCATTGAATTTTCTAAGGTTTAAGAATGTCGCTCTTATGACCAATCATTCTTACGATAATATTGTTACGGATTCTGCTGCATCTGCAACTGCGATGGCAACGGGTATAAAAACTTACAATGGAGCTGTTTCTGTGGACCCACAAAAAAAACCCATAAAAACCATCATGGAATTAGCAAAAGAAAATGGGTATAATGTTGGTGTGGTTGTGACAAGTCTAGTAACAGATTCAACGCCAGCTGCTTTTTTATCTCATACAGAAGATAGAAAAAATGAATTCGAAATTGCATTAGATATATTGGATGTAGAACCAAACATTCTTTTAGGTGGGGGTTTAAAATATTTTAAGGACAGGCCAGATCAAAAAGACTTGCTAGAAGAATTTAGAAAAAAAGGGTATGATATTTATTTTAATTGGGAAGATTTATTAAAAACTAATATAAATAAAAATAATAAAATTTTAGGATTATTTGCTGACTATGGACTTCCACCAGCTGTAAAAACAATGGCTAACCCTGATTCAAAGTATTACGATTATCTAAATAGTAAAACTGATTTTAATAAATTTCGTTCCCAGGATTATCTTGTTCAGATGACGCGCTTTGCAATCAAGTATTTAGAATCACAGAATAAACCATTTATCTTATTGATCGAAGGTTCTCAGATTGATTGGGCTGGTCATAACATGGATGCAAATTATATTATTGCAGAAGTCTTGGATTTCGATAATGCTATTGGAGAAGCATTAAACTATGCAGAAAGAGACCAAAAAACCCTTGTAATAGTTACAGCAGATCACGAAACAGGAGGGTTTGCAATTGTAAAAGGTCAACCTGGAAAATTCGAAACAAAATTTATTCATTCTAGTCATACCTCCCAGTTGGTTCCAGTATTTACTTTTGGACCAGGATCGAATGAATTTTCTGGAATATTTGACAATACAGATATCTTTAAAAAAATAAAAAAGCTATGGTTTTAGCTTTTCTAGTAAAATTTTCTTGGAATTATGTTCTGGATATTCCAGAACATATTCTAAGACTTCGTTTAATTTTAACCCAATTTCTTTGCCAGTAAATCCTAATGTTTTTATATCATCGCCATTAATTGCTAAATCTGTTGTAATAAGTGGTTCATTGTTTATAACATAGCGTAGCCAATCATAAAATAAATTTAATAATTCTAACTCATCAATTTTTTTTTCTTTAAGATTATAATAATTTTGTTTTATAAATAAACTTAAATTTTTAAATATTTCTTCTTTTTCTGCAAAAAGTTCTTTTTTTAACTTTCCTAAAAATTTTTTATAAATAATTAATAATTCTTTTTGATATTTTTTTAAAATATCAAGATTTTTATTTTTAAGGTTTTGTAAATCCTTATCATCAAATTGATTAAAGGGATGATATTCTAAATAAATATTTATATATAAGATGTATATTTCGATAATTTTCATCAATTTATTCGAAAATTTAAGTTTTTTAGATATTTTTTTTAAATCAAACTTTTGATACCAGAACCAGTAGGACATTTTTAAGTTTTCGTTTAATAGACAATCTAAATAATAATAAAAATCTTCTGGGATTTTTTCGTATAAATCATTTTCTAAGAATAAATGCAAGATTTTTAGTTCATATAAACTTTTTAACATTAGGGATGTTTTTTTTGCTTTAAACCCTTTTTTTAGTTCTTCTGTAAAACGTTCAATAGAGATAGATTGGATAGCAACTCTTACATCTTTGTCTAATATTGCATTTTTTGTGTTTTGTTCAATTTCGAATTCTAAGGTTGCCATAAAACGACAGGCTCTGATAGGTCTTAATCCATCTTCTAAAAAGCGATCTTTGGGATTGCCAATAGAACGGATCAATCGATTTTTTAGATCTTCTATACCATTGAATTCATCGATTAATTCTTGTTTTTTGATGTTGTAAGCTAAAGCATTAATAGTAAAATCTCTTCGAGATAAATCTTCGTAAATCGTTTTAGAATATTCAATCTTATCTGGTCTTCGATGATCAGAATACTGACTTTCTTTTCTGTATGTTGTACATTCTATGGTTAAGCCTTTGTATAAAATTGTCACTGTTCCATGTTTAATTCCAGTGGGTATAACTTTTGGAAATAACTTCATTACTTCTTCTGGTCTTGCATTGGTGGAAATATCGATATCTTCGAAATTCTTTTTTCTTTCCAATAGTAAATCTCTTATAAAACCTCCAACGAAATAACATTCATAACCATTTTTTTCGAACCTATAAGATATTTCTTGTAAGATATTGAATAATTCATAAGAAACTTTATCTTGAATAGAATAGGGAATTTTCATGTTCGTTCATTAAAAAAAATAGTGTTTATCGTCAATAGAATAAAATCATTTACTTTGATAGATTTATTAAAAATTAGGTTCAATTATGAAGATAACGCGAAAAAGTTTATTAACGAATGTTTTACCAGCTGCTTTAACTTCAACACTATTATATTGTAATAAAAACAATTCAGAAAATAATTCGAAAAACGAAAATCCAACAATTCTCTGGAAATGTGTATCGAGCTATCCAAGAAGTTTAGATACAATTTTCGGAGGAGCGGAATTACTTTCTAAAATGGTTAAAGAAATAACTGGTGGAAAATTCATCATTCGCATCTATCCACCGGGGGAAATTGTTCCAGCACTACAAACAATGGATGCAGTACAAAATGGTTCTGTGGAAATGGCTCATACCGCATCTTATTATTTTACAGGAAAAAGTGAAGCACTTGCTTTCGATACGGGAGTTCCTTTTGGATTAACATCAAGACAACAAAATGCTTGGTTATATCACGGTGGGGGATTAGAATTAATTCGAAGTGTTTATAGCGATTTTAACATAATCAACTTTCCTGGTGGGAATACAGGATGTCAGATGGGTGGATGGTTTAGAAAAGAAGTTAACAGTGTTAACGATTTAAAAGGCTTAAAGATGAGGATACCTGGATTAGGTGGAAAGGTGATGAGTGCATTAGGTGTAAACGTCCAAGTATTAGGTGGTGGTGATATCTATCCAGCATTAGAGAGGGGAGCGATTGATGCAACAGAATGGGTAGGTCCCTATGATGACGAAAAATTAGGATTTTACAAGGTAGCGAAGAATTTAATTGGAGGTCTAAGTTATGAATAAGCGATTTTCTATAATTGATGTGTTTATCTTAATTTTTCTATTGTTATTCACTGTATTATTTGCTGTTAAATTTGTTGATTTCTCCCTTGCCCCTTTTGAAGATGCTGCTATTCTAATGCGATATGCGTTGCATTTTGCTAAAGGCTATGGGATTGTTTGGAACATCGGGGAAAAACCTGTAGATGGCGCAACTGATTTCTTATTTATGATTTTGGTCGGGCTTTTTGTAAAATTGGGGTTGTCCTTAGAGTTTGCTACTCGTTTAATCGGTTTTTTGTCTCATATTATAACTGTGTTGCTTGTATACATAACGATGAGAAGATTATTCTTCGCTGGGTTTTTATTAAGCGCATTTACCTCACTTTATTTAGTTGTTGGACCTGGATTATACTATGTATCTGCATATTTTGGGACTACATTCTTTGCATTGTGGGCTTCTATTTCATGGTATTTCGCTTTGAGTATAATTGTAAACGGAGAAACACGGGATAAATCTCTGATGTTCGTAATATCATCTTTTATAACTGCACTAATCAGACCTGAAGGGGTTATCTTAACAGGTCTTATGTTGATTAGCATAGTTTATATAAATGGTATAAAAAAATCCCGTTTTTCTATCTATTTTTGGATTGGAATATTTCTTTCCTTAGGGGGACTTTACTTTTTATGGAGATGGCATTACTTCGGATTTCCTTTACCAAATCCATTTTACAAAAAAAGTGAAACAATTAATTTGGGAAATTTTCTAATCTCTGCAAGGAATACAATTGTCCTTTGTTTGCCATTTTTGCCATCATTTATTATTGGGCTGTATTCTCAAAAAACTATTCAGTTAACTATTGGCCTTTTAATTCCGATTCTCGGTTTTGTAACAGCATTTATCATGATATCTCAAGAGATGAATTATTTGGGGAGATATCAATATGTTCTTTTACCTATTGTTTTGATGAGCTGGTGGCCACTTGTTAAGGCTATTAAAGAGGATTTTTATTTCCCAAAATGGAACCAATTGAATTTACAAAAGAGAATAATATTAATTTTGCTTATAACAGGGCTCAGTATTGGAGTAATATGTTATCAATTGATTATTTCCCAATATAAGGGAAGATACTACAGGGATGGTAGATATGATGTTGCTCTTATTCTTTCAAGCTACAAAGATAAACATTTCACCATAGCAACAACAGAAGCAGGTCTATTGCCATTATATTCCGGTTGGAAAACACTGGATACTTGGGGTCTAAACGACCAATGGATCGCTCATAATGGTGGTATAACGGAAGAATACTTGAGTCAATTTCAACCTCATATAATAATGTTCCATGCTTATTTTTCGCCTCTTGTACCTTGTCAAGGAAATGATGCTTGGTTTGAAATGGTGATGATTTTAAAGAGATATGCAGAGAAACACAAATATGTTTTGGCTGCAGTGTTTGGCGACAGTCCTTACGATACCCATTACTACTATATCCGAAATGATTTTCCGGAAAGTACGGAAATTATAAATCGCATAAGGGCTGTTAACTATTGGTGGTATGGAACAGGACGAAAAGCGATAAACTATGCTCTTATTGCTGGCAAATAAGTGATATAAGCAAAACAAATTTAGTAGTGGTTTTTACAAAAAAGGACGATGAATTTTATGTAGTGACGGCATATCTAGTTAAGAATGTTGATAAATAAATAAAGGAGGGTAAGAGATGGATAAGGGTGTAAGGATTTCATTTGATGAGGAGAGCGATATTCTTTATCTATCTTTAAAAGAAGGGATCGCTGTGGATTCAGAGGAGATTATTGAGGATGTAAGGGTTGAATATGATGAAGAGGGGCAAGTGATAGGGATTGAGATTTTCAACATAACAAAAATGCTTGAAATTGCGTTAGTTAAGAGGTTAAAAGAGATATTGAAGAGTTGATAAAAGAGAAAGGAAAAGAATTTAACATCAATCCTCACCTTTGTCCTCTCCCGCAAGGTGGCTGTGTAGTAATTCGGTTTTTATTTGAAAATTTTATTGATTAAATTGCCAAAAAATGGACAAAAAGAAGAAAGAATATGCAGAAGAAATTAAATGTGAGGGACTATAACAACAAGCAGAGGCTTTTGTTTCCTGCGTCAATAGGCGATTTTCTCCCTGATGACCACATCGTCCATGTGGTTGATGAGATAGTTGAAAACCTTGATTTGAGTTCATTTTACGATAGGATACCATCGGTTGGTAATCCATCATATCATCCGAGGATGATGATAAAGGTGTTGTTTTATGCATATATGACTGGGACATATAGTTCAAGGAATATAGAACAGAAGTTGCACACGGATATTGGATTTATATATTTATCTGGGATGCATAAGCCGGATTTCAAAACGATTTCGGAGTTCAGGAGGAGGTTTTACAGGGAGTTGAGAGGTATGTTTTCACAGATATTGTTGACTTGCCACAGGCTTGGTATGACGAGGTTGGGTGATTTCAATTGATTCAAAGGTTGACAAGGGGAATGCTTCAGTTAGGAGAAGTTATGATGAGAGGAGGTTGGAGAGGGAGATAGAGAGGTATTTGAGGAGGGCAAGGGAGATAGATGAAGAGGAGGATAGTAAGTATAGGACTGATAAGAGGGGGGATGAGCTTCAAGAGGATATAAGCGACAGGGTTGAGAGGGCAAGGAGGATAAAGGAGGAGGTGAAGAAGTTGAAGGAGGCAAGAGAAAAGATGAAAGAGATGGGGTCAAGGGAGATAAATTTAACTGACAATGATGCAAGGATGCAAAATGACAAGGGTAAGATTATCGCTGGGTATCGCCTTCAGGTTGCGGTTGATTCAAAGGAGCAGGTTATAGTTGCTTGTGATGTCACTAATTCACAGGAGGACTCTGCGGAGTTGATACCAATGGTTGAGAAGGCATTGGAAAATGTTGGTGTCTTGGAGAGGTTTTTTGGTTTTGAGGTAGAGAGGATAAAGACATTGTTTGATAGTGGGTATTTTAATTTTTGGAATTTTGTAAAGCTTTTGGGAGATAGGTATGTTAAGCTTGACCTTTATATACCAGACCAGGTTCATCGTGCGAGGGAGAGGGGCAAGAGGGTTTCTCCTTTTGACAAGGATAGGTTTCTTTATGATGAAGATTTGGATGAGTATATTTGTCCAGGGGAAAGGAGGTTAAGGTATGTTGGGAGTGGTCGTGGTAGGAGGGGGAGAAGGTTTAGGGTTTATCAAAGTAGGGGTTGCGATGGATGTGTTTACTTTGGTGAGTGCACAAGTTCGGTTGAGGGTAGAAAGATAAAGATATACGAGGGGGAGGATTTGGTAAAGAGAATGAGGGAAAAGCTTTGTAGTGAGGAGGGGAGGAGGGTATATTCATTAAGGAGTAAGACGATTGAGCCTGTCTTGGGTAATTTGACGCATAATTTGGGGTTTGGTGGTTTTCTTCTTCGTGGGTTGGAGAAGGTAAAAAGTGAGTTTACCCTGCTATGTATTGCTCATAATTTGTTTAAGATAGCAAGGTATGTAAAGGAGTTAAGGAAGGGTTTGGAGGGGTTTTTAAGTCTTAGGGATGTGATTGCATTAGGTTTGAGTGTGTGAGTGGTTTTGGGGGGAGGGTTTAGTTTATTGTTTAATGTTAAAGTGAAATTTAAATGAGTTTATCTTCAATGGGTTTACGACACAGCCACTGTTAGTAGGGAAAATTTTGTATATTACATAAAGGAGCTTGAGTTTAGATACAACAACAGGGATAATTTAGAGGAAGTTCTTTATAAGGTTTTAGGTGGAATATATTGAGCAATCACCAATTATTATTATCCTGTTTGGTGGTAACCTGGTGCAAATTTGACCTTCCTTGTAAATAAGAATGCATGGGATAAGTTGCCGGATCATTATAAAGCAATATTAGAATCAGCGTTTGCTTATGTAAACATCGATATGCAAGCAAAGTATGATGTTCAAAATCCCCAAGCATTACAAAGATTATTACAACAAGGCGTAAAATTGCGAAAATTTTCTGATGATATCCTTCAACAAGCCTATAAGATAAATCAAGAGATTATGGAAGAATTAGCATCGAAAGATAAGGTCTATAAAAAGGTTTACGACTCTTGGAAAAAGTTTAGAGGCGACATAAACGATTGGTTTAAAACAGCAGAATTAACCTATGTAAACTTTGGATTTTATACAAAATAATATTTTTTTGTTGAAAAATCGAATCAATTATTTAAACTGTAAAAAATAAAAAAAACTTTAAGAAAAGGAGAGAAGAGTATGAAGTTAAATCGTAAACAATTTTTGGGTTTAATGGTGCCAGCAACTGCATCGATCGCTGGTTTATCCTATTGTAAGCCATCGCAAAGTGGTGGAGGTGGTTCTTCTGACAATCCGCAAATCATGTGGAAATTAACATCGAGTTTCCCAAGAAGTTTGGATACAATCTATGGTGGTGCAGAAGTGATGGCAGAATATGTACGAAAAATGACTGGTGGCAATTTTAACATAAAAGTATATCCAGCAGGAGAAATTGTTCCTGGTCTACAAGCAATGGATGCAGTACAAAATGGTTCTGTGGAAATGGCTCATACCGCATCTTATTATTTTACAGGAAAAAGTGAAGCACTTGCTTTCGATACGGGTGTTCCTTTTGGATTAACATCAAGACAACAAAATGCTTGGTTGTATCACGGTGGGGGATTAGAACTTCTTCGAAGTGTTTTTAGCGATTTTAACATTATTAACTTTCCTGGTGGGAATACAGGATGTCAGATGGGTGGATGGTTTAGAAAAGAAGTCAACAGTGTAAACGATCTGAAAGGCTTAAAGATGAGGATACCTGGATTAGGTGGAAAAGTAATGAGTGCATTAGGTGTAAACGTACAAGTATTAGCGGGTGGTGATATCTATCCAGCATTAGAGAGGGGAGCGATTGATGCAACAGAATGGGTAGGTCCCTATGATGACGAAAAATTAGGATTTTACAAGGTAGCGAAAAATTATTATTATCCCGGTTGGTGGGAACCAGGTACAACACTTTCTTTCTTAGTAAACAAGAATGCATGGGATAAGTTGCCGGATCATTATAAAGCAATATTAGAAGCAGCTTGTGCTTATGCAAACATTGATATGCAAGCAAAATATGATGCAAAAAACCCTGAGGCATTACAAAGAATGATCAAACAAGGGGTAAAATTAAGACCATTTAGCGAAGATATCTTAAAATCTGCTTATAAAACTGCTACGGGTTTGATGGAAGAATTAGCATCAAAAGATAAGAATTATAAAAAGGTTTACGACTCTTGGATAAAGTTTAGAGGCGATATAAACGATTGGTTTAAAACAGCAGAGTTGACCTACGAAAATTTCGGTTTTATGGCCAAGTTATAAAAAAAATTGGTAAATGAGCGTTTTTTGCTCATTTACCAATTCTTTGGGAGAATTATATGAACATAAAGCAAGAAACCTTGGACAGATGGATTAAAATATCCGAAAAAATTGATCATATCAACGAAAAGGTCGGAACGTTTGTTTATTGGCTAACATTATTTATGGTGATAATTTCTGCCTATAATGCTATAACTCGCTATTTAGGAAGATTTATTGGGGTAGATTTAGCATCCAACGCTTTAATCGAATTACAATGGTATTCATTTAGTGTTGTTTTTTTGTTAGGTGCAGCTTATGGTTTAAAGCACAATGCTCATGTTCGCGTGGACATAGTTTATAATTTTTGGCCAGATAAAATTAAAACCTACATCAATATTTTTGGAACGATATTTTTTCTTTTTCCTTTTACAATCTTAATGATGTTTGTCTCCATACCAGCTGTTGTCAATTCTTGGAAAGTATTAGAAATGTCTCCTGATCCCGGTGGACTTCCGCGATTTCCATTAAAAACACTGATTCCGATAGCATTTTTTTTGTTGTTTTTACAAGGAATATCTTTTTTGGTTAAAAACCTTGCACATCTAAAAAAAGGATACCAAGTTGAAGAAGAGATACCCATTACGGAGAAAACTGTATGACAGATTCTATTTTAGGTCCATTGATGTTTTTAGGTTTATTGGTTTTTGTGTTTAGTGGTTATCCCATAGCTTTTTCGTTAGCTGGTACAGGTTTATTTTTTTCTATCTTTGGTATGTTAATGGGATATTTTGATGTTTCTTTTTTTTATACATTGACCGAGCGTATTTTTGGTGTAATGGCTAACTATGTTCTACTTGCTGTTCCTTTCTTTATCTTTATGGGTACCATGTTAGAAAAATCTAAATTAGCTGAGGATCTTTTAACGACTATTGGTATGTTGTTTGGACCCATTCGAGGTGGGGTTGCTATTGCGGTAGTTTTAGTAGGAACATTGCTTGCTGCTGCCACAGGAGTTGTAGGTGCAACAGTAGTTTCAATGGGGCTTATTTCTTTACCAATAATGCTGAGATATGGATATTCCAAAGAACTAGCTGCTGGTGTAATATGTGCTTCTGGTACACTTGGCCAGATTATTCCTCCGAGTGTGGTCTTAGTAGTATTGGGAGATCAATTAGGTGTATCAGTGGGAGATTTGTACTTAGGTGCATTTTTTCCTGGTTTAATGCTTTCGGGATTATACACTATTTACGTTGTAGCAATATCGATTCTTAAACCAGAAATGGCACCTGCATTACCAAAAGAAGTTCGAAATATTCCGTTAAAAACACTTATAAAAAGAGTGATTTTTGTGATGTTTCCTCCGTTGTTTTTAATTTTATTGGTTTTGGGAAGTATTTTTGCTGGTATTGCAACTCCTACCGAAGCTGGTGCATTAGGTGCGGTAGGTGCGATGATATTGGCAGCGTTAAATAAGCGATTAACAATAGAAAATTTAAAAGATACAATGAATGATACTGCAAAATTAACTGTTATGGTAGTATTTTTGTTGATTGGTTCTACGGTATTTTCGCTAGTTTTTCGCGGTGTTTATGGAGATGTATGGATTGATAATCTTTTATTGAATATACCAGGTGGAAAATGGGGATTAATATTCATAGCAAACTTGGTAATATTCATTTTAGGTTTCTTTATTGACTTTTTTGAAATTGTTTTTATTGTAATTCCTATGATTGCACCAACCGCAGCTAAATTAGGTATAGATATGGTATGGTTTGGTGTAATGATTGGAATGAACCTACAAGCATCTTTCTTAACGCCTCCTTTTGGATTTTCTATATTTTATTTAAGGGGTGTATCGCCCCCAGAGCTTAAAACAACACATGTTTATAGGGGAGTAATTCCTTTTATTATTATTCAGCTAATTGGATTAACTATTATGATTGTATATCCAGAAATTGTAAAATATTGATATGAGGTGATTTTATGAAAATTCAAATCCAAGTAGATGGAATGACATGTAGACATTGCGAAATGAGTGTAGAAAAAGCAATTAAGGAACTTCCTGGTGTTGAGGAAGTGCATGCAAGTCATAAAGAAAAAAAAGTAGAAATCATTTATAATAATCCTCAATTAACAAAAGATGATTTTTACCAAGCAGTAGAAGAAACGGGCTATATTCCCATCAAAGATTAGCAGCAATTTTTGAAAGATTTTCGCGAATGAATCTAAATTTTTTCGCGAAAATCTTTTTTTGCGAATAATACGCACTAAATTTCAACTTCCGATAATGTATCTTATGTCGTATTATAAAATAAAAATAATAGATAGTTATATTTTTATTATCATTGGAGAAAATGCTTTTGATGATACTAATACTTGCTCCCCAACAGAAAAATTGTTTTCTGAACTAACAACTTCGATGATTTCGCCTTTTGTTTCTATGGTAATGATTTGAATTACATCAACTGTTTTTATGTCGATGATTGTTCCAATAAAAGAATATTTACCCGATGTTCGTCTGTTTAAAAAAACTTCGTGAGGTTTTCCTACATTACAAATTTTTCCATCTTCTAATATAAGAACTCTATCTGATAGTTTAAAAACCTCCGGTTTATCATGAGAAACCAATATGGTAGTTAATTGATAATATTTATGTATCTTTCTGATTTCTTCTTGTAATCTTGTTCTTGTAAAAGGATCTAGTGCAGATAGCGGTTCATCTAATAATAAAATTTTTGGGTTTCTTACTAATGCTCTTGCTAATGCTACTCTTTGTTGTTGTCCACCCGATAAAGCATTGGGATAGCGATCTTTTAATTGATAGAGATCTAGTAATTCTA
>Ga0308419_1001122_pt1 | contig 18087 bp, 14 predicted proteins | sample HotsprSampleMS50_FD_203674 | JGI IMG/M metagenome (GOLD analysis project Ga0308419, IMG submission 203674) | Hot spring phototrophic mat microbial communities from Mushroom Spring, Yellowstone National Park, Wyoming, United States - 20090730_MS50 ... | reverse complement strand
GGTGCCCACTGTGCGCGTTCGGCGCAATGGTGTACTCTCTGAGATTGCTGCATCCGAACTGGTACCGGGCGATGTCGTACTGCTTGCAGCGGGCAACCTGGTACCCGCCGATGTGCGGTTAACTGAGAGTGTCAATCTACGCATTCAGGAAGCCGCACTCACTGGTGAATCTGCACCTGTTGATAAAAGGATCGACCCGGTCGAAGGCGCTGATGTCGCGCTGGCTGACCGCAGCAATATGGCCTATATGGGCACCCAGGTGGCCTATGGGCGTGGCGCAGGAATAGTGGTTGCCACTGGTATGTCCACCGAACTGGGTCGAATCGCCGGGTTACTTCAGGCCGTGCCCCACACAGCAACACCGCTCCAACAGCGTCTGGATACCGTAGGCAAGCAACTGGCTCTGGCCGGTGTTGTCGTGGCGCTGCTGATCTTGACTATCGGGTTGCTGGCCGGTGAAACCCTGGCCGATATGGTGCTCACGGCCATTAGCGTTGCCGTAGCCGTCATTCCCGAAGGTCTGCCCGCCGTTGTCACCTTGACGCTGGCACTGGGGGCGCAGCGCATGTTGCAGCGCAATGCCCTTATTCGCCGGCTACCGGCAGTGGAAACGCTCGGTTCCGTCACGGTCATCTGTGCGGATAAAACCGGCACACTCACCGAGAATCGGATGCGTGTGACTGTTGTTGATGTGGCTGGTGAGCGGCTTGACGTTCAAGATCGAGAGACCGTGCAGCAGTCAACACCGCAGCGTATCAGTTCATTGCAGTTGGTACTGGCGATCGGCACACTCTGCAATGATGCAGTGCTAGAGATACCGGCAGACAGTGACACGCCGCACGTTCTTGGTGATCCGACCGAAGGGGCGTTGTTACTCGCTGCTGAACGTATGCACATATTCCAACCTGATCTTCAGCGTCTCCTGCCGCGAGTTGCCGAGCTACCGTTTGACTCTGAACGCAAACGGATGACTACTATCCATCAACTGGCTATGGATACAGATCCTGCAACCCTGTCTATCGCCGCCGACATACATCCGCTGCTGCAACACCTGCTGAACGAACCTGCGTCATATATAGCCTGTACCAAGGGTGCTGTTGATGGCCTGGTAGCAATAAGTAACCGAGTGTGGAACGGTGAACATGCGGTACCAATGACGGAAGCGTGGCACCAGCACATTCTGATTGCCAACGAGCAACTGTCACGTGACGGTATGCGGGTGCTGGGACTGGCCGTGCGTCCGCTGTCCAGTCCCCATGTGGATGCCCAGACTGAGCGCGATCTCATTCTGGTGGGTATGTTGGGTATGATTGACCCGCCGCGAGCCGAAGTTCGCGCCGCGGTCGCCACCTGTTTGCAGGCGGGCATCCGTCCGGTAATGATCACGGGCGACCATCCATTGACCGCCAGCTCTATTGCGCAGCAGCTCGGCATCTGTAACGATGCACAGGTGCTGACTGGTGCCCAACTGAACGCCTTGACGGACGCACAACTCGATGCGCTGGTTGAAGATGTAGCGGTTTACGCCCGGGTAGCCCCGGAACATAAACAACGCATCGTTGCCGCACTACGGCGGCGAGGGCACATCGTTGCCATGACCGGGGATGGGGTCAATGATGCACCCGCGCTCAAGCAGGCTGACATCGGTGTAGCCATGGGTATCACCGGTACCGATGTTTCCAAACAAGCTGCTGATATGGTACTACGTGATGACAACTTCGCGACAATTGTGGCCGCAGTCGAAGAAGGACGAGTGATTTACGACAACCTGCGGCGCTTCGTGGCCTTTGCGGTAACTGGTAATATTGGTAAAGTCGGGGTCATGCTTCTGTGGCCGCTGCCATTCCTGATCCTGAATAGACCACTTACCATGACGATTGCACTGCGACCGCTGCAGCTCTTGTGGCTCAACCTGATGACCGATGGACTGCTTGGTTTGAGTATGGGAGTAGAACCTGCGGAGCGCAATGTTATGCAACGCCCACCCCACCCGCCAGCAGCAGACATTTTTAGTGATGGCATGGGAAAGCGCACCCTGTGGGTTGGGAGTTTCATTGCGGTTCTGGCGCTTGGGGTTGGATTCTGGTACTACACTGCCGGGTTGGCCCGGTGGCAAACAATGGTCTTCACTTCGCTGGTGTTTCTCCAACTTTTCCAGGCGCTGGCAACGCGCTCCAACTACGATTCGCTCCTACGCATCGGCGTGTTTCGCAATCGGTTGATGTGGATCTGTATCGCCGTGATTATTGCCTTGCAACTGGCGCTGTTGTATGTCCCGGTGTTTCAGCGCATCCTGCATCTGCTACCCCTGACGGCAGGTGATCTCGGTGTGTGTATTGGCGTGGGTGTCGTGCTGTTCCTGGTGATAGAGGGCGCAAAGTGGTCTGCTCGGTAGTATCCGCAACCCGTGTGTCGGTGAGGTGTGTTTTTTTCACCCCATGATGCTTCACAACGCTCTCCTAAACCATGGGGGATGAACGGTAGGAGGTACCTACGCTCTATCAGACGAGCAGATCTCTGTGTTGGATTCCATCCGTTGCAGTGCGCGGGGGATGGTTCGTCCCCCTGTCCTGGCATAGACATATTTGCGAGATATGCGGCTGCTCCAGAACGCACCAATCCTGCAATCCTGAGACCTGGTGTAACGTCCCTCCAGGCACGTTTCCAGAGAGTCGCTGCGGGCAACCGTGTGATGGGGTGACGGCCACGATAGATCACCGTTGGGCGGAATGGTTCATCCACACCACCACTGAGTGCCCCAATACCTGCACTCCACAACAACCGCCCCCCATGGGCAAAGGGATGGCGATTATGTACCGCCTCCGTCACGACATATTGCGCTATGTTGAAGGACGCACCTGCTATCATGGCTGGTATCAAAGCAGTAAACGCGGGTGCCATATAACCAGCGAGTAGCCCTATCCCCATGCCCATCCCTCACAACTTAAGGGTTGTGGGATTCTGCCAGGGGCTGGCTAACCAATCCGGTTTGTGTTATTCTATCGCCCATGAGTAAAAAAAGCAAACCCCGTAATCCCGATCATGTACGCCGTACTAATCGCCCGACACCTGACAACGAGGTAGTCCAGGAGCGGATCAAGTCCTTGCTGACGCCGGCGGTCTATGGGCAACTGGCGTACTATCGCAGCCTCAAGCTGCGTGACCGTATTCTGAGCTTACCGGTGATGGTAGCTGCGGTGCTTCTATTGCGGTGGCGGCAAGTGCCGTCGGTATGCGAGCTGGTGCGGGTATTGGCACGGGAGAACTTGTTCTGGACGCCGGCGATCAAGGTATCCCAACAAGCGTTGAGGAAGCGTCTGCTGGCCTTCCCGGCCGGGCTGTTCGAGCGCACTTTGATGGATGTGTTGCCTGCTCTGCGAGAGCGTTGGGCAGCGCGCCGGAGGCCACTGCCGGAATCGGTCTCGTATGCATTGAGAAGCTTTTCCGGCATCTTGGCCGTAGATGGTTCGACGTTGGAAGCGCTGTTCCGCAAACTCAAAGCCTTGCGAGACGCCCCGCCGGGCAGTTTAGGCGGTAAAATCTGTACCGTCATTGACCTGGCGAGCCGATTGCCCGAACAGGTCTGGTTTACCGAGAAAGCGCAAGCCCACGATACGAGCTTTCTGGACCAGATTCTTGAGTATGCCAGGGCCGGTACACTCTGGATTTTTGACCGCGGCTTTTTCGATTTCGCCTTTTTTGACGCTTTGATGGATAAAGGGGTGGTCTGGATTACACGCGCCAAATCGAATACGGTCTTTACGGTTCAAAAGAGCTTGCTCCACACGCCTGAAGTGCGCGACCGGATGGTGCTCTTGGGCAGGGACAAACACCGCTGTCGTCACCCGGTGCGATTGATCGAGGTGCACTTTGGCCAAACGTGGTATCGTTACCTGACCAGTGTCCTTGATCCAGCTATCCTGCCTGCCTGGGCCGTGGCTGATCTCTATCGCCGGCGCTGGCGAATCGAAGAAGCCTTTATGATCGTTCAACGCGTGTTGAATCTATCGTACTTGTGGACGGGCTCGGTCAATGGGGTAATGCTCCAGGTATGGGCTACCTGGCTCTTGTTTGCCGTCTTGATTGACCTGGGCGATGCCGTAGCCGAAGAATTGATGGTGCCTTTTGACCGCGTCTCGTTGGAAATGGTTTTTCGTGGCTTGTATCATTTCATTCACGCCTACAACCGCGAAGCTACCGACCCTGTCAAGTATTTTGCCGACCCCAAAAACCAAGATTTGGGCATTCTCAAACGCTACCGCAAAAAGCCCGATCTGCAGCTCGCTCAACCCGTGGCCAGCCTGGCAGGAGCTTAAGTTGTGATAGGTGCCCCATGCCAACAAGGACATCCTTATACAAACCATCCCTGATGAAGCAGTGCAAAAAGCCCGTGGGTTCATACGCCAGCATGAGACCCACCATGACACCGAGTCCTCCAAAGACAGCTCCATAGCCACCAAGCATACGCCGTAAAATCAGGTTCCCCAGGGCGCTCAACCCACTCGGATCCACAAAATTCACCGGATCATTCCCCACATACGCATACACGTTCGCATCGCCGCCCGCAAAGCCAATCGGGTCTTTCTGGAGCCAGCGCCCGGTCGCGGCAGCATACTCCCGCGCACCAAAATGCGTCAACCCGGTGTGCTGGTCGTACAACCCGCCCGCGAACCCAAACGGCTGAAATCCTGGGGTGGTATCGTGGATGATACCACCCCAGGCGTCGTCGTCCAGCCGCTGCGCCACCTGTCCTGTTGCGGTATCGACCACCAGTCGCACACTGACCAGATGGTCGGTAACCAGATGGGCGGTGGTGCCCTGCACCGTCACCCCGTCGCCGCTTCGTCCTGCGGCTCGCCAGTAAAGCGGAAGCAGCGACACGCATGCGCCCCTCACCACAGGTACACATCAGCGATTCAGGGTGAGTCGCACCGCAAAATATCCAAAAAAGACAATCCCTGCCATAGCACAGCCCTCACCGATATAGTTTATTTGTTGCTGGGTCAGGAATGTGCGCGAAACCAGCGTCGCACCGGTAACGAACAGCATGACCCACAGCACATTGCGATTTTCTTCCTCGTCGTCAACCGGGGCGCGGGGTTCTAACCGTTTCCCCCCTGTCCGATAATACTCCCAACCACACATGCCTATACTAACCAGTGCCCCCAGCAGCCAGGCTATGACTGACCATGGTCCGTTCGATCCGTACACCACCAGAAGGACACTACACCCCCCAGCCATAAGCCAGAAGATGAGGGCATAGCGGACACGTTTCGAGATCATTATGGATACTCCCTGAGCAGGCGACGGAGGTCAAGCGAACAGTGCGCAATCCCCCACCCGTCGCCTGTTCGTGTCTTCGTTCAAGTGGATGTGCAGGATTGACGGATTATCGTACGAGTTGTCTCTTCATCGCAACAACTGGCGGCACGAAATTCGCTATCCCGAAACCAATGAACCCACCAAAAACCATAGCCGCTGGCGGCCTAGCCACTGCTCTGACTACAGCATACATACCTGCCCCACTCAATCCACCGACACTACTGAAGGCTGCCGCCAGCGCAAGATTAGAGGCCCGATCACGGGGGGAGAGGCAACGTCCATAATCTGAGAGGCCTTGCCATGCCACATCCGCCATGGCGCCATAGAACAACCCTGCCCCAAAACCACGCCATCCCGGCACGCTTGTCAGGCGGGGTTTGGTGACACGGATGCGTGCCTGTTTCCCCCACTTCCATCTCCCAGTGGGCAGCCTTTCTGACCGGAGATCACGTGCGTAAGTGTCCATAGTCAGCCGGGATGGGCCAGCAACTGTTTTCCATGGGGTAAAACCAATAGGCCCAATGCCATACCGCGTTTGCACTTCAACTAACGCGGTTCGATGCACGGGCGTGGTGAACCGGGCCAGACCCGCTGTCACCAGAGCACGAAAGCTGGTATCCGGTGACAACCAGCTCGATGGGTCAGACGAAGCCGGCTCAGGAGCACAGGTACAATCCCGCGTATGCCACCACGTCCCCAGCGCCTCGGCCCCGCCCCGCAGATCCTGCCATAGGTCGTCCGCACGCTGCGCAGCTTCCTGCGCCGCATTGCATGTCACGAATGTCAGCAAGCGTGTTTCTGGTCATCACGTATTCAGAAATGGCACATCTCGCTCTACCGTGTGGTAAGAAGGTTCAGCAATGTTGGTACGTTTATCCGCTATTCAAAGTCACTTTCCGTTACTGGCCTACCAGCGAGTGTATGGACAGGGACATGGCGTTGAATTAGGAATGCGAGTTCTTTCGTATTAAACCAGGAAGTGTTAATACGAACCATGTGGGTTGCAGAACGAACAGTTATAAATGGATAATGGTATTGAACTTGCTGAACTTCGAGCCAACGAACCGTTTTGACCTTTCCCAACATGGTTATTTCTGAAGTCCCCTCTTCGGTGAATGTGATAAGGTTATCGCGAATCATAGCCCAGCACACTGAACTGAAGAGACCAAAAATGATACTATTTACTGCAATGATACCGGGCCAGGTCCAATCTTCTGGCAGCGGATGACCTGCTTGAACGGCAAGTATTGCAGGCCAGGTAATAGACCACATTCCACCAATCATTGCGGTAATGAGGAAGATACTATAAAAGACCACCTCCCACCAGCGCTTTGAAATGGTTATTGGTTTGCTCATCTCTTTTCATTTCCCGCCAGGGTTTTCCCCGGTGTGCGGCTTTCCCTACACGGTTTAGATGTAGGCACATGATACGTTATGGTGAAACATCATACGAAAACATCACGTCAATCGTGGCAGTTCCTACCACATGTGGTTCAAAACCGGCACAAGCAGGTTTCTTGGAGGGTTCGTCGTCTCCTCCAGGTCTCTCTGCTGTGCGTAAGCAATGAACCACATATGGTATCACAGCATCTTGAGCAAAGGTAGTCACTGTTGACATCCGCATGAAGCAGAAGGCGTGGTACGGGTTGGCTGTCCTCCCATCCAAGGAGGTAAAGTTGACGGAACATTCGATGCAATAGATCCTGAGAAACCGGGTAGTAATGAGGTAAATCCTGTATTGAGAGACGTTCGAATGGGATCGTTGAACCTTAGGGCAGCAGCTTTCGGGATCCATAGCGAGTTCTCATCCATATGAAGAATAGTACGAGGAATTTTACGAGTTACAGGTTCAGCGATCAACCCGCCAAGTCCTCCCGTAACTATGCTAAACACACTACCAAAAAGTGTTCGTGGCTCTCGATGTGCTATTTGGGTTGCCAAATAGAGTGCAAAGTTAGATATAGCCCCAAAGCCAATAGCACTCAATGTAGTTGTTGCAAATCGCGCTCCGAACCCACCAGTAATGCCACCAATGATTGCAGCGATTGCCACATCTTCTAGATTGACACACTTCCAAGATAGCCAGGCACGCGCTGGCCCGCCGCATCCTGGGCCTCGACCGTCACCTTCACCGCAGGCTCCCCGGCAAACACCGTCACCGGATCAACGGCGATCTGGAGCTGGATCGGCAGCACGGTGATCGGGTCGGACGTGGCCTGCCAGGTACCATCCTGCACAGTGATCGTGTGATCGCTGGCCGTGTTGAGCGTCACGCCAGACCACTAATGCTGCCCGGCATCGGCGGCCGTGAAGGTGTAGCGTGTCCCGCGCAGTCCGCCGAGCGGCAGGCCCTCCATGGCACTGGTGCTGTTGAAGGTGACGGTGCCGCGATAGTCAGGCACGCGCTGGCCCGCCGCATCCTGGGCCTCGACCGTCACGTCCAGCACGGGCGTACCGGCAAAGACGGGCGATGGGCTGACCTGAATGACCAGTCGGGCCACGGGTGCCTGCTGGAGGACTCCATGGGACGTGACACCGACGCGGAGGGAGCGAGGATGCACCGGGCGGAGATCAGACGCGGTACCGTCGTCCGCGATTGGTGCCGCGGAGGCGGGGAAGCCGCTCTCAGCGGGATGCTCTGGCGGGCCGATCCGATCGGTGGACGGTAGGGCATGAGCCGACACGGTCACTGGCCGGGGGGCCAGCGGGTCGGGAGCCATGGCCGGGGCGGACGAGTGATTATCGGTCAGAGCAGGTGGATCGCCAGGGCGTGGAGTTGCCGAGGCCGCCACCGGTGGGAACAGACTAACGATGAGACTGATAAGGATCACGACGGTCAGACACCGCAACGAACGGGGGTGAGACTGGGCCATGGGATGGAACCTTTCGGTGTGAAGGCTCTCCAGCGGAGCGACCATGGTGGGCGGCAGTGGGGGCCGGGTAGCCGATGAGTTGAGAACATCCGATGGGCCGCGATCAATGATAGCGCCAGGAATCGCGGTCGTCAAGCTCCCAAAAGAGTCCCTTCCACGCGGCCGCAGGCGAAAAAGACGTTTGGTATGAGCGACCGCGTACCTCGTGTTCAGAACAAGAACATTATGACTCCGTCAGCCCTTTTGCAACACGCAATGTGCGTGTTGCCTTGCGCTGCCGTAGGATAAGCTTCTCAATCTCAATCGCCACGAACACCACACTGCCCAGTCCAACGCAGGTCAAGAAATGCGCCAGCGACAGCGGTTGGAGTTGGAGGAACGTTTCCTGCAACAGCGGAACATACAGTACCGCAATGTGCAGTGAGACAATCAGGCCGACAATGAACACCAGCAGCCGATTGCTGAACAACCCGATGCGAAAGACCGATGCATAGCGTGAGCGCGAGGCAATGGCGTGAAAGACCTGCAAGAACGCCAGTGTGGTAAAGATCATCGTCTGCCACTCGGCCATGCCATGTGAGTAGTACCACAGCCCCACGCCCAGCGACAGCACGCCGATCAGCGTCCCCACCCATGCCACATGCACCTGCATGCCATCGCTGGTGAGCAACCCTGCCGCTGGTGAGTGCGGCGGGCGGCGCATCGTATCCTTCTCGGCTGGCTCAGTAGCCATGCTCAAGCCAAGCAATCCGTCGATGATCAGGTTTAACCACAGCAGTTGCAGTGGTAGCAATGCGACCGCCGCGCTCATCGGCAGATTGAAAATGAACAGCAACAACGGCCAGAGCAACATAATCATCACCTTGCCAACATTCCCCGCCACCGCAAACTTGACAAAGCGACGCAGATTGTCGTAAATCACACGCCCTTCTTCCACGGCGGCAACGATCGTTGCAAAATTGTCATCGCGCAGCACCATCCCGGCGGCTTCCTTGGAAACATCGCTGCCAGCGATGCCCATCGCCACGCCGATGTCAGCCTTCTTCAGCGCTGGTGCATCGTTCACGCCATCACCGGTCATCGCCACCACGTGCCCCTGTTTCTGGAAGGCCTCCACAATCCGCAGCTTATGCTCAGGCGTTACACGCGCAAAGACAGAGACACGCTCGATCATCGCTTGCAACTCCTGATCACTCAGGCGATCCAGTTCTGAACCGGTCAACACCGTCGCCGTTCTGGCAATGCCGAGATCGCGTGCGATGTAGCTAGCTGTCAGCGGATGATCACCGGTAATCATCACCGGGCGGATACCCGCTGTCTTACAAGTCTGCACCGCCATCCTGACTTCCGGGCGCGGTGGGTCGATCATACCCACCATTCCCACGAAGATCAACTGACTCTCGGTTGTCTCATCAACATGGGCGCTCTGAAGGGGGCGAAAGGCGATGCCCAGCACGCGCATGCCATTCTGAGCCAGCTCCTCGTTGGCCGCCTGGATGCGATAGCGCAATTCGGCATTGATTGGCATGGCTTGCTCATCGACCCACACATGACTCGCGAGATCCAGTAGACCATCGACCGCACCTTTGGTGATGGCCACATAGGGGGCATCAACCATCTCCAGCAAATGCTCCAGAAATACATCCTGGTCGTGCTGCGCCCCATCGTCGACATGATGCGATGCAGGCAACTGATGCACAGTGGTCATACGCTTGCGATCCGAGTCGAAAGGTATTTCAGCCACACGCGGCAATACATGCTGCAACCTGTCCTTCAGCAGACCTGCCTGCGCAGCCGCAATCAGCAGCGCACCCTCGGTGGGATCGCCGATGGTCTGGAAGGCACCGGTTTCCGCACCTTCTTGCAAGATGGCATCATTGCACAGGGCACCGCCGGCCAGCAGGGTATTGATCGCCGTGGGCTGTGCTGGCAAAGCTTCCGGGTGGAAGTCCTGCGGGTTCAGCACCGGCACGTGATGGCGCATGCGCTCGTGTAGATCGAGACGATGCCCCACCATGTCGATCACCGTCACCGTCATTCGGTTCTCAGTCAACGTGCCCGTCTTGTCGGAACAGATAACCGTGACTGAGCCAAGTGCCTCAACTGCGGTCATTCTACGGATCAGCGCATTGCGCTTGAGCATACGTTGTGCTCCCAGCGCCAGCGTAAAGGTGATCACCGCCGGTAACCCTTCGGGAATGACGGCCACTGCCACACTGATCGCCGTGAGCAGCATCTCATCAATGCTCTCGCCGACCAGCAGGCCGATTAGCATAATGGCAATCGCCGCTGTAACGCCCGTCACAGCCAGCAGCTTACCCACGTTGTGCAACCGCTGCTGCAGTAGCGTCTTCTCCGACTTCACGCCCTGAATGAGCGTGGCAACCTTCCCCAGTTCGGTGCGCATACCCGTGGCCACCACCACCGCCGTGCCACGGCCATAGGTGACAACCGTGCCCATATAGCCCATGTTGTGCCGATCCCCTGGTGGCGCATCGACGGCTTCCATGCGGTGTGGTTCTTTGTGTACCGGCTCCGATTCACCCGTGAGCGCTGCCTCCTGCACCTGGAGATTGATACTCTCGATGATACGCACGTCTGCCGGAATGAGATTGCCAGCCTCAATCACCAGAATATCGCCCGGTACCACATCACGGGCCGAAACCTCGCGCACCTGACCACCCCGCCGCACGCGCACGTTGGGAACACTTAGCTTTTTCAGTGCCGCAATCGCCCGCTCGGCCCGGTACTCCTGCAAGAAACCGAGCAAGGTGAACAGAAACACCGACGTCATGATCGCTCCTGACTCAAGCCATTTGCCCAGGAAGGCTGAGATGAGCGCAGCCACAATCAGGATGATCACCATGATGGACGTGAATTGCTCAACATAGATTTTCCATGGCTTTTTCGTATCCTGTTCCTTTAACTCATTGGGGCCATAAGCGACGAGCCGCCGATGGGCTTCTGCTTCCGTCAGGCCCTGCATTGTCGTGTCAACTTTTTGCAGTACCTCGGTCACTTCATAGACATGCCAGTGAGTATGTGCTTCAGCATTGTTCATCTGCTGTGCGTTCCGGGGCCGATTCATCGTTCGGGTCAACATACCTCATCCTCCTTATATCACCTTTTACACGCTAACGGAGTTGATCGGGTCAGGTCGTGCTCAACCATACAATAAGGGATAATCATGAGCAGAGCCAGTGGCGAATATACAAAAGGCGAGACCGCCACGGCATACACAGTCGTGGTGGTCTCGCCAGTAGTGCTGCTGCACGTATGACCAGCCGAGGGTGAAACCCTGTATTGACGACTAGTCAGCTCGGAGCTTCCGAGAGGCTACTCCCCAACCGCTATCGAGTATAACAAAATTGCACAGGCTTTGTCAAGATATTTAATAGGCTACAAGATGAGAATAAGGTTAATGAATTCACGACTCATGAGTCGTGAATGATGAGGCGAATCACCGCCTCCTCCAGAGCAACTCACCCAAAAATCGCGTATACTGTAATCTGGAACCTGGAACCTAGAACCTGTCAATATGACACTTCTTCCGTCTGGCTTTACCATTCTGGCGTTAGAGACATCATGTGATGAGACAGCCGCCGCAGTCGTGCGTGATGGCCGCAGCGTGCTGTCGAATATCGTTGCTTCGCAGATGGATATGCATCGTCGCTATGGCGGGATCGTACCTGAAGTTGCGTCGCGCCAGCATATTCGCAGCCTGACGCCTGTGCTGGAGGAGGCGCTGGCGGTGTTGCCTGACGGCTGGCAAAATATTGATGCCATTGCTGCAACGTATGGGCCAGGCTTGAGCGGTGCGCTGCTAACCGGTTTGAATGCGGCCAAGGCGATTGCCTGGCAGCGTGGCCTGCCGTTCGTGGGCGTCAACCACCTGGAAGCGCATGTCTATGCGAACTGGCTGCAGGTTCCAGCGTCGGTATTGACCAGTGATAGTACTCCCCAGGATTTGCCTGCCTTTCCGCTGGTGGCGCTGGTCGTGAGTGGCGGGCATACCCTGCTGGCCCTGCTGCACGATCACGGGCACTATGAGTTGCTTGGCCAGACCCGTGATGACGCAGTGGGCGAGGCATTCGATAAAGTAGCGCGGATTATGGGCCTGGACTACCCGGGTGGCCCGGCTATTGAGCGGGCAGCAGAAGGAGTAACCAGCAGTGAAGCATTGCCGCGGGCCTGGCTACGCGATAGCTACGATTTCTCCTTTAGTGGGCTGAAGACCGCTGTGCTCCACAAAGTGCGCGAGCACCAAGCACAGACCGGTACCGCCAGCCTTGATACCCGGTTTGTAGCGCAACTGGCGCACGCCTTTCAAGAATCAGTGGTGGATGTACTGGTGACAAAAACGATCAACGCTGCTATACAGTCTGGTGCGCGCGAGATTCTGCTGGCGGGCGGTGTGGCGGCCAATACCTGCTTGCGCCACGAACTGACGCAGCGGGCCAGTGTGCCGGTACGTTATCCTCCCATCTGGCTTTGCACTGACAATGCTGCTATGGTCGCGGCGGCGGCTTATTATCGCTTTGAGGCTGGTGTGCAAAGCGGCTGGGATCTGGATGTCATCCCAGGCCTCAAGCTAGGTGCGTGATTTAGCCTGCTGGGAGGGCTGTGTCTCTCCAGACCGCCCCTTTTCAGACAGGCTCTAAGATACGTCGGGCTACATCAGGCCGGTTGGTAATAATCCCTGTTGCGCCCCATGCGACCAGTTGTTGCATCAACTTTGGGTCATCCACGGTCCAGACATTCACCGCATAGCCTGACCGACGCACCAGGGGCAGCACCTGCCGCAGCGCAGGCAACTGATAAGCCGGATGCCATGCGGTGGCCCGCACCTGCCGCAACGCCAGAAACGGCCATAACTCGCGAACACGCACGTCGAGGCGATAGGTCTGCGTACCCATCAAGTAGGCGCAGCGCATGTCGGGGGCAATCTGTTGCAACTCCTTGAGGGCCGTGGCATAGAACGAAGAGATAATCACCTGCTCTGCAATGGCATATGTACGTAGTAACATCACCGTTTGAGCGGAAATAGCGGCTTGCTTCAGTTCAACGTTGAGCATCATGCCGGTGTCACGGGCAAAAGCGCACACCTCCGCCAGGGTTGCTATTCGTTCACCATCAATGTCCAGCGTTCGTAAGTCTGCCAGCGTGCAGCCACTGACCGGACGAGGTCGGGTATCCCAGCGAGCGGTTGTAGGATCATGAAAGACCACCAGATGCCCATCGGATGTACGCTGTACATCCAGTTCGAGCATATCGGCACCCTGTCGATAGGCCAGGTCAAAGGCGGCCAGCGTATTTTCGGGGGCATAAGCAGATGCACCTCGATGGGCTATAATGAGCGGCTTGCGATACATAGCCAGGTATGACCAGCATAGAAAAAGCCCTCTTCCGTGTGGAGGAGGGCTGTGCTTGCACTACAGACGACGCTTAGACTGCAACAGCGTCTTCGGCCACTGGCTCACGTTGAAAATCAATGGACAGTTCTGCTTCGCGGGCCTGAGGCGTCAACATCGGGTCGAGGAGCCGCTGTACGGCCATAACGTGAGCACAGGTTCCCCAGACACGGAAAAACGAGCAGGTACAATCCCAGTGCCCCTTATGCAGGATAACGGTATGACTGGTACCATTATCACCGCGAACACTGGCTTTCAGCTCACTAATCTCAATACGTTCCGGCTCCTGTGCGTAACGTCGAGCCTTTTCAATCTTGCCAATCAGATCCGAGTGCATAAAGCACCTCCTTCTTTGAGTACGAAGCAACGTATGCATAACATTATGCTACGTCGCAATACAGCTACGGTATACAACAAAGGCGACAGCAGGTAATCGTGACCTGTGTCGCCTCTTAAGGACTCATATGTTGTTGTGGAACTTTTTCTTCCACACTGTTTCTCCGCTGCATAGAGTACCAAATAGGACGAATATATGCAGATATTATACCATAGTACCATGGTATGTCAAGTTCCATTAGTACCGATAGCAGGTCTGTCCGCGCTGAGGTGGTCTGGATATCCTGACACCACCGCGGTCTATAGCGATCCTGTATGAGTTGTGTAGACCGGAGTCCCGACTTTCACCTGAGGATAGCTCTATGCCCAGAAAGCGTTGCAGACAGGCATCAGTCAATATGGGGCAACACAATCCCTTGTTGTTGCTGATATTTGCCCTGTTTGTCGGCATACGAAATCTCACAGTCCTCATCACTCTCAAAGAAGAGTACCTGCCCAATACCCTCGTTGGCATAGATACGCGCTGGCAACGGCGTGGTGTTGCTGATCTCGATGGTAACATACCCTTCCCAGCCGGGTTCCAGCGGGGTCACATTGACGACAATGCCGCAGCGAGCATACGAGCTTTTGCCCATAACAATCGACAAAACATTGCGCGGAATATGAAAATGCTCAACGGATCGTGCCAGGGCAAAGGAGTTGGGCGGAATGTCACAATAGTCGGCTTTGATGTCTACAAACGAGCGGGGACTGAAATTCTTGGGATCGACAATAACATTAAAGACATTGGTGAACACCTTAAACTCATCCGCTACGCGCATATCATAGCCATAGGACGACAGACCATAGGAGATAACCCCGATGCGCACCTGGTGCTCGACAAAGGGGGTGATCAGACTCTGTTCTGCGGCCATACGTCGAATCCAACGGTCAGATTTAATGCTCATAATCCGCGTCTCTTTTCGTATGATCACTACAAATGGGCATTATACCATGCTCCGATGCAGTTACCTTGACATCGATTTGTCCCGCTTCTATAATTCACACGAAATACGCGGTAGTATGTTCAGAGAGCCTTTTTGCCCTGTGCAGAGCGGTACTTTATTTTGTTTTTCACTTTGCCCCATTCGACGCCGCTCAGGAGAAACGTCGGTGAAAAAGACGTTGTGTTTAAGCGACCGCGTAATTTGTGTGATTCACGCTTTATGCAAGATGCTCTAGAGAGTCTGAAAAGGATGCCGTATCGCTACCAGGCCATATGTGACGCAGAAGCATAGGCACCAGCACGTTCGGGTAAGAGCCAGCATGCCTGGTTGCTGGTATGGTGAACCCTATGGTATCTCTGATTGAACGGTCAACCATAGCCGTGTTATGCGGCCTGATGTAGGTAAGGAAAAAGTATGGTGAATAGTATAACCCAGGAATATCGTCCGCGCCTGAGCAATCGCCTGGCGCAACTTGAACCATCAGCGACGGTTGGGCTGGGCAATCGTATCGCACAGTTACGGGCCCAGGGAATTTCGATTATCTCGTTCGGCCAGGGTGAGCCAGATTTCCCGACCCCGGAGCCAATTAAAGCGGCTGCAGTTGAGGCGATTGCCCAGAATCAGACTCGCTATACCCCGACGGGTGGCATCACTGAGTTGCGTCGGGCAATTGCCCGGCGCGTTGAACTGGATACCGGCATTGCCTACACCCCTGATCAGATTTCGGTAACAACCGGTGCCAAAGAAGCGCTCTTTCTGGCATTCCAGGCCTTGTGTGATGAAGGTGATGAGGTGATTGTGCCTGCCCCCTACTGGGTTAGTTATGTTGAACAGGTACGCCTGGCAGGGGCGACACCCGTTATCATCCATACCGATGAGTCAACCGGCTTCAAAATTACGGCTGATCAACTGGCAACCTACTTGACTCCACGCACACGGGCGCTGATCCTTAATACACCCTCTAACCCGACCGGGGCGGTCTATGATGCGGCTGAGTTGCGAGTGCTGGCCGAGACGTTGCGTAACACCGATGTCCTGGTGCTAACCGATGAAATTTACGATGCGATTTGTTATGGGGACTATGCCCGCTGGCTACGAGTCGCGCCCGATTTTACCAGCCGCACGCTGGTGATTAATGGTGCTTCCAAGACCTATGCTATGACAGGGTGGCGAATTGGCTACATAGCTGGCCCGGAACCGATTGTCAGTGCTATCCGTGCTATCCAGAGCCACTCGACAACACATCCAACTTCGATTGCACAGTATGCCGCGCTGGTGGCGTTCACGCCCTCGGACGAACTCGATCAGACCGTGGCCGCAATGGTACACGCTTTTAAGGAGCGACGTGACCTGATTATCGAGACATTGTCTCGTATTCCTGGCGTTGAGTGCATGGTTCCTGATGGAGCCTTCTATGTCTTTCCCAATGTCATGAAGCTGCTGGATCGCTCTCTGCCTGATGGCACCGTTTGCGTAACCACAAACGAGCTTGCGAACTATTTACTCGAGCGGGCGTTGATCGGCGTCGTGCCAGGTGAGGCATTTGGTGCGCCTGGCTATCTACGTCTGTCTTTCGCTCAAAGCAATGCGGATATTAGCGAGGGTATGCGTCGTTTTGCCGAGGCAGTCGGGGCGTAATGCCGGATTGACCAGATTGCATGGTGGGCGCTCAATCCAGCCATAGGGTTGTAAGACGCTGTCTGAATAAGGGGGGGTGTGCGGGGCAAAACCCCGCACGTTCTTCCCTGACCGCCGCGCAGCGGGCAGAAATAGGGTTTTTGGAGGGCACAACCCGTCAAATCGCCCCCTTTAGACAGGCTCTAATACCAATCACTCATTGAAAGACCGTGTTGGGGACTGGGAGCTGAGCCAACGCTTCGCGTATCCACGTCCAACCCGTGAGGCGTTTCATCTGCTCACCGTCCGCCGCTAACTGCTGCAACGCTTGTTCGACGGCTGCTTGCTTCGCGTCTCACGACCCAGAGGTTTTCCCTTCCATCCTGCTGCGCAGGTATGCAACCACGCGCTCCGCAGGATTCAGCTCCGGCGCATACGCTGGTTGTTCCATGCGCTGGATCGGAACCGTCGCATCGGCGTTCCCGTGATGCCCCGGCGCGCGATCCCAGACCACCGCCGTGACCCCGCGTTCCCCCCACCGCCAGAGCGTCGACGCCAGGGTCGCAGCGGTCACGTGCTCACGCCACTCCCACCGCACCACGCCGCTTCCCCCATGAACGGCGATGTTCAGGTAGACCCATGTGCGCTCCCATGCTCCCGGCTGGACGACCTTTCCCCCGCGCGGCGCCCACGACCGGCGCACCTGCCCACGCAGTCCGATGCGCATGTCGTCACGCCAATCCCCGTCTGCGGGGCGCGCCCCAGTCGCCGCTCCCGCAGGGGCAAGCCCCCTTTGTTCCAGGCGTCGTGCGCGTCCACCGACGCCGTGGGGGTGAACGGACGCGGCACGTTCTGACGTCATCCCGCGCGCTGAAAGCGCGCATCCATCCCCGACCAGGGGTCTTCCACCTGATACCGCGCGTTCACCCACGCCACCGCTTCCTGCACCCGTTGAACCTGACCCTCAGCAGCCTTCTGCGTCAGCTCGGCGACCTGCGCGTCGCTCAGTCGGCAGGCATGACCACGCCCGCCCGTGCGATGGCGCAGCACGTCGTCGCGCCCCCCCTTCCGATACCACGCCACCCAATCCTGCACCGTCCGCGGGTGACCGCCAATGGCGGCGGCGCCGTCGTAGATAGACTGCCCGTTGCGCACCAACCACAACGCCTGCAGGCGCATCCGCGTTTGGCGGTCGTTCTCTTTCAGGGATACTCGTTTCAGGTCTTCTTCGCGCTCGTTCCATTCCAATTGCAAGCGTCGCATCGGTCCGCCTCCGTCTCCCATGGGGGGCGCCAGTTTGGTAGGATTATACACGGTTTTCACAGGCAGGATTGGTATAAGACGCCGAATGGACAAACGATGTGCTGATGGCACACTGTCTCTCAGAAGCACAGGATGTGTTCTCACATCCTGTGTTGTGACACTCCGCAGGGGCTAAAGCCGCGCGGCTTCTTGGCCCAACCCGCCTTCTGGCGAGCGTAACGACCAACGGAGCTGTCCGCCCCGGTTGAGAATGGTGATGGCCGCGTTGTAATCGCTATC
>Ga0308419_1001121_pt1 | contig 18107 bp, 13 predicted proteins | sample HotsprSampleMS50_FD_203674 | JGI IMG/M metagenome (GOLD analysis project Ga0308419, IMG submission 203674) | Hot spring phototrophic mat microbial communities from Mushroom Spring, Yellowstone National Park, Wyoming, United States - 20090730_MS50 ... | reverse complement strand
AATGGAACACTCGAAGGCATTAAAGCACTGGCAAAATTGCTCCCAAAAAACATTCAAATCTTTTTCATTCCTGTAACGATTGATAGTGATGTTTCGGGAACAGAGTGCATCGGTCAGCACACAGGCGTAGAAGTCGGTGCGGAAAAAATTCGGTGCTACATGGCAGATGCGCGCACGCACAATCGCTGTTACATCATCGAGCTGATGGGCGCATCGGGCGGATTTCACGCGCTTCACTCGTGCTTGGGGGCAGGCGCGCATTTAGCCGTTCTACCTTCCACCAACTACGAACCTGCCGCTATTGCCAAAGCCTTGAAAAACCGCTCCTCGACCGTTATTGTCGTTGCCGAAGGTTACAAAGCCAAAGAGCGTAAAGAAAAGGGAAGCTCGCTCAACGCCGCAGAATATCTTTATGAAGAACTCAAAGCCGCTGGATTAGAAACCAAACAACGCATCATTTGTGAAGGCTTCTCGCGCGATGTGCGTGGTGCGCGCCCCAACAACATGGACATGACGCTGGCGCAACGCATGGCGCGAAAACTCACCGAACTCGTCCAAGAAGGAAAAACGCAACTAATGCCTGCCGTTCTTTCAGGCAAAGAATATGCAATTCCGTTTAGCGAGATTCAGACCGACAACACCGTCGAGCGCGACCTCGCCCTTTTGGCGAACCGATTAGGCATTTGAAAGAATGAGGAATGAGTAGTGAAGTTGCCCTCACTTCTTGCTCCTCACTTCTCACGCCTCATCAGTGATGTGTGTAGCACGCCGAGATGAAATGCTGTTTTGTTTCCGCGTTGGACTGTTGCGTGAGCAAATGAAAATTGCGTGCGCCAAGCGAATGAGAAACGCGAGCGGCAATCGCCCACGCGCCCAAACCCGTTCCCAACTTTTCGCCATGCATGACGGCCATGCGAATCAGCGCGCCGTAATCGTGTTCACGCATTCCTGCCATGAATTCTTCTACAAGCGGTGTGTTTTCAGTTGAGAGATGAAAATTATTCATGGCAATCACAAGGGCACTTTTGGAGGTCAAAATTTCAGAAAGTGCCGTTGCCGCTTCGTTGCAAAGGTCAATCGTTTGGTTGCCGATAAGAAGCGGAACAATGCGAAGCGCGTGATGTTTGCCTATCGTGCGTTGCAAAAGTGGAAGTTGAACTTCAATCGAGGAGCCTTTGGGCAATCCTAATTCTGAAATGAAAAAGTCGTCGTCTTCATCGCAAAGTTCATTGCGCACATAGTCGCTAAGTTCAATGTTGCCGAGCGGCGTGCCGAAGTAGCCGTAGCCTGAAATGACCAAGCGGTCGAACTTGTCGACGGTGGGCGCGACAAACACAATCAACTCATACCGCGCTGATTCAATATGCCGATAGCCTTCCGCTAATATCGGCAACACGTGCTTGTAGTGTCCGTGCGGCACAAGGAGCGTGCGCACATATGGAATCAAGGGCTTTTCAGGGTCGCGATTGGCATGAGAAATTGCCGCGTCGACTTGAGCTTGCAACGTGAGCGCGTCAGAAGGATATAGTTCGCCCGCAAACATTGGCGGACGGACGGTGCGATTCGGCGGCAGGTTCGACATAGCAACAGGCATAATCGATTCAAGTGCTGAATAAGCAGGCATAACTAATCGTTGAAAGAGCGTTAATTGGAAAAGTGAAAAATGTAAAATGTGCGATGTTGTTGAAAAATCATTTGCGACTGCGCCGCCGCTTTGGAACCGCGGGGCGTTCTGGTTTAACCGAACCCGGTTTGGCTTTCCGACCACGCCGCCGTGAGGAAGGCTGGTCGGGGTTCGTATCATCAGTCGGAAAAACTTCCCCTGTTGATGAATAAATTTCAATCACATTGCCGTCCGGGTCTTGCAGAAAGAAGGCTCGTCCGTCGCGCCGATTAGCAGGCGACGTGAGCAGATGCACGCGCATTTCTTTGAGAAACGCATGAGCGGCATCAACTTCTGCATCGGTTGCAAGACGCAATCCGAAGTGGTCTAAATGGAAATCGCGGTCGCTTTGTGCAGGCGTTTCGGCTTTGACAAGCACGAGTGAGTCCCCTTCGGCAACGAGATAAGTCATGTTGATTCCAAGACGGTGATGGAGCCGGAAGCCAAGAATTTTCGTGTAGAACTCCTCCGACTTGCGCAAGTCATTGACGCGCAAAGTAATTTGGCTGATGCCCGTAAGTTTGAGCATACCGAAGTATTAGGTTTTGGATTTGCGTCCACCCTCGCGAGTGTCGCGGTAGTCAAAGGTATATTTCTTTTCGGAATATTCTTCAATCGCTGTAACCGTTGGTTTCGGCATTTTTTCATAGCGGACGCTAATGCTGACTTGCTCTGGAAAGACACGGTCGGCTTCGGCTTCATTGGCGGGATTGCGCGACTTCATCTTGAACGGCGCGAGTTTTTCTTCCAATTCAGAGCGCAACTGCTCATTGATTTCTTTGGCTCGCCGCGACATCGCAACGGTAATCTCGTAAAGGTTTGACGATTGATGTTTGAGCTTGTCCAAATCAACAGGGTTAATTGGCATATCTTGAATGAATTAGGTTAAGAATTAAGAAAATGTTGAATAATCTGTTTCACTTCTGAAATTGCCTTCTGCAAGTCATCATTGACGACAACGGCATCGAATTGGTCGGCAAGCGACAGTTCGTAATCGGCGCGTGCAAGCCTCATCAACACTTTCTCGGGCGATTCCGTTTTGCGTTTCATCAGCCGCTCTTTGAGCACATCAAGGCTTGGCGGCTTAATAAACAAAAGCAGAGAGCGATTGCCATAATGTTTTTTAACATTCAGCGCGCCGTCGACATCTAAATCCAAAAGTAAGTGATAGCCACTGTTCAAAACTTTTTCGGCTTCGGATTTAAGCGTGCCGTAATAGTTATCGAAGTGTTGAGAGTATTCAATGAAGCCGCCTTTGGCAATTTCCGCTTCAAAGGCTTCACGAGTGAGAAAGAAATACTCTCGACCGTGTTCTTCGCCCTCGCGTTTGTCGCGTGTCGTGGCGGAAACTGAAAATTTAAGCGTCGGAATCTCGGCTAAAATCGCTTTGGCAATCGTGGATTTGCCCGTTCCCGATGGCGCAGTAAAGACGATAAGTTTGCCTGTCATGGTCTCTTCTTGTCGCTTGCGCACCGATAAAAATTGAATTGGCACTCATAAAGAAACGGCGCAAGACTTATTCAATGTTTTGAACTTGCTCGCGAATTTTCTCGAGCTCTTCTTTAATGAACACGCTCTTTTGTGAAATTTCTGCGTTTTGTGATTTTGACGCAATCGTGTTCGCTTCGCGGCTTTGCTCTTGCAGAAGAAAGTTGAGCTTGCGTCCTGCCGCCTCGCCCGAATCCAACGCTTCCAAAAAGAACTTGTTGTGGCTTCTGAATCGGACACACTCTTCGGTAATGTCCATCTTATCCGTCAGTAAAACAATTTCCATTTCCAAACGCTCCTTAGCAAGCGACTCGTCGCCCAAAAGGTCTTTCACTTTTTGGCGCAATTTCTCTTTGGTGGCGGAAAGCGACTCTTGGGAAATGGCTTCAATCTCGTTCAGAACTTGATTGATGGCGTCAATGCGCGTTTTGAAATCCATCGTCAACTGCTCGCCTTCTTTTCGGCGCATCTCGCGAAGCGAAACAATCGCCGCTTGAAGAGCTTGGCTGATAACTTTCCACTCGCGTTCTAATTCGTCGCTCTCATCGGTGGCGGCTTCAAAAATTTCGGAGAACTTCAAAAGATGATCAAGTCGAATTGGCTCATCAATTCCTGAAATGGCTTTAAGTTCAGAGAGCATCGCCATGTATGCTTTGACGACATCAGGTTTAATTCTAATCGGAATGTCGCTCTTGTTCTCACGCTCCAACTGAACCACCGCAGAAATTTTCCCGCGTTGCAAGGCTTTTCTAATTAACTCGCGCGCTTCCAACTCATAGCCGCTGAATTGGCGAGGCAGTTTGACGGAAATTTCAATAAAGCGACTATTGACCGAGCGAATTTCCGCCGTCGCACGAATCCCGGACTCGGCATACTCGCCGCTTCCGAAACCCGTCATACTTTCTATCATCTTCAAAGAAAATTCAAATTCGAAAAACAAATATACGAAAGAAACTAACCAAAGAAACTGTAACTAAGGTGACCAATACTTTTCACCCGTTCAGATAACTTTGCATCAACAGCTCAAATAAGCCGCATGGTCAAACACGTAAAAGGACTGAATGTAATTTTTCTCATCGTCTTTTCTTTGAACGCACACGCACAGCCGATTGACGAGCGCGATGTAGTCAGTTGGACATCGGCAATGCTAACTTTGCGCGTTGGTGAAACGCCCTTCACAATGCAAACCTTTGTGCAAACACGCTTCACGCAAAACGCCTCGCAGTTTCAAACAACGGTCTTCAGCCTTTGGGGCTTGTATCGGCTGATGCCATCAACTTCTATCGGCATCGGCTATACGATTCTTACACCGATAAACAATCGCCTGCTCGATATTCTTGCTGTTCAACTTTGGCACGACTTTCGCCTAAACGATATGCCGATGAGCCTGCGCTTTCGCGCCGAAAACTTGACATGGCGTTCACCTGACGACTTCTCGGTTGAAATCATTTCAGCCTTGCGCTTCCGATTCCGACCCGAAATCACCTTGCCCCTGTGGAACAGTTACGGACTGCTCATGAGCAATGAAATTTTCTGGGGTGTCAGCGAGCCGATGTTCAATCAAAACCGTGCGCAAATCGGAATCCGTTACCGAGAAAGCCGTTGGACGATCGATGTGCTTTACCAACACCGGTTTATCAACCGTGTCAGAGAGTTGCCTGACCGAATCGAGCATACCTTACTCCTGAATTTCTTTTACACCATAACGCTCTGAACCCTTTATTGTGCCAAATCAAATGAAAGTGTTTGATTTTGAAAACCATTTCTTAACTTCATTCAATCAAAGGTCAGCCGTAACTCCAACAAGAAACCTAAAATGTCAGAAGTGAAACATTACGAAGTGGTCATTATCGGCTCTGGTCCAGCAGGATTGACGGCGGCGATTTACGCCTCTCGTGCCAACCTAAATCCGCTCGTTATTGAGGGAATTCAACCGGGCGGACAACTGACCATTACAACCGAAGTTGAAAACTTTCCCGGCTTTCCGCACGGAATTTTAGGACCGAAGTTAATGGACGATATGCGCCAGCAAGCCAAACGCTTCGGAACGGAGTATCTCTACGGCAGTGTAACTGCCGTTGACCTGTCGCAACGACCGTTCAAAGTAACGGTTGACGAAAAGAAAATCGTTATGGCGGAAACGCTGATTATTTCTACGGGCGCATCGGCACGACTGCTTGGTTTGGAATCAGAGAAAAAGTACATGGGCTACGGCGTTTCAGCGTGCGCAACCTGTGATGGCTTCTTTTACAAGGGCAGGGAAGTCGTTGTTGTTGGTGGTGGTGACAGCGCGATGGAAGAGGCAATTTTTCTGACGAAATATGCAACCAGCGTAACCATTCTGCATCGACGAGAGACGTTCCGTGCATCAAAAATTATGCTCGATCGCGCCAAAGCCAATCCGAAAATTAAGTTTGTTACAAATGTGATTGTCGACGACATCATCGGCGACGGCAAAGTGGTAACGGGCGTGCGCATTAAGCACGCAAAGACGGGAGACTTCACCGAAATCGCTTGCGACGGCGTGTTCATCGCCATTGGTCACATGCCGAATTCAGCCTTGTTCAAAGGGCAGTTGGAACTCGATGAAAATGGCTACATCATCACCAAAAAGAGTTCCACTGAAACAAGTGTGCCGGGCGTGTTTGCGTGCGGCGACATTCAAGACAGCGTGTATCGGCAAGCCGTAACCGCCGCAGGAACGGGGTGCATGGCGGCAATCGACGCAGAACGGTTCTTGGAGCATCAGAAAAGCCTCGCTCAATCGGAGGCGGAAGCACATCACTGAAATTTGCAAAAGAGTTTTTGCTTTTTTGAATGCCAATCCCGTATATTGCGAGAGCATGATTTCAAAAACTGCTCTCAACCAAATAAGCCAAGAGTCAAGGTCAAGATTTAGCATTCGTGATGGAATTCTAACGCAAGTTGCTGATTACGATAACGTTTGCTAATAGAGTATCTCACAAGTTCAAACCATCTCACGACGCTTGAAAAATCGTTATTTCACAAAATTCCATCTGTTGCTGCTGCTGATACTTGCGCCCCTTTCTGCATTTGCGCAAGATGTTTACTCAAACTTAGCACTTCCAACGGATAGCCTCTTCCTATCGGATAGGCAATACATCACCGATTTGTTGCGCAAAGAACGCTACCTTAATTTGCTTGCAACCAACATCGAGCTTATGACCAACGAGGCGAAGCGATTTCCTGTCCGATACAAATTCACCCCGCAAGAAGAACGCCAAATCCTTATCGATATCAACAAAAAACTGAAACAGACCGCAGATGTCGATAGCCTTGAAAAAGTCTATGTCCAACTGCAAAACCAATTAGATTCCAGCAAGAAAGCATTTGACCAACTTGACCGCGCTACGCCCAAAAAAAGTAAAGAAGAACTCGACCGCGACCCCGTCGCAAGAGCCAATGCAGAACGGCTTAAACTCGCCGCAGAAGAAGTCAAAGCAGTTGAGGAATTAGCATCGGAAACGAAAAAACTCTTGGATAAACTTCGCAGCAGAAGTGAGCTAACCCGCGAAGATTTAGAACGATACATGTTCGAGGGCAAAAAACGCTTGGTGCTTCTCTTGCGCGACTACTCTCGCCTCAATGTTCAAGACTTTGGTTACCAAGGAAACAACAAGTCCTTTTACAACTTTGCGGATAAATATGAATATGAACGGTTCGTGCAGTTCGCTCGCTTTTACGCCATCTGCAACGAATACAAAGCGATGCGCAAGGCTTTGTTGCAAATCCTTGATGAAAACTTCAAGAAACGCCTCTACCGCCTCGAACTGTCTTCCGCAATGAACGTGTATAATCGCAAAGACTATGGAACGGCGTTGCTTTACCTCAACGACCTTTATGAAGCCTATAAAGAGGAATATGGGGAAATTGAAGACCTAATTTACTACCGCGCCGAAGCAAACTTCGGGCTTGGCTATTACAATGAAGCAAGGAATTTGTACGAACAACTCTATACAAAATATGCCGCTCCTGAATACGCGGAAACGAATTACTTCGATAAAACCGAAAGTGAAATTAAAAAACTCGAAGCGGATTTGAGCGCGCAGAAAGACTCAATGAACATTATCAAACGGCAATACCAATCCTTACTGACCGCCGCAAAAGCACAAACAAATGCTGAACAAGCGGGCTATTCCATCCGCCAGATTAACAAGCAAATGCAAATTATCGACGAAGAAATTGCGCAAATAGATAGAGACCTTGCAAAACTTCGCAACAAATATGCACAAGTGCTTGCCGAGAGACAGAAAAATCCAAAACTGGCAAATTTGAAGGTTGCTAAAAGCGCGCCTTACAGAGCCCAAGCCATGTATCGCATCCTTTTTATGAGCTACGCCTACAACGATGCGAAACAGTTTCAAACCGACTTGGAACGCTTCAAACCCTACCTCAAAAAAAACAACGAGTACATCGACAAGATTCGTGTCTTGGCGGCAACAATGGAGTATCGCAACAAGCAATACGAAAGTGCGGTCGGCTGGGCAAGAGAAGTTCCCGAAGATTCTCCAATGCGCAGTGAAGCCGACTATGTCAAAGGGCTTGCATATCTCGAAATGCAAAACTTTGACCAAAGCGCAGATGCTTTTGGAAAAATCGTGACACGAAGTCAAGGACTGTTTGAAAAGCAAAGCTACATTCAAAACGCCGCCTATCTCCAACTTGGAAACATCGCCTACACCAAAGCAAACCGCTTGATGCAAGAAGCGAGAAAAATTTTGAGCGACGATGCCGAAAAGCGACAACGCGCTGACTCAACCTTGCAAGCCGAATTCAAACGCTACGTGCGCTCTAAGCAAGCAACGGTCTATGATAGACAACTCGCAAAAATTTTAGATCAAATTATCGCACAAGACACCATCGTCGAAAGGATTGCCAATCAGTTGGGGTCAGAACTGCTCGAACTTGCAATTTCAGAACGCGACTTTCAGCGACTTACATATGAACTTCAAAGAAAAGACGTAGAACTCGGCAAAACCGAAAAAGATTTGGTGAAAATCCAAAACGAAATCGAGTTGATTCAAAAGGAAGGGCGAGTCGCGTCAGAGCGCATAAGCCGAATGAAAGAATCGCTGTCCCGACTGCAAAGCCAAGCCACGCAAGCACGCTTTGACCTCTACAAAAAATTTGCTCAACTCGAATATGCAAAAGCCGAAGAGATGTTCGAGAAAGTAGATAGGGGATATGTTGGTAAAGACATCGCCCGTGTAGGAACGCTTTGGGCAAAGTTCCGACAAAACCGAAAACTCGAAGTTGAAAAAGACATTGACCAATACGCACGAACCTTCCGTAACTCTGACAATCTCTACGAGACGATGTTTCTTGCTGGCTACATGAAACACATCAAAGACCCGACCGATGCGGATATGATTATGAAAGAATATGACTTCGTCTACAACGGAATGATGGCGTTTGACTTCGCAGATAAATTCTTAGAGCAAAAGAGCATCTTGAGGCAACAAAAGACGCTGACCGAAGCCATCGTCACCACCTCAAACAACCCAACCGAAGTTCAACTTGCCGCAAGATTGAGCGTGCTTCAAGAAAGTGTATTGAAACTCTTGGTCTTAGATAGAGCCGCGATTGCAAAAGGGCAAAAGTCCCTTCTGCCTGATGAGAGAAAAGCACTCTTGCGAAATCGATTTGAAGAAATTAAGCAAGTTCAGGCATCAACCCCAGCAACGCTCAAAAACCTTGTATCCGCCGCTGAAAAAACACAACAAGCCGTCGACAAATTGCTTAAAATGAGCGTCCAAACGCTTTCCGAAGAGCAACACCTTTTCGCAAAACACGCGCCAACCTTGATTGCAGGAGAAAAAGCCGATTATCAACGCGACATTGAGTTCTACAAAAAAGTCGCCCGTGAAGAATTTTTACGTTCAGACCGACAAGCAAAAGCTATGCAAACCGCCGTCACAGGAAACGATGCTCGCAAAAAACTGCTCAATGCATTTTACGCCGATAATGCGAACCTTCAGAAAAACCAAGCCAACACTGTTGAAACTATCTTGGCTCAACGAGAATTTTTTGGGACACGCATTATTGAACGATCAGGAACATCGGCACAATACGCCCTGACCAGTTTGATGTATAACGAAATTCAGAAGAGCCGAACACAGATTGCAAACTACGAACGCATCGTCGGCTCGTTCAGAAATGCCGTCAAGCGAAAAATTGGACAGTTAGAGTTTTATTTAAGCCAAATTGACTTGGAATCAACCGGCGACACAAAAGCACCGATTACACGCGCCGACCTGCTCCAAAAAGAATTCGACTCGAACATTCAGGATTTTAGAAAAGCCTTTTTCATCGGCACAGACTACCTGAAATTTTCAAACACAAGAGAACAAAAAAACATGCAAGTGCCGTAAAAAAGTGTATATTCGCAGCACACAAAAAGAGTGGCAAAAGGGTGTCAAATCAACGAAGTCAACAAAGTTTATTCACAATCACAATCTTAAACTTACAAAACAACTTAACTCAATCGGAGGCATCACAATGAAAGGGAACAACAAGCTTTTTCTGTGGGTAGTCATTATTGTATCGACCGTTTTTTCATATGTAATTTACTTCTTTGTGTTCGGACCTGCACCCAAAGGAACACTATTGCACAACTTTTATGAAGGCGGTCCTATCGTCGGGTCTCTGATGGCTTCTATGATGGTTCTGATTGTAGTGGTTGCAGAACGCGTGATTTCCTACAACAAAGCACGCGGCAAAGGGAAGTTTGAGAAGTTGATGCAAGAAGTGAAAAAACACTTGGAAAAAGGTGCTATTAACGAAGCACTGCAAGAGTGTGAAAAGCACGGAAGCGCAGTTGCCTCATCAATCGCCAGCGGACTTGAACGCTACCGGTCTCTCGATGAAGTTGAGCCACGATTCAACGCCAAAATCCAAGAAGTTCAAAAAGCCATTGACGAAGCAGCGAACTTTGAGTCAGCCCAGTTTGAAACAAACTTGACACCGATTAAAACCATTGCGACCATCGCAACACTGATTGGACTTTTGGGAACAACGGTCGGTATGATTCGCGCATTCGCCGAAATTTCCAGTGCAGGCGGAACGCCAGACCCAACCGCCCTTTCAGGAGCAATCTCCGAAGCCCTTTACAACACGGCGGGCGGACTCTTCACCGCTATCTTGGGAACAACCATGTATAACTACTTCAAAGCGGAAATTGATAACTTCACATACTTCATCGATGAAGCGGCGTTCGAAGTGATTCAAACGCTCACGATTTCTCGCAGAAACCTGATTTCTGAGCGTGAACGGGCTCAATAAGCTGGCATTAGACAAAGGGGAAGTCAAAACCTTCCCCGTCTCCTTAAATTCCATATTCAAAACGCCAAAGACATATGAACTTTTTCGGATTCTTTATGCACGGAGGAGAAGATGCCATTGACCTTGCGCCAATGGTCGACATCGCCTTCTTACTTTTGACCTTCTTTATGATGACCACGACCTTTTCGCCCCAAGAAGCCTTGAAGGTTGAAACACCAAAATCTTCCTCCTCTCTTTTAGAGCCTGTTAAACAGTATATCATTGTTACTGTGGGGGACAGCACGAAGGAAAACCGAATTCGTGTTTATATGGATGAAGTAAATACACGCATCGCCGCACTCTCAAACAAATACGGCGAAGCCGCCGCACGAAGCACAGAAGGCGTGGAAGTTGGAAAAATGGAGAATCCCAACGACCCCGCTGAAATGAACAAAGTCATGGCTGACCTGAAAGAAGTTCTGCTCCTTGCACGAGCCGCTGACCCAAAGCAAACCATCGTCCTGAAAGCGGATAAGGCGGTGAAGTTTAACATCATCTACAAAGTCATGACGATGATGAAAGAAGTTCGCTTCGAGCAAGTGCAAATGGTAACGCTGATGGAAAAATAACCTAACTGAATTGCTAAACTCTTAAAGCCAATGAAGACCTCAGAGAATAAAGGGCGCCACGTGAAGCAGGAAATGCGTGAAGGGAAAACCAATGCGCAAGCCCGAAAAATCAAAAAATACAACGAAAAAAGTGACGAAAGTTCCCACGTCGACCTTGCACCGATGGTTGACATCGCGCTTCTTTTGCTCATGTTCTTTATGGTGACCACATCATTCAATAAGCCAAATGTGTTTTTGATGGGTCTGCCAAAAGAGAGCGCAAATTCAAAACCCGTGCCTGTTAATCCAAACTTTGTGATGACCGTTCAGATTGCAAAAAGCGGAAATGTCTACATTCATCGTGGCTTGGAAGGTCCGACAAATCTGCCAAAGCGTGTGCCATTAGACCAAATTGAAAAATATGTGCAACAAGTTCGTGAACAAGTGCTGAACGACCCCGAAAATAAAACAAAATCGGAAGTGGTAACCGTTGTGAAAATTCATAAAGAAAGTCTGTACGAATCCATGATTGATGCTCTCGATGAGGTGTTTCGAGGAGGCGTTCAAAAATGGGCAACATCAGAAATGAAGCCCGAAGAAATGGCAAAAATTGATGAATTGGATAAAAGTGCTGGTGGCGCACAATCCCAATAAAATCGGAGGATAATCACATGAAGGCTCGCTCAAGAGAATTGAGTTCCCAAATTGAAATGCGGTGGTATGCAGAAGAACCTTTTGCATACAAAATCCGCAAAGAGATGCAAAAACGTCTCTTGATTGGACAAACAATTGCCGTTTCGTTTTTTATATTTCTGCTGAGCTTCTATTTCATCAAACAAGCAATCGATGGAACGGGTGGTGAAGTAGAAATAAAGAAGAAGAAACTGGTCGTGTTGGAAGCGCAAAATATTGAGCCACCACCACCGCCCGATGTTAGACAGCAAGAGGTTGTAACCGATGAAGGCGGGGGAGGGTCAGAATCCGCCCTCGCATCTAGCTCAGAAGCACGCGGAGAAGCTTCGGCAGAAGCCTCCGCCGCAGTTGAAAGCGCGCTTGGAGCCGCCTTGGAAGGGCTGTTCAGTCAAGCCGAAGGATTACCTACCCCAACCGCAGGTGCAACTGGCACTGGAGAAGGATTGCTGGGTAGCGTTGGTGCCGGTGGCGGACTGACAGGACTCGCAGGTTCAGGATTTGGTGGGGGAGGCGGACTCGGCGGCGGTGAAGTGGGATTCGGTGCTGGCGGCGGTGCCGGTCTCGGCAGTGCTGGACGCGGAACCGGACTGGGTGGCGGCGGCGGACGTGGAACCGGTATGGGCGGTCGCGGACTCCGACTCGCAGTGCGTGCTCAAAACTTAAAAACAACAACTGGATTGCGCCCGGCTGCAGAAATCCAAAAAATTGTAGACAAAAATCAAGGCGCAATTGAAGAATGTTATGCCGCCGCACGAAGCAATACAGATGCAAAAGGAAAAATGACCGTCCGCATTATCATCGCTCCTGATGGTGCCGTTACAAACGCACAGGTTGCAAATTCAACCATTAGAAACGAAAGCCTTAACCGTTGCGTCGTCTCTAAAATGAAACGAATGAAGTTTTCATCTATTCCGCAAAAAGTAAATCAAAGTGTAGATATCCCATATGATTTCAGAGAAATGGAGTGAGAATTTTTAGAAAGATTGACAAAGTTGGGGAGGGCATGACAATACCTTCCCTTTTGTGTATTTTCATAGCCACATTTTTTACTCGTCAGCCCTATGTAAAGTCTCAGTAGTAAGTATTTGAAACATAATCAAACTTCAAAGGACCTTACATTTTACCTCACAGAAAAAGAAGTTAAAAAAAGCAACAATGTTGAAAAAAATACTCCATCACAGTATATCCTGCAAAATTACCTGGTATGGTGCTTTTCTGTTGCTTGGGATATTTTTCTTTATATCACAAATATCTGCGAAAGAGCGCAAGCAAGAAATCGACAGCGCGGCAGTAATAAATAGTCAGCAAAGCGCACTTTCTACTTCACGCCTTGTGCCGAGAGATGTAATGCGTGCAAAAACAGGAAATCGTGAGACAGATAACATCTTTTCGGCATTTACAACGCGTCAAATCCAACTCATACTGCGTGAATATGAAAAGAAATTAGAAAAAACGCGAGAGCGTAAGCAAAAAATTACGCAGACAAGCCTCAACGTTGCCGAACAGTTTCTAAAAGTTTTCCCTGATAGTAAGGTGGCTGATGAAATTGCAATTAGATATGCAGACCTTTACTACGAAAAAGTAACAGAAGAATATTATGCAAAACGCGCCCCATATGATAGCGCAGTTGCGGCATTTCAAAATTCAGAAGATTACAAAAACTACCTCAAGCAAGTTGATGCTTGGTTTGCAGGCGGCATGGACGAGAACACGAAACCTAAACTACCCGACAGCGCACCCGTTCCGCCTGATCCAAAGTTAGATGAAGTGATTGCACTTTACGACCGTATCATCAATGATATGCCGCAAAGCCCATATGTGGCAGATGCGCTCTATGGAAAAGCGTTTATACTCGGAGAACGTTATAGCGACTATGCTTCACTTCGAACATATCAATACGAGCGAAATATGCCTAACGCAAAGCGTTGGGAGCGGAGAGAAACTGAAGATAAAAGACGCGAGGCAATCGCAGTTTTAGGGCAAATTATCCGAAGATTCCCCGACAGTCGATACGTCGTAGATGCTTATATGCTCACAGGTGAGTATTATTTTACCTCACGACGCAACCAACCAAAATCAACAAGAGATGCGATACCATACTTTCAAAAAGCGATGGATTTAATCGTCAAAAGAGGAGAACGTTCTGAATACTTTAACCAAGCACTCTATAAATTGGGGTGGGCTTATTATCGACTGGCTGAATACCCACAAGCAATCGTCTACTTCACACAACTTGTTGATGAAATTGAAAAAGCCGAAGAGATATTTGAAGGCGGTATGTTGCCTGATTATGTTCGAACAGATATGAAAGACGAAGCAATGGAATATATTGTTGCTTGCTTTGTAAAAATCCAAGATCAAATTGATAGAGAAAAAACAGCAATCGCTCTCATTGATAATTATTTTAACTCAATGCCCAAAAAACGATATGCGCCGCTCATCTATGAAATGCTAGGGGAAAGTTACGAACGCTCACTACAACCACCTGAAAAAATTAATGAGGTTTATACGATTCTTTTAAGACGCTATCCAAACTATGAACGAGCACCACTGGTTGCACATAAAGTTATTAGCCAGTTAGACTTACAAGCGAGGAACGGAGAAAAACTTGGAAAAGAATTAGAAGAATTAGAAACGATGCTATATGAAGAACGAAAAAATTTATTCTATCGCTACGGACGTAACAGTGCTTGGTTCAAAGACTTACAGCGACGAATGGATGCCGTGAGTGCAGGAAAAGTCTTACCATTTGAAGAGCAAAGCGTCAGAACATCGGGATTTGATGCCACAATTCTAGCCTTCGCCGATAGCATTTCTAAAAAAGTCCTGTTTGAGAACATTCGCTATGGAATTGACCAAGCTGCCATATTAGAAGGCTCGGAGCAACCGCCAGAAAATAAGATGCACATATTGGATTACCCAATGTCGTTTCGTTTGCAAAAGGCAAAAGAGTTTTATGAGCAAGTTGTAAAAGACGTGGAAAGCTACACCTCGTTCTTTTCACGTTATGATGAAAAAGCATTTTGGGCTCAATTTCAACGGGCGCAAATTTTAGACTATAAACTGGGGAGAACAAAAGATGCCGTTCCTGCATATCTCGATATTGCTAAAAACTTCGCATATGACAGTATGCGACTGGATATAGAAGATGAATACTCACCTATCATTTCGTTCAGACGAGAATCGCTTAAGCAAGCATTCGGTTATGCGGATTCACTTTGTCAATTAAATAAGTCGGCAATCTATACACCCGGTCTGGATACATTGGCGCGATTTTCAGGAAAAATTGACTCCTTGAAAGATGAAGAAAAATTATTCTTGGAAATCGCAGATACCTATATTCGAATTTATCCGCATGATTCTATCTCAGTAAATTTGATAAAGGTAATTTCCGACTTTTATATTGCGAAAGGAATGTTGAAGGAATATCGTGAAGCGAATTCACGACTCGTTCAATATTATCCTATCCAGACAATTTACTCGGGAACAGTCTACAATTTGATGGATAATGCCTACTTCGTAGAAAAAGATTACGGACTAAGCGAAAGATTAGCGAAAGCCGTTTACTACGGACCAAATACAGGCGATCCACGATGGGAAGAACAAAAACGAGATGCATATGAAAAAATAGGCTATTCCATCGGAGAAAGAGCCAAATATTACGCAAATAAAGGTAACTATGCGGCGGCAGGTCGCGAGTATGAACGCGCATTCAAAGAAGTAAGAAAATGGCGTTTGGCTGATGAAGTGGCGATATTAGCTTCTGATAATTACGTGCTTGCAGGCATGACTGAAGATGCCGTACGAATCAATAACGACCTCTTTAATACTACAAATGACCCCTCATACAAAATTAAGGCATATAGAGGAATTGCGTATGCCTACTCAAAAGCAGGAAATAAGACAGCACTTGCCCAAACAGTAGAAAAAATTGCTGACACTTTCCCTGACTCCGTAAGCATTGTAGAAGAAAACTTATATGAAGCAATTAGAATCTATCAAAGCATAGATAGCCTTGACCAAGCCATTCGCGTAACCGATAAGTACCTCAACCGATTTCAAACGGATTATCTATCGGCAGTCCAGAGAGGAACTGAAACTCCTTATCAAAATCGCGCCGATAGAGTCGCTCTCAATCGCATCGAGTTGTTCAAAAAGAAAGGCGAAGAGCAAGGAATTTTTGAAGCATATGGACTGTATGCAGACAACTACACCAATAGCCCGCAAAGCGTATTAGCCTATTTCAAAAGAGGCGAATACTTACAACAACGCGGCGATATAAAAGGCGCACAGGCAGAATTTGAAAAAGCGATTGCGCGCAACAAAACATTGCCCGAAGGAAAACAAAATCCATTTTGGGCAAGCGAAAGTTTGTATCGGCTAAGCCAAGACTTGCTCAAAGGTCTAAAAGAAACGCCCGTGAACTTAGTTGTAAAACCTGATGCTTTTAGTGGTAGCATCACTGAAAAAACAAAAAAGAATACAACAAAGAAAAAAAAGAAAAACGAGCCTATCGTTGAGAAAGAACAAGCCGCTATTGAGTTTGATAACAAGGCCGCTCTTGGCTACAAAGAAAGTTTGTATAACTACCTCGCTCAAATGATTCGTATCGGAGGGTATAGACAGGTAGAAGCAATCTACAATGCAGGCTACACCGCTGAATTGATGGCAAAAAAATATGAAATTTATCCTGATTCGCTGGACAAAATTCGCAATGAACGCGGCGATAGTATCAATCCCCAAAAACTGCTATACAATCAAGTCCTCGCAAATCAAGAAGCGGGCGAATTTTTTAGAGGAGCTGGAAACGACTACTATCGCACCATTACAAATCTCACACAAGCAAAGGCTGATTTCATAAAAATGAGAGAGCAAGAGCCAGACTCTCTAAAAATGACGCGTAAGAAAATAAGAGACTATCCTGATTCCATATCATCTTACATCGCGTTGATTACTCAATACCTCAGACCAGGAACAGGCGGTCCGTATGCAGACTCCACAATGGAAGCTATGAGACCGTTTGTTGAACAATGGATTACTCAAAATGCAACTGATGTTCCTGATGATGTCATTTTAGCAACGCTCGACGGTTCAGTAGAAAAAGCAAGAGATAAGGTCTCTGAAATGTATTATCGCGCAGGATTGATGAAAGAGAAAAGCATTACGCTCTATCAAAACAAATTCAGAGTTCCGAAAAACCTGCTCGATGAAAAAGGGGTTGTTACAATTAAAAGAAAACGCATGAAACCTGTTGTGATTGATGTGCGAGACCTTGTTGAACTGGCGGCGCAAGTTGATGCGACAGCAAGATATATCCGCCCATTAGCGCAGCAATCAATGGAGGTATATGAACAAGGTGTCGTGCGGTCGAAAGAATTAGGGTTGAAAAATGAATACGTGAAACTTTCTGAGCAAGCATTGTTGAGACTGGCAACGGTAACAGTCGACCGCGCCGACTCGCTCTCTCGCTCTGCCTTAAACCTTTTTGACAAATATGATAAAGCATATCAAGACCAGTTAGCAGAGACAAAAAAAGTAACCTTGCAAGGCGTTACAGATTTCAGCGTTAAAGCGGCAAAAATGCGTAGCGCGTTGCAAAAAAGTTATATTGAACTCATTGTTCCTTCACTTGTGGAGTATGCAGAAGCCTATAACCAACTGAAGAGACTGAACGCACCTCCCGACCGTCTACGAGAGCTTGCCAGAAACGCGATGGCTTTTGTCTATGAAATTGGCGTAGGCTACTATCGCCGTGCATTAGATATTGAAAAGCGTATCGAACTCTACAATAAGATTAACAACGAAGATTTAGAAAAGTCTTGGTATGGAGATGCCGCTGTTCAGTATGATGACATTAGAAAACTGTGCCGTCAAGTCGCCGCCGTTGTACTTGGTGAAGTTATTACGCTTAACGATAAGTTTGATGATTACCAAGATGATAACTTCATCGCAAGTTTAAGAGCGTTAGTTGATATTGATGCATCAATTGCCGCAATTCTTGACAAAGAAGCAGAAAAAGAAACATTCATTTCAACGGGTGCAGACTGGGCATTCACCGATACCGTAGCGATGGAAGATGATTTCAACTGGTTTAAGAAGAATTTTGATACCTCCAAATGGATGCCAGTTACTGTCAACTCAGGGATTGAAAAGGTAAATTATATCATAAAAGTTAATGACACAACCTTCGCAGTTGGTGAGACAAGCACTTCCCCGATTTGGTATGCTCCGCTTTCGCCTCCCGCACCCAAGCCAGTAGCACCAAAAGCTCCTGTGCTAACGCCAGAGCCAACGCCGCAAGCTCCTGCGCCTGCGCCGACACCTGAACAGCCGGTTCAGCAAGCACCCGCGCCGGCACCAACACCAGAGCCAAC
>Ga0308419_1001116_pt1 | contig 18135 bp, 17 predicted proteins | sample HotsprSampleMS50_FD_203674 | JGI IMG/M metagenome (GOLD analysis project Ga0308419, IMG submission 203674) | Hot spring phototrophic mat microbial communities from Mushroom Spring, Yellowstone National Park, Wyoming, United States - 20090730_MS50 ... | reverse complement strand
CTTGAGCAGGGATTCTGCTACCACAAGGCGCTCACTTTGCATGAGATAATCATTGCCCAACACTTGGCGATAGATTGCCCGAATGACTAATTCCAAATCGTCGAGGCTGTAGTCGGGGCGCAGTTCCACTTTGGGGGTTTCTTGGAAGGGGGCGATCCCCAAGCGATTGGCGGCGTTAGTAACTGCCATGGAATTAACTCCTTCTTTAATAATGGAAGTTCAAAAATTAACTGGCAACGGAGATGTGCAACACCTTGCCCCCTGCACGGTTGATCTGTTGCAAACGGGCGGATAGTTGCTCGTAGGGCACAAGGTATGAGATGCGATCGCGCCGTGTCGGTGGACGATTGCCCAGAGCTGAGCGATTGGATACTTCCACCAGATAGGTGCGGGGCTTCCCTGCCAATTTTGCAGAACCTTGGGAGCGCTCAGGAACCCCTGTGGGCGGGCTAATGCGCAGGGAGGTATTTAATGCCACTTCTTGGGTGAGACGGGCTTTATTCCTGCCGTATTGGGAGCGATCGCTGTTGGCATAGCCCCGATAGAGCCGAAACAAACGGTTGAAACCTACCGTGCGCTGACCTGCTCCCGTGGTTAGGAAATCCCGATAATAGGGCACGATATTTTCCCCAAAGGCAGAGAGATATTCTTCGCTGTCAATGAAGGAATCAATATCGGCATCATAGCCTTGGGAGGCATAGAGATCGCTGTGAAAGGCAATTTCCGCCTCATCGTAGGGAGCGCGTCCCAAGAGGTGCTTGTAGTTCAATTCAATGAAGCGCATTTGGCAATTGCCATAAAAGAACTTCTCTTTGTATAATTCCGACTTCGCCAATTGACGCACAAACTCCCGCACAGTGATATTGCCGTCTTGGAGGAGAGATTCGGCGCTGATCAACCTTTCACTCTGCATCACATAGTCGTTGCCCAACACCTGACGATAAACAGCACGGATCACCGCTTGCACATCTTCACGGCTATAGTTGGGGCGCAGTTCTACAGGTGGGGATTCCTGAAATGCCGTAATGCCCAAGCGATCAGCTACAGTAGTTACAGCCATAGGTAGCTCCTGTGGTAGTAGGGTTTTGTTAAAGGAACAGTTGCCCAGATTTTGCAAAGGAATTTACAAAAACCTTGTGAAATATAGGTAAAAAAAATACCTAGGTAGAGAGGAACCCTACCTAGGCAAAATTCAGCCGTTAGCTGAGGGCATTGATAGCGTAGTCAATGTAGGTATTAGCTTCGTTGGCGGCTTGCCCAGTCAAACCGTGGTTAGCTTTGATGTACTTCAGGGCTTCGATGTACCAGCTGGGGGACAGTTCGAAGGTGCGGTTGATCTCTGCCAAACCAGCGATCAGGTACTCGTCCATAGGACCAGTGCCGCCAGCCACCAAGCAGTAGGTGATCATGCGCAGGTAGTAGCCAATATCACGGGCGCACTTTGCCTTCCCTTCTGGGGTGGAGGCATAGTTGGGACCAGGCATGGTGGTGGTGTAGGGGAACTTGGTGTACACCGCTTGGGCGGCACCATTGATCAGGTTTTGCGCATTGTTGGTCAGAGCGCGGGCGGCTTCCATGCTAGCTTTGGCACGCTCATAACGACCGTTGACGGCTTGCAGTTCGCTGTTGCTCAAGAAACGACCTTGAGAATCAGCAATGGCGATCGCTTCAGTGATAGGGGTCTTCATAGTAAAACTATCTCCAAAATTTTCAGGTGTAACTAACGAGCAATACTAGGCAACGGCGGCGGCGGCGCGATCAAAGTAGCTAGCCAACTCAGACATCAACTGCGAGCAGTCGCCACGGGTGATACCGTTGGGATCGTTGGCGATGGCAATGGCGGCTTCCTTCATCTTTTGAATGCCCACTGCTACGGAAGCACCAGGAGTACCTAGGGCTTGATAGGTCTCCCGCAGACCATTCAGACAGCGATCATCAAGAACACTAGAATCGCCCGCCAGCATGGCATAGGTAATGTAGCGCAGGATGATTTCCATATCCCGCAGACAAGCCGCCATTCTCCGACTGGTGTAGGCATTGCCACCAGGGGCGATCAGCTGGGGCTGTTCTGCAAATAGAGCACGAGCGGCATCGGTGACAATTTTAGAGGCGTTGCAGGTGATGCGGTTTACGGTATCCAAGCGCTTGTTACCATCAGCGATGATGGCAGAAAGAGCATCGAGCTGGGCTTGAGACAGAAATTCGCCCTTGGCATCGGCTTGTGAAACCACTTTGGCAAATGCGTCAAACATAAATCCAAGTATCTCCGTGTTGTTTGTTATCAGGTTTAGGCTCAGGCTCACGCTCGATCTTCAGGTAAAACCCGTTGACCTAGCTGTTTGCCTTCTGAAAATTTTATACACCTCTAGAGGTACTCCTACTGTTACAAATTGCAAAGATATATTAACAAGCTATGGGAATTGACTGCTTTTTCTGTCCCCAGTCTGCCACAGGTTAAGGTGTCAGGATTACAACATTAGTTTTCTAGATTGCTTTGCCCTAGTTTGTTTGTGGCGTAGGCTCCAGCCATTTTCCGCCTGAGGAGTTAAAGCTAGGTCTGGTAGTTCTTGACCAGAATTTCACTGATGGGCGCTCTTTTGCTGGGAATGCAATTGATCATGCGGCTGGCTGTGATGCGATGGATGTGGAAGGGTTGGTACAGCTTGTCGAAGAAGTGGTCGTTGGGGTCAGTGTTGTGGGGATCAGAGTTGCTTAACAGCCACTTTACCCCCTGCTGATCCAGATAGTGACAGAAGTGAGCAAGGCGGATTTGTTCCTCATCCGAGAAGCTATGGGTGGAGTAGGCATTGAAATTGGCGGTTTTGCTGAGGGGGCGATAGGGCGGGTCAAAGTAAACAAAGGTTTCCTTGTCGCAAAACTTGGCACATTCCGTAAAGTCCGCCTGGGCAATCTGGGTATGTTTCAGGATGTGGGAAACAGCTATTAGATTGGTGCGATCGCAGATTTTGGGTCGTTTGTAGTCCCCAAAGGGTACATTGAACTTGCCTTGGGCGTTGACCCGAAACAAACCATTGAAGCAAGTGCGATTCAGGAAAATTATCTGGGCGGCTCTGCGCACTCTATCTGCTGATCTGGGAGTACCTACTTTTTGAAGAGAGGGTTTTCCTATAGAGAAATCTTTACTTTCAATTTCGCAAGTAACTGTTTTGGAAAATGCAGATTTGGGAATGGGGAACTCCCTATACTCGGGTTCATATTCATAATCTAGTTCCAAAACAGGTTTTCCATTATTGAACTCATGGCGCACTTGATAGAAGAACTCTGCTTGTTGAACCTTAGACAGGGAGTAGAACTTAGCCTGTAATTCTTCTAAAATCTCAATTAGTTCTTCCACGCAGGTTTGGATTACTTGATAGAGCAGAATTAAATCAGGGTTGCGATCGCTAATGTATAACTCTCTGGGTTGATAGGTCTGGGCAATAAAGAAAAAAACTGCACCACTTCCTAAGAAGGGTTCGGCGTAGCGGATAATTTGGGCTGGCAAGTGGGTTTGAATTTGAGGTAGTAGTTGTCCTTTGCCTCCTGCCCACTTGAGCACTGGCTTAGCGGCTAGGTTTTTCCACAGGTGATTCAAGGCGATCGCTCCTCACAGCGCAACAATCGTTCCCAAGTTTGCTGTAATTCCTTTTTGTGACGGATATTCTGCTCCACTGCTACATAGATTAACTCGTTTTGTAACCGTAGTGCCCACGCCTCTTGTTCGGGATTGGTTGGCGGGCGACGGAGTTCATTCTGCCGAAAGGATAGACCGCTATCCCAATTTAACAGTCTTATTAGACCAATGAGAGCATACTTCTGGCTGGGGCGCGCCAAGGATATGAGGGCTTGTATGGGGCGGTGGCTCGCCTGTGCTCGCAGAGTGGCATTTGCCTGACGCAGTAGCCAGATTTCGCCACTAGAAATGGGAACATCCGTAGTTAGGTTATCCACTTTAGCAAAGGCGTGAGCTTCAGCGTAGGACACCCGCCCATCCTGATTGAAGTCTGCCGATGGAACAGTTCTACCGAGGCGGTCTTTACCACTCAAACCCGCAAAAAAGCTGGAACTGTAGTCCCGATAGTCTGCCTCATTTACTTCAGGAGTACATCCTACAGAGGTGCGGGTTTTGATGGTGCCGAAAAAACCACAGCGTTCCTGTGGGGCGATCGCTTGATGGGGATCACCGCTCCGATAGATGATATTGCCAAAGGCACCGCTGTAACACTGCGCCATCATCACCACCACAGGCGGGCGAGCAGGCATGGTATCCAATAGTTCCGCTAGCTGTTTCACACTGACGGTTGGTTCCTGCCAAACGGTGAAACTGTTGTTTTCTAGATTGGATTTGTTGCGCAGACCGTGCCCTGTGAAATAGAAAAACAGAGGATTAGCACTATTGCCCCTACTGCGAAACCACGCTTGGATATTTGCCCATGAAGCCCTGCCACTCAAGTAGGGAATTTCTGCCTGCTTAAACTGTTCGCTTCCCTGTGGGTCTATGTAGCGCACCACTGCCTGCCCACTTTTGCCATCGGCGAACAGATAGGTCATGCGCTTAGCTGAGTAACCGAGAGTTTCTAGGGTGCGCTGGAAATACAACAGATTCTTTTCTAGGGCGATTTCCGTATTGGTGCGGTCTGAGCCACCCCCTACTGCCAAAAAGTCTGTCTTCATTGCCTCTAACTGGCAGGCATTGACAAATAGAGGGACAAGTTGTCCGAGAAGGATAGGGAAAATCATTTCAGAACAGGGTTAGTTTCATGTTCTATTCTATTTTCTAATCTAATCTGTTGCCAAATGGCAAAAAGCTGTGATCTAAATTCTTTTCCTTTGGGAAACCGCTAATTCCACAAGGGCGTTATGCTAGAGGTGTTAGGAAAACTCTAGTTTTAGTGGCTATGGATCAAGGCGATCGCAACCCTCCTCCCTCATGGAGAGACTATGCGGTTATTTTGGGCGTAGTTTTGGGGTTTTTGCTATTGGTATTTTGGCTGTTGGGGCTGTTAGTGGATAACTTGGTGTGGCTCATTCCTGCGGGGGTGGAGCAACAGTTGGGTAGGGTAATTGTGCCTAATTTCGAGCAACAGGCTAAGGCTTCCCCTGCTCAAGACACCCTAAATGCGATGTTGGATCGGCTGGAAGCCCATCTGCCTGATCGCCAAAAAGACCGCAGTTATCGCCTGTTGTTTATTCCTGATAGCACCATCAATGCGATCGCTATTCCAGGGGATGTGATTGTAGTTTACGGCGGATTGGTGCGCCAAGCCCAATCGGAAAATGAGCTGATGATGGTTTTGGGGCATGAACTGGGGCATTTTGCCAATCGAGACCACCTCAGGGGTATTACCCGTGCCCTGTTTCTGCAAATCCTACTGTCCACAGTTTTTGGCGACGCTGGCGACCTAGGCAGAGCCGCAGGGGGAATTATTGAAGCGCTGGCTAAGTCCAGCTATTCCCAAGCCCAAGAGTTACAAGCAGATGAGTTTGGCATTACCCTTCTCAATCGTACCTACAACCATGTGGCAGGAGCAGTGGACTTTTTTGAGCGGATCAGCAAGTTAGGGAACAGTCCTGTGCCTTTCTTGTCAACCCACCCTCACCCCAAAGATCGGGTGGCGCACTTGCAAGCAATTATCCGCCAGCGGGGTTATCGCCTAGGGGAGAAAACTCCCCTTCCTGCTGATTTACAAGGGGTTAGCAGTTAGTTCCCTGTTTTCCTATAGCTTGAGGTTCATCTGCTCAGGCTGAAATTCTGAAGATTCTTGCCACAGTTCTTCTGCCAATGCTACCAGTTCCTCTGCCACTGCCTGCAAGTCCTCTCTGGTGGTCAAGTAGGCGCGCAGGGCACTAATGGGGTCGAAAATTGCCGTGGGGCTGAGTTCACTGACTCGCACCCGATTGGTGTGGTTAATTACTTCGGGGTTGAGGCTGTAGCTGTGGGCGATCGCCATGGCTCTGTGCAGTTCTGGCTCGTCAATGGCAGTTAACTGTTCTGGTCTGATCTGGAAAATCAAACGGGCGATCGCCCCTTCTTTGAGTTCTCGCCTAATGGTATCTAGCAGGAGTTTTTGGGGGTCGGTGGCATTCTGCACATCCAGACGTATGGTGACAAGGGGGCGGGTGGGTAGGGGGCAAAATTGCCAATGGGCGCGGTGCTGGTCATCAATTTCAATCCAACAATAGCCCTTGGTTTCTTTCTCTTCGCTAAAGTCTACCCGCTCCACACTGCCTGCATAGACCACAGGGGGATCGCTACACAGACATTGGTGGCGATGCACATGCCCCAGTGCCACATAGCTAAAGACCGCACGGGTTAGCAGAGCAAGGGGTAAATAAAATCCTTTGCCCGTGGTCAAAAATCGCTCACTGCCACAGGTGGCACTGTCCACCATAGCGTGAGCCATGAGAATTGTGGGTACACGGGGATCGAGCTGGCGAATTTCTGCTTCCAACACTAGACTCAGGCGATTGAGAAATAGGCTGTCAATTTCTTCGGCAGTCAAGCCTGCAGTCTCTTGGCGGGTGAGCAAGGCGGATTTGCTCAGCCATGGCAGGGTGATTACTTGGACAGCTCCGTGGCAGGTGGTGAGGCGGTGGGTAGTGAGGCGATCGCCTACGATAAAGCGTGGCACTGCCAGACTGCGATAGATAGTCAAACTGGCTCCTCCCTGTCCTTGGGCAAATAAGTCGTGGTTCCCCACAAGCAAAATGGTAGGGATGTGGGCATCTGCCAGACGGCGGAACTGGTCGGCAAATGCCTGTTGTACAAAGGGTGGAGGAGTGGCATCGGGAAAGGCATCCCCAGTAAATAGCACCAGATCAGCCCGATCAGCGATCGCCCGATCAATGCACAACTTTAGGGCATTGGTAAAATCTTCAATCCTTGTGTTCATGCCCGTACGAGGATTGATCTTGCCGTGGGTAGTAGTTCCCAGATGGATGTCCGACAGGTGCAAGATTCTAAGCATCGTTGTCACTGGTGAACTGTCCCGCAGGTATGGCACAGAGAATGGCATCCAACACTCTGGTAACTGGTATGATTTCCAGACCGTAGTCTTGGCTGACTGGCATATCGGGAATAATTGCCCGCTGGAAGCCCAATTTAGCAGATTCCTTAAGCCGAGCCTCCAGTTGGGAAACGGGGCGCACTTGCCCTCCAAGACCCACTTCGCCAATGATCACAGTGCGCGGATCGACCACTCGATCACGAAAACTTGCCACTACGGCGATCGCCACCCCCAAATCGGCGGCAGGTTCAGCCACCGTCAAGCCCCCCGCCGAAGCTAGGTAGGCATCCAGTTTGGACAGGGGAATACCAATGCGTTTCTCCAACACTGCCAAGATTTGTAGAAAGCGGTTGGTTTCAATGCCCGTAGTGGTGCGCCGTGGTGAACTGTAGCTGGTAGGGCTGACTAAGGCTTGCAGTTCCACTACCAAGGGGCGTGTCCCCTCACAGGCGACGATAGTTGCTGTACCGGGGGCAGGCTGATCTCGATTGCCCAGAAACAGCTCTGAGGGGTTGGTTACTTCTTGCAGACCACAATCGGTCATGGTAAACACCCCAATTTCTTGGGTTGCGCCAAAGCGATTTTTCACTGCCCTGAGCAGGCGGTAGCTGGCAAAGTGATCGCCCTCAAAATACAGCACCGTATCCACTAGGTGTTCTAGTACCTTAGGTCCTGCGATCACCCCCTCTTTGGTGACATGCCCCACAATGAACAGGCTGATGTTTTCCTTTTTGGCAATGCGCATCAGTGCCGCCGTACACTCCCGCACTTGCGACACTGACCCAGGGGCGGCGTTGAGATGGTTGAAATACAGTGCCTGAATGCTGTCGATTACTGCCACCGCAGGGCGCAGATGGTACAGTTCCCGCACGATTACTTCCAGATCGATTTCTGGCAGAAGGTACAACTGCCCTCCCTGCTCAGCCATGCCCAACCTCTGCGATCGCATCTTCACCTGTTGCGCCGACTCCTCTGCACAGACATAGAGCGTGGGGTAGTGTTTCTGTAACTGCTGCGCCATGCCCAACAGCAGGGTGCTTTTGCCAATGCCCGGTTCTCCTCCAATCAGCACCAACGAACCAGCCACAATGCCACCCCCCAACACCCGATCCAGCTCCCCATAGCCTGAAGTCAGCCTTGCATGGTCATCTGTAGTAATCTGCGACAGCAAAAGGGACTGGCGTGGCGCAGTAGCATTTTTTTCTTTACGGTGGATCAACTGCTTGATTGGCTCTGCCACCACCTGCTCGCTGATAGTACCCCACGCCCCACAGTCGGGACAACGCCCATAAATCTGAGCAAATTCCCCTCCACAGGCACTACAAACATAGCGAGACTTAGTTTTTGCCATTGGTAATTGTTGGGGAGAAGGCAAGTTTAGTGTAGCAAGAATACCCCCTATCCACCATGATCCCCAATCTTTGGCGGTTTAATGGAGTTTTGTCCCCAAGTTACGCCAGCTTTCAAGGTTACAATAACAGAAATAGCCTAGTTTGCCCCTATGTCGCTCTCGCCCAACCAGCAATTACTGCCCCTGACTGCCCAAACTAACCCAGACGGACACCTAGAAATCGGTGGCTGTGATGTGGTGCAGTTAGCCCATACCTACGGCACACCCCTATATATAGTGGATGAATGGACAGTGCGTACCGCCTGCCAGCAGTATCGGGAGGGTTTCAGACAGTACTATCAGGGGGATGCCCTAGTATTATATGCCTCCAAGGCATGGAGTTGTCTGGCACTGTGCGCTTTGGTACATAGCGAGGGCTTGGGCATTGATGCGGTGTCCTACGGAGAGCTTTATACGGCAGTGCAAGCTGGGATCACAGGCGATCGCCTGTATCTGCACGGCAACAATAAATCCCTAGCAGAAATTGAGTATGCCCTGTCGGTGGGAGCCACCATCGTAGTAGATAATTGGCAGGAGTTGAAAATACTGGCTAGTCTTAACCAACCTGTGCGCCTGCTACTGCGCCTTACTCCTGGTATTGAGTGCCACACCCACGAATATATCCGCACGGGACACCTAGACAGCAAATTTGGCTTTGACCCCACAGAAATTGAGCAGGTGTTTGCCCTAGTCAGCCACAGTCCCCACCTAAACTGTGTGGGTCTGCACGCCCACATTGGCTCCCAGATTTTTGAACTGCAACCCTATCGGGACACTGCCCAAGTGATGGCACAGTGGTTCAGCCTTGCCCGCCACAAGTACCAATTGCTATTCACTGAGCTGAACCTAGGGGGTGGGTTGGGCATTTGCTACACAGAGACAGATGATCCCCCCAGCATCAGGGAGTGGGTGCAGGCGGTCAGCGAGAGTGTCACCACCGCTTTTCAGGGGCAGGGCTTGCCTCTGCCTAGACTGCTCTGCGAACCAGGGCGTTCCATCATTGGCAATGCCTGTGTCACTGCCTACACCGTAGGGAGCACTAAAACCGTACCTGGTATCCGCACCTATGTAGCAGTGGATGGGGGTATGTCTGACAATCCCCGCCCCATCACCTATCAAGCCCGCTACAGTGCCGTGATTGCCGATCACCTCCACGCTCCACTCACCCAGACTGTAACCATTGCAGGTAAGCACTGCGAATCAGGGGACATTTTGATCAAAGATATTGCCCTGCCTGAATGTCATGTCGGGGACACGCTGGTAGTCTTGGCAACAGGGGCTTACAACTACAGCATGGCATCAAATTACAACCGTATGCCCCGTCCCGCTGGCGTTTTGGTGAGTCAAGGACACAGCGAGTTGTTCCTGCGGCGGGAAACTCCTGAGGATTTAGTGCGTCAAGACTGTTTGCCCCATCGCCTGCGTTTATGAAGTGTAAAGCCCAATGCAGTTATGGGAATGGTTGACTAGCGGCGACACCCTCACACTGATCTTGAGATTGGTGGATTTGGCAGCAGTAGGGCTACTGCTCTACTTACTGCTATCTCTGAGTAGCGATCGCCGCACCGTGTGGCTAGTGAGAGGCATACTGGTATTGCTGGCACTGAGCCTTATTAGCCACTATCTGAAACTGCAACTGCTCAATTTTGTGTTGGACAAACTGCTGGTGGGGGCGGTGGTAGCAGTGGCGGTGATCCTGCAAACAGAACTGCGACGGTTTCTAGAACAGTTGGGGCGGGGTAATCTGTCTGCCATTTGGCGCAATAGCCAGAAACGGCGGCTGATCCCAGAGTCTAACTCCATGACTGAGGCGATCGCCAGTGCTGTCAAAGAACTGTCCCAGACTCGCAAAGGGGCATTGATTTTGATCGAGACAGGAGAACCCATCGACGAAGAGATATTCCACAGCCGCGGCATCAAGCTCAACGCTCGCTTGTCCAAAGAACTACTGCAGACAATTTTTCAGACCACTACCCCCCTACACGATGGAGCAGTGCACATCAGGGGCGATACCATTCTTGCCGCAGGGGTGATCTTACCAGTATCCAAACGCCATGCTCCTGCAGAAATTGGCACAAGGCATCGCGCCGCCATGGGGATCGCTGAGCGGGTAGAGCAGTGCATCTGTATTGTGGTCTCAGAGGAGACTGGTTCCATTGCCATCGCCGAAGGAGAAAAATTCAACCGTCCCGTAACCAACAATGACCTGCGGGAGTTTCTAGAGGAGAGGTTTGCTCTGCATCGCCCCGTTACCCTTGTCCACCCCGTCAGTCCTTGGCGGAAAATGATCCGCCAGCTTTGGGAGCAACTTTTTCCCAGAAAATCTGCTAAAAAATAGCCATGACCCCACAATTGCAGAGTACTCTCCCCCCCGATCTCGATAGCCAGCGCCTACCCCAACACATAGCCATAATCATGGACGGCAATGGGAGATGGGCACAGGAGCGCGGCTTACCCAGAATTGCAGGACATCGCCGCGGTGTAGAGGTACTTAAAGAGGTTCTGCGCTGTTGTCGAGACTGGGGCATCCAATGTCTCACAGTTTACGCCTTTTCCACAGAAAACTGGCATCGTCCCCCCCACGAAGTGGATTTTCTGATGGTGCTATTTGAGCAGATGCTTCGCAAGGAGTTAGAGGAACTGCAGAGGCAAAAAGTGCGCATTCAGTTCATGGGAGATTTGGATGCTCTGCCTAGCTCCCTGTACCAAGAAATTGACCGTGCAGTGCGCTTGACCCGCCACAACTCAGGAATTTGCTTCAATGTGGCAATCAACTATGGCAGTCGCCATGAAATTGTACGGGTGTGTCGCCAAATCGCCGAGAAAGTGCAACACCACCAGATACAGCCTGAAGACATCGACGAAAATGTCATCAACCAACATCTCTACACCGCTAGCCACAGCGATCCTGACCTGTTGATCCGCACCAGCGGGGAAATGCGTCTCAGCAACTTTTTGCTGTGGCAGATGGCATACACGGAAATGTACTTCACGGAAACCCTCTGGCCCGATTTTGGGCGCAAGGAACTGTATCTAGCAATCAAGGACTACCAACGGCGCGATCGCCGCTTTGGGAAAGTCAAGGGTTGATAATAACAAAGTAAAATGCTCGCAATCGCTAACTCAGAGATTTGCTCTTGAGTAAACACAATTCACAAATGCAGGGCTTCCCGCCGATTTAGCTAACTACGGCGCTTGGTAACCTGATCGGCAATTTCCAAAATGCTGGCTGGCAGAGATTCTGCTGTCAGGACTATGTCCATATTTAAGGGGCGATCGCCCAGTAGTTGCAGTACCTGTGTCTCAGTCACTATCCCGTGATGGAGAGCTAAATCCACCCCTTCAATGACCACTAGGCGATAAGCCCCGCTCCGCACCGCCTGCTCAATGGTCTGCCACAGTGCTCCCATAGCTGAGACCTCTGCTTCCTTCAGCACGGTATCTGGCTTGTCCAAGTAGCGATCACTCACACAGCGCAACCAAGTCAGCCGCTGGCACAGGTTGACCACTCCCTGCCTACTGCTTTGAAACAACTGCACCACCAACACCTCAAACCCCTGCCCTGCAGTGCGCACCGCACTTGCCAGCACTTCAGCGTAGTAATGGCGAGGGGCTAAGAACAGATGTACTGCCCCTTGGGCTAGGGATATAATCTCGGGCAGAGCGGATACCTCTGGCGTCTTCTCGGAACGATTGATCTGAGCAACCATGTAAATTTAGTGTTCTACTGCTGGGATTTATCATATCAGACACTAGATATAGTGCAATCCCCCTAGAGGTAAATTCAGCCAAAAGGCTTGCCCTCAGTCAGTGCCAAAACTAAAGAAATACGGCAAAAATTAGCCCTTTCTCCTACAGCCGCCGATAATTAAATTGCAGTCTGCTATCTAGCTACAGAACCATGGCACAGATACTAGAGAATCCCCTGCGGGTGGGATTGCAACAGGAGAGAACTCCTGAGCCACTGATCCTAGTAATCTTTGGGGCATCGGGCGATCTCACTGCTCGCAAGCTGATCCCTGCCATTTACCACCTCAAGCAAAAACGGCGTTTACCTCCCCAGTTGACCATTGTGGGTGTTGCCCGCCGCCCGTGGAGCCATGACTATTTTCGGGAGCAGATGCGGGAAGGAATGGAACAATTCTCCGATGGCATTGGCAATGAAGCCATGTGGCAGGACTTTGCCGAGAGCTTATTTTACTGCTCTATGGACATGAGCTGTAGCGAAGACTATCTCAAGCTAAACCAAATGCTCAGCCAGTTGGATCAGGAGCGGGGCACTAGGGGCAATCGGGTATTTTACCTAGCGGTTTCCCCCACCTACTTCCCCGAAGCAATCAAACAGTTGGGAGAATGCGGCATGATCTCCGATCCTGAAAAAACCCGTCTCGTCATAGAGAAGCCCTTTGGCAAAGACCTGTCCAGCTGTCAAGAATTAAATCTGGTAGTGCAAAAAGCCTGCGATGAGCGTCAAGTTTACCGCATTGATCACTACTTGGGCAAAGAAACCGTACAGAACCTGCTGGTGTTTCGCTTTGCCAACGCCATCTTTGAACCCCTGTGGAATCGCCAGTTTGTGGATCATGTGCAGATCACTGTAGCTGAAAGCGTTGGCGTGGAAGATCGGGCAGGCTACTATGAAAAATCGGGGGCACTGCGAGACATGTTGCAGAATCACCTGATGCAGTTGTTCAGCTTAACGGCAATGGAGCCCCCCAATTTCCTCGATGCCGATTCCTTGAGAAACGAAAAAGTAAAAGTAATTCAAGCTACCCGCCTAGCCGATACCCGCAATCTCTACAATTCCTGTGTGCGGGCACAGTACAGTGCGGGCTGGATGAAAGGCAAGCCAGTGGTAGGCTACCGCCAAGAACCCAATGTCGATCCCCAGTCCACTACCCCTACCTATGTGGCTGTTAAGTTCATGGTGGACAACTGGCGCTGGCAGGGGGTGCCGTTCTATCTGCGCACAGGCAAGCGCATGCCCAAGAAGGTGAGTGAGATTGCTATCCAGTTTCGGGAAGTGCCCCACCTGCTATTCCAGTCGGCGGCAAAACAAGCCAGTCCCAATGTATTGACTCTGCGCATTCAGCCCAACGAAGGGGTGTCCTTGAAATTCGAAGCCAAAATGCCAGGGCCAGAACTGCGCTCTCGATCAGTGGAGATGGACTTTGGCTATGGTAAAACTTTTGGCATTGAGGGGTCAGATGCCTATGAACGCCTACTGCTAGACTGCATGGTAGGGGATCAGACTCTGTTTACCCGCGCTGATGAGGTGGAAGCCGCTTGGAAGGTAGTAACCCCTGCCCTGACAGCATGGGAACTGCCCACTGACCCAGATAGCATCCCTCAGTATGAGGCGGGGTCGTGGGGACCGGTGGAAGCAGATTTGCTGTTGAATCGTGATGGTAGGCAATGGCGTAGGGTGTAATCAACTGGAGGACAAAATCTATGGCTACTCAACCTGCTGCTCCTGTAGTGTCTTTGCAAACCGCTAAGGATGTGTCGGTTTCCCAAGTGGAGCAAGAACTGAGAAAAATTTGGCAATCCTATGGGGATCATGCCGCCGCTAGAGCTAGCACTTTCAATTTGATTGTCTGTGAGCCAGAAAATATCGACAATGCAGTGCGTCTTGCCTCAATTGATGCGATCGCTTCCCAAAGCCCCTGTCGCGTGATCAGCCTACTGCCTGTTTCAGGGGAGGACGAGGGCATATCGGCACAGATTGCCGCCTACTGCCCCATCCAAAAAAGTCGCAGTTCTCTAGTCTGCGGGGAATACATCACCTTGCAGGGCACCCAGGAGGCATTTGAGCGTGCCAACAGCCTGGTGGCTGATCTGTTGATCCCCGACCTGCCAGTGTTTTTGTGGTGGAAAACTGATCCCACTCCTGAGAGCCGCATTTTTGAAAAGCTGGTCAGCTTGAGCGATCGCGTAATTTTTGATTCTGCCAACTTCAGCAATCCCGAAGCCGATCTGCTCAAAGAGTACGACATGATCAAGGCAGAAACCCACATTGCTGATTTGAACTGGCAGAGACTAGCCCCTTGGCAGGAGTTGACTGCCCAAGCCTTTGATCCCCCTGATCGCCGCGCCGCCGTCTGGGATATCGATGGGGTAACCATTGACTATGAACAGGGTAACAGCGCTCAGGCATTGATGTTTTTGGGCTGGCTTGCTTCCCGTTTGCAGTGGCAACCTACCGCACGGGTCAAATTGGGTGGGGACTACGACATCCAACGGCTCTTTTTCCAAAGCAAAGATGGCAAACCCGTGCAGGCAGAACTGGCGGCAATCCCCTTGGCTAGTGTGGGGCAGGTGGCGGGGGATTTGATTGGACTGCGGCTCACTGCCTCTAACATGAATGCTGATGCCTGCAACATTTTTTGCTCGGAATCTACGGGCTGTATGCGCATGGAAGCATCGGGAGGAGCCCAGTCCTACCGCACCCATCAAGTGTCTCCTCTTGCGGAGCAGAGCGCCGATGCCCTGTTGGGACAACAACTGCAAAGGTGGGGCAGGGACATGTTGTACGAAGAGAGCATGGCAGTAGTTAGCCAGTTTTTGACCATGCCTGCATAGCATGTTGCGCTTCTTGACGGTGTCTATGCTCCTTGGGCTGGGCAAGCCCTGTGGATCAGCTATTTAGTACCCGAGCCTGTCCAGAATGTAATTTGCGGGGACAAGACCTAAGTAATCGGGCTTTGAATGGAGCAAATCTCAGCGGTGCTAACCTAATGTATGCAAATCTGGAAGAAGCCTATCTCTATCGCACCAACTTGCAAGGGGCAAATTTAACTAATGCTAACCTACGCAATGCCATTCTCATTGAGGCTGATTTACGGGGAGCCAAGCTCATTGATGCCATTACTTGGGGAGCAGTGCAGTCGGGGGCAAAGTTTTGTCGTACAATCATGCCCGATGGCAGACTCAATAACCAAGACTGCCGTCTCTTAGACAACTAAAATTTATGGCTTGTGCAGGTACTTTAGAGGCGATCGCCACAGTTATTGGAGCGGATACCCACAACTTAAATCAGAGAGCATTTCAGGGGGTTAGTACCGATTCCCGCCGAGTACAAGCAGGGGAATTGTTTGTAGCTCTGCGAGGGGAAAAGTTTGATGGGCATCGCTTTGTAGCTACTGCCATAGCCAAGGGAGCGATCGCTGGAGTTGTAGATCGGCAAGCTCTCAGTTACCTAGAACCCCATCTGCCCCTATTGGTAGTTGCCAATACCCTAACTGCTTACCAACAGATTGCTAAGTGGTGGCGCAGTCAGTTGACTATGCCCATCATTGGCATTACTGGTTCAGCGGGAAAAACTACTACAAAAGAAATTGTTGCTGTCCTGTTGCAATTTTTTCTAGACCAAGGGAAACAAGTACATAAAAGCATTGCCAATCACAATAACGAAATTGGTGTTGCTCAAACTTTGTTAGCTATTGATCCCCAAGTGCATCAGTTTGCGGTGGTGGAAATGGCAATGCGCGGGCGTGGTCAAATTGCAGAACTAACCCGCATGGCTCAACCTAACATTGGGGTAATTACCAATATCGGTACGGCACACATTGGTCTCTTGGGTTCACAGCAGGCGATCGCAGAAGCGAAATGTGAACTACTAGCAGAAATGCCCTGCACTAGTACAGCGGTACTCAATGGGGATGATCAACTACTGCTTACCACTGCTAGTAAGGTGTGGCAGGGCAAAACTATTTTGTATGGGTTAAACCATGGGCAAGTCAGGGGAAATCTGCACAACCATCAGATCAGCGTAGAGAATTTTACTTGGCAATTGCCCCTACTAGGGGAACACAACGCCATGAACTTTTTAGCAGGTTTAGCCGTGTTGCGATCGCTGGATTTGGACTGGGCAAGGGTACCGACTAATGTACCAGTTCAATTGCCAGAAGGTAGGGCAGAAATCTATCAGCTACAGGAAGATATGCAACTACTTGATGAGAGCTACAATGCTTCGCCATCCGCAGTAATTGCCAGCTTGAAATTATTGAAACAACTGGCAGGGAAACGCTACTGGGCGGTACTGGGCGCAAACCGTGAACTAGGCAGATTGTCCGCTGAATTACATCAACAAATTGGGCATACCGTGGGGGAGTTGGGGATTGACTATTTAGTAATTTTAGATGACCCAGAAGCTCGAGAAATTGCCCGTGGTCTGCCAGTAAATGCTACGGTGAATGTGCATCTTTGCCCCGATCATCAGAGTATTGTGGAATTATTGATCGCTAATTTGCAAAGTGGCGATCGCATTTTGTGTAAAGCATCCCACTCTGTAGGTATGGATCGAGTGGTAAAACAGCTAGTCCAATACTTTTCGGCACCAAACCCCTAGTTAGAGATGTAGGTATAGACAGTTGCGCTGGCTGTGAGTAAGGGGTGTGTGGTAGTTACGCACGCTTTCCAGATGATCCTTAATTCCAACCATTTCTGCTTCGGTAATATGCCCACGATAGAGGATTGCTATACCATTTTTTGCCAGCAAAGGTTTGGCATAGCTCCAACACAATGGCACACTACCCACAGCACGAATAGTTATTAAATGGTATTTACCTTGATGTACCTCAGCCCGACTACAAACGGTTTTAGCATTGGTCAAACCTAGTTGTCTAATTGCTGATTGGACAAAGGCAATCTTTTTGTGCTTACTATCCAACAGGGTGATCTGCCAATGAGGACAGGCGATCGCCAAAGGTAAACCAGGGAAACCAGCTCCAGAGCCTAGGTCAATTAACTGGGAATTAGCTTGATACTCTTCAAAAAAAGGAACTACAGGAAATAGAGAATCCCACAGGTGCTTTTCCCAAAAGTCAGCCACAGCAGTAATGCGCGTCAAGTTTTGGCGCTGATTTTCTGCTAAAACTAACTCATACAATAGTTCGAACTGATCTATCTGTTCTGCTGTAGGTGCCCACCCCAAAGTGTGAGCATAGTTTTGCCAATAGCTAGTAAATTTGAGCATGAATACAGGCAGGCAAAATGCCTTGTACGGTTGTTCCCCAAATAGAAGAGTAAGTCAGTTTAGACATCACTTAATATGTTCGCAAGGCGGGGGTATTTAGCCGTCAAACCCAAGTCTTCTGGAGTGATGTGATCATAGACAAAGTGTCTCTGTCTTAGACAAAATTGATCCCACTCTGCCATCTGCAGACGGAATAACCAGCGTACTAAGTTGATTAAAGCAGGGGTAACTTCTATCTGCCACCAGATGGGATGTTTAGTAAATGCACAAACTTCAGCGATCGCCTGATTGACAGACATTTTAGGCATTCCTATTACCAAACGCACAGGGGGATTGCCATTGTCGTAGCCATCCACCAATAACTTAGTAACAATTTGGGCAATGTCAAAAGCATGGATAAAGTGAAAACTGCCCTCTGTTTTCAGCCAGCGAATGTAGGGCACATACCGCAAAACCTCCTGCAAACCTGCTGAAATAAAAGAAAACGGCTTGTCCCTGCCATTGCCACCAAATACAATAGTAGGGAAAACTGTAATCAACTTCTGCGCAATAGGCAAACTTTCCAGTTCTTTGAGACACAGATACTTTGAGCGAATGTAGTCAGTGCCAATTGCTTCCGCTTCAGGCAGTAGGTTTTTGTGCTGGTCGAGAATGCTAGCGGTTGAAAAGTAAATCGCCCGCTTACAAACCTGAGTATCTAGATAGCTAAATAGGGCATGGTTTTTTTCCACATTGATCAAGTAAGTATTTTCTCCTCCCCA
>Ga0308419_1001113_pt1 | contig 18159 bp, 15 predicted proteins | sample HotsprSampleMS50_FD_203674 | JGI IMG/M metagenome (GOLD analysis project Ga0308419, IMG submission 203674) | Hot spring phototrophic mat microbial communities from Mushroom Spring, Yellowstone National Park, Wyoming, United States - 20090730_MS50 ... | reverse complement strand
CCACGCTAGGGCTCAAGGTGCATCGGATCGAATCGGTCGAGCCGTTGGAACCGGTGGCTCATCAGGATCCCGAGACGGGGGAGGTCTTTTTGGAGGAGTATCCCGTTCGCATCCAGTTTGTGGGCAACATTGAGAATGTGTATGCCTTTTTCCAGGAGTTGTTCCAGACCAATCGGGTGTTTGCGGTCAGGCGGATGCGATTGGAAAAGGAGTCGCTTAACAATCCGGATCAGATTCGAGCGGAAGCGACGGTCAGCGCGTTGGTCTTTCTCCGGCAGATCGAGGAAGTCCAGATGCCGAAGCGGCCTTCGGCGTTCGTTCGGCCTTTGGGATTTTAGGAGTGTGCCGTCATGACAGGCCATGTTTGGAAATGGATCAGTCGGGCCGATGCGCGGACCGGTGTCCTGGTTGCGGGCGTTCTGCTGGTCGGAACGGTGGCCTATTGGGCCTGGCGTGAGTATGAGACGGCGATTTCCAAGGTGACCTTTCGAGCGTCGCCGCCGGTGGGGGAGAACGGAGCGGGCTCGGGGGAAGGGGCGGTCGGGCTCGAGACCAATACCGTTGATCTGTTAGCTTTTATCGAACGCCAGCGACAGAACGGGGAGCGGGCGCTATCCAATCCCTTTTTCCGCCCCGTGGCGCCCCGTCCCCCGCGTCCGGACCCGACGCCTTCCCCCAAACCGCCGACGCCTTCGCCGACTCCGCCTGTGCCTCAACCGGCTCCTCTCCCTCCGCCGCCGACACCGAAGCCTCCCCCTCCTCCGCCCCCGCCTCCGGTCAAAGAGACGCCGGTTCTTTACCGTGGGCTGATGGTTCGTCCGGATGGCGCGATTGCGGTGCTTCTTGAAAACCTGACGGAGAAGCGTCAGCGCTATGTCCTTCTGGGGCAGGCCTTTCTCAATGGGACGGTGGAAGCGGCCAACAACGACGAGGCGGTGTGGCGGCGGGAGGATGGGGTTGTGGTTCATCTGCCATGGATGAAGATCGTGACCATTCGGGAGCGATGACCGATGCCGGTGAGCGATCGTCAGCCGGGAGAAACGGACCTTGGGGCGCCGATCCGCTATGCCAGCGAGGGGCTGATGGCGGAATTGGGGCGAATGCTGGTGGAGGAGGGGATCCTCACGCCCCAGGTGCTTTCGGATTACCTATCGCGCGCTTCGCTCACGGGCGAGCCTCTCGATCGGTTGCTGTTGAAGGATGGGGTTGTTTCGGAACCGGAGATTCTTCAGCGTCTTTCCACCCTGACGAATATTCCGTTCCGTGCGCTTTCGGAGTACCATCCGGATCCGGCGATGGTGAAGCGGCTTCCGGCTCGGGCGGCCCTGAAATATCGCGTGCTTCCCGTCGCGGCGGATGCCACCTCCCTTACGTTGGCCGTCGGCCGGGTTCCGCCTCGGGAGACGGCCGACAGCCTCCGACTTTTGCTGGGGATGCCGGTCCGGTTTGTCCTGTGTTCGGAAGCGGAGCTGGTTCGAAGCATCAAGCATTTCTATGGGCTGGGAGCGGATGCCCTGGATGGGATGATTCAGACGGCCGCGGCGCCGGAGGTTCAGGAGACGGATTTGTCGGAGGATGGGACGGATCCCGGGGTTCTGCGGTTCGTCAATCAGTTGATTGCCGAGGCCATCCGGATGGAGGCGACGGACGTTCACATCGAGCCGTTTGAAAACAAGCTGCGTGTGCGCTATCGGATTGATGGCGTGCTTCAGAATATTCCGGTGCCGCAGGGGGTCGAGAAAGTTCAGAAGGCGATTGTGTCGGCCATCAAGATTCTGGCCCAGCTCAACATTGCCGAACGGCGCAAGCCCCATGACGGCCGCATCAAGGTTCGGCTGGGCGACGAGGAGTTCGACCTGCGGGTGTCCATTCTTCCGACTCGTTTCGGGGAGACGGTGGATCTGCGGATCCTCAACCGGAAGTCCATGTTTATTGACCTGGAGCATCTGGGGCTGAAACCCAGCCAGCGGCCCATTGTGGAGGCGCTGGCGGCGCTGCCGCATGGGATCATTTTGATCACGGGACCGACGGGCAGCGGCAAGACGACCACCCTTTATGCCCTCCTCTCCCGGTTGAACAAAGAGGGGGTCAAGATCATCACCGCGGAGGATCCGATCGAGTACCAGATGGAGGGGATCAGCCAGATCCAGACCCATCCTGAGATCGGACTCACCTTTTCGACGATTCTCCGTTCCGTCCTCCGGCACAATCCGGACATCATTCTGGTAGGCGAGATCCGCGACCGGGAGACGGCGCAGATTGCGGTTCAGGCGGCGTTGACCGGGCATCTCGTCTTTAGCACCCTTCATACCAACGATGCGCCCAGTGCCATCGTTCGGCTGGTGGATATGGGTATCGAACCCTACTTGGTCTCCTCCTGTCTGGAGGGGGTACTCGCTCAGCGGCTGGTTCGCCGGCTTTGTTCCGCCTGCCGGGCGGAGCAAAGCCCCCCCCCGGATATCCTGGCAGAGATCCGAGGCTATTTTCCCGAACGGGTTGAGTCGGCTCGGTTTTACCGGGCGGTGGGTTGTCCGGCCTGCAACTTCACAGGGTACAAGGGGCGGGTGGCGCTGTTCGAGATCATGGTCATGGATGATGACATCCGGGCCATGGTGGTTCGGCAGGAGTCGTCGGCCCAGATTCGAAAACGAGCCATCGAAAACGGCCTGATGACGCTTCGCCAGGATGGGTGGAGTTCGGTGCTGGACGGCGTGACGACCGTCGAAGAGGTCGTGCGAGTGGCTCGCCGTGTGGAACTGGTCTTTCACTCCCCTTCGCCACCGCCGGAAAAATGATGGACAGGGCGGGGCTTTTGGACTATTCTGGCCTGCAATCCCGTTGAGGGCACTTAGCTTAGTGGGAGAGCGCCTGCTTCACACGCAGGAGGTCACAGGTTCAAATCCTGTAGTGCCCACCAGCCGGTGTCACGTCGGCGAAGGGAGGCTCGGTGGACGGCCAGAAAGAGCAGCTTTCGAAGACGATCCAGATCAAGATCAGCGATCTGACGTTGCCCCCCGGCGTCCCGATGACCGATACCCAGCGGATTGAGGAGGCCGCGAGAGTGGCCCTGGGTGGCGATCGTTATCGGCTGTCCATCGAGACGGTGTACGATGCGGTCTTTATTGTGGACGAGACGGGAACCGTTCTGGACGTCAACGAAAAGGCCAAAGAACTCTTCCTCTATCCGGTCCATGAAATGGGGGGACATCCGATCCGGGATTTTTTGCTGGGATTCGAGGGGCCGGTATTGTTCCAGGTGGTTCAGAACGTCCGCAACGGGAAACGGGTTCTGATTGAGGCCTTTGCGCTTCGGAAGGACGAGTCCACCTTTCCCTCGGAAACCGCGGTCACCAAGATCACGACGGAGGGGGGGCGTCCGCTCCTCTGCTTTTTTGTTCGGAATGTCATCCACCATAAGCAGGCCGAAGAGGCTCTTCGGATGGCGCAATCCCGCATGGCGCGGGCCGAGCGGCTGGAAGCGGCGGGAATGGTGGCGGGCCAGATTGCGCATGATTTCAACAATCTTCTGACGCCGTTGCTGGGCTATCCGGCGCTCATCCGACGTCTGCTGCCGAAGGATTCTCCCATTCTGGAGTATCTCGGCATCATGGAGAGCACGGCCCAGGACATGGCCCATTTGACGGAGCAGCTGCTTTGCCTGTCCCGCCGGGGCCGGATGGGGCAGGACGAAATCTTCGTTCTGAACGACGCCGTTCAGCAGACGTTGCTGCTCCTGAAGACCGACATGCCGGCCGGCATCCGGGTGGAGGAGCGGTTGGCGACCGATCTCATGCCGATCAAGGGAAGCCGCGATCAGATCGGGCGCGTCATTCACAACCTCTGCCGCAATGCCATTGACGCGATGGGCGAAGCTGGGCTCCTGCGGGTAACGACGGAGAACGTCTATCTTGAGGAAAAGACTGGCGCCAACAGTGAAATCAAGACGGGCGAATATGTCCGACTGGCCGTCTCGGACACCGGGCCCGGTATTCCCGACGATGTTAAAGAAAGAATGTTCGACCCCTTTTTCACGACTAAGAAAACGACCCGGCGTCGGGGGTCTGGTTTGGGTCTCTCCATTGTATTGGGCATTGTGAAGGATCACAACGGGTACGTGGACTTCGAGACGCAGCTCGGAAAAGGGACCACGTTCTACGTCTATCTGCCCATTCACCGGGAGGAGACGGCCGAGGGAAGCTATCCCCGTGGTCATGAAACCATCGTGGTGATGGACGACGATGCGCTTCAGGTCGAGCTTCTGGGGCAGATGCTTCGTTCGCTGGGCTATACCGTGGAGCCCTGTTATACCGGGGAAGAGGCCGTGCTCAAGATGGAGAAGGGCACGGTCAAACCCGATTTGGCGATTCTCGACATTCTGGTCCCGGGTGGAATGGATGGGATCGAGGCGATGCGGCGGATGCGGGCGCTTTCGCCGGGACTCCCCGTCCTGCTGATTTCGGGGATGCCACGGGGCGAAGAGAAGGCCCTCCGCTCGGGAGAGGCGCCATTCCTGCGAAAGCCGATCACGATCGAGATGCTCGCGACGGCGGTCCGAGCGGAGCTGGATGCTCGAACGGGGGGCGGATCCTCGGCGGAGAATCCCAAGGCGGTCCTGATCGTGGACGACGAAGAGCCCGTGCGGAAACTGTTCGCCCTGATTCTTCGATCCGAATTCCCCGATCTTCAGATCGAACAAGCCGCCAACGGCCGGGAAGCGCTTTCCCTGGCACTTCTCAAGCGTCCCCGCGTGATGATTTTGGACTGCCAGATGCCTGTCATGGATGGGGAACAGGCGTTTCGTGAACTGCGGGAACAGTTCACGAAACGGGGTTGGCCCCTTCCCCATGTCCTTTTCTGTACCGGTTTTACCCTGCCGCCTTCGCTTCGGGCCGCCGTCGAAGCGGATTCGCGGCACGGCTATTTGCCCAAGCCGATTCAGGCGGATGTCCTGATCGGCGAGGTGGGGCGCCGGCTCAAGACGGCGTGAGGGGGGACGATGGAGATTATCCGCGATCCTGGCGACATCCGATCGGCCGTTCATCGCTTGCGGGCGCGCCATGGGCTTCCCATTGGGTTTGCACCGACGATGGGGGCGCTTCACGAGGGACATCTCTCTCTGATCCGGGCTCTCCGGAAGGAGGGATACCTTCCTATTGTCAGCATTTTCGTCAATCCCATCCAGTTCGGTCCCGGCGAGGACTTCGAACGGTATCCTCGGCCCTTTGCGCAGGATTGCGCGCTGCTCGAGGCCGAAGGGGTGGCATGCCTTTTTGCCCCGACGGCGGAGCGTATGTATCGTGCCGATCATACGGTATTTGTAGAGGAAGCGCAGATCACCAGGGGGTTGTGCGGCGCGCGGCGGCCCGGCCATTTCCGGGGGGTTGCGACGGTGGTGCTTAAGCTGTTCCACTTGATTGGTCCGGACGCGGCGGCCTTCGGCCGGAAGGACGCCCAGCAGGCGCGGCTGATCGAGAAGATGATCGAGGATTTGAACCTTCCCATCCGGCTTCTGATTTGCCCGATCGTGCGCGAGTCGGACGGTCTGGCCATGAGCTCCCGGAATCGTTACCTCGGCCCCGAGGCTCGCCGGCAGGCCCTTTGCCTGATCGAAGGATTAAGACAGGCGAAGACGGCCTATGAACAGGGCGAGCGCCAAGCGGATCGCGTTCGGGCGATGGTTGCAGACGCTATTGCCCGGCAGCCGTTGGCGCGTCTCGATTATGCCGAGGTGGTGGACTGGAAAACCATGCAGCCTGTGTCAGTCATGGGCCCCGCGACGCTTCTGGCAGTGGCCGCCTGGGTGGACCAGACCCGGCTGATTGATAATCTCTGGATCACCCCAGACGGAGTGCCAGTCCTTTAGCTTCCAGAATACCGCGGGCCAGATCGTCGAATGACGACTGAAGCGGAATGAAGATGGCGTTCCGGACGGCCGGTTGAGGGGGCAGTTTTCCGTCCGTCAGCAACAGAAGGCCGGTGCGGGGGCGCAGCTTCATGAGGGCGCGGAGAAAAGCGTCCATTTCGGCGCCGATCAATGCCTGTTCCACGAGAATGACATCCAGGTCGGTCTGACGTTCGGCCTCGACGAGGAGGGCGACGGGGTCGTGGACCTCGGCCCGGACGTCGGCTTTGGCCGGGCCGCGCAGAAGGGCGGATACATGGGCGCCGCGTTCCGGATGGATGGCCAGAAGCAGTTTCATGCCTTCGAGGAGATCCGACGTCCGTGGCCGCTCGTCAGAGGCGGGCCAGGTCGTTTCCGCGACGAGCGGAAAGGCCACTCGGAAGAGCCGATGATTGGGTGCCGGCCGGGCTGTGTCGAGGCGTCCGCCGCACTCCTCGATTACGGCCCGAACGACGGAAAGGATCATTCCCCCTTCGCTGTCATCGGGGGAACGCATGGGAGGGAGCGCCTGCGGGGTGGGAGGCGGTGATTCGAGAGTGGCTTCGATGACCAGAATGGCGGCCGTGGCCGGCGGGAGGTCGAGACTCATTTCCGGCGTGGGCTTCCGGGCTGTCAAACGCAGCACGCCTGGCCGTTCCAGGGCATCGGAGGCGAAAAGTCCAAGATTCAGGGCGGTCTGTTCGATCTGGATTCCGGAGAGCGGAATGCGAGGGAAGTCCCGGTCGGTTTCACATTGGACAGTCCAGGCCGACGAGAGGGCGATTCGGAGCAGATCGGCGGCGCGTTGGACAAAGAAATCCATCCGGCTGGTCGAGGCATGGAGCAAGCCGGCATGGGTCAAATCGAGCAAGTGGCGGGAGAGGGTCACACCGCGTTCGGCCTCACGGACGATGGCCTCGGCGGCCCGCTGTCGTTCTCGGGGGTCATTGAATCGGGGCAGAACGGTGGCGTGACTCGCGATGGCGCAGAGAATGTTGTTGAAGTCAAAGGCGACTCCTCGGGCGATGCGGCCGATGAGCTGGAAGCGCGCCAACTGGGCTTTGCGTTCCTCTTCCTTCCGGCGGGCGGTCACGTCCGACAGAAAGAGGATATGAAGGTCTTCCGCGGGTTGCGATCGGAAGCGAAGCGTGACCATCTGGCTGTGGGGGAGCGCGATGGTTTTTTCCAATTCCGAAGCCTCTCCGGTTTTGAGCAGGTGGGCCACCTCCACCGCCGTCAGAAAGGGGTACAACGTCTCCAGGGGAGTTTCGAGGCGGAGCGGAATGCCCGCCCATTGGCCGGCGGCGCTATTGCACCCCAGGACCCGGCCTTTATGATCCACGATGAGGAGTCCATCCTGCACCGCATCGAACTGGCTGACAAAGCGGCCAACGCGAAGCCGGCCTTCCTGAGCGGCGCTGTGGCGTAGTGCCCAGACGGCCACGGCGCCTGCAATGCACATGAAGGCGAGGGTTACGGAAAGAATGGAGAAGGAGAGGAGAGCGGAGAGCTGAGGATTTTGGTTTGGCAGCTCTTCAATGATCGAAAGAATGACCCGAACGGCCGCCGCCCCCAGAGCAAGTAGGATGAGAAGAAAGAAGGAAAACCGAACAGCCTCGCGATATCCGCTTGCGATTTTCATAAGGGGCGGGGGGAGGCCTTATCGGTCGAAGAGACGGCGGAAAAATCCTTTTTTCTCGCGGGCCCCTTCGCCGGCAGTGCCTTCTTTCTCCTTCTGCCGAGCCTCTTCCAGAAGGCGCATCTGTTCTGCGTTCTGCTCACGGGCTCTTTCTTCCCGAAGCAGGTAGGGCTGCACGAGCCGTGCATTTTCCGGAAGGCCTTCCCTCGGTTCGATCTGTTCGGGATTGGCGAGCCCGACCGTCACGAATATGATGGTTTCCTTCTGAGCCTTTTCCGTGCTGGAGTGAGAAAAGAGGAACCGCCCGAGGAAGGGAATATCACCCAGGAGCGGAATTTTCTTTTCCACCTCCTTTTCTGTGGTCTCCGTGAGGCCTCCGATGGCAGCCGTTTTGTTGTTTTCCAAACTGAAAATCGTTTGGATCCGCTTTTTGGCGATAATGGGATAGGTTTGTCCGTTGGGGGCGACCGCGTCTTGAAGCCGGCGCGTCAACTCGGGCTCGATCCGAACGGTGATATGATTTTCCGTGTTGATGGTGGGAGTGACCAGCACCTTCACCCCGAGATCCACCGGTTCGCCCGGATTATAGGTGACGAGCGGGTCCGTGCCTTCACGGCCCGGGGTTACGGTCGAGATGAATGGCCGTTCGGTTTCGCCGATGTGGATCACGGCGGACTCCTCGTTGGCCACGATGATCTTGGGGTTGGAAACCACAGTGGCGCCGTCCGTCTGCTTCAGGGCGCTCAAAATAAGCTGCACGTCCTGCAGACTCAGGATGGCGGTTCGGACCCGGTTAAGCTGGTAGGAGGGCACGAGTTCCCACGAGACCGTGTCGTTCTGGTTGTCGTAACTCATATCCGTGAGATTCCGGCCCTGAATTCGGCTTTCGATGAGCCGACGGCGGCTGCTTTCGGAACCGACATCCGTTCCGGGCACGACGCGGTCCCGGTCGAGGTCGCGGCTTCTGACGTAACGGTAATCCTGCATGCCGAGAACCCCATGGGAATCCAGATCGGAGCGGGTTCGGGTCTCGGTAATATTGTCTCGGAGTCCGGAGGCGGAGACGCCCAGCCCTTGCAGGATTTGCCAGTTGACGCCCAGGTCCTTGATGGCTTTGTCATTGAGTTCGATGAATTTCGCCTCGATGAAGACCTGTTGGCGGGGGGTGTCGAGCTTTTCGATGATTTTACGGATTTCGCTGAGATTGGCTTCCGTGCTCCGTACGACGAGGGCGTTCGCGGGGCCATAGGGGGAAACGGACGCCCCGGCAGGGAGCAGCGGGCGAAGGACGGCGACGGTATTCGAAACGCCTGCGTACCGGAGAAAGAACGTTTCCGTCAGAAGCGGTTCGGGAGCGCCCGGCGGGCGGGGAACGATGCTGTAGATGTCCGACCCCGGCGTCTTCTCCACGAGAACGAGGCCGTGCATGTCCAGGATCGCGCTGAGTGCGGGTTTCCATGCTTTTTCGCGAATGGTGACGGTGACGGTACCCTGGAGATTGGTGGAGCTGGCGATAATATTGGCGGAAGAGATCCGGGCAAAGAGGCGAACGACATCTTCGAGAGGCACGTTATCGAGCGCCACGCTGATGAGTTCCGGGTTTTCAGAACTTTGTTCAAGGGCGACCCCCGGAATCGAGCTGGTGGGTGAAACCGGTTCGACGAAGACGGTTTCGCCGTTTCGAACGGACGATGTCGGTTCGACGGTCTCTTTTTCTTCCGAGAGAGCCGCCGGCGGACAGTAGAAAAGCGCGGCCAGTCCGAACACCAGGGCGACCGAGGCGAAAGCGGTTTGACGGGACCAGGGAACGAAAGCCATCATGGGCGCACTCCTGCTTTATGGGGTTGGGGGACAAAGGGTGGCGGTGGCCACCTGACCGCTGGAATCTTTGACCCAGAGAGTGTTTCGTTTGACTTGCAGCACCGTGTAGGTGCAGGGGTTTCCGTTGTCGTCAGCGATAGAGCCGTAGGCGAGATTGGCCACCTTCCACTTGTAGGGAGGTTTTCCTCCCGAGGCGGTGAAGGTGAAGACGTCGCCAGCGGCTTCGACCGTCGCTTCGGTCGGTGTAACGGTGAGCGTCGGAATGGGGGCTGGCGCATTCGGACGGCGATCCAGAGTGTAGGGATGATCGTCGAGGTATTGGCGGGTATCGTCGGGGTTCGGTTCGTCCCGTTCGCAAGCGGGGAGGAGCAGAACCGACATCAGGAGGAGCGAGAGAAGGAGGGGACGGGTGGTCATGGGAATCCCTCGGGTTTTGGCGGTTGAAACGGTGCAATGACGCGAGAATCGTAAGGGCGCAGACGAATGGCGTGGGGTTCGATGGTCTCGACACGCCAGCGATACTCCCGGCCTTCGAACGAAACCGTCACGAGATCGCCGGGCGATACGATCACGTTGTTGATGTAGGCCGAGGTATGATCGCCGATCCGGAAGAAGCCGCCGATGCGGAGCTGTTCCCGTGCTTCGTTCCAGCGAAGGGGGGAAGGCGGTTGCGGAGAATGTTCCGGCTGGCGCGGAGGAAGGGGATCCGTCGGGACGCTGGGAGTTGGGGCCCGTTCCGCCGGGCGGTAGCCGATCGGCCAGAAGGGGTCGCGTTCGGCTGGGTCAAGAGAAGACGGTGGAGGGGCGACGGGGGCGGCGGAGGGGGTAGAAATGGACGGCGATGCCGGAGGTGACGGGGGTGCCATCACCGGAGGCGGAGGAGGCGGCGGCGGGGGTGTGGGAAGCTGGGCCGTTGCGGCCAACGGAACAAGGATGGCCATCACAGCGCAGGGTCGGAGAATCTGACGGGTCATGACGTTCATGGGGATGAAGCATCCGTTCCGTCGTCTGTTTTCTCGGCGCTTTCCTCTTCCGAAGGAAAGGTGATGATCGGCATGATCAGGTCTTGAACCTTGGGCTTTAGATCCAGATCTTTCCAAATCGGCCAGAGAAACGAAATCGAAATCCGATGTTCCTCCGGGGTCTTGGGTTGGCTGGTGATAGCGAGTTCGGTGACCGTGACCAGCGGGTTTTCGGTCTCTACGGCGCGAAGAAAGCGAACGACCGCGGCAAAGGAGCCACTGGCGGTCATCGTAACCGGATACAGTTCATACGTCAAGGAGACTGGATTCTCAGCATCTGTGGCCCGACCCTTGGTTTCCGTGGTCCGAGGCTTGGCGGCCGGTTTCTTTTTGGGGCCGGAAGGGGCGGCAATGGGCATTGGAATCGGCGCGGCCTCCCGGGCGATTTCCCCCCTGAGCCCCGAAGCTGCGGCCAGAGGAAGCAACCGATCGCGGGCGGTCAATTGATAGTTCCGATAGCGGTGGAAGAGAAGGTGGGGTTCGGTCCGTTCGCGGAGACGGAGGAAGATCTCATCGCGCGATTTGCGCAGGGCGGGCAGCGCCAGGATTTCCGCCTGGATCTTGTCGTGATCCTGTCGAACCTGCTCCCGTTCCGCGAGAGCCGTGTTGCGCCGGCCGACGAGGATGACGGTCACGATGACCAGAACGATGAGGAGAAGTGCTCCACCGACCGTGTACGCGACCAGACGCCATGAGGTCGAAGAGCGTGTGCTGAGGGAGGCAGAACTCATGGAGTGGTCCTCCCCAAGGGTTTGAAGAGGCACTCGAGGAGGAAGACGCGATCGAGAGGGTGCGCTCCTGGCTCTCGATCTTGGAGAAAGGCGCCGGGGGGCACCTGCGCGCTCTCCAGATCGCTCGCCAGACCGGGGGTCTGGCGAAGGCGGGTCAGAAATTGATCCACGGTGAGTTCCGATTCTTCCCCGCGGGTCTTACCCCGGATTTGCAGCGCGTAGATGGCGACCGGCATGGAATTGGTATAGCGAATGGTCCTCGTGAGGCGCAGGGAGGTCAATTGAATGTCCAAAGGAACGGTCAACCGAAACGCGTCCAGACGGTCGGCGACGGGGAGGCGGCTTGCCGCCCAATCGTGAATTTGGGACAGCATATCCTCATACGTTTTTTTCTGTTTTGCAATCTGAGCGGATAGGGTCATTTGCTCCTGTCGAGCCGCGATCAATTCTCGGAAATGATCGGTTTCCTTTCGAAGGGTGATCATCTGGTACGCCAGATAGGCGCTATAAAGCAGAAGGACGGCGGGGACCAGAATCAGCACAAGGCGTACAAGAAACCATACCCGAATGGAGGCCCCGCTCCGTTTCTCCGACTCAAGAATCAGATTCAGGTGGAGGTTCATGACGATCCCTCCAGAACCGCTCGCGCGGCGCCAACGGCCGCGGCCAGGCGGCCCTCTTGCCCCTGGACTTCCTCGGAGAGCGCATGGGGGGAAAGCGTAAGGCCATCCAGAGGGTTCCACTCCCTCAGTTCCATATCGAACGCCTGCTGGATCTCCTTTCGGATCAGGGCAATACGGGCTCCGGCCCCGCAGACAAAAAGGCGGCCCAGTGTGGCGTTTTCCCGGCGTTCGACGAAATCACGGGAGACGAGCAGTTGTTTGACAAAGGGCTGGACCATCCCCGCCGTCCATTGCGAGACGTCAATGCTGCCTGTGGAGAGGAGATTGTAGGCGATTTGAGGGGAGACGTCCAATCCCTGCCGAATGGCCGAAACGAGGGAATCTATGCCAAAGTTGAATTTGCGGATCAACACAAGGAGTCCTCGGTGGAAGACCGCAAAAACCGAGGAGTGGGTTTCGATTTCAAGGCTTCCGACCACCCCGGCACCAAAACCGCCGTCGGGAAGCGACATGAGCGCGGAGAGGGAGGCCAGGCCGGCGATTTCCAGAGAAAAGGGCGCGGGAGGTCCGGACGGGAAGAGTCGCGGAACGACGGCGGCAAACCGATCCGGATAGGCCACTGCGAGGACGCGGGATTCGCTGCGCGGCGTTCCGTATTGGATGACCTTGTAATTAATCCGGTATTCGTCGGGTTTATCCAACCCCATGTGGGAGACGATCTGCCCCTCTGTCTCTGTGGAGAACTCTCCGGGAAAGGTCAGTATTTTCAGTACAGCCAGTTCGGACGGGACGATCAGGGCGCAGTAGGGGGCGAGCAACGACCGCGGGAGCGAAAGAGGCGGGGGGATATAGGCCGGGTCGGGATCGGCCGGCATCTGGAAGGGCGGAAGAAAGGCGGCCGATTCGAGAATCAGCGTTTGATTTTGCCGGCGCAATCGGGCGCACTTGATGTTGCTGGAGCCGAAATCAATCCCCACCACATCGCGGGGTGCCCGATCCAGCTTGCGAATCCATGTCTGAATCAGATCGAACATAGCCAACTAATACCAGAATCTCAAAAGCAAGGCTACTCTTTCCTGTTCGTAATTGCTCTATTTGCAAGCAAATACTGTGCCAACACAAAGAAAAAACGTTTTTTCATGCCATCTCGAGATTAATTTTTCTCGTTTTCTCAAAGAATGGCAGAAATATTGTTTACGAACCGTCCCTGATGGAGAACAAATCGTTGAAAAGAAAAGGATTATCACATTCTGGCACATCTCGTGTCGCGCCTTGGTAAACCCTGAGAATGGGGAGGTAGAAAGATGACGTAGAACATCTGGAAACTGAAACGTTCTTGAGCAGTCCAGCGGGTTCGATACCCGTCCGGCAAAGGCAGGTCAGCCAGCCGGAAGCGAGTGTTGCGTAGTCCGTCGAGAGGCGGGCGCGAAGCGTACACAGCGAGTGCCGAAGCCGTGCGATTGAGCCCCGAAAAGTGACTACTTGCCGGCGTCTTCCCTTTCAGAGAACGGAGGACAACACCGATGCCTCAGCAGTTTGACCGAGAGGCAACGGGCTGGCCGGGGTCGGATGAGAACAGGGCAAAGGCACAGGAGGACTGCCAGGGAACAAGGGAGATCCCACGCCGTCTTTCCGAGAAACACGCCGGAGCAGGGACGATACCGGCTGAACAACGTCCGGGCGCGGTGGCGGCGACTGCCCGCCACGGCGAGCGAAAACGGCAGTCTATGGAAAGGCACCGGCAGGCGATTGTGAAAGCCTGCCGGGATGCGGCGCGGGAGGTCTTAGCCGCTTCATAGTACCGCAAGAAAGCGGGGAAATGCCCACCCGGCAAAGCCCGCGAGTAGGGAAGGGAGCGGTCGGGAAACGGAATCGTTCATGGGGAACACAGCAAGCACATAGAGGCAAACATGGACGTGTCAACGATACAGGAACGAATAGCGGACATGGCGAGACGCTACCCCGAACGCGGGTTGACGTCGCTGAATCGGTATCTGACGGAGGACTGGCTGAAAGCCGCCTTCGGGAAGGTGCGGAAAGACGCGGCGGCAGGCGTGGACGGGATCATGGCCCGCGAGTACGAAGGACAGATGGCAAGCCGTCTGCCCGAACTGGTGAACCTGGCGCACAGCGGCCAATACTTCGCGCCGCCCGTGCGCCGGACCTACATCGAGAAACCCAGCAAAAGCGAAAAGCGACCGCTGGGCATTCCGACGGTGGAGGACAAGGTGCTCCAGAGGGCGGTGGCGATGCTGATCGAGCCGATCTACGAGGCGGAGTTCTACGACTTCTCCTACGGATTTCGGCCCGGACGCAGTGCCCACGATGCGATTACAGCCCTGCACCATGCGGTAATGAGCATGGGAACGGGTTGGATTTTGGACGTGGACATCCGAAAGTTCTTCGACACGCTCGACAAGGGACACATGCAAACGTTCGTTCGCCAGAGGGTACGGGATGGAGTGCTGACTCGTCTGATCGGCAAATGGCTCAACGCCGGAGTGCTGGAAGACGGGGAATGCAGGCGTAGTGAGTACGGAACGCCGCAGGGCGGGGTAATCTCGCCGCTGTTGGCAAACATCTATCTGCACGAGGTCTTGGACAAGTGGTTTGCGAAGGACATCCAGCCCCGCCTGAAAGGGCGGTGCTTCTTGATCCGCTACGCCGACGACTTCGTCATGGGCTTTGAGCGGAAAGAGGACGCGGAGCGAGTGCTGGAAGTGTTGCCGAAACGGTTTGGCAAGTACGGTCTGGAAATCCATGCCGAGAAAACGCGATTGGTGGACTTCCGCCGACCGCGAACCGATGGGCCGATGAAAGACCACAAAGCCGAAACGTTTGAGTTCTTGGGCTTTACCCATCACTGGGGGAAGACGATGAACCGGCAGTGCTACGTCATGCGGCATCGCACCGCGAAGGGAAGGTTGAAGCGTGCGCTGTGTACGATCAACCGCTGGTGCAGTGAGCACCGGCACGATCCCTTGCGGGAACAATGGAAGGCGTTGAATCTGAAGCTGAAAGGGCACTATGGATACTATTCCATATCCAGCAATCGGCGGCAGGTTTACGCATTCTTCGAGTATGTTCGACGTTACTGGTTCAAGTGGCTGAACCGACGGCAACGCCGCCGGGACTGTCTCGACTGGGCCGGGTACGAAGACTTGCTCAAAGCGTTTCCGCTCGTCAAACCGTACTGCGCCTACAAGCTCTACTGACCGCTGCGAAACCGTGACCTGAAGAACCGGATGCGTTAGTCGCGCTCGTCCGGGACTGTGGGGGCGCCGCCGGGCAACCGGCGGCGCTACCCGAACTAATATATCCTGAGGAGGTGAGGTATGCACCGCCGTGGTTTTACGATTACGGAAGCGTTGGTGGCGATTGTGCTGACGGCGCTCGTGCTTTCGGCCGCCATTCCCCTGATCTCTTCAACGGCGCGAAAGCTTTACCGGGCACGGGACCACTACGCGGCTACGATGCTGGCCCTGGCCCATCTGGAGCGGCTTCGGGATGTTCCGTATGACCAGCTACCGAGAGTGCTAACGTCCGAAGCACACGTTCGGATCAATGACCAGGGTGCTCCGGATCAGGAGGGCCGGTTTCGGAGGACCACCACGGCGCTTCCGGACCAACCGGAGACGGGGTTGACGATGGTCACGGTCACGGTGGAGATCATGGACCGCAAAACAGGACGGTTCGAAGGCGAACAGGAAACCATGTCTTACTACCTTTTTACCGAGTATTTGAAACCCTTGGAATGAGGATTGCGATGCTCGACCGACGTCAAAAGGGTTTTACGGTGCTCGAAGCGGTGATCGCCTCCACCCTGGTGGCGGTGGGGATGGGAATGGCGATGACCGGACTGATCTTGATGGTGCGAGGAGAAAAGCGCAATTCCGTCCAGGCCGAACTCGACATTGATGTCAGAACCACCATCCAACGGCTTCAAAGTCAGCTCCGCCTGACCTCGCTGGACAAGATCGTCTTTTACCGGCCCCCGAGGGAGGATCATTACACGGCCATCAGTTTTCCCGTGGCCGCCGATCGGGATTCGGATGGGCTGATTGACATGGATTCGAATACAAACATCATCTGGGATCGGACGCTGATCTACCATGTGTGGCGCGGCACTCCCAATCGCTTGCTCTGTACGACGTTTCAGCCCCGTGACAACTCCCTTACCCCCCAACAGGTCCTGTCGCAGCTCCAGGATGTCGTGCGCGAAGGCGATGTCCGCCGGACCATCTGGGCTTCGAATGGCGTGACCCGGACCGTTTTTGAAAACCTATTCGAGTGGAAACTGTGGCCCAAGGGAAGTCGGTTCGATGCTTACAGGGAGACGCTCAGCCGGGAGTTGGTCGTATTTGGATCCATCCTTCTGACCCCCGGTGTTCATACGCTCTCTTTCCGGGTGACCGGCCGGCAGCCGAGCAGTCAGGGGTACAAGATCGGTCTGGATTATGTACGAGCCTCCGCCAGCGGTTCGAACCGGGAGGGCGAATGGCAGACGGTTTGGGCTGATCCCAGCTCAGTTTCTATCACGCGCCCATATATAGCGCAGGGATCCTGGAGTGGAAACTACCAATTGCTGTTTCACGCGACGGCGGAAGGGCATACGCTGAACATGCTGGTCGAGAACGACCGTTGGGAGGAGACAAACTTCCGAATGGCGGGAGAAGGACTGTACCGGACGGAACGGGTGGTGAGCGACCCGGGAACCGGCTATCAGGAAGCCTTTATTCGTCTGCAAGGGCTTGGCTATAACTGGTTGGCGGAAGAGCAGGTGTTGCTCTCCGGCGGCACCCTGGGCCAGTGCTCGGACCTCGAGTACCACAATACGGCCGTCCGGGTTCTTCTCAAAGGATCCGAATTGATTGACGGGGGCTTTATTAAGTGGGACGCCCAATATCCCTGTTTTCTTTTTATGAGTCCTTCGGCCTTCGCCGGAGGGGTGAAAAAGACCAACATCCGCGCCATCAGCCTGGCCCGTGCCCGCGATGATCTCGGTCTTTCAAGCGCCATGGACCTTGTTCCCGGCACCGTCCGAACGCTGACCTTTGGCACCGGAGAAATTGTGGAGGGATACCGATGGGCCTGGCCATCGCCCAGCACACCCTATTATCCGATCGAGCGGTCCAATACCTATGCTGTGACCTTTTACATTGCCGCCTTGCCGCCGGGTCAAGGGGGGACGGTGGCGTATCGTGAGGACGTTTCAACGAATCGGATACACGCCTATATTCTCCGAAACGCTACGTTGGCCGACGTGACGAATGTGACGTGGAGCACCTCGACGAATCTGGAGGCCTCTTCGCGCCTTCCTTGCCTTTACGGTATGTACACCTTTTATCCTTCGAACGGAACGTACACCTCCGGCATCTTCGATACCACCAAGGCGAACCCCGCCTACTCTGAAATTGCCTGGAATCGGTTCATTGGCGAAACGGCGCCATCTGGATATACGGACACACCCGGTTCAACGGCTATTCGCTTTCAAGTCCGTTCCGGCAACGACCCCTATCTCTCTGACGCCCCGCCGTGGACCAACGTGCTTTTCCTTACAACCTCCGGCGAGGAGCTGGCCGGTCGTGCCGGGATGGGCCGGTACGTTCAGTATCGGGCGACCTTGGTGTCGGATGTCTGGAACACTCCCCGGCTCCGGAATGTGTTGATTCGATGGCCTGGCGACACCCGTCTTGTGGATATTGCCGCGATGGTGACCCGGGGCCCTGAAATGGGCGAGTTCGAGCTGTTTGTGGACGGGACAAACCTCTATCGCGGTGTTCGTATAGATTTGAAAATCTACAAGGATGTTTTAGGCGGGGATGGGAGAGCCCAGCGGATGACATCTTCAATGGTGGCGGAAATCGAACCCAGAAACACACAGCGTTAAATTGAGGGAGGTGCCTCATGAAACGGACTCGAACACCCACACAGCGGGGATCCGTGCTGGTAATGACCTTCATTCTGATTCTGACCGTTGGCCTAGTGGGTAGCGCCCTCTATGCCACAAGTAGTCAACAAATTCTATCTACGATCAACACCCGGGATCATCTCAAGGCCCGAGTCATTGCCGAATCCGGCATCAACGAGGCCTATAATCGGTTGAAATATGATTTTTCCCTGGCCGGTGAGCCGACCAACTTTCCGCCGACGGCCTTCGGGGGTGGAACCTACGATGTTACCGTCACGCTGATCGGAACGAACATGGCCCGCCTGGATTCCATTGGCACGTGCGGACGGTCAACCGCCCGTGTAACGGTGGATCTGATTAATTTGGAAAAGACGAGGGTCAATTGGCTTCCGGACGATCGGCTTGGGAACATGAGTGTCTTTACCAACTATTCCATCCTGGCCGGTGGGGCCATCGGTTGGGCCGGCGGCGGCGAGATGCGCGGGGGCAAACCGGTCCACGCGAACAATCTCCTAGAAATGACAGGGGGGG
>Ga0308419_1001109_pt1 | contig 18189 bp, 15 predicted proteins | sample HotsprSampleMS50_FD_203674 | JGI IMG/M metagenome (GOLD analysis project Ga0308419, IMG submission 203674) | Hot spring phototrophic mat microbial communities from Mushroom Spring, Yellowstone National Park, Wyoming, United States - 20090730_MS50 ... | reverse complement strand
AACCGTGTAACTTATCGCGCGATTGCACAAACCGACAGCGGAGAGTTCTTTTCTGACCGATACCTTGCACAGATTGGCAATCCGCCCGATGTCGCCGCCGTGCGTCGCGCAACCGAAGGCGAAGGACAACTCTTCAACAACAACACGATTGACTTTTATCCTGATGGCGAGCGCATTGTCATTGCCGCCGATGTCTACAATTGGAGCAATCGACCAGTTGAGAGGGCTATTGTCTATTTTTATGAGAACTCTATTTCAAATGGTATTGCGCCGAACCAATCACCTTATTTAATTGCAAATCAAATCCGATTGATTGACACCACAAGCGTATCTCTGCCGCCAAATGGCATAGCACGTGCGAAAATTCCTGTTCCCTCTTGGATGCGCTTGCTTGAAACCTATCGCATCGGTATTCGCGTGCTTGCCGACACAGCAGGACAACGATTCGAGTCGACTTACTCCAACAACCTCTCTAACCAGCGCGCGGTTCAATATAACTTGTTCAGAGTGCGCACTACTGCTGACGCAGTAACGATTGATACAAACGTGCAACTGACTTACGAAGCAAACACTTTCTCGCAGAATGGATTTGTGCGCGTTTCAAGAATTGCTAATCCGCCGAAAATCAATCAGCCTGATAACAACTTCGTGCGTCTGGCATCACAATCCAACGCACAAGAACGACTGGCTTATCGCATCGAGCGCGTGGATTCAACCTTGACGCTCACGAAGCCTGTAACTGTGCAAATGAAAATCGCCCCCAACGAGCCATCAGCCGTTCTTCAAAACACATCAGCCTATTTCTTTTCTGAACCGATTGAGCGGTGGCTTAAAGTGGTTAGTCAAACTCGAGTGGATTCGCTCACGATTCAATTTCAGGCAATGCGATTTGGAGCATACAGTTTGATGAGCACAACCGATTCACAACGTCCGATTGTTAGCTTAGGCATTGAAGGACAAGCGTATCGACCGGGCTCATCGGCATCGCGTCGTCCAAGAGTAACGGTCATTGTCCAAGACCAGAACGGCATCTACATCGATGAAAGCCTTATCACAGTGATTCGCAACGGCGATAGTTCTGAAGCCTTAAAATCCAAACTCACGATTCCACGCAATACGCCCAATGCTAATGCGGTTGGAATGACTTACGACGACGAGTTTGAAGCGGGAGAAAACACGTTGCAATTTGTGTTTCACGATGCCAACTTGAACGAAGTTCGCTCTGAAACCATGCGTTTCAATGTGAGTGCAGATTTTGACTTGATTGCTCACGGCGCGTATCCGAATCCATTTACCGACAAAACTTTCATTGCGTATCAAGTCATCAACCCGATTCAAGAAGCCGATGCGTTTGAACTGAAAATCTACACGGTTTCGGGACGACTGATTGCCACATGCCGCGAGCCAGGACCGCGCGCATTGGGCGTGTTTCCAACAGGTTCACAGGTAGCCGATGGCGTTGGACAGTTACGCGGCAGCGGCGACCACGCGCTTACTTGGACAGGCAAAGACGACAGCGGCAATGAAGTCGCTAACGGCGTTTATTACGGAAAACTTCGTATTACATCGCGCGGACGTGCAATCGAAAAAATCATTAAAATCGTCCGCTTGCGATAACTCGAACGATTCAACTCAACGATGATAAAAGTTCACTTGAAAATTCTGCTTGCGCTCTTGCTACTCAATGGACTTGTACGACTGCACGCGCAAAACTACACAGCGGCGTTCTTGGAAATCCCGTTGGGTGCGCGGGCATTGGCGTTAGGCGGACAGTTCACACCGATTGACAACAACGACGGCTCTGGGTTTTATTGGAATCCTTCTGCGGTCGCTTTTGTCGACGGACAACTCATCAGCACCATGTATTCCAATCAATTCGGAACGCTCGGCGACCCGCTCTCACATTACTTCCATCTCGGCTATACACAAAGCATGGGCGGCGGTGTTGGGCTTTCAATCAACTGGATTCGTAACAGTGTTTCCAATATCCCGCTCAACCAAAGTGCGCAACTCAATCCCAACGACCCATTTGACTTCGCAGGCATTGTGGACGGTCGCTACAACATTGGCTCATTTGCAAACGCAAGCGATGCGTTCTTCATTACCGTTGCGAAAAATTTATTTAGTCGTCTCAACTTCGGTTGGCAGTATTTCAATTTGCCCATCGTTCTGCCGATTGGACTCACGTTCAAATACGTGCGTGAAGGATTTTCAGGAAATCGGTTAAATGAATTTGTTGGCGCGAACTCCGTTTCAGGCACAGGCATTGGCGTAGACATCGGCACGATGTTGCGGTTCAACGTGAATGATTTTGTCGGAAGCAAATCATTGGGCATGATGGCTCTGGGCTTTACGGTGAAAGATTTGTTCAATACGCCGATTACTTGGAACACGCCCGATAAGAACAACAACAAAGCCGCCATTCCGCGCTCGGTGATTGCATCGCTCTCATATCAACAGCCGCTGCCGTTTCTTTCAAGCAGTATCTTGGGCGTGATTAGCCAAGACACACGCTACAAGGGCATTACGTCGATTGGTGCAGAGTATCGGTATCGCTCGCTTCTTGCGTTGCGCATTGGCTCATATGATAGACAGCTCACGCTTGGTGCAGGGCTGTCGATTATTCGCGCCCTCTTTATTGATTACGCCTATCAAAACAGCGAACTCGGTTCGCCGCATCGTATTTCGCTCAGCGTGCGATTAGATGAATGGCTATAACCTAACGATAGACCCATGAATAGAAAACTTACAACACTCTTGATTGTTTCTGCTGTTGTCTGCATCTGCGCCTGTCAAGAAGAACAGAAAGGAGACCCACCACGCGCGCCTATACTTGTGCCAAAAAGTCCAGACACAGCGCGTGCGATTCGTGGCATTCAGCCGTCTTTGATTAGAGAATCACCAAGACGTGGACTGCGGTTGGAGTGGTTTCAAAATCCTGAACGCAATTTGGGCGGTTATGAAGTGTGGCGCACTGAACAAGCCATCAACGGCGAGCCTGTCAATTTTTCATTACGCCAAAAACTGCCATTAGGCTCGCAAGCCGCACAAAACCTTCCCGATACCGTCTTTATCGATGAGAATGTGCGTAACGACGTAATGTATTATTACAAGTTGGTTGCATATTCACGGTTAGATGTGGCAAGTGATTTCTCCGAAGCGTTTCAGCAATATGAACTGCGCGCGTCTGCAACCGCTGATGCCCCCAGTGCCAACCTATCACTGCCACCAGACAGCACGCTGACATTCCGATGGATTGACAACAACCAAAGTCAAGGATTTTACTGCGTGAAAGTTTATGTCGATGATTTAGATTTCAGAGAAGAAAATTGCGTTGCAATCGCAACTGGACAAACCTTCTTCGCCAGCGATTCTGTACGTATCAATTTCAGTCGCATTCAGACAACTTTTCCCGGAACAACAGGCACGAAGGTGTTTAAGCGTTTGGAAAGAGGAAAGCGATATTTTTGGTTCGTTATGTTTCACCCCCTTGGTTTTGAAGCAAATGTGGGTGCACCTTCAAACCGTCAGACTTTTTTCATCAACCCATAAAAACCAGTTAAAATTAAATGCGTTCTATTTTTTGTATTGTCGTAGGGCTTTTATTAACTTCGCAATCAAACGAACTGCTCGCACAAGCTTTTGGAGGTGGAAATATGCCCTCACAAAGCCCAATGTCTCCAAGTCAAACACTTAATTTGCCTTCTGTGTATTATTACGGGCAGGGACAAGGTGTTCAAATTGATGTCAACCTTTGGGGTGAAGTCAAGCAGACCGGAAAAATGATTGTGCCTTATACAACCGACATCATTTCACTGATTTCACTGGCGGGCGGACCGACACCAAACGCAAAGTTAGACGAGGTCAGAATTATCCGTTACTCCATGCAAGACACGACCGCCGTTGAAAAAATTATACGAATCAATGTTGAAAAGTTTGTAGAGACAGGCGAACAGTCGTATTTTCCAATCCTTCTACGAGGCGATACGGTGATTGTGCCCGGCGGTGCCTTAAGTGCGTTGCAGAGTTTTGTTGCCGTCTTGCAGATTATAACCGCCGTTTTGCAAGCGGTATTCCTGTATGTAATTATCAATCAAAATCTGAATCGATAACAACAAAAAAGTGTTTATCTTTCAAAAAACAAATGGAGGCGAAATGGTGAAGCGCATACCTATCTTAACAGTCTTGTCTTTAATTCTGCTGGCAAGTGAAGTTGCAACCGCTCAGCATGTCTACACGGCAAGCGGTCGATTGATTCGCACCCAGGAGGCACTCACTCCGAAGTCCAAAAGCTTAACTTACTACACACATTCTGACTTTAATGTAGTTACGGGTGCATATACAGGCAGTTTGGGTAATTCTGTATCGCATTCTTTGGTTCGCAACTCGATGCACATTGACTACTCCTTCACAAACAATTTTCTCTTTGCAATTAATGCGCTGGTTTATCAAGATATTCACCATCGAGATAAAGCGTCCAACTTTTTTGAAAACATTACTCTGGCAGCAAAAGTTGGAGGATTTAGTTTCGCCAACGACCAGCTTTACGTGGGAGGGATGTTGACATTCATGATTCCTACAGCAGGCGAGCAGTTCTACAACGCATATGGTGTCCCTTATTCAGCAGGAGGAACAGAAACCGGCGTCAATGTTTTACTTTCTTACTACGCAGATAATCTCTTCCCAAAAGAATCGTTCAACGCCAATCTCAACATTGGCATCTACAACTATTTTGACGACGGAAAAAACATTTCCAATAACAAAAATCCTTTGAATGTTGTCGGAAACAGCACATCCTTCAACTACTCACTTGGACTAAAATATCCAACCAATGTTGTAGATTTGATGTTGGAATTTTGGGGTTGGGCGTGGCTAACGCAACCTCCATTCCAAGCCTACACGCGCGAAAATATGTCCTTTATCACCGCAGGTCTGCGAATGAAACCTGTGGATTATCTTAGCGTGCTTCTCGGTTACGACTATCAATTAGGTGGCAAAGATGATGAGACCCGCTACGACGCACGGTTTGATATTCTGCCACGACCAGGTGGTGGTAAAGCAACAAACTATACACAGTGGCGGCTTATCTTCGGTGTTCAAGTCAACATCTTGCCAATGACATTTGGCTCCACAACGGCTGACCCGCGCTCGGTAGATTTCTCGGCAGAATCGCAAGGAGCCGATGTGATTATTCGCAGATTGGAAGATATTGGCGAAGATAAGGAAGTAACAAGCCGTAAGATCCAAGAAATTCAACGTCGCCGCCAAGATATCGACAAGAACTTGCAGCAGCTTCGTCAAATCTTGAAGATTAGCGAGCCTGCACCGACCTCTTCTGCTGTGCCGCTTCCTGCGCCGTCGCCTGCGCCAACCGCCGCTCCGCCTGCGCCGACTCCCGCACAGGAACCACCGAAGGAAGAACCTAAAAAAGAAGAAGCACCTAAGAAAAAGCCCGTCAGAAAACGCAAGTAATCTAAATACTCATCAAGTCTCAACAGCCTTTTGGGGAAGCCTGAAAGGCTGTTTTTGTTTCAACACTGTTTTCAAACCATGACTGAACCAACAGTTAATCTTGACCTTGCTAAACAGCACGGCTTACTCGAAGAAGAGTATCAAAAAATTCTTGACATTCTGGGGCGCGTGCCAACCTACACCGAACTTGGCATTTTCTCCGTCATGTGGTCGGAGCATTGCAGCTACAAAAATTCTATTGCCGTTCTCAAAACACTTCCAAGAAGCGGTGGTCGACTGCTTGCCAAAGCCGGCGAAGAAAATGCAGGATTGGTCGACATCGGTGATGGACTTGCGGTTGCATTCAAAATTGAATCGCATAATCACCCATCAGCAGTCGAGCCGTATCAAGGTGCGGCGACAGGCGTTGGCGGCATACATCGTGATATTTTCACAATGGGCGCGCGACCGATTGCCACACTCAATTCACTCCGATTCGGAAATCTCTCTGACCCGCGCGTGAAATACTTGTTGGACGGTGTCGTGCGCGGCATCGGAGATTACGGCAATTCCTTCGGCGTGCCGACTGTTGCGGGTGAAGTCTATTTCAACCCATGCTATCAAGGCAACCCGCTTGTGAATGCCATGAGCGTTGGCATTGTGGAACATCACAAAGTGGCAAGAGCCATCGCCAGTGGCGAAGGAAATCCGGTGCTGATTGTCGGCTCTTCAACAGGGCGAGATGGTATTCACGGGGCGACCTTTGCATCAGAAGAAATTTCGGAAGAATCAGAATCCAAGCGACCCAGCGTGCAAGTTGGCGACCCCTTCGCCGAAAAACTCTTGCTTGAAGCCACGCTTGAAGCCATCGCCACGGGCTACGTTGTCGGTATTCAAGATATGGGCGCGGCAGGGCTGTCATGCTCGTCATCGGAAATGTCTGCAAGAGCGATTGAGAAAACCGGCAAAGGCGGCATGGAACTCAACCTTGATCTTGTGCCCACGCGAGAAAAAGGCATGACGGCTTACGAAATCATGCTCTCCGAATCGCAAGAACGAATGCTCATCGTGGCGGAAAAGGGACACGAGCAAGACATCATCACCATTTTTGAAAAGTGGGACGTGAATGCCGTCGTGATTGGCAAAGTAACATCAGACGGTATGTTGCGTGTGAAGCATCACGGCAAAATTGTGGCAGAAATTCCTGCGCCATCATTAGTGCTGGGCGGCGGCGCGCCCGTCTACTATCGCGAAGCCAAAGAAAAAAAGCCAAACACAAAATTCCCAACGCTCAAAAAAGATAACGAGTTTGATTTTGAAAAAGAGATTCTAAAACTGCTTGCCAATCCAAACATTGCAAGCAAACGATGGGTCTATACGCAGTATGATTCAATGGTGCGCACGAATACCGTAGTTGCCGTTGGCGCAAGCGATGCCGCTGTGGTTAGAATCAAAGGCACGAAGAAAGCATTAGCCATGAAAACGGATTGCAATTCAAAATATGTCTATCTCAATCCAAGAAAGGGTGGAATGATTGCCGTGGCTGAATGTGCGCGAAATGTCGCTTGCACCGGCGCACGCCCGCTCGGCGTAACGAACTGCCTCAACTTCGGCAATCCTTACAAACCCGATGTCTATTTCCAATTCAAAGAAGCCGTCGCAGGAATGGGCGAAGCGTGTTTAGCCTTTGACACGCCTGTAACCGGCGGCAATGTCAGTTTCTACAATGAGACCTTGATTGATGGCAATGCAACTGCCGTGTTTCCAACGCCGACCATTGGCATTGTTGGACTGATAGAAGATGTCTCAAAAACGGTTACATCTACGTTCAAAAACGAGGGTGATGCTGTGATGCTACTTGGCGAATCAAAACTGGGTTTGAACGGCTCGCAATTTTTAGAGCAATACTACCACGAACTCGGAGACGATGCGCCGTTCATAGATTTAACCAGAGAAAAAAAACTGCAAGACCTGCTCATTGAACTCGCTGAAAAACAACTCTTGCAGTCAGCACACGACCTCTCTGACGGCGGGCTCGCCATCGCGCTGATTGAATCGGCAATTATGGATGAGACACATCAAAAAGGCGTTACAGTAAGGCTTGATGCGGCAGGCGATTTCGGAATTCAAGAAACGCTCTTTTCAGAATCACAGGGACGCGTGATTGTGTCAGTGAAGAGAGCGCATGTCGAAGCGGTACAGTCGCTTGCAAGAAACAGCGGTGTGCCTTGCCAACTCATTGGTGAAGTCAAATCAAATCAAGTTGAGATTGTCGTGAACGGCAAATCGGTTCTTAATCAATCCCTTCAACCTCTTGCTGATATTTATTTTAACGCCGTTGAGCGCGAGATAAGCGGAGAAGTGGAAGCCTAATTGCACAATGTTGTAAGAGAGTGCTTGAAAGCGTATATTCGGGCGATTTAGTTGTACCAATCAGCCCTAAAAAAAAGTTTATCGTAAAAGCCTTAAAGCCCATCAAAAAGATGCGAATGAAACCAAACGTTAAAGCGTGGCTCGTTCTTGCCGTTGCATTTTTTGGATTCAATGTCCTCACAAGCATGGCTCAAACACCTGTAACGGCAAGTAGTAGGCTATTTTATACGCAAAAAGGATTTTTACCAAGACAAGGAACCATTAGCATCGCATACACCGGTGGTGTATTCAGAAACTCAACGGGGTATTCGGTTGATGGCGGCGTTCGGACAGGATCACTGGCACAAACGACAGGCGACCTTTTGTTTGACTATTCTTTGAGTAAAAACTTCATGTTCTCGCTTGGGACAAATGTGTTTTTTACCTCGCCGAATCGACAGTTATTTGCCCCTGACTTTGAGCCGATGTCAACAGAAAACTTGCGCAGAATAACCTTTGCACTACGACTTGGGTCGTTTGGCGTTCTGTCTGAACAACTCCAATTAGGTGCTTTATTGCGTGCAGTAGTGCCTTTTTCGGGCGAGCTCAACTCACCATTTCAACCTGTGTCTTTAACTGCACCGAATGTTTCAGGTGAGTTTATTGCGTCGTATTACTTTGATAGAGTATTCCCTCGATTATCACCCGGTATTCACCTGAATTTGGGAGTGAATTTGATTGTGATGGAACAAACAAGTATGGTTCCAGCGGGCATTGGTAACTTAATTGTCGGAAAAAATGGAATGACATTGCGTTATGCGCTTGGAGCAGATTACCCTGTTACAAGTTCGTTCACACTTTTCACCGAAGTGTATGGAGAATTGTTTTTGAACGAAAAACCGCCAACGCTTCTCTACGGCAGAGACCCGTACAGCTACGCGCTGGTAGGAACGAAAATTCAACTCATGACTGACTTATGGATGGAAATAGCAGGAGAGTTTCTGATTACAGACAACAAGAGTTCAACCGTTTTTAATCCGCAATTCGGAATCACGCCGTTCTCCACCAACAATGTGAATTATCCAAATTACCGCGCACTCTTCGGTCTGCGCTATGAATTTGGCCGCCGCAAGTATATCCCAAATACAGCGGATGTCATCTATGGTCAAGCCACGACAATCAACGAGAGCCCGTTTGTAACAGCAAGCGCGGCAAAAGCGCGAGCGTTGGGACTGTCGCCGATTCAAGTCAGAGAAGCAGAAATCAAGGAATTGGTTGAAGAGAGAACAAAATCAGACAGCCTCACGAATCTCTACAAGATGGAAGAGACTGCTCTCAATCAGGCCAAGGGCGAGTATCAGAGACTTTCAAACTCTCCGTCAGCACCGCAAGAGATGGAGCGATTGAACGCCCTAAAAGAAAAAATTGAGAAAAACGAAAAAGCGTTGGCAGAAACCAAAAAGAAATTATCTGAACTAAGACGGAGAGAAGGGCTTGCACGCGTAGAACTGCGACACGCCTACACACCAGAAAATCTCCGAAAGCGATTTGTCAGTCCCGCTGACCAAAGGCGTGGCAAAATTATTTTAGATGTCATTGATGAGCAAAGCGAAGAAATCGCCCTCTTCTTCAAAGAGCTCAGAAAGTATGATGAAAAACTTTACGGCAGGCTCTACTATGAAATCACGATTGGCAAAAGCGGACGCGTGGAGCGTGTGAGACTGCTCGTTTCAAGCTTAGATGAATCGTTGCCCATTTCAAGTTACACCGAAGACCAAATTTCGGAAAAAGTGCGCAACTGGAAGTTTCCGCCCGGTGAATCGGAAATCGTGATTGATATTTTAAAACTTGAGCTCACCCCCAGCGGCAGTTTGAGAATTTCAAGTTGATAGTCCCTGACCTTCACGAGGGCTTGAACTGAATTGAATGAAATAAAACGCATGTGATTACTATTCCCTGCTTACTCCGACTCACTTGGCATATAAGCATAAAAATAACAAATTAAAATTATATTCCCCTGCGCCCATTTGAGCACCGAAAAGCAGAGCAAACCAAAAATTTAGAAATTAAAAATGGATGTCAAAGACACCACACGAATTCTCGGCGAAGTCAGCATCTTTGAATCACTTACAGATAAAGAACTTGCGGAAATCGCCAGCCGAAGCCAGTTTATGACCTTCAAAAAAGACGATGTGATTATTTTTGAGAGCGAGGAAGGGAATTCGCTATATGTAATTTTGGAAGGCATGGTCAAAATCTCTCGGACGAATGAAGATTACAAAGAGGTGATTTTAGCCATTTTGGGAGAACGCGATTTCTTCGGCGAAATGTCGGTGCTGGACGGTGCCTTGCGCTCTGCCGATGCGATTGCGCTCTCCAAAGTTCAACTCCTTAAAATTGACGGCAAAGTCTTTTTAGAATTTCTTGAAAAGCACCCGAAACTTGCCATCTCGCTCTTGCGCGAACTCGTGAGCCGATTGCGAAAAACCGACCATCAAATCAAAAGCATTTCGCTGGCTGATGCAGTCGGAAAAGTCGCCTCTACGATTATTCGCCTCGCCAATGATGTCGGTCGCCAAAAACGAGACCGAGTAGAAATCGATAACTTCGCCAGCCAACAAGAAATCGCCAACTACGCCGCCACATCACGCGAAACCATTTCCCGCGTGCTTTCTATGTTTGAGCGCGAAGGATTGATTGAGCGCGAGGTCAACAAAATTATCATCGTCAACTTCGAGGATTTTAAGAAACGCTTTGGTGAATAACACAAGCAATGGCGAAAGAAAAAAAGAAAATCGTTTCTTACACAATCGCCCTCATTCCCGAAGATGGAACAGAAAGCCGTGCGTTCAGCGGAATTACGCGCAATAAAATTATACTTGTCGCCGCAGGTCTGCTGGTGCTTGGAAGCATTGTAACGTCGCTCTTAATCGCCTTTACCCCGTTGCGTCTCCTCATTCCCGGCTATGCACAACCCGAATACTGGCAACAACTCGAACAAAACCAACGACAATTAGACAGCCTAAGCGTGCGCGTGTTGCAGTTGGATTATTACAATCACAAACTTAAACTTCTGCTTGGGGCATTGCCCGAAAGTTCAGCCACGCAACCAAAGACACCACAGAAAACATCGCTCACGCCGCAAGAAGTCGGAAAAACCGTCAAAGGCTATGTAATGAAACAAACGCCCGCCATTCAAGCCACGCTACTTGCTGAACCTGATGTGATGCTCTTCGCAGGAAGCCTTGTGCAAGGCAGGCTCTCACAAGGATTTGCGCCTGAACGAAGTCACTACGGAATCGATATCGCAACCGCAATGAACGAACCTATCGGCGCATTTGCCGATGGCACCGTCGTCTTTGCCGATTGGACAAACGACTACGGCTGGTCAGTGATTATTCAACACGGCGGCTATACCACATTTTACAAACATTGCAGTAAAATTTTGGTGCGCGAAGGCGAAGCGATTCGACGCGGTCAAACCATCGCACTCACCGGTAACACAGGACTGGAAAGTTTAGGCGTGCATCTGCATTTCGAACTCTGGAAAAACGGGGTACCTGTGAATCCGTTGGACTATATTATTCTCAACTAACACTTTCATCATCAATCAAACGCGGATATGTTTGCCAAGAAAAACGGAACGCAACCTTCTATCCCCGCTGACAAGTTAAGCATCGTCTCTGATGGCACGCTCTTTCGTGGCGACATTGAAACCACAGGACACCTGCGCATTGACGGAAAAGTGCAAGGCAACATTTCTTCAACCGGGAACGTCGCCGTCGGCAGAGGCGGAAACGTCGAAGGCAACATCACCGCCGCAAATCTCAAAATTTCAGGACGAGTGAAGGGAAACATTGAAGTATCAGGACGATGCGCACTGGATTCAACCTCAATTCTCCACGGCGATTCAAAAGCAAAAATTTTTGCCGTCGAAGAAGGTGCTATCATCAACGGGAAAATCTCAATGGAACTGCGCGAACCCTACACCGAAGAACTGCGCCAAGCCGATTTCGCATAACACACTCTAACCATGCAACTTATCGTTTTTGAAGATGAAGGAGTCGAGCGATTTCGCCCACTGCTTCACTTGAAGCCCATTTATCATCTCCGTTGCGGACTGCGCTCGCTCCGCGAAAAATTTGAATCATCGCTCCAACTTCCTATCACCTTCCACACACGAAAAACACTTGAAGCCCTGTTTCGCGAAGAAAATCCAACCAGTATTGTTAATGACATTCACAGCGATGATGTGCTGTTCGTGAATGGTCGAGCGATTTGCGATAAAGCCCTCGCCTCAAAAATTGAATCCGATTACTTCGAGCGCGATAAAGCCTATTTCAACGGCGGACAACTTGTCGCCTTTCGCCTCAATCCCAAAGACTTGTTCAAAGATGGCTTGCCGAATCTCATTGAAGCAAAATTTATTTCTGAACGATTGCCTGTTATACAAATCGACTGCACGCTTATCAGTTTTATGTGGGATTTAATCCGCCTTCACCCGATTGAGTTCAAACGCGAAGCCAAACAAGACAAACGCTTCGGAATGAACTTCGGTAAGGTTCACCCGCGTGCCGTGCTGGTCAATGAAGAGCGCATTTTTATTGACGAAGGCGCGGACATCAAAGCCGGTGCAGTGCTTGATGCCGATGAAGGCTACATCTACATTTCGCGCAATGCGAAAGTATTGCCAAACGCCGTGCTGATGAATAATGTGTTCGTTGGCGAAGGTGCAACGGTAAAAATTGGCGCGAAAATTTACAGCAACGTCTATATCGGCAAACAATCCAAAGTCGGCGGCGAAGTGGAAGACAGCATCATTGAGCCGTTTGCAAATAAACAGCACGAAGGCTTTTTAGGACATAGTTACATTTCAAGTTGGTGCAACTTGGGCGCAGACACGAACAACTCTGACTTGAAAAACAATTACAGCACCGTGCGCATGAGTGTGGGCGGAAAAGAAATCGATACCAAAATGCAATTCTTAGGACTCTTGATGGGCGAACATTCCAAAAGCGGCATCAACACGATGTTCAACACGGGGACGGTGGTCGGACTGTCGTCCAACATTTTTGGCGCGGGATTTCCGCCGAAAAACATTGGCTCGTTTCAATGGGGCGGTGCTGAAACAGGATTTGTGCGATACGAGTTAGAAAAAGCCCTTGACGTGGCGCGCGCCGTCATGAAACGCCGAAACATCACGCTCTCCGCCACCTACGAAGCCGCATTCCGACAAGCCTATCAAGAAGAAATCCAACTAACGAAATGACAGCGGAAAAAAGGTTTATCGCCGTTGCAGGCAATATGGGCGCGGGAAAATCAACGCTTGTAGGATTGCTTGCAAAGCATTACAACTGGGACGCGGTGCTTGAAGCCGTTGATACGTCGCCCGAGCTCACCAATCCTTATCTCGATGATTTCTTCAACGATATGGCGCGTTGGTCATTCAATCTGCAAGTGTTTTTTCTGACGGCACGCTTTAAGCAACATCGCGCGATTCAAGCAGGGGCGCGTTCCGCCATTCAAGACCGCACGATTTATGAAGACGCTGAAATCTTTGCCCGCAATCTCTATGAAATGAACATGATGAGCGAGCGCGATTTCAAAACTTATCAGATGATTTACAACGAATTTACAACGCTCTTAAAGCCGCCTGACTTGGTCGTCTATTTGCAAGCCTCGATTCCGAAACTGGTTTCTAACATTGAAAAACGTGCGCGTGCTTACGAAAGCAAAGTCAAACTCGATTATCTCAAACGCCTGCAAGTGTGTTATGAATCGTGGTATAATCAGTATTCACTCGGCAAAAAAATTCTTATCAATGTCGACTCGCTTGATTTCCTTGAACGCTCTGACGATTTGAACGTCGTTATTGAGCGCATCGAGCGCGAACTCTTCGGTCTCTTCGCTTAGGCAATTTCATCAACCTTGCGACGCGCCAACGCACGACTGACGGCGGCGTTCATTGCCTCTTCGGCAAAGTGCATCGTAACTTGATTGAGTTTCTCCGTAACATCAGCGATGAACTTCCTATCTGTTCCTGCCACTGCCGATTTCAACTCCGCTAACACCGATTGAATTTCCTTTTGCTCTTCAACAGGAAGCGCGTTGAAAATTTCTTTTTGACGCTCAATGGATTTTTCAGTCGCCGCAATCAGCGCATTGGCTTCAACTTGTGCTTCAATCAGCAATCGCTTCTCGACATCTTCTTGCGCGTGCTGAAATCCTGCAAGAAGCATTTGCTCGACTTCTTCATCAGTCAAGCCGTAAGTGGGCTTCACTTCAATCGATTGCTCTTTGCCGGTGCGTTGGTCTTTGGCAGTTACGGTGAGAATGCCATTGGCATCGAGACCGAACATCACGAGAATACGAGGCATGCCCGCCGGCATTGGTGGAATGGGCTTCAAGGTGAATTTGGCAAGTGAGCGATTGTCTTTGGCAAGTTCGCGCTCACCTTGCAAGACGTGAATTTCAATGCCGGTTTGATTGTCGACCGATGTGGTGAATTCTTGTGCGATTTTAATCGGCACTTTGGTATTGCGCGGAATAATTGGCACAAAAACGCCGCCAACGGTTTCAATGCCAAGTGAGAGCGGCGTAATGTCCAAGAGCAAAATATCGTCCGTGTCGCCTGAAAGCACGCTCGCTTGCACTGCCGCGCCAAGCGCAACGACTTCGTCAGGATTGAGTTCATCATGAGGTTTTTTTCCGCCGAAAAGTTGCGAGACAAATTGTTTAACGAAGGGCGTGCGTGTTGAGCCGCCAACCAAGACAACTTCGTCAATTTCTTGCGCGGTTACGCCGGCATCTTTCAAGGCTTTGAGGCAAGGAATACGCGTGCGCTCAATAATCGGAGCGATGACTTTTTCAAACTCGAATCGCGAGAGTGTGCGATGAAACGGCTGTCCGCACACGTCGAAGTGAATTTCGGTTTCGGTGTGGTCGGTGAGGTCGCGTTTAGCGCGTTCACATTCAAGGCGAAGGCGTTGCGCGATTTGGGGATTGGTGAACACATCTAATCCGCATTGTGCTTGGATTTCAACGGCGATGTGTTTCATCACGGCAAGGTCGAGGTCGTCGCCGCCCAAGTGCGTGTCGCCGTTTGTAGAAAGCACGTCAAAAATTCCATCTTCTAATTTCAAGATAGAGATATCGAAAGTGCCGCCGCCCAAGTCATAAACCGCAATGAGTCCGTTTTTTGATTTGTCCAAGCCGTAAGCAAGCGAGGCGGCAGTCGGTTCGTTGATAATGCGCAAGACATCAAGCCCAGCGAGTTTGCCGGCATCTTTCGTGGCTTGCCGCTGTGCGTCGTTGAAGTAGGCAGGAACGGTGATAACGGCTTTCATCACAGGCTCTTCGAAGTAATCATCTGCCCAACGTTTAAGTTCTTTAAGAATCATCGATGAAATTTCAATCGGCGTAAAGAAGCGCGTTTCTTTGCCATTGCTGATTTCAATTTTGCAAACCGTGCTTGATTCTGCTTCGCTCACGCGGTAAGGCAAGTTGGGAAGTTCATCTTTGACATCGGCGAAGGCTTTACCCATTAAGCGTTTGACAGAATAAATCGTGCGGTCGGGAAAGCGCATTAAAAATTCTTTCGCACTTGAACCCACAATCGGCGTGAAGTCATCATCAAAATAAACGATGGAAGGAACAATGCGCTCGTGCGTGTATTTATTGGCAATGATAGCAGGGTGGTCGTCGTGCATATAGGCGACAAGGCTATTCGTGGTGCCTAAATCAATGCCGATAATGCGTTCTTTTTTAATCGTGCCTGTGCGAATATCAATAGGTATGGTTGGCATAATGTCGAGTTAAATGAATGATTAAAGACCGAGTTGAAGTCGTAGGGCATTTAAGATACTTTCTTGGAGTTTGAGGTCGTCAATTCTACCAATCTCACGAGTTAAGCGAGACTTATCAAGTGTCCTAATTTGAAAGCATAGCGCAATGGATTCAACTTCCAACCCACCTGTTCCTGATGGAAGGAGAACCTCGTTTGAGTGAACTTTTCTTCCTGACTTTCGAGACGAGATAGGAATCACATTTACAATCGGTAGAACTTAATTGATAGTATCTTCGCTAATAACAATTACGGGACGTGTTTTTCCTTGTTCTGAACCGACAACTGGGTCAAGATTGGCAATAAACACTTTCCAACGCCAAGCAGTCATTCTTCCCAGTCGATTTTATCGATTTCGGAAAAGTCATCTTGAACGGCTTTCAAATCTTCTAAAAAGAGTGGGTCTTGCATACAGGTGGAAAGTTGTGCAATCTTTTCCTGAAAGGATTCCGAAGGCACTTTGAACTGAACCACGATTTGAACATCGTTTTCGGTTGGAATTTCAGAAGGAATTGTGATAGTAACCTTGCGATTTGCAGGGACTCGCACCGTTTGCGTGAGTGTTATCATCTTTGACACGGTTTAAGTTATAGCAGTGATAAACAGTGCTTAAAAACTAATCTTGCCTTTTGCTGGCTTCGAGCAGTTCGCGTTTTTCTTCGCTCGTGAGCGATTCGTAGCCAGTGCGAGAAATTTTATCGAGAATCTCGTCAATGCGGTCTTGCTTTGAACGAGTTGGTGTGGAGCGTGTTGGCGGCGTGTAACTTTGCTTTGAGGCAAAGGTCTTTTCAAGCCACCCTTGCATTGGCAGTTCGCCTTGCATCACTTTGATGTAGATGAATCCGATGAGCATTCCGCCTAAATGCGCGAAGTGCGCGACATTGCTTCCCGAACTGCCAAGCGACGCGAAAAATTCGAGAACAGCGTAAATCGCAACCAGATACTTCGCCTTAATCGGAAGCAGGAAATAGATGTAGATATATCGGTCGGGAAACATCATGCCAAAAGCAAGCAGAACGCCATAAACTGCGCCTGACGCGCCAATCGTCGGCGCATCGTGCGTGAAAATCATGTTCAAAATGCCTGCACCAACACCGCACGTGAAGTAGTAACTCGTAAAGTGCTTCGTCCCCCAATAGTTTTCAATTTCCACGCCGAACATCCAAAGGGCAAGCATATTGAAGAAAAGATGTCCGAACCCGCCATGTAAGAAGAGGTAGGTAACCGGTTGCCAAATTTCAAACTTGCCTGAACCCACAGGCCAGAGCGCGCCATAATCACGCAAGGCGTAATTCAAACCCGGAATGAGCCACCCAAAGAGTGCAATCAGCACATTGGAGATAATCAGGGCTTTGATAGCAGGAGGCATCAATGAAAAGCCTGTTGGTTGATAATCATCGTAACGCATTCGAGTAAAAAGTTTAACGGTTGTTAAAATCTAACACACCAATAAATCTAAAAATTTTTGCGAGATGTAGGCGTGATTACTTCTCGTTGAGCGCGGCAATGCCGGGCAAAATTTTTCCTTCGAGAAATTCCAAACTTGCGCCGCCGCCGGTTGAAACATGCGTAACGGCTTTTTCAAGACCAGCTTTGACAATCGCCGAGGCACTATCACCGCCGCCAATCACCGTAATTGCGCCGTTCTTCGTGGCTTCGGCAAGGGCTTTGGCAACTTCAAACGTGCCGACCGCAAATCTATCCATTTCAAACACGCCCATCGGTCCGTTCCAAACTACCGTTTTTGCATTCAAAATTTCATGGCGATAGATTTTAATTGTTTCTGTGCCAATATCCAATCCGAGCCAATCATCTTCAATCGCATCAACAGAGACCGTTTTTGCGTTGGCATCTTTCTCAAACTTATCTGCAATCACCACATCGGTTGGCAGAAGTAATTTAACATGTCTTGACTTAGCTTTTTCAAGAATCGTTTTGGCAACATCAAGTTTGTCATCTTCGACAAGCGACTTGCCGACCTTGAAGCCTTGTGCTTTGAAGAAGGTGAAAATCATTGCACCGCCGACAAGAATCGTGTCAACTTTTTCCAACAATTTTTCTAACACGTCGATTTTACCTGAAATTTTCGCGCCGCCAAGAATTGCAACAAACGGACGCTGTGGATTTGCAGTTGCTTCACCTAAGTATTTGAGCTCTTTTTCAATCAAAAATCCTGCGACGGCAGTTTGAATGAACTTCGTAACGCCTTCGGTTGAAGCATGTGCGCGATGTGCCGTGCCAAACGCATCGTTGACATACACCTCGCCAAGCGAAGCGAGTTTCTTTGCAAATTCCAAGTCATTGGCTTCTTCTTCCTTGTAAAATCGGACGTTTTCCAAGAGCAAGACTTCGCCGTTTTGAAGGGCGTTCACAGCGGTTTCGGCTTCTGCGCCGATGCAATCGGAAGCAAAGTGAACGGGCTTTCCAAGCAATTCAGACAACCGCTTTGCGACGGGCGCGAGCGAAAATTCAGGCGACTTGCCTTTGGGTCTGCCAAGATGCGACATCAAAATCACCTTCGCGCCTTGTGAAAGCAGATGCTC
>Ga0308419_1001108_pt1 | contig 18192 bp, 13 predicted proteins | sample HotsprSampleMS50_FD_203674 | JGI IMG/M metagenome (GOLD analysis project Ga0308419, IMG submission 203674) | Hot spring phototrophic mat microbial communities from Mushroom Spring, Yellowstone National Park, Wyoming, United States - 20090730_MS50 ... | reverse complement strand
ACCGCACAGGGTGTTTATGATCTGGTGCAATATTGCGGGGATGAACTTAAAGAAAATGGCCATATTCAAAGTAAAGACGATATGTTGAGTGGCATTCATTATTGTAACACCATGCATGAAATAATGGATTCACTGCTTAAGGCTTTTACTTTTACCATGAACTATCGAACATAATGTATTTGTTGTTTATACATTACGTATTGTGGAGGTAAGCCGTGAAATATAAAGTATATATAGTGTTTGGGGTATTCATTTTGCTGGTACTGTTTGGCATATACGGTACCGCACGATTTATGCAGAAAACTTCCACACCTGAGTATTGCGGCAGTTGCCATGTGATGATTCCGCAATATGAAGACTGGTTTTATATTGGCAAGCATACGCAAATTACCTGTGTTGATTGTCACCTGCCACATAATAACAGCCTGAATTATGTATTATGGAAGTGGCTTGATGGTGTCAAGGATGTGGTGCTGTTTTATACACGATTGTATGGCGAGGTGATGCACTCATCGGCACATGCCCGTACAACAATACAGACTAACTGCATACGCTGCCACAGCGAAATGGTGAGCCGCATTGATGGTGGGGCAATGCAGTGCTGGGATTGCCACAGATATTTTTATCATACTATCACTCATTAAATATTTTTATTGGAGGTTAGCAATGGAATTTTTAAACAACTTTATTCAAAAAATTGAGCGCAGGCATATAATTATTGCAATTGGTGCAATTGTTGCTGTATCGCTTTTTATTTATATTATTGGAGCTCTTGGCCCTTCTGAGCCAAAGCTTGTATTGGTGGGTTCAATCCCTGATAATGAGTATGATCCTGAAGAGTGGGGCAAAGTGTATCCGCTGGAGTATGAATCGTGGAAAAAAACACAGGAGCCACGTCCCGCAGGCAAAAGTTTTTACAAAAAAGGCTGGGATACGGACAAGGTTTTTTATGATAAACTATCTGAATATCCATTTATGGCGCTGCTTTTTAAAGGTTGGGGTTTTGGCATTGCATATTTTGAGCCGCGTGGGCACTGGTACATGCGTATTGACCAGGATGAAATAGATCAGTCGCGAACAAAAGCTGGTGGCGTTTGCTTGAATTGTAAATCGCCGTATATGGATGCGCTTGTTAAGCAGTATGGAGATTCTTTTTACAGCATGAAGTGGCAGGATGCTATCGCCAAAATACCAACAAAACACAAAGACTTGGGTGCAACCTGCATAGATTGCCATGATAATAAAACTATGGGTTTAAAAATTAACAGGGAAGCGTTTAAAAAGGGATTAGCAAAACTTGGTAAGAAAGAATTTAGCCGTCAGGAAATGCGGATACTGGTATGTGCACAGTGTCATGTAACCTATAATATTCCAAAGAATGCAAATATGCAATCAGTTGGATTGGAGCATCCGTATGAAGGCAGTAGCTGGGGCAATATCTCAATAGAAAATATTATCAAGCTAATTAAAAAGAATGCTCATTGGGGTGAATGGAAACAGGAAGTGACAGGTTTTAAGGTTGGATTTTTACGCCATCCTGAATTTGAATTTTTTACTCGACAGAGTGTACACTTTAACGCGGGATTAGCATGTGCTGATTGCCACATGCCCTATAAGCGTGTTGGTAGCTTTAAAATATCAGACCACAATGTGATGAGCCCATTGAAAGATGACCTTTTTGCCTGTTTGAAATGTCATCCACAGTCAAAGGAACGATTGGTAAAGCAGGTTAAAGAGATACAGGACCGGACTCTATCACTGTTATTGAAAGCCGGGTATCATGAGGCGGTAGTGGCAAAACTTTTTGAACGTGTTCATAGTCAATATAAAGATACACTTGCAGGTGATCCCTTATATGTGCAGGCAAAGGATTTTTATTTAGAGGCATTATACAGGCTTATATTCATGGGAGCGGAAAATTCAATTGGGTTTCATAATCCTGAGGAGGCAGGAAGAATACTGGGTGATTCCATTGGATTTTCCACTAAAGCTGAGGGTTTATTGCGACAGTTACTGGCAAAAAAAGGTGTTGATCTTGGAAATAGCATAAACTTAGAATTAGCAAAATATTTGAATAACCGTGGTGAGCACAAGTTGATGTTTAAGCATGAGCAAGAATTCAAAGATCCGTTTGGTATAGTTGAAAAGACGGTACCACGCAATAGTTTGGGTTTATAATTTTTATATCATACAACAGTCATACAAAAGTTTTATGATGAAGCGGGCGTTTGTATGAAATCTTTGCCCGCTTTATGCTTTAAGTACTTCTGGTGGTGGTCCCCAGTAGAATTTGAGGCAATGTATGCCTTTTTCACGGTGAAAATCAAATGTATATGACCTATTTTCATAATAACTGGGCAAATTATCAGGATAGTTATCGGTATTCATCTCTTTCAAACGCCTGCTGAAATATTCAAAAAATTCAACCAGCACATTTTCCACACAAAATGCAATGACATTAGCCAAAGACATCTTCCATAACTTCTTCACATCTAAGAAAAACTCATACTCCGAATGATATAACACTAAATGGACCCGCTTCCAGGGATTATCTTTATTGCGTTTTCTATATGAAATACGTTTAAATGCAATAGCTTTCTTCTTTTCCTTTTTTGCAGCATAGAGTATCATATACACTATGAGTGTTCTTAGCGGTACATTTAATTTTTGGTAATAGCATTCAAGGATATTCAAATGTTCATAGGAAATACAGGTGGTAGTTTCAAAATCCATTGTTTCCCTCCAAAGTATAAAAATGAATTGTATTTTTTATCTACTTCACAAAAAAAAATATTTTTGTCAATTGTTTTTAATTTGTTTCTTATATTATTTAGGGAGTATTACGTTTGCACTTAACATTTATCAGGATTTGAGTAATACTATATTTAACGGTATAATTGAAATTAATAAATTTGACCAAAAACAATTTGATAGCGATCTCCTCCTATGATAATGCTTCCTGGAGGAGTTTCATTAATGTAAAATATGTCTTAGTGACAGTAATAATGATGTTTTAAGAACAATTTCAATGATAACAATTGTTCTTGACTTTTATAAATTTTTGCTTATACTTTTTTCTAATAATTCTTTTAGGAAAATACATGTTATTAACTCTTGTCCATAACATAACACTGCTCATAGCCTTAAGTGTAATATGGGGCCCCATTCTTACACTTAGAAAAAATTATACAAATACATATAGGATACTTTCAGGTTTTTTATTTGGCTTATCTGCTATTGCAGCAATGGCAACCCCGCTTGTGTTTGAGAAAGGAATTATCTATGATGGCCGTTCAGTTGTTATAGCGTTATCAGGATTATATGGGGGAGGTATTGCATCTCTTATTGCATCGCTTATTGCCGGTTCATACCGTATATTTTTGGGTGGCGCGGGAGTTTATGCAGGTGTTGCTTCGGTCATTGTTTCCGCACTAAGTGGATTGGTGCTGCGCCGAATGTATAAAAATCAACCTACCGAAATCCCATTTTATATACTTCTTATATTTGCGGTCATAACGCATGTTCTGGTTTTATTGTGCCAGTTGCTTCTTCCATGGCCAAGGGGGCTTACCGTTATTGCTACTATCGGAATACAGTATGTAATGATACTTTCTTTTGGTTTATGTGCGATAGCTCTTGTATTCAGGGAACTGGAAAATAGAACCTTAGCACTGCAAAATTTAAAAGCCAGCGCTGACCTTTTGCAGGATGTCCTGAGTGTCAATCCGTCAATTGTGTTTAGTATGGATCCAACAACAAGGACTATAACCTGGATAAGTCCCAATGTTGAAATTGTATTAGGATATGCACCTGATGAGTTGATGTCTACAGACTTTTTAATGAATGCAATTCATAAAGATGATCTTTTTATATATGAGAATATATTTAACGAACTAAAAGTTAAAAATTTTGTGTCGGCTGAATTGAGAGTTTATACCAGGCATGCAACTGCAGTGTGGGTTGATATTAATATACGGGCAATAAGAAATGATACAGGGGAAATAGCTGGATTATTTGGCTCAATCACTAATATTACTAAACGGAAAGTTTTAGCAGAAAGATTATATGAAAGTGAGGAACGTTACAGGAGTATTTTTAAAAACAGCAAAGCTGTGATGTTAATTATTAATCCTGATGATGGATCTATCATTGATGCAAATGATGCTGCAGTTGACTTTTATGGTTGGTCAAAGGATGAATTATTAGGCATGAAGATTCAGCAGATTAACACACTTACACCAGAAGAGATTAAAGCACGCATGCAAGATGTTCAGGCAAACAAGCGAGTATATTTTGAATTTAAACATAGGAAAAAGAATGGTGAAGTGGCTGATGTTGAAGTGTATAACAGTGCAATAACCATCAGGGGAAAACAATATTTATTTTCAATAATCCATGATGTTAGTGCTAAAAGAAAAGCAGAGGAAGCATTAAAAAAGAGTGAGGAATTATTTAGGATGATCTTTACTAATGCCCCTGTAGGGATTTATGCATTTGATGAACGTGGAGTGATTACTGCATGTAATGATAATTTTGCTAAAATAATTGGTTCATCACATGAAGCTTTGATTGGGTTGGATACGTTAAAATTACCTGATAAAAAGGTTGTTGATGCTGTACAACAATCTTTGCAGGGAAAGCAATCTGAATATAAAGATTGGTACAAATCAGTCACAGCCAATAAAATAACCCCAGTTCGAGCCTTGTTTTCTCCACTTGTTGTTGAAGGTAGTATAGTTGGTGGATTGGCCATTGTTGAAGATATGACATATCAGATTGAAGCAGAAGCACAAAAAGAAAAGTTGGCCGAACAGTTGCGACAGGCTCAAAAATTAGAAGCAATAGGAAGGCTGGTAGGCGGCATTGCTCATGATTTTAATAATATTCTAAGCATCATATCAGGGTATGCAGAGTTAATAAAAATTAAGATAGAAAAAGATAATCCCATATATTCTGATTTAGAGGAGATACTCCATGCAACAAAGCGAAGTGCTGAGATAGTCAGGCAGCTTTTAACATTTTCACGCCAACAAAAAGTAAATCCAATACGGGTAAATCCAAATTATATCATTAAAACAAATGAAAAGATGCTATCGGCAATGGTGGGTGAAAATATTTCACTGCAATTGGAACTGGCGGATGATGTCTATGATATCTGGATTGATACTTCTACTTTTGTCCAAATTCTTACCAATTTAGCTTCAAATTCACGAGATGCTATCAAAGATATAGGGAATATTAAAATCATTACTAAAAATAAATATCTTGATAAAGAATTCTGCTCAATGCATCCAGGATGTACCCCTGGTGACTATGCTATGATACAATTTATTGATAATGGATCTGGAATGGACAAAGAAACAATAGACAGAATTTTTGAACCATTTTTTACTACAAAAGAAGTGGGTAAAGGAACAGGGCTTGGGCTTTCAACGGTTTATGGCATAGTTAAGCAGTTTAATGGATTTATAAATGTATATAGTGAACCGGGGGAAGGTACAGTTGTAAATATATTTTTCCCTAAATATGTTGAAAAGTTTCCAGAGGTTACTTTACCAAAAGATATAAAAGATAAAGATAGGGAAGTTGTTATCCCCAAAAGTAAAATTTTGGTAGTTGAAGACGACCTGACAATTTTAGATATGATAAAAAAGATGCTGAAGTTACTTGATCAGGAGGTTATTGCATTTAACGATCCGCTTGAGGTCATAAATGCCCTAGATAAATATAAAGATCAAACTAATATATTAATTGCTGATGTCATTATGCCTCAGATGAATGGTGTTGATCTTTATAATAAACTAAAAGCATCTATACCTCATCTTAAAGTAATTTTTATTTCAGGCTACTCCAATTCCGATTACAAAGAGTTAATGAATGATATTAAATCGTCAGTGTTTTTACAAAAGCCATTTACAATAGATGATTTAAAAGAGGCACTGAAAAAAATTAGCTGAATATGTTATTCTTTATATAATATAAGCAAAAAGTTATTGACCAAATAATAATTATCTATTGTATTCATAAAACGTATATATAGATGTAAATTGTAAAGAATAGGGGTTGTTATGAAAGCAGAGTTGCGCAGGCAGCATATACTTGATTGCGCAAAGCAGGTTTTTGCGCAAAAAGGATATTATGAAGCGTATGTTGAGGATGTTATAAAAGTTGCACATATAGGTAAAGGAACAATTTATGAATATTTTCGTAATAAAGAAGACCTTTTTTTATCCTTATTGATTCGTTCGTTAGAAGAGTGGAAACGTGCTGTAAATATTAATCATAATGATATTAAGCAATTGGATGCTATATCATATTTTCGCCATAGGATTAAACAAACTATTGTATTTCTAAACAACGATAGGCAACTTACATCAATTCTGCTTAAGACGGGTTTTGGTTTTAATCCTCATATTCAAAAACTTATAGGCGAGTTTGAAAAAAATTTGCGTAAGCATATATTACACGATCTCAGGTTGGCAAAGCATTTAAAGATTTTACGAGATGATATTGATTTAGATATCACAACCAGTCTGCTTATTGGTGGAATATTAATGATTGCGTACCAGGCAATATTGCCAACTGAACATCCTAATGATGTGCAAATAGATAGAATAGTTGATAATTATATAAGTGTATTTGTTATAGGTATGTTTAAAGATGAATTTATTGTAAAATGATTTATTTTTCCATTAAAAAATTTTAATTTCTAAATTTGTAAAGCGCTATAATTTTTACTGTTATATTAAATTTTTGGAAATATGGTAAAGTTGTTTGGGCGATAGTAACTGTTAATTACACATAATCAAAATAAAGAATCAAAGGCTAAAAGTGAAGACAATAGAAACCGAAGTAATAATTATTGGTGGTGGTGCAACAGGTTGTGGAGTGTTACGTGATTGTACGCTCCGTGGCATTAAAGCTGTTTTAATTGAAAAAAATGATATAGCATCAGGTACAACAGGGCGCAATCATGGACTTCTTCACTCAGGTGCCCGATATGCAGTTAAAGACTTAGAATCAGCAACTGAATGTATACAGGAAAACCGAATCTTAAAAAAAATAGCTTGGCATTGCATTGAGCCAACTGGTGGCTTGTTTGTAACACTGCCTGAAGATGATCCCACATACCATAACAGGCTTTTGGAAGCCTGCAAATTTGCTGGCATTGATGCTAAAGAAATAAGTGTAAAGAAAGCACTTGAAATAGAACCAAACCTCAATCCCAATATATTATCCGCCATATGGGTGCCTGATGGTACTATTGACCCTTTCAGGCTTGCCTCTGCAAATATTTTAGATTCAGTAGAGCGAGGTGCTTTTGTTTTTACACATACTGAAGTGGAACGCATCATGCTTAAACAGAATCAGGTTGCCGGGGTACAGTGTTATGATAAGGTAGCAAAAGAATATTTTGAGGTGTATGCGCCAATTATTGTCAATGCTTCTGGAGTTTGGGGTCAGCATCTATGTTCTACCGCAGGCATTGAACTGAAGATGTTTCCTTCAAAGGGTTCCATGGTTATTATTGACTACAGGATAAATAATGTGGTGGTTAACCGCTGCCGTGTACCATCCGATGGGGATATCATTGTTCCTGGTGATACGGTATCGTTAATTGGCACAACTTCACGCAAAATACCTTATGATAAGATAGAAGAACTTGTGGTTGATGATGATGAAATAGATGTTTTGTTGGCTGATGGTGAAAAACTCATACCTAATGTTTCTAAAGCTCGTGTATTGCGAGCATATTGCGGGGTGCGGCCACTTGTTGCAGTTTCCGGCGAAATGGATGGCAGGGAAATAAGCCGTGGTGTTGTTCTTATTGATCATAAAGAGCGTGATAATGTGCAGGGGTTAATAACCATAGCTGGCGGTAAATTAATGACTTACCGCCTTATGGCACAGATGACAACGGACTTAGTTGCAAAAAGGTTAGAAAATAAAAACCGCTGTTTGACTCATAAAATACCATTACCCGGTTCAGAAAAAAGAGTTGGCTATACAAAAAAAATAAAATATTTTTCAGGGATTCCTAATTCAGTGGTTGGTTCAACCCATTACCGCCATGGCGAGCGTGTTCACAATATACTCAGTTTGCAAAAGCGTAATTATGGCCTTATCTGTGAATGTGAAATGGTAACATTAGGAGAAGTTGAATACGCAATTAAAAATCTTAAAGTGAAAGACCTTGTGGATTTACGACGCCGTACACGAATTGGCATGGGCCCCTGCCAGGGTGAATTGTGTGCCTATCGTGCTGCAGGGCTTTTTACTGAGTTTGGTGAATTTACGCCAGATACATCAACCAAGCTTTTAAAGGATTTCCTTGAAGAGCGATTTAAAGGCATGAAGCCTGTTCTGTGGGGTGATGGACTCCGTGAATTTGAATTTACCTACTGGATTTATCAGGGATTATTTGGCCTTGGACTTGTTGAGGAAGAACAATGAAATTTGATTGTATAATAATTGGTGGTGGAATTTCCGGATTAACTGCAGGCATACGTTGTGTTAAGGAAGGCATGCATACTGCCATTATATCATCGGGAATGAGTGCGCTGCATTTCTCGTCAGGATCTATTGATGTGCTGGGATATCTTAACAATAAAGTAGTGTATAAGCCATTTGAGGCAATAGATACATTGACAGGAACTATCGCCCAACATCCATATACAAAATGCGGCAAGCCGTTAATTATTGAAGCATTGCAGTTCTTTAAACAGGAATGTGAAACGCAAAATCTTTACCTTTATGACAATGAAAACATCAACCATTTTCATGTTACTGCATTGGGGACGCTTAAGCCAACATATTTTTCGCAGCGCAGTGTTTTCAATGAGGATGTGTATAACCGCTTTAAAAAAATGAAAAAAATTGTCATTGTTAATTTTGAAGGCTACAGGGATTTTCATCCTCAGTTGGCTGCATCTCAGTTAAAAAAGCAAGCGCTATTTGCAAACTGTCAAATTGTGGCTAAAAGTATTGAGATGCCGCGGCTTCAGGATTTAACCAAACATCCTCATGAATTCAGGTCCATTGATATTGCCCGTATATTTGAAGATAAAGAAAATGTGTACACAATTGCAGATGCTATTCGCCTTGCTGCTGAGGGTGCTGATTTTGTCGTTATTCCTGCGTTCATGGGTATTCATAACTTTAATGAAATACATAATGTGATGCAAAGCCGCACGCGCTTACTCATTTATGAAGTGCCCACGCTTCCACCCTCAATATTGGGACTCAGGATTGACAATGCATTGAAGTCACGGTTTGCCCAGTTGGGTGGTGTGTATATTGCCGGCGACAAGGTAGTGCGCGCTGATTATACCAATGATGTTGTGCAGGCAGTGTATACTGCCAATCATCCTGAAAATCCGCTTGAGGCAAAATTTTATATTTTGTCAACGGGAAGCTTTTTTAGCGGTGGAATGGTAAGTGAATTTAATAATATGTATGAACCTGTATTCAAACTCAAATTGCATTATGAGCCTGAGCGCAGCAAGTGGTATAGCCCACAGTTTTTTTACAGTAATTCGCATCCTTTCCTTGAGTATGGTGTGGTAACGGATGAAAATTTGCGGCCGTATGACAGCAAGGACAATATAATCCAAAATGTATATTGCAGCGGGGCAATACTTGCACATTACAATCCAATACGTGAAGGCTGTGGAAGTGGTGTGGCGATAGGCACCGCATACAAGGCTGCCAATCAGATTGTATCTTTATATAAGCTTATGAGATAGCACCATGATAAAATTAGAAAACATTAGCTTTGACCATTGCATAAAATGTACGGTATGTACTATTTATTGCCCGGTAGCCAGAGTTACCCATCTGTATCCGGGGCCCAAGCAGTCAGGACCTGATACCGAACGGCTGCGTATAAAAAACCCCGAACTTCTGGATATATCATTAAAATATTGTTCCAACTGCAAGCGATGCGAGATAGCATGCCCATCTGATGTAAAAATAGCAGATATCATTCAGACTGCTAAGTGGCGATATTCAAAAAAGGAATTCAGGATTAGGGATTTTTTACTATCGCGTACTGATTTAATGGGAACCTTTGGAACGATGTTTTCACCTATAGTCAATTTTTTTACTCATCTTGGCATTGTAAAGTTTTTTCTTGATTTTATTTTTCAAATTCCTAAAGGAAGAACATTTCCAAATTATGCATCCACAACATTTAAAAAATGGTTTAAAGAAAAAAGAAAATACCAGAATAAGTATCTTGATAAGATAGTGTATTTTCATGGGTGTTATGTTAATTACAACTATCCTCAATTAGGCAAAGATGTTGTTAAAGTACTCAATGCATTGGGTAAGGGTGTTATTATAACTAAAGAAAAATGCTGTGGCGTTCCCTTGATTGCAAACGGATATATTAAAAAAGCGCAAAAACACGGCAGGCATAATATACGGGTATTGTCTAAGGCGTTGCCACATGAACAGGCAAAAATTGTTTCAGCATCATCAAGCTGTTCACTTGCCCTAAAGCATGAATACCCCAATTTACTTGAACTTGATAATAGCCCAATTGCAAATAATATAGCATATATTACTCAGTATGTGCTTGAGGAATTTGAAAAAGGCAACATTCCCCAATTGAAAGCACTTAATTATACTGTTGCATATCATTCTCCATGTCATTTGGAGCGTATGGGTAATGTTGCTTTTACGATAGAGCTTTTGCGGAAAATACCCGGGCTAACATTAAAAATACTGCATTCGGAATGTTGTGGCATATCCGGAACATATGGGTTTAAAAATGAATATTATGCCATTTCACTGGCAGTGGGCAGTGAACTCTTTAAAATTATTGAAGAAGCCAAGCCCGATTTTGTAGTAACCGACTGCGAAACCTGCAAATGGCAAATAGAGATGAATACCAAATATAAGGTTGTCCATCCAATTTCACTTTTGGCAGAAGCATTGGAGTAGAGTATCACCCCTTCCCAAATAACTGCCGTATTACCTGCATAATAGGTTGGGGTAGTGCATTGGCTTCTTTACCAGCTGCCAGTGAATAATAATATACCATTGAAATTTTCTCTAACATCTCAGCATGGAGGCATGCCTGCTCTAAGTTTTTCCCCAAAGCTATCGCTCCATGATTTTTAATGATGTAACATTTGCATTTATTAGTAACAGCAGTAGCAACATTTGCAGCAAGCTCGGGTGTGCCCGATAGTGCATAAGGAATAAAGGCAACTTCATCGCCAATAGCAAATGCAATCTCATCAAACATTGCAGGTAATGGCGTATTAATATTCATGGCCGATAGTATGCTTGCATATAACTGGTGAGTGTGTACTACAGCTTGCACATCAGGACGATTTTTATAAATAGATAAATGTAACGATAGCTCCATTGTGGGTTTTTTGCCTTCAATAACTGTTTGGTTAAAGTCAACTATCGCAATGTCATCTATTTTCATATCTTTATAGGGCAGGCTTGAAGGAGTAACTGCAATTTTGTCTTCATTTTCAATTTTACATGAGATATTGCCGCCACTGCCTAATTTTGTGCCAAAGAATCCATGCTCGTTAAGCCAAGTACACCATTGTAAAATTTGTTCTTTGTATTGTATGTATGACATTGTGGTTCTCCTTTCATCTAAATATATTAAGATTCAATTAAATTTGATTCTTTCAATTTTAATGTTAGCAATGCATTACCAACCATCAGCACAATAAATGCAATCATAAATGGAGTCATTGCACCGGTAGTAGTCCTAAATGCATCCATTGCAAAGATGAAGATGATTCCTGAAATCTGGCCTGATAGTAAAAGCAAACCTTGCGAACTAGATTCAGGTGCGGGGTATGAAATCTCGGCAGCATACTGAAATCCTATGGGGCCGGCACTCATGATAAAAAATCCAAGAATAAAACTTGATACAAGAATTAACCAAAAATCTTTTGCAAATGTCAATCCAGCAAGCCCTGGTATAATAAAAATCATGCAGATTGTCAAAAAAATTGCACGCTTTCTATAATGGTCGGACAATAATGGAAGGATAATTGCACCAAGAATACCTCCAGCCATCATGCTGGCACCAACAATGCCGGCCTGCTCAGAATTAAATCCTCGTGGTTGTAAGATCTGCTCTATCCAGGTTGTGACAGCATTAAACATTCCTAGTCCAATGAAGAAAAGAAGTATTACCAGCCACATCTGTTTCATGCTGAATATATGCTTTAGCCCCTCTTTAACCTTAAAGCGTTCTTCCTGGCCTTTATGGCATGGTGGGGTGGGTGGCTCTTCTTTTATAAAGACAATAAATAAAACTGCAATGAAAATACTGATGATACCATATACATACATCGTGTGTGGTATGGAATATGAATGCACCAAAAAAGGAGTTGCGGCTAGACCAAATATTATACCAATATATTGTGCAAGCGATGCTATGCCGGTTGCTGTTGCACGCTCATCTATTGGGAACCATTTTGCTGCCAGCCTGGTATACGCATTGAGAATGAAGGGCTGAGCAATGGCTAAGGCTATTTGAGTGGTAACTATCGCCGTAAAAGACGATGCATATACGCCTTTAATGATGCCAAAAATGCCAATTAAAACGGCACCAATGCCAATGCCAAATTTGATGCCGTAGGTATCAATAATATACGAAGCAGGAACCGAGATGAATACATACACAATCATAAAAAGCATGGATAAAAGACCAATAGAAAGCGGTGTTACATTATAAAATGCCGCTGCTTCTGAGGTTATGCTTGCAAATGATATCCAGTGGATCTGAATAGCAATGTTGAGTAAGGAAAATACAAATAAGATTATCCAGCGGTAATTGTATAATTTTATATCACCAGTCATAGTTTTACTCCTGTACAGGTTCAAAATGCTTAAATACTCTATCAAATCTTTCTAAGGCATCATCAATCACATCATTGGTATCGGCCATGCTTGTGTAGATGCGGCTCCCTGCTAATGTTATTATGCCTTCAACCATTAATGCTGCGCCCAATTCTTCCATAACCTTGCGACGCTTGTTAACCTGCTCAAATATCTTTGGATTAGTCAGTTCCATAAGCATTGCCGCACCTGTTTCCATGTGGCATATTGAGCCATGGTTAAATGCAACAAAGGGAAGGTCATAGCGTTTGAATATCTCCTGTAGTCCTTTTGTAAGCTTATCACCGGCTTGTCCTGCTTTAATGTGTGCCTGTGTTTCTTCAATGGCTTTTATGGCAAAATAACCTGCTGCGCAGGATAATGGATTAGCCGATAGGGTGCCTCCAACCATTGCCCTTTTTTTCAAGCCCTGAATACCTGCAGCAAATGTTTCCATGATCTCTTTTCTGCCGCCTACGCCGCCAGCAGCCGGATATCCGCCGGCAACACATTTGCCAAACACTGTTAAATCCGGCTTAACACCAAAGTATCCCTGTGCACCGCCAAGACCAACTCTGAATGCTGTAACCACTTCATCAAAAATAAGCAATGTGTTGTATGTATCGCACAATTCACGAACCCTTTTGTTGAAGTCATAATACACAGGGCGAGTGCCACTTTCGGGGCCAAGTGGTTCTACAATAACTGCAGCCGTACCGCCTTTTGATTCATTTTCTTTAAGCAGCTTTTCTATCCCATCAATATCATTGGGGTAAAATTCCTGCATGTAAGTGTAGCAGCCTTCCGGTATGCCATGTGAGTCTAAGGTACCCAGTCCAGGAATGCGCATTGCAAAGACCATCTGATCGCTCCAGCCGTGATAGGCACCGCCAACCTTGATGATAAATTTCTTATCGGTAAAGCATCGGGCAGCCCTTATTGCAGCCATACACCCTTCAGTGCCGCTTGCAAGTGATCTGAACAATTCAACCGAAGGGATGTGTGAGTTTATAAGCTCAGCTAAAAGCAATTCATATTCATGGAATAAGCCGGTGACAGGGCTGCACTCGTTGATGACTTCTATAACTTTGTCGCGTACGGGCTTGTAATTGCTGCCAAGAACAGTGGGTCCGCCAGCCTGAAGAAAATCTATGAACTTATTACCATCAACGTCGTACAGATAGGCACCATCTGCTTTTGCTATTGCCAAAGGGAACGGGTAATTGAATGCCAGATTGTGTTGAACACCTCCAGGTATTCTCAGCTTGGCTTTTTCAACTAATTGCTTGGATGATGCAAATTTTGTTTCATACTTTTCAAGATACTCATTCATCTTGCTACGTTTGATTTGATAAATTGGCAGTTCATTAGCCAGCACACGTAACTTTTCTAAAATTTCTTTTGAATCAGGCCAGTGCGAAATTGCATATTCTTGTTTCATTGGTTTCCTCCTTGTTAATATTATTAATGTCATTCTAAGTCCCGATTCCATTGGAAAGAGCGACTGAAGAATCTCGTCTTTAAATAATTGAGATTCTTCGCGCCTACGGCTCTCAGAATGACGGCATTTCTACAGTCATTCTTTGCCCTGATTATTTGGCGTTAAGGATGATTGTTATTATCTCCTTCATACTGCATGCGATTTATTATGATATTCTTTGTATGCATAAAGTTTAATAGTTTAGTAATCTGAATAGCTCCTTATTCTTTTCATAAAGCTTTTTAAATATTGTGAAATTGCGATTATACATATCAGCGTATTGAGGCTGTGGTTTAAATACTTTGCGTGTACCAACAAGCCTTTTGGCTTCACTGAACGATGATAAAATCCCAAGGCCAACAGCACACACAACGGTTGCTCCAACTGTGCCGGCATTAATCTCATTTTCAATAGCTTCTATTTGCCTGCCGGTGACATCAGCCATAATCTGGCACCACACATCCGATTTTGCGCCACCACCGGCAAACCGCAATACACTTTGACGGGGTATCTTTTTTTCCATTGCTTCCAGCATCCAGCGTATATGGTACGCAACGCCTTCAAGTACACTGCGTATCATCTGCCGTTTGCCGGTTGTAAGGCTTAAATTAAAAAACATTCCCCGAGCATACGGATCCTCACGCGGTGAGCGGTTGCCATGAAGCCATGGTGTAAAGATAACATTGCCTGAACCCGGAGGCGTTTGTACCACCACTTCGTTGAGATAATCATACAGTGATTCGTATTCCTTGCTTTTATCAGCAATATGCCGTGCTTTTAAATACACGCCTATCTCATCTAATGCCAAATGATCGCGTACCCATTTTAAACAGGCGCCTGCAGTTTCCTGCTCAGCAACATACACATAATGGTTAGGGATAGCTCCTAAGATTGAAGCAATGAAATTGCCAATATCAACCATGCGTTTGTCAACATTGGATGAAACCCAGCCGCTTGTTCCAACATAGATGTTTGTATCATACAGGTCAGTGCAACCTGAACCAACAAGTGTCAGTGGCACATCACCTCCACCGCCAAACACGGGAATGCCTTCAGCAATGCCTAATTCTTTAGCAGCCTTTTTAGTTACTGTACCGATAGTATCTGTTGAGTAAAATACAGGTGGAAGGTGATCCATATTAATATCAAAAGTTTTGCACAAACCTTTATGCCAGCCAAACCTGCCTTTACGCGTATCATAAATAAATGTAACATTTGCTGAATCCTGCGTCATGCCTAATTTACCAGTGCAGCGGAAAATAAGGTAATCCTTAACATCAAGCCATTTGTACGCTTTTGCAAAAATTTCTGGTTCATTATCCTTTACCCAGTGGTATTTCCACAATGGGTCTTTGGGTGTTGCAGCAAGCCCTCCCGTAATGATTAATGATTGTATAGTTTTATAGACATTCCATTTTTCAATTTTCAATATCCCTTTATACAGATATTTTTCAATTTGCTTGGTGGCACGTTGGTCTAAATAACTCATGGGGTTGCGCAGCGCATTGCCATCTTTATCAATAAAAACCGAGCCCTGCATCTGAGCGCAAAATGCCATTGCATCAATTTTAGCGGGGCTGCGCTTCACAACCATTTTTGTGGCTTTACAAATAGCTTCCCACCACTCATCGGCATTTTGTTCAACACCGCCATCAGGCAGCATATACAAAGGATATTCTACCAGATAAGAATCAATCAATGTAATCTTGTTATCAACTTTATACAGGCAGGTTTTGTTGCCTGCAGTGCCAACATCATGCGTTAATATATATGTTGTTTTCATGGATAAAACCTCCAACAGTACATTCTTCTTTTACTCTATTGTTTTATTTTTGTCTACGCAATATCTGATTAATCAGAATTTGCTATTGTGTTTACGGTAAGCTGTTGGTGTTGTATTGAGGATTTTGTGGAATGCACGGTTAAATGTAGAAAGACTTTCAAATCCAGTTTTAAAGGCGATAGTTACTATTGAATCATCTGTTTCAGAAAGCAGTTCACTTGCATAATTAATCCGCAGTTCATTAATGTAGTCAGGAAGGGACTTACCCGTGTATGATTTAAAAAGCCTGCTGAAAGTGTCGGGGTGAAGATCTACCATGGAAGCAAGTCCTTCGCGGGAGATATCGTATAAAAAATTGGAATGAATATATTCAATGGCATGTTGAATCTTTTCTGAATTTGTTGACGAGATGTGTTTTTGATGTTTGTTTGCGTATGTTTTATGTTTTTCTTTTTCAAGAAGTTTTCTGTTTAGTACAAATGTTAACCGTTCAATTTCTTTATGAAGATTCACAAACCGTGATTGCAAGATATATGCCATTGAAAGTATCACAAAAAAGTAGGCATATTCAAGCGTGTATAAAAACTGATAGATGCCTTTGCCAACACACACATCGTTGATGCTAGAAAGTAAAAATACAATCAAGCTAATAAAAAGAATCTTTATATGTGCTTCGCCATATCTGCACCATAAAAAAAGTTTATACAACAAATAAATGCCTATGATAAGCATCGTAATGTATTGCAATACATATATAATCCCTGGGTCGGCTTCGTTATAGGCAACAGGAAATCCAAAAAAAGTAAATGATTTGATGTTTGGATTGGCAGGGTTTACTGTATAGTAACTATCGCCCAAAAAACCCAACACAATAAAAATGGCCATGAGTATAGTTATACAATATGCTACAGTTTCATTAATGTGAACTAGCGAACCAATAAACCATGTTACTGCAATGATAAACAATGCTAATGTGGCAAACTGAAAGCGCTGGTATATGGCAGACTGTTGTGGTGATTGTGACATGTAGAGCAGCGCAGAAAAAATATCATAAAAAGAAATTGTGCCACACATTACCGAAAACCACAGGTTCTCTGGCTCGTCCTTTCGTCTAAGATACATAATTGCATACGATATGCACACATAGAGTGCAATCGCAGCCATTATAAACGGTGGTATGGAGATTATACTAACCATTTTAATTTAAGGTGCTTCTATAGTTATGTCTATTATTGTAACATATTTGAATAAAGTCAATAGTTTATATTATATTCACTTGGAAGTTGCTTATCCTATATAAATGATTTACTATTTGGTAAAATTAATGAATAAGCTTTAAAAAATTAAAAAAAACCTCATAAAAATATAACACTTATGAGGTTTATATGTTCAAATGCATTTTTTATAAATAGTATTTAGAATTTGTAGCTTAATGCAATATTATAAGTTGTGTCATATAAAGTGTTGTATGTAATATTATAAACTGGTTTTGTATAGAAATTTAATTCGACATTATTCATTGAAACATCCAGAGAATATTTCTTCAATAAAGCTTTATTATAATTATCAATGGAAATTATTCCATGAATAATATCTACTAGTCTTATTGCTACAAACAATCCAAATGTTGAAGCAAATACGATATCATTATCAGCAAATATTACACTTGTGAAGTATAATCCTACTTCACTAGCTGCATATAATGCTCCTGTTAAGTAATTTTCAACATAAAAATGCTGACCTCCTGGTAGTAAAAATCCCCAAAGGCAACCTGTTGATTGAGATTTTTTTTCTGCATTGTATCTTGCTAAATTAAGTTCAGTTTTTTTAGCGTTATCATCAACTGACTTTTCTTTTGTTATTTTTTCAATTTCTGTATATTTGTATACAAATATACTGCCATCAGAAGTTTGAATTTTAATCTTGTCATTAAAAATATTTTCAATAATTTGTCCTTTAACTACAGAGCCGTTTTTCAAATAAACAACATCCTTATATTGTTCTTGAGCATGACTTGATACTTGTAATAAAAAACATACTGTAAGTGATAGTGTAAATAAATAAAAAA
>Ga0308419_1001106_pt1 | contig 18201 bp, 10 predicted proteins | sample HotsprSampleMS50_FD_203674 | JGI IMG/M metagenome (GOLD analysis project Ga0308419, IMG submission 203674) | Hot spring phototrophic mat microbial communities from Mushroom Spring, Yellowstone National Park, Wyoming, United States - 20090730_MS50 ... | reverse complement strand
ATTACGTATAGATAGCGAAAAATTAAGCAGTGGTACATATACAATAGTAATGAACATAGATGGAGTTATCCTTACACAAACAATGACAGTAGTAAAATAATATAAAATAAAGTTATTAACTAAAACCTGCTCTATTATGGGGCGGGTTTTTTATTTTGTAACTAAGTTTTGAATAAAAAAGGCCAGACTTTAAAATCTGACCAATTTAAATTAATTTATTATTTATTATAAAGTTATTTTTCTATTTTTTGAGCAACGAGGGTTAATATTGTGGCTTGTGCAACTTGTTCGTTATTTTGATTGAAAACTTCTACATCCCATTTTACAACACCGTGTGGAGGCATACCTTCTTTATTTTCTTTTTTAATCTTTTCTTTAACAGTTAAATTAACCCATATTGTATCATTTTCATAAACAGGTGTTAAAAACCTAAGCTCATCAATACCATAATTTGCAAGTACAGGTCCTTTCCTTCCATCTACAAATAAGCCTGCTGCTGCAGATAAAATAAAATAACCGTGAGCAACACGCCCTTTGAATAATGTACCTTCTAAAGAAGTAATATCGGTATGAGCGTAAAAAGTATCCCAGCTTACATTAGTAAAATTAATTATATCAGATTGAGTTATGGTGCGTTTCCTCGTTTGATATGTATCACCTATTTTCAATTCATCAAAATATTTCATAAAGGGATGTTTCAAGTCTTCGAATCTGTCAGCTCCTTTTTGCCATTGTTCCGAAATAAAAGAAATAGTAGTAGGATGTCCTTGGATAGCAGTTCTTTGCATATAGTGTAGAACTCCACGAATACCTCCTAATTCTTCGCCACCACCAGCACGTCCCGGACCTCCGTGAACTAAATGTGGCATAGGCGAGCCGTGTCCTGTTGATTCTTTTGCAGAATGACGATTGATAATCATTACTCTACCGTGATAAGCAGCAGTTCCAAAGAATAATTCACGAGCAATGCTATTATCATTGGTAAATATAGAAGCAACGAGACTACCTTTGCCCATTTTTGCTATTTCTATTGCTTCATCATTATTTTTATAGGGAACTATAGTACTTACTGGTCCGAAGGCTTCTACGTCGTGTACTTCACGATTTTCGAATGGATTTTCACAAAATAGCAAAGTAGGAGCAAAAAATGCACCTTTATATTTATCTGCACCAATTACTTCTAAGGTATCTATGCCACCAGTAATTAATTTAGTAGAATTTAGCAATTTACCTACTGCATTGCTTACATCTTCAACTTGAGAAAATCCTGCTAATGGTCCCATCCTTACATCTACGTTTAATGGAGAACCAACTTTAGTTTTAGCTAATCTTTCTTTAATTGCTAAAGCAACTTCTTCGGCATATTTTTCGGGAACAATAGCACGACGAATTGCTGTACATTTCTGACCTGCTTTTACAGTCATTTCTTTTACTACTTCTTTTACGTAGTAGTCGAATTCTGGAGTGCCAGGAGAAGCGTCCATTCCTAAAATGGAGCAGTTTAAAGAATCGGCTTCTAAATTGAAGCGTACGCTATTTTCGATAATATTCTTTTTAGACTTTAGCATCATACCTGTGCTTGCAGAACCAGTAAATGTAACTGCATCTTGTCCTTCTAAATGGTCGAGCAAATCTCCAGTACTACCACATATTAATTGCAAAGTACCTTCGGGCAAAATTTTTGATGCTATAATTTCTTTTACAACTGCTTCTGTTAAAAAAGCAGTCATAGATGCAGGCTTTACAATTGCTGGCATACCAGCAAGCAAAGTAGTAGATAACTTTTCTAACATTCCCCAAACGGGAAAATTAAAAGCATTGATATGGACTGCAACCCCTTCAAGTGGAACGCAAATATGATGCCCGACAAAAGTACCACCCTTTGATAATGACTCTAAATTTCCTTCTAAATAAAAAGTTTGAGCAGGCAATTCTCTTCTGCCTTTACTTGCATAGGTAAATAATGTACCTATTCCACCCTCGATATCTATCCAACTGTCTGCTTTGGTAGCGCCAGTTCGATAGGATAATTTGTAAAAATCATCTTTCTTACTCAATAAATATTGTGCTAATACCTTTAGCATACGAGCACGTTCGTGAAAATTCATTCTTCGTAATGCAGAACCCCCAACACTGCGTCCGTATTCTATCATTTTTTTAAAATCAAGCCCATTACTTGTAATTTCGGCTATTGGTTCGCCTGTAACAGCATCGTAGAGAGTTTGACCTGTACCGGTTCCTTCTATCCATTCTCCATAAGCGTAGCTTTGTAGTTTCACAATTTTCTCCATATAAATAATAAAAATTTTTCAAACGAAAAGATATAAATTTAATTATATCTAATAAATTATTAAGGTAAAATTACAAATTTGCCTGTATATGGCATTAAACTAGTACCATTAATATCTACTCCCTCTACTTCGAATAAATAAATTCCTGTGCCTAATAGATTGCCATTTTTGTCTCGTAGATCCCATTCTACTCCGCCATTTCCATCTGTCTCGAATAAAGTATTAATTTCTACTCCATCGAGTGTTTTAATTTTAATTTTTGCAGTTGGTGATAAATTTGCAAAAATAATTTGATCTACTTCGGAAATTCTTACTGGATTAGGATATACATAAGTATTTTGTAAATTATTTGCATATATTACAAAGCCCAATATACTACCTGCACCTTTTGTAATGTTTTTGCCCGATTTCGATTTTATATTTTTTGCTTGTATGGTATAATTTATTCCTCTTGCACCATTATTCCTAAATAATTGGCTTATATTCATTAATACAGCGCTTTTCTCAATTGGATCTAATTCTACAAACAAAGCTTCTCCGAATGGTGAAAACACATAATTATTTCGGTTGGTAGCACTAAGTGAATCAATTTCTTCTGAAAAATAAATTTTAATTAATGTTTCTGATAAAAATTCTAATTTTTTTAGATATATTTCTTCATCAGCTCCTTGTATATCTATGTTTATTTTAATTATAGTATCAGTAGAAAAATTTCTATAAAAATCTCTAAATTTATAAATATGTAAGTTATAATCTCCATTTTTTAAATTTTCATTAAAATTAATTAAAGCAATATTTTTACTATAGATATTTACTGAAGAAGGAATTAGATTAATACTTGAATTTTCGAGCAAAAAGTATGCAGGATTTATAGAATTAACAGGTAAAGTTCCCATAAAATTTAGCTTGATTGTATTTGGGCTAATGACTTCGTAGGAAATAGGCGATGTCTTTTCGGTAGTAGCAATGCTAATAACATTAGAGAAATCGCTTTCATTAGTCGAAAAATTATTATTAATCGTAGTTAATACGAAATCATAAAAAGAATTAGGTTTTAGATTATCGAGAAAAATAGATTTTGAATTAGTTTCGGCGATTTTAAAAGGTATAATTTCTCCATTTTGTGCAATTAATTGATAAATATAAAACTTATCAGCTATATTTATAGATTCCCATTCCAGATATGCAGTAGTTTGAGTTTCTGCCCAACCATCTAAATTAATTGGTGGTTCGGGAATAGACTTATTGCCTGTAAATTCAAAGAAACGAAGTGCATTAAAAGTAGTAAATCCTAATTCATTAATACCATTTCCGTCCATATCAGCAATTAGAGCCGTATTGCTAAGTGCAGATGGATAATACCAAAAGTTATCAAATTTTTGTGTAGATTTATTCCATTTTAGAACGTAAAGATTAGGAAAGGGAATTAAGACAATCTCATCACCTGCTTCGTTATCTAAGTTGCCAGCTGCTATGCCGTTTCGATAGAAAATATTTTGACGAGTAGCTCCATCTCTTACCGGATAAAATGATTCGCTCCAGATAGTTGAATAATTATTATATCCATTAGATTTTATTATTCTAAAATTCCAAACAGCATCATTAGAGCCTGTTGTACCGGTTGAGATTGTAGTTCCATATGTTCCATGCAAAATTTCGTAAATACCATCTCCATCTATATCGGCTTTTGTAACGTATTGGTTGCTAAATCCTAAATTTGTAGAATCAATATATTCCAATTCGAATTTATTATTCTTAAATTCATAAATAAACAAGTTACCACGTGTATTTACAAAAGCTAATTCGTAATTACCATCACCGTCTAAATCTTCTAATGCAGAGCCACGCTCTATACTAATAGAAGCATATTTATCTGGAAGACGAGCAGATGCGATTTTTTCGTAATTGCCATTTTGATATTTTATTACTTTGTATTCTTTTTCTTGAACTTCGTAAGTATAACCAATTATTTCATCAATTCCATCTTTATCTATATCAAAAAATTGCTCGCTCCATAGAGAAGTGTTTTGAGCATTCCGATATAAAATTGTTTCGAATGGATTTCCGAATTTATTTTTTGCTTGATATAAAATAGTATTGTATTCTGCTGTAGATAGAATTTCATCAATTCCATCTCCGTTAGAATCGCCAAAACCAACAGGTATATAACCTAATTCAAGCGAATCAATGTTTACTATTTTATTATCAATAATTTGGCGAGTAAAGGTTTTACCTATGAATAAATTGCTAAAATCATTAACTGCAAAAGTTTTTTTACCATTAGAATATAGATTTGCTATATTATTGTTTAGATAAGAGCGTGAAGAATTATAAGGCTTTAATCTAAAATTCTTTGTTGAAAAATAACCATAGTCTATAGAAAATTCAAATTCTTTATAAATTGTATCTTTTCCAGAAATAGCAACTGCAATAGCAGAATAAATTTCGTTACTTTTTAAATCTTCGATAATCAATTGATGAGAGTTAGTAAATCTATTGTATTCTTTTACAGTGGTATAATCATTTTGAGAATTTTTTAATTTATAATTTACATAAAAAGTAGATGGTCTATTAGTAGTAGCACCAATTATATAAATACGTTTTTCATTTTTGTATGCTTGGTAATTATTGAAATATACAATCTTTAGTTCATTTTTGTTTGAATAATAATTAATAGGTATAATTTCATCAATAAACTTTTGATTTTTTAGATACAGCCTTATACAAAGCAAATTCTGTCCATTAGTTAGTAAATTAGAAGTTAAACTAAATAAACTTTTATTTATAATTTGAGAGTTGATTTCTGTAATTTTTTTCCAAACAATACGATTATTACTATTAGATATCAAAAATTCTACTTTATCGAATAGAGGATGAGTAGCCGATATATTGATATTTTTTGGTAAATCTTCATCGTATAGAATATCTTCAAAATTGATATTTTCAAACTTTAGTATAGATTTAAAAGGATTATTTAGCGATTTATTAATATCAAGAATTCCAGCTCCAATAGAGTATGTGCTATCATATCCATTATTATCTAAAGCATTTGATTTTAAAATCATTTTTATATCTTCGTTTGTTAAAGTATTATCAATCTCCAATAGTAAAGCAGCAGTAGAAGAAACATGAGGAGCTGCAATAGATGTACCATTTGTAGTTTTATAAGAATTGTTATTATTTGCTGTTTTTACTAATCTGGCAGGAGCAAGAATATCGAGATAAGGACCATAATTAGAAAATCCCCATTTCTGTAATCTTTCGTCGGAACCACCTACACTAATTACTTCGGGATAATCTGACGGATAATGCGGTAAATTCCAACCATTATTTCCCGAAGAAGCAACTAGTACACAGCCCGAATAATAAGCAAATTTAATAGCATCATATACTATCTGCGAAGGATAATCATCACCGAAACTCATATTGATTATATTTGCACCATTTAGCACAGAATAGACTATAGCAATAGCTATATCATCGGATTCAGCATTGCCTGTTATATCGAAAGCTTTTGCTATCATTAGTTTAGAGTTATAAGAAATGCCAACAACTGATGTATCGGTAGATGGTTTGGCTACCATAATCGAAGCAACATTAGTACCGTGATTACCTTCGTCTTCGGGTATTGGATCTGGATTACGAAAATCACCATAAGCAACTTGTATTTGGTCTACAAAGTCATAGCCGATTACATCGTCAATGTAGCCGTTGCCATCGTCATCTATACCATTTAAATCTCCTTTTAATCCATTGCGAGTCTCCAAATAACTCCAAGGTTCGAACGTGCCATTATTATTTAAATCTTCTTTAGGATTTATCCAAAGGCTGTTTTTAAGGTCTTGATGGTTAAAATCAATACCTGTATCAACCAATGAAATGACAATACCTTTGCCTGTAGCAGTATTCCAAGCTTTAGAGATATTTAGTTGATTTAAATTCCAAAGTTTTCTTGCTATATCGGGATATTTTAATTCTGAATTAATTTTAAATTTTCTATTTTGATAAATTTCTAAATTTTTAATATTTTCTAATTTATTTAAAATTACGATGCTATCAATTTTTACTTTATAATATGATTTAATTTTATTTAAGTAATAAAGAGCTTTGTCATTATTTAATAAAGAAGGGAAATTTTTAAAATTAGTTTCTTTAATTTGTTCGGCAACTTGAGTAATTTCTAAATTAAATTGATTTTTTAATTGTGATAAAGTATTTTTATCATCTGTTCTAATTAAATAAGTACTCGAAAAAACATAAATAGTAGAAAAAATAAAAACATAAAATAATTTTAGCATAGTATTTCCAATTTTAAATTATATAGACTATTTATAGAGAAAAAATGTTTCAAGTATTTTAAATTAATAGATAATTCAACTAAACATAACTTTAATCGTCATTTTATAAATTATTTGTATTGAAAGAACTTTTAAGTAATGAATTTTCTTAATCCTTTAGTATTATTTGGACTAATAGCTGCTTCGATACCTTTAATTTTACATTTACTAAATCTTCGAAAAATGAAGAAAGTAGAATTTTCTTCATTAAAATTCTTAAAAGAATTGCAGAAGACACAGATTAGAAAATTTAAAATTAAGCAAATTTTGTTGTTAATAATTCGTACATTGTTGATAATTTTTATTGTTCTGGCATTTGCACGTCCTACAATTAATACAGCATTGCCTTTTTTTCAGACTTATTCTAAATCGAGCAATATAATAATTATTGATAATTCTTTTAGTATGGATATATCGGATGAGAATGGCAATAGACTAAAACAAGCAAAACTATTAGCCCAAAAAATAGTTAATTCCGTAGGTGATGGCGACGAAGTAAGTATTATAGAAATGACTACTTTAGACAATCCATCATCTTTTACATTTTCGCTAAGCAAAGATGTATTATTAAGCAATATAAACAAACTACAAATAAGCACTGTAAAAGCAGATCTAAATAAAAGTTTAAAAATAGCTGCAGAATTATCAGATAATGCCACTTATTTGCAAAAAAATTTGTTTATAATAACTGATGGACAAGAAAATATCTTAGAAATAAAAAATAAAGATACTGCTAATATTATTAATAAATTTAATAATCTGTATTTTGTAAACATTGGAGCTAATACAAAATCAGATATACAGAATTTATCAATAGATTCTTTGAACTTGATTACGACAATTTTCAATTTTAACAAAATGGTCGAAACCGACATAATTGTAAAAAATTATTCAAGAAATGAGATAAAAGATGCAGTAGCAAGTATGATTTACGATTCTCAGAGAGTTGCCCAAAGAAGCTTTAATATACCAATGCAAGAATCAAGGAACATTTCAATAGGTGCTCCAATACAAAAATATGGCGCCACAAAAGTCAAAATCGAACTCGAAAACGATGCTCTAATCTATGATAATATTCGATATTATGGCATAATAATTCACGATAAACCTAAAATTTTGGTAAATGAAGCAGTAGAAAATTCTAAATTTATCGAAATAGCACTAAAATCTGTGTCCGAAAATGATGAATTTGCACGTGTTGATTTTTTTAAGAATCAAAAAATTGCTTCATTAAACATAGAAAGTTACGATTTGATTATTCTAAATGGTATTACTTTTTCTGAAGCGGATGCTGATAGGATAAAGAAATATATAGAAGATGGTGGTAGTGTGCTTCTATTTCCTAATAATGACTTCCCAAATATGAATATGACTTTAAGCAAACTTGGATTAGGCGGGGCAGATATTAAAACTTTTGCTACAAAAAGCGAGCAAAAGTTTAGCACGATAGAAAAACGTCATCCATTATTCGAAGGTGTTTTTAAGTTAAATGATAATGATAATAAGAGCATAGAATCTCCTAATATTATTAAAATATTCCCACCTAAATCAGGAAATTCTATAATTGGTACACCGAGTGGTAATTTTCTTACAGAGCACAAAATAGGCGATGGTAAATTACTATATATCTCTGTTGCACCAAATTTACAATGGGGAAATTTCCCCATTACAGGTATTTTTCCTACTATAATTTATAGGTCTACTGTATATCTAACTTCATCGCAAGAAAAGTCGAATAATTATATAGCAGGCGAACCTATTGTAATAAATATTCCTCTAAAATACCAATCAAATATCTATAAAGTAATAGAGCCAAACGGAAACGAAACTTTCGTTAATGGTATTAATTTACCAGGTAATATAGTTTTAAACTTACCACCATTTATTCAATATGGCAATTATTTAATAGAAAATGAAGATGGCAGAGTAATTCAAATGTTCTCTATTAATCCAATTAGAAGTGAATCTAATTTAAGATTGATTGAAAAAGAAAAATTAAAGAAATATTTAGTCAATATCTTTAAAAACGAAAATAGAATAAAAATTTTAGATAATGTAGATAATTTAGAGTTAGAAATGCTAAGATCGGCAGTAGGTACAGAATTATGGAAGTTATTTTTGATACTTGCTATTTTGATGGCAATTGCAGAAATGTTTGTCCAAAAAATTGCTAAAAGAGAATTAGCAGAACAAATTTGAAATTAAAAAATCAAAGGTAAGATTTATGAAGCTTAAAAAATTATTAGTAATATTTTTGATAATTAATTCAATTAGTTTAATTGCACAAGATAAACTAATTGAAGGATTAAATCAAGAACTAAATAGAACTATGCAGGCATTTTCTAAGGAAGAAATTCCGCCATATTATATCTCATATAGTATAACTACAATAAAATCTAATAATATAAGAGCTAAAAATGGAGAAATATTAGCGAATAATTCTGATAAAAAAAGAATATTAGATATTGATTTACGAGTAGGTGATTATTCTTTTGATAATACACATATAATCAGAGGTAATCCTATACAATTTAATTTTGGTTCGGGTGCTACAGAAATACCTTTAGATGATAATATTCCAGCCATAAGAAATATAATCTGGAACAATACAGAACGAAGATTTCGTGCTGCCGTAGAAAGATACAAAAAAGCAAAAACCAATCAAGCCGTAAAAGTAAGCGAAGAAGATAAATCCCCCGATTTTTCTAAAGAAAAGCCTGTAGAGTATTACGGTAAAAGTAAAGATTTTGATTTGAATGTAGAAGATTGGAGCAATAAATTAAAGCAATTATCTGCATTGTTTATGGATTATCCGTGGGTGCTTAATCATAGTGTATCATTAACTACAGAAGTCCAAGAAAAAGTTTTCATTAATACCGAAGGCTCTAAATTAGTGTGGTACGAGACTAATTGCCGTTTGTTTGTGTTAGCAAGTACTAAAGCAGATGATGGGATGAGTTTGCCATTATATAGAAGTTATTTCTCGTTTACTCCTGATGGACTGCCAGATATTAATAAAATAGAAAATGATATCAAAGAAGTAGTAGATTTATTAAAACAACTGAAAGATGCCCCATTAGCCGAAACTTTTTCTGGTCCTGCTATTTTATCGGGCGAATCTTCCGGCGTATTCTTCCACGAAATATTTGGTCATCGTGTAGAAGGACATCGGGAAAAAGATCCGAATTCTAGTCAAACATTCAAAAATTCTGTAGGTAAACCTATAATGCCCGATTTTATTAGTATAGTATTCGATCCAACGAAAGAAAAATTGAACGGTACTGATCTCAGCGGTTTCTACTATTACGATAACGAAGGAGTTAAAAGCCAAAGAGTAGTAACAGTAGAAAATGGTATATTTAAGAACTTTTTGATGTCTAGGTCTCCTATTGAAAATTTTCCTAATTCTAATGGACACGGACGTAGCCAAGCGGGATATAATCCTGTTTCGCGACAGTCTAACTTGATTGTAGAAGCAAACAAAAAAGTAAGCAAAGATTCATTAATCAAATTGTTAAAAACAGAGATAAAAAAGCAAGGTAAAGAATATGGATTATTATTCGACGAGGTATCAGGAGGATTTACTTTTACCAATAGAGTAATTCCAAATGCTTTTAATGTTACTCCATTAGTGGTATATAAAGTTTTTCCCGATGATAGACCAAATCAATTAGTAAGAGGAGTAGACCTAATAGGTACCCCGCTAACTACTTTTAAAAATATAATAGCAGCAGCCGATGATATGGGAATTTTCAATGGAATATGCGGTGCCGAATCGGGAGGAGTACCAGTATCTGCCTGCTCGCCGAGCTTATTAATCTCTACAATAGAGGTGCAAAAGAAGCAAAAATCACAGGCTAAACCACCGATATTATTACCACCATCAGTTATAGGAAAATATTAATTCGAGGAAAAAGAATATGAAAAAATTGATTATATTTTTATTTTTTATTTTAAATTATAATTTATTCTCGCAGCAATTACAATACAACAAAGATGAAATTTTGAAAGCTATGCGAGATGAAATAAATCGTTCTCTAAAAGATTTACGTATAGAAGGTTTAGAAAAGCCATATTATATAGCATATACAGTAAAATTAAGGAATGCAATTAACATAAGAGCAACAAATGGCTCTATAGTAGACTCTAATACTTCTAAATTTGCTACATTGACAGTAGATCTGCGAGTAGGAAATTATCAATTAGATAATTCTAATTTCTTTGATGTAGGGCTTGGATTTTTTGGCTCTACAGACGACGAAGAAAATTTTAAAGGTCGTGTAATACCTTATGAATTAACTTACAATTCCTTACGAAAAGAATTATGGCTTGCTACTGATGCTGCTTATAAACAAAATTCCGAAATATATTCTAAGAAACTTTCGGTAATGCAATCAAGGATACAAAAAGACACTATTCCCGATTTCGCAGAAGTAGAGCCACAGAAAAATTATCTTACTTATAATATTCCAAAATTTAATTATAATAAATTTATAAATTTATCTAAAACTTTATCTAGTATATTCAATAACTATCCCGAAATTTCATCTTCATCGGTTGTAGTAGAATATTTGCCCGAGGTTACTTTCTATGTAAATAGCGAAGGAATGGAATATATAAAAACTGATTATTACACAGGTATAGAAGCAGCAGTATTTTCTCAAGCAAAAGACGGTATGCCCTTAGGCGATAGTTATGCAATATTCTCTAAAGACCCTGATGAATTTCCAAGTATCGATTCTTTATCAAAAACTTTTCATAAGTTGGCTTCTACATTTGTATCTGTATTGAATGCAAAAACATTAGATGAGCCATATTCTGGTCCTGTATTATTTACTGAGCAAGCTGCTGCAGAATTGATTGCGCAAATTTTTGCTCCACAATTGGTAGCAATGAGAACTCCGATGACCGAAGGTGGTTTGCAAACTGATAGTAGAGGCGGAGTATTTCAGAATAAAATCGGTGGGCGAGTATTACCCGAATTTTTATCAATAAAAGCTATTCCTACAGCAAAAAAATTCGAAGAGCATTCTTTGTTAGGTTATTTCGAAATAGATGACGATGGATTAATTCCTAAAGATTTAGATATTGTAAATAATGGCTACTTAAAGACATTATTCAATGACAGAAGCCCTACAAGACGTATCAAAACAAGCAATGCACATAAGCGCGGCGGGGCTGCAATGTATAGTACTTTATTAATAAAACCCGACAAGAAAAAAACTTCAGATTATAAATCAATAATTAATAGAATGATGAAATTATGTAAAGATAGAGAATTACCTTATGGAATAATAGTAAAAAGAATAAACAACCAAAATCTACTTTTTACTACTATGTTTAGAACATCTTATGGATTATTACAGATACCACGAGGCGAAAAATTATCTATCCCCGAAGCATACAAGATTTACCCCGATGGCCGTATGGAATTAATTCGCGGTGCAGAATTAGTAAATATATCCCCACAATCATTTAAAGATATTATTATGGTTGGTAAAAAATATTACGTTCATAATTTACTTGCACCTGCTGTAGTTTCTTCTTTTATTAGTGGTGGAGATTCTTATATTGGAGCAAGTATTATTACTCCCGATTTATTAATCGAAGATGCTGAAATTAAATCATTGGAAGGTTCGTTCCCTAAACCACCAATATTAAGTAATCCAATTACTAAATCAGAAAATAAATAAAAAAGTTATTTTTGTATTTTAAATTATTAAAATAAAATAATGACAGAGGTAAACAAACAAGAATTTTCATCAATTCATTTACTTGCTTTGATTGTAAAGCATAAATACTTTGTGTTTGGTTTTACATTATTATCTACTTTGGTTGCTGTTATTATCTCTTTTTTTGTATTGAAAAATGAATATAAATCTACTGTAAATGTAGTACCACCACAACAGCAAGATGGATTGCAAGGGGCTATGACTGCTATTAGTTCTACTTTGCGTGATATAGGTTTAAGTAAATTAACGGGCAAGTCTGCCTCGGACAATTATAGCTTCATCGTAATACTAATGAGTAGAACTGTAATGGATAGTATCATCAATGAGTTTGATTTAATAAATGTCTATAAAGTAGATGATGGTTTAATGAGCGAAGCAAGAAAGGAACTTGAAAATAATCTTGAAATTACTTACGAAAAAGATGGGAACTATTTTATTAGCGTTTGGGACAAAGACCCCGTTCGTGCAGCACGAATGGCAAATAGAATTGTAGAAATTGCTAACAATATTGCTATTCGTATATTTCGCGAAGAAGTAAAATTGAACAAAGAAAATATGGAGGCTCGTTTACGCATTACGGATTCTACTATTAAGGCTATTGCCGATACTCTACAGAAATTTTCTAAACGTACGCTATTATTCTCCCCAACAGAGCAGGCAAAATCTATTACTCAAGCTTTATCAGACCTAAAAGCAGAAGAAATAAAATACGATATTTTGTATCAATATTATAAAAATATATATGGTGCAAATGATTATCTTACACAATCTATTGCTACTATAAAAGAAGAAACATCAAAGAAAGTGGAACAAAGTAAGAACTTACCAGGATTTGCGGGTAATTTTGCTATTACCGATGCTGCCCAAGAAGGTATAGAATTTCTTAGATTATATACAGAATTCGAAACATACTCTAAGGTAAAAGCATTTTTATTACCGATTGTAGAGCAAAATAGAATAGATGAAGTAAAAAACATCAAAAATTTAATAGTTTTAGATCCTGCTACTCCAGCTGATAAAAAAGACAGACCAAAACGCTCTTTAATAATTGCAGGTACATTTTTAGGTTCATTTTTCTTAGTTATATTATTACTTGCTTTGATTTATGCAATTAAAGATACAAAAGAAAAGTTAAAAAAGTTAGATGCTTGAAAAAGTTATAAATAATCCATTACTTAATTTATTAAAAAATAACATTCAATTGAATTTTATTTATGTATTAATTACAGGTTTGGTAATTGGATTTTTTTTCTTTGTTTCTTTTTATCTAAGAATTGAACTTTACGTATTTTTATTAATAATTGCTTTATTTACTGTTTTATTATTGATACTTTATCCTAAATTGTGGCTATATGTAACATTAATTATAAGTGGTATATTCTTTCACGGGCAGGACGAAGGTGTAAGCGTTTTAGATGCTATTACAGCAGCATATTTCTTAGGTAGTGTAGTAATTTGGTTCATTTATCATACTTTATTAAGCAGAAGAAAAACTGTATACAACATAGGTGATTGGCTAATTTTAACATTTTTCTTGTTTTTATTATTAAATTTTTTTGTTGCTTTGCTAAATGATTCTGATTTATTACAGTGGTTAAGAGAATATTTGCTGTTTTCTATTTTATTGATATATTTACCGATTAGAGAATTAATAGTAACAGAAAAAGATTTAAAAAAATTTTTAATTTTTATTTCATTTATTGTAATTGGAGTAGGAATATATCAAATATTTCTTTATATAACTAAATTAAACAAAATTGCAGAATATGCTTACCAGATTAAAAGCGGTATAAATATTAATCAAACTTTATATACTATAGCTTCTACATTTGGTTTTGTTTTTGCGTTTTATCAAAAAAAATTCAAAACCGAAATAATATTAGTAATATTTACAGGTATTTCGATAGTATTTCTTATTGCTACTTTTTCTAGGACTTTTTGGGTTACTCTGGCTGCAGTAATCATAATTTTATTTTTATTTTTCTCATTTAAAAAGAAACTTAAAATTATAAATTATACTTTAATAATATCTTTAATTTTAGTAGGATTAGCATTCATCTATTTTAAAGATAATTTGGAATTATTCTTTCAGATTGTATTCGGACGCTTAACATCAGCAACAATGGGCACAAAAGATCCATCCGTTGTAGCTAGATTGATGGAATGGAATGAAGTAACTCGTCAGATTTTAAATGCACCATTGTACGGAGCAGGTCTTGGTACGAAATTTACATTTTATTTTGTAATTTACGAATACACAATTCATACAAATATTATTCATAATGGATTTTTGTACTTAATTTATCGAGTAGGAATACCATTAAGTATGTTTTATTTTGGTTTTTTGATTTATTATTTTATTCTATCATACGATAATCTAATATATTCGCTTAGGGCTTTTAGTAATTACCTTAAAGCACTTGCAATATCAAATTTTATGGGATTTGTTATTTTGTTTATAGTAAATTTTACCAGTGCACAATTTTTTCAAAGAGATGGAATTGTAATAACTGCGTTGCTTATAGTATTTATTTCATTAAATAAAAATTTTTTAGAGAATAATATCAAAAAAAATAACTAAGAAAAATTTGTATCACTTTTGGCTCTAAAATTATAAAACTTAATAGTCCTGCTAATCCTCCATAAAGATGTGCTGTATGATTTATCGAATCGTAAGTTCTTCGGGAAGAATAATATGTCCAAACTAAATATAATATCCCAAAAATCCAAGCTGGTATAGGAAATGGCAAAGGAAAAATTAATAATTTAGACATTGGCGATATTAAAATAAAACTAAATAAAATACCTGATATAGCTCCCGAAGCTCCTACGCTGGCATATTCGTAGTCGTTTTTCTTTTGATATACAGTAAAAATATTGCCTGCTATCATACTAATGAAATATATTACAAAAAAATTAAAACTACCTATTGCACTTTCTAACTGAAAACCAAAAAAATAGAAAGTAAGCATATTAAAGATCAAATGTGTAATATCGGCGTGAAGGAATCCACTCGTCAATAATTGATAGTATTTTTTATTGTAATATACTTCATAAGGGCGAAGCATCCATTTTATGAACAAATTTTGGTTTAAATATAAAATATATAAACTTATTATAATTGTAGAAGCAAATAATAATATAGAAAATGGGCTATTTTCGAAATTCATTTAACTTTTTCTAAAAATATACGTTAATAGTATATTAAGAATTTTTTGGATTAATTTATTGTATAAGATTTATTATAATATTTAATGGTAAAATTATTTTACATTATTATACTTTTTAATTTATTTAGTTTATATCTATTTGCACAGCCACAGGTTAATCTAACAATAGATGATAATTGGCTTAATATTAAAGTATTAGGTTTAGAGACGCATTGTTTTGCAAATTATAAAGTTGATATTTCGATACAAAATAATAATTTATTAGTATTTCTAAAAGATACTTCACTTCAAAAATGTAAATCGAACTGTAATATTGATTTAGAAATTAATATAAATCAAATTCCACAAGGTAATTACAATATACAAATATATAATGAAGAATTACAGCAATACGGCTATAATAAAGATACACGTAAACTTATATATAAAAAAGACTTTAAAGTTACAGAAAATTTTTCTCGTTCACCATTATCTTTTGATTTTAAACAAAGTTATTGTACAAATACAAACGAAGTTTTAAATGGATTAGAGATATATCCTAATCCAATATCATCAAAATTGACTATTAGATTTGAATTAAAATCTCGCTCTGATATTAATTTTAAGATATTAAATTTTTTGGGTAAAGAAGTTTTATCTTTAGAAAGAAAGAATTTATCAGCAGGTATAAATACTATAACTCTCGATGCAGATAATTTGCAACCAGGTATGTATATTGCCAAATTGAATACCAGCAACGGACAATCTTTTTCAGTTAAATTATTATGGTCTAAGTAAATGTTTAAAATTCTATTAATTCTCGGTTTATTATTTTTTGGGGCTGCTTTTGTTTTTTCTTTAATTTTAAAAAAAATGAAAAGAATTTTTATAGGAAATATAGAAAATCAATCTCCAAAAAAATCAATAAAGAAAATTACTCTGTATGATGACGGTAAAACTAAAGTAATGAAAGATTTAGATAAAAGTAATTAATGTAAATTTCTACAAAAATTAACTCTTTTATAAATTTTTCTTAATTAAAAATAAAAATATTATTAAATTTCAAAATTCTGAATATATACTTCTATTCTTTATTCCCAGACAAAAATCAAAAATTAATAAAAATTAATTGTTACTAAATTTAGTTTCGCCTGTTTATATTATTAAGAATAAAAATTATTGGAAGTTTAGGTAAATAAAATAATTTTTTTATTTGCAAAATAATTTAAAAATAGTTAACTTTAAAGTTTATGATTAAATAAATTATTTAAAATCAATAAATTAAAAAATATTAATTTTTTATTAATTAATGGAGTATAATAAATGAAGCAATTTTTAACAAAATTTTCCGCTTATATAATAGTGGGAATATTCTTGGCAGCAAATGCTTTTGCCGATGGCGATAAGGAGTTTCAATATGTAAAAGATAACCTGCCATATTTATTAAAATCCAACAATGCCGGAACATTGTTTTATATGACTTTTCATCCTTGTTGGGAAGATCCAGGTCCTAATAATGCGATACGTATCTATGTATCATCAGCAGTAAGGACACGTGTAACACTTGAAATTCCTGGTCTCGGTATTGTAAGAACTAAACAAACTATTCCAAATGATATTATAGAATTTATTTTGCCACCAGTAGAAGCTCAACCTTACTCAAAAGGCTCGGGAGCATTGCCTATACCTCCAAAACCCGAACAAGTATGGAAAGGTAGAGCAATCATCTTAAAAGCAGACGACCCAATAATTGCTTACGGAGTAACTCGTTACCAATATACATCAGATGGATATTTGGCATATCCCGTAACATCATTAGGAAAAGTATATCAAGTAGCATCATATGCCGATCCTACAAATAATACATTTCAATTTTTACCATCATATACAAGTATCGTAGGCATTTATGACAATACAAGAGTAACTTTTAGATTAGGTGGTTGCGAAAGTTGTAGAGTGCCAAAGGAAAGTGGCGACACATTAAAATCAGGCGAAGTATTACGTAGAACAATAAACAATGGTGATGTATGGTTGATACCTGGTATAGGTCCATTTAACGATTTATCAGGTTCAAAGATTCAAGCAACAAAACCTGTTGCAGTAATGTCGGGAACTTTTTGTGCTTATATCCCAACACATATAGCAGCGTGCGACTTTATCATAGAGCAAGAACTACCTGAAAACGTATGGGGAACAAAGTATCACGTTACCCCAATTATTTCCCGTAAAAATTATTCGATAGTTAAAATATTTGCAAAGAAGCCTGTAACACAAATATTCTTCGATGGAGCACCAAATGCAACAATAATGAGTCCAGGCGGTAATCTTGGAACTGGCTTTATCGAAGCTCGTGCTGGTATTAATGTTCCTAATCAAAATCCACGTCCTGTAGTAGTTCATTCTAACGATGGTTTCCCAATTAATGTAGTTCAATTTAACCCTGGACAGCAAGATGATAACGTACCGAGCGACCCATTCCAATTACAACTAACTCCAATACAGCAATACCAGACAGAGATAGTGTTTAACACACCTGGTATACGTGGTGGATTTGGTTTCCGTGATAACTATATTAATATAGTTTACAAAGCAACACCCGATGGTGGTATTCCCGATGATTTTATGTTTGCAGAAGTAGTAGATGGCAAATTCAACTATATACCGCTTAATGCCTATTCGTCCAACCCAGGTC
>Ga0308419_1001103_pt1 | contig 18229 bp, 18 predicted proteins | sample HotsprSampleMS50_FD_203674 | JGI IMG/M metagenome (GOLD analysis project Ga0308419, IMG submission 203674) | Hot spring phototrophic mat microbial communities from Mushroom Spring, Yellowstone National Park, Wyoming, United States - 20090730_MS50 ... | reverse complement strand
GATCCCACATCGGTGCGCATTCCACGATATGGGCAATGGCGCGCAGCACCCGGCCTGTGCGCAACTCGCGCGCCTTCAGCAGGCCCGCCAGCCGGTCGTATCGTTGCGCATAGCCGGCGAAGTTGTGCCGGCGACATCTCAGGGTGATTTCGTCACCGTTGAGCAGACGCGCGCGGTACTCCGCCATCCCGCCAAACAGATAGGGCGGCTCAATCACCTCCTCCACGCTGTGCATGGAGGTGTTGGGGCGCAGGCCGCACCCCAGAAAGACAATCTGCCCGCCGGCCTGACGCAGCAACCGGAACGGCGAGTGCGGGCCGCACGGTGTTTCATCCTCGTGGTGACGGCCCAGCAGTTCGGCCGCGCGCGGCCCAATCCCGCACACCGAATGTGTGGGGTTCACACTGCGTTGTGTGCCTGGCCGGATGCGGAACGCTTCGGGAATGGCGCCGACATTGGACGGCGTGCGCAGAACGTCGAAGAACGGCTGGCGGGCGTGAACGTGCTCGTAGCTGAGCGCCGGCATCAATAGTGTGCCCGCCGGCCCCAGCGCAGCCAGCACCCCCTGAATCACCGTCTCCGCCCCGCCGGGCACGTAGCCGAGCGACGACAACGACGAGTGCACCAGCGCGCATCCGCCGGGACGCAGACCGGCGGCAATCAGATCCTGAGCGATTTGATGCTGAGCCTGATGATCGGGCGTGTCGGGCTGAGTCATGGCTGGGGCGTTGAACCGGCATTGCGCGGATCGTCGGTGTAGAAGTAACGAATGCGCCCGCTCAGTGTCTCCAGTTTCAACGGCAAGGTCAGGCCGTTGCGCGCCTCGTTGGGCACATAGACCCATCGGCCCGGCAGATTCTCGATGGCTTGCCGGATGTCAGCCGGGATGCGGGGGTCAAGCGCCGGCGCCGGCCCTTTCAGCCGGATCAGCCAGCGGTCTTTGTCTGCCTGATACGCCACGACCTCAGCCGCAAAAGTCACTTTCAGCCGGGCATCGCCGGGCAAGCGCCATCCGAAGGAGATGGACATGCTGTCGCTCATAGGGTCACACCATGCCCATCTTTATAATCGCGGAGCGATGGATAGACAAGATCAGGCGCAAATGGGCAATCGGACGCGGGTCGTCGCGGCATCTCTGGCGGCGACGCTGCTTGCCGTGTCCTGCAGCCCGGCCACCCCGGCGCCGACGGTGGACGCCGCCGCCATGCGGGCGCTGGCCGCCACAACGATTGCGTCGATTCCTACTGCGGCGCCACTCACACCCCGCGCGCCGACCCGCGCGCCAGATAGCGATGCAACTCTGACGCCGACACCGCCGGTTACGCCGATGGCGTCGGCCACGCCACAGCCGACGCCGGCCGCCGTCCAATACACCGTGCAGGCAGGCGACACGCTGCTCGCCATTGCCTATCGGCACAACGTCTCCATGGCGGCGATTCAACTGGCAAACGGCATGGGCGAATCGCAGATTGTCCGGCTGGGCGATACCCTCACTATTCCGGCGGAGAAAATGGACCCGGACGAGAGCGCCTTCTGGATGGTGCACATCGTGCAGGCGGGACAGACTCTGTCGGGCATCGGGCAGTTGTATGGCGTGAGCGCCGGCGTCATGGCGCGCGTCAACCAGATCGCCGACGTGGACGCCATTCACATCGGCCAGAAGCTGGTGGTGCCCATGACGACGCTGTTCGTGGCGGCGGAGCCAACAGCGAAGCCGGGGCAGGCAGTCGCGGCAGCGCCAGCCCGATCGAACCAGGCGACGGCAGAACCGGCTGCCAGAGCTGCTGCGCCGCCGCCCCCTCAGATCAGTTATTCAGACATTGGCGGGGCCGATGCGTTCCGGGCGCGTCTGCTCGAACTGCACAACGCCGAACGCGCGGCAGCCGGCGTTCCGCTGCTGGTCATGTCGCCGCTGCTGCAACAAGCCGCCCAACTCCACGCCCAGGACTGCGCAACGCGCGGCTTTGGCAGCCATACCGCCTCGGACGGCTCGACCTCGCGGGTTCGCATCGCGCGGGCCGGGTTCACAGGCCGCATCACCGGCGAGAACTGGGCGTTCGGGCGCTCGCCCGACCGGGTATTCGACATGTGGTTTCACCAGGAATACCCTGATGGCCCGCACCGGCTGAATATCCTGTCGGCACGCTACGCCGAAGTCGGGTTCGGGATTGCCGACGCCGGGAACGGCGGGTTTTACTTCATTGCCAATTTCGGGGCGCCTTAACCGCGCTTGACCAGCTAATGACAGGGTGTTAAACTCGCGGCGTCACCGCAAGGTCGCCGGCTCGCATGACGATCTGGCGTGTGACTACCTGCTCACACAAGCGCCTCGATTGCGCTTGGTCCACGTGAGACCGTAAAGGAGGTGATCTCCAGGCAGGCAAGTTCAGGGAATTCGAGTCCTGTTTTTCATGCAGGTCTCAGTCAGAGGTCGTTAATTCATGTTGCTCAGTTGGTCGTTTCATATTCGGGTTCAATCTGGAGGAGATCGAGACTATGCTTAGGACAAGAGAAGTCAAACATCGCAGTCTGGCGCTGTTGAGCGGGGTGTTGACCGCAGCCGTGCTGACCGCCTGCGCCGGAGCGCCCGCGCCGACCCAGGCGCCGGCGGCCGAAGCCACCACCGCGCCGACCCAGGCGCCGGCGGCAACCGAGGCGCCGGCGGCAACTGAAGCGCCGGCGGAAGGCGGCGAATCCACATTTGTCACCTGGTACCAATACGACGAAACCAACACCGACGAAAAGTCCGATGAGCGCGTGGGCAACGAATACCTGCGCAAGACCATTCCGCTGTTCAATGAAGAATTCAAGGGCAAATTCAAGTGGGTCAACCAGCCGCAGGCGTGGGACAAGATGGTGTTGAACCTGGTGGCGGCTGTGCAGGGCGGGGGCGAAGTGCCGGATCTGATGCAGGTCAGCGCCGACGCGGTGGCCACCACGCTGTACCAGAACGGCGCCATGGAGGATCTGACCGATTGGATCAAGGCTCAGCCCTGGTTCAGCGATCTGGATGCCGGCGCTGTGAGCGCCTGCACCGGCCTGGACGGCAAGATCTACTGCGTGCCGGTGGCCGAAACGCCTCAACTGGTGTTCTACTGGTCCGATCACTTCCCGAATGGCTATCCCAGGACGCCCGAAGAGTTCATGACCCAGGCCGAGGCGCTGAAGCAGAAGAACGTATACGCGATCACTTTCTTCGGTTCGACGGACTTCGACGGCGGAGCAGCCACCCGCTTCTTCTTCACCGCGCTGGCTTCGTTCGGCGGCGGCTACGATGACGGCAAGGGCAACATGCTGCTCAATCGCCCGGAGAACGTCAAGGCTGTGGAGTTCATCCGCGAGATCGTGGCCAAAGGCTATGCGCCGGAGATCGTGTTCGCCGGCAAGTTCCAGGAAGAAGAGCCGATGAAGACCGCCGAGGCGGCGTCATTCCCCACCGGCATCTTCGGCTATCGCTACGTCAATCCGCTCAAAGCCCCCAGCGGCAAAGAGTACAACACCAAGACCGAGAAGGACATGATCGACGCCATCGAGGCCGGGGATGTCAAGATTTCCTCGTTCCTTGCGCCGGAAGGCATGAAGCCGAGCTGCGGTCTGGGCGTGACCGGCTTCATCATCCCGAAGGGCGCCAAGAACCCTGATGGAGCCAAAGCCTACATCAACTGGATCATGGATCAGCGCAACAACGCGGATTGGGTGATCGGCCCGGGCGGCGGCGTGCCATCGCTCAACACGACCCGCGCAGCGCCGGTCTTCCAGAGTGAGTTCTTCAAGCAGAGCATCCAGGCCACCGCCGGCCTGTGCCGGCCGTGGACGGGCACGCTGACCAACCCGCCGGAGGCGCAGAAGATCATCGCCACGACCATCTACAAGCTCATCAAGGAAGACCCGACCGCCGACATCGCCAGCGAGCTGCAGAAGGCGCAGGACGAGTACAACCGCCAGTATGCGCCAGGGTCGTAAGCCGCCCGCAAATCCGAATTCATGTTCACTGTGTGCCACGCACTGCCGCGTGGCACACAGTCCATTCTGAGGAACCCACAATGGCTGCACCGGCTGGAACAGCTCCCAGCGCCACCCCCGCTTCGGCGGTCTCCCCCCACAGGATCGAGCAAGGCTTCTTCTCGCGGACTCTGCCTTTCTGGTTGCTCCTGCCCACGCTGCTGGTGCTGCTCGCCATTCAGGTCGTCCCCGGCCTGTTCTCGTTCTTCCTCAGCACGCAGACTTTCGAGCGTGGCGAGCAGATGTTCGTCGGGTTGCGCAACTTCGAGCGCGTGTTCTCCAGCAGCGCGTTCAATGCCAGCTTGTTTCACACGCTGTTCTTTCTGATCGGCTACGTCACGCTGACGTTGATAGCCGCTTTCGTCATTGCGCAGATCCTGAATCGCAAGCTGCGCCTGTCCCCGTTCTATATCACGGTCATCTTCGTGCCCTGGGTTCTGTCTGATGTGGTAGTGGGTCTCATTTTCCGGCTGTTCATCGTGCCGGACTACGGCCTGTTTTCGAGCTTTTTCGCCAACCCAGGCATTTTTCCGCCCAAAGGCATCTCGATTCTGACGACACCGGCCGCGCCGCCGCTGGTTTCTGGCGTGCCGTTTCCGCCGGCGCCGGCCCTGATCTACCTTATTTTCGCCTCAGCCTGGAAAGCCCTGCCGTTCATCACGCTGCTCATCCTGGCCGCGCTGCAAACCGTGTCCCGCGAAGTCATCGAGAGCGCCGCGATCGATGGCGCAGACGGTTGGCGCACCGTTCGCCACATCACCTTTCCGCTGATACTGCCCACACTGATTGTGGCCTTGTTCAACCTGACGCTCAACGGCGTCAACGGCGTCGGGCTGGTGTTCAGCCTGACCGGCGGCGGCCCCGGAACAGCCACCGAAGTGCTCAGCTACCTGCTCTACACAATCGGGTTTGGCCGGCTGGATTTTGGACGCGCGGCAGCATTGTCGGTCTTCATGGCCATCATCAATCTGACGCTGATTCTGCTCACGCTGCGCATCTCGCGCTCGGAAAGAGAAGCGTGAACCGCACACCCATGAACTCAACCTTTGCGTCCCCCCAGATGTATCGCGCCCGCCGGCATCTGGCGCCGTGGTTCTTCAACGGCGCCATGCTGGTGATCTGCTTCTTCGTGCTGATTCCCGTGCTGGCCACCATCCTCACCTCGCTGAAGGACCAGACCGACGTGCAGCGCAACCCGCCGGTGGTGTTCCCATGCGACACGCCTGACGGGCAATTCAACCTGAGCGCCTGTCGCTGGTCGGTGGAAGGCTACACGCGCATCCTGGAACCCCGCCCCAACCCGAACGCGCTGTTGGGCTTCGAGTATGTCGGGCGCATGGTCAGCGTCTATCTGCCGAACACCCTGATTTACGCAGTCAGCGCCTCGGTGCTGGTGACTGTGCTGGCCGGCATGTCGGGGTATGTGTTTTCGCGCTACCGCTTCCGCGCGCGGCGCGCGCTGATGGTGGGCCTTCTGGCCATCACCGGCATTCCGCTCCTCACCAATCTCATCGCCCTGTATCGCATCGGTGTTGTGCTGCGCCAGACATTTCCCGGCTACGAAGAGCGGTTGTACGTCATCATCGTCTACGTCGGGTTCTTCCTGCCCTTCAGCATCTGGGTGGTCAAGAGCTTCTTCGACACCATCCCGCGCGAGCTGGAGGAGGCCTCGTTCATCGACGGCTGCACGCCGGTCAGTTCTCTGATCCGCATCGTCGCGCCGCTGGCCGCGCCCGGCCTGACCTCCGCCTTCCTGATGGCGTTTGTGGGCATCTGGAACGAGTTTATCGCCGGCTACCTGCTGGTCGGCAAAGCGACCCTGCGCACAGCCATGTTCGGGCTGTATGACTTCATCGGCCAGTTCGTCATTGGCTATCAGGTGCTGGCCGCCGGCTGCATCATGGTGGCCATGCCGGTCATCGTCATGTTCCTGTTCTTCCGCAAGACATTCTTCCGCGCCATGGTGGAGGGTGCGCTGAAGGGTTGAGCCATCGCGCGCGTAGAATGCGCAGCTCGCCTTTATTTGAACAGCGCGCGCAACAGCGTCAACAAAGCCGCCGCCAGACAGACCGCCCCGGCCAGTTGCAGGCCGTTGACCAGCAACAACGTCGCGCAGATAAGCAGGGCGAGGAAGATCAGCACCCAGGTCAGGCGCGACAGGCTGTTTTCGATGCGGCGCAGGTCGCCGGTCGAGGACTCGCTCAACTGCGCCCGAATCTCCAACTGGCCGGCCAGCGCGCGCGACAGAAACGCGTCGGCCTGTGTTGGCAACTGCACCGTCAAACGCAGCAACTGAATCGCTTCAGCGAGGACATCCTGCGCCGAGCGCCGCCCCTGTCTGTTGACAACGCCCTCCGCAAAGGGCTGGATTTCCTTCCAGGCGTTGAACGCGGGGTCGAGCGCAGTGCACATGCCGCTCAGGATGTTGACCGCCCGGCCCAGATATAGAATGTTCTGCGGAATCTGAAACGGCAACGACGACAACAGATCGCGGAACTCGACGGCAAAGCTGTACATCTCGTCGAACTCCACATCCTTCAGGTCGGTCGCCGTCATGCCCCAGAAGCGGTCGAATAACAGGCCGATCGCCTGTTCGATGCGGGCAGTGTCGGCGCCGGGCAGAAAGAAGCCCATGCGTTTGGCGGCGGCGGTTAGCCGGCGCGCATCCTTCAGGCTGGTGGCGATGATGAACTCTTTCAACTCCTGCATGTACTCCGGCGTCACACGCCCCACCATGCCGAAGTCCACGTAAGTCAGCCGGAACGGCGTCGGCGCGCGCGCGTCCGCGCCTGCCGGCGCGCCCTCGACCGGCACGTTGAGCCGGCGCGCCGTCTCCACATCCAACGGTTGCACGAACAGGTTGCCGGGGTGCGGGTCGGCGTGAAAGAAGCCGTCCACAAAAATCTGTTGCAGGTAAGTGTTGAACAGCTTGCGCGCCACCGCCTGGCGCGAGATGCCGGCGCTCTCCAGCCCGGCGTAGTCGGTGATCTTGATGTCTTCGACGTTTTCCAGCACGAGCACACGCCGGGTGGTGTATTCATGGTAGGCCTTCGGCACACGCACTTGCGGGTCATGGGCGAAATTGCGGGCAAACAGTTCCGCGTTGCGCGCCTCCTGCTCGTATTCCAGCTCCTCCAGCACGCCGTCGGCAAATTCCTGGATGAGAGCGTCCAGGTTGGCCCGCCGGCGGATCGGCTTGTACAGCTTGAGCCAGCGCGCAATCGTCTTCAGGGAACGCAGGTCAACGTTGACAATCTCATCAAGGAAAGGGCGCTGCACCTTGACCACCACGCGGGTTGCGCGCGGGGCGCCATTTGCGACGGCCTGTATGCCCGGTTGCGGGCGCAACTGCGCGCGGTGGGCCTGGCCAAACGAAGCCGCCGCCACCGGCTCGCGCTCGAAGTCGTCGAACACTTCATTCACCGGCCGGCCCAGCTCGGCCGCGATGATGCCGGCGATCGTCTCATAGGGTTCGGCCGGCACGGCGTCCTGCAAGCCGCTCAACTCGGCGATCACCGGCTGCGGGATGATATCCACACGGCTGCTCAGGAACTGGCCCAGCTTGATCCACACGCCGCCCAGGTCCACCGCCAGCGCGCGAAAGTCGCGGGCTAGAGCGACAAAGCGCGCCATGCGCCCGCGCTCCACACGGGCGCGCCCAATGATGCGCGCCAGAAGCAGTTCCCACCAGACAAAGCCGGCGATCATTCTGAAGCCGAACCACAGGGCGCGCTGCGCGCGTCGTTGCAGCAGGCGCGGGTCAGCCGATGGTCGATTGACATCCGGCGATTGGGCGGGTGTGCGGGTTGCGTCGTTCAAGCCGGGGCGAGTATACTTTGTCCGCCTTGACGACAGCCCCAACGCGTCTTTGTCTGATTGCCGGCGATGGGCGGCGCGCCGCGCGGCGCGTCAGCAGATTGCAGAGATCACCGGCGCAGCGTGGTTTCGCAGGTCGATTCAGGTTCGCGCAAATTTGGGAGGCACTTTCAGCAGACAAAACGCCCACCTTGCAGGCGCCCGGCGTGATGAGCGAGTTTCAGCGTTTCCTCACCAGGTCGAACGCCATTGCCCTGGCCATTGGCGTCATCATTGGCGCAGCGACGACTCAGGTGGTCAACTCGGTCGTCAACGATCTGATCAACCCGATCATCGGCGCGCTGCTGGCCAACCTGGATCTGTCGCAGGTGAAAATTGTGCTGGGCACGCTCAAACAGCCCGATGGAACCAGCGTCGAAAACGCGATTCGCATCGGCAACTTCATTTCGATCCTCATCAACTTCGCAATCACGATGCTGGTGGTGTTCGTGATTGCGCGGATAGTGGCCAGACAAGCGCTCGAAAAGTAGCGGCGGCGCGGCGCAGCAGGTCGGCGCGACATCACGCCGCCGCGCCGGCAGCCGTGGGCTGCTCGAACCGGCCATAGGTCTCGCTCATCTCGCGCAGCCGACCGGCCAGTTCAGCGGTCAATTGACCGGGGAGCAGACGCCATTGCCAGTTGCCATGCGGCCGGCCCGGCAGGTTCATGCGCGCCTCTTCGCCCAACCCCAGAACATCCTGCAGGGTCAGCACGATGGTGTCGGCCACTGACATCATCAACAGCCGGGCCATATCCCAGTGGATGCGACTGCCGTCTGTGCCGGTGTAATTCAACACCTGCCTGCGCGTGGGCGCGTCCAGGCTGTTGAACCAGCCCACGGTGGTGTTGTTGTCGTGCGTGCCGCTGTACGCCACACAGTTGCGGATGTAGTTGTGCGGCAGGTAGCTCGAACGGGTGTCGGCCACAAACGCGAACTGCAACACGCGCATGCCGGGGAAATGGAAGGCGTCGCGCAGCGCCTCGACCTCCGGCGTAATCACGCCCAGGTCTTCGGCAATGATGGGCAGGCGATAATCCGCCGGCGCATCGGCCGGGCGCAGCGCGCGCTCGATGGCGCGGAATAGTTCGTAGCCAGGGGCTTTCACCCAGCGGCCCTTGATGGCGGTCGGCTCACTGGCCGGCACTTCCCAGTACGCCTCGAAGCCGCGAAAATGGTCGATGCGCACGCGATCATACAGGCTGAACGCGCTGCGGCAGCGATCGATCCACCAATCGAAGCCGCGTTGCTGCATCACATCCCAGCGATAGAGCGGGTTGCCCCAGCGCTGGCCGGTGGGGCTGAAGTAGTCGGGCGGCACGCCGGCGATCACAGTTGAGTTGCCGGCTTCGTCGAAGTGAAACAAATCCCGATTGGCCCAGGCGTCGGCGCTGTCGTAGGCGACGAAGATCGGAATGTCGCCGATGATCTCGATGCCGCGCGCATTGGCGCGCTGTTTGACGGCCCCCCACTGCTTGAAGAACTGATATTGAAAATATTGATAGGCGCGCTGTTCGCGGCCCAGTTTGGCGCGCCATGCCGCCAGCGCGTCCGGTTCGCGGCGCGCGATGCCTTTCTCCCACGCGTTCCACACCCGGCCCCCGTGCGCGTCCTTGAGCGCCATGAACAAGGCGTAGTCGTCGAGCCAGCGCGTATTGGCCGCGCAGAACGCGTCGAACGCCGATCGTTCAGCGGCGCTCGCATGCGCCTCAAAGCGGCGAAAAGCGCGTTGCAGGCGGTCAAACTTGAATTGAATGACCGGCCCATAGTCCACACGCCAGGCGGGGAAGTCGGGCGCGTCGGCCAGATCTTCCGGGGCCAGGGCGCCTTCGCGTTCCAGGGTGTCCAGGCTGATGAGCAGTGGATTGCCGGCAAAAGCTGAAAAGCACTGATAGGGCGAATCGCCGTAGCCGGTCGGCCCCAGCGGCAGCACCTGCCACAGCCGCTGGCCGGCCTCGGCCAGAAAATCGACAAACTGAAATGCTTCTTCGCCCAGTTCGCCGATGCCAAACCGGCCCGGCAGAGACGTGGGATGCAACAACAGGCCGCTTGATCTTTCCATATCGCGGATGATAAACCAGATTGCGGCGTGGCTATAATGACTCATCCCGTGATGACACAATCCACGCGCGACTCGACAGGCCGCAGAACAGCCCTGCAACGAACCGGCGAGCTGCCCGCTCATCGCGGCCAGCCGGTTGAGTCCGCCGAAGTCATCGAAGAAGTGTGGGAGCGCGCCAGTGCGCCGGCTGGAACACTCCGCGCGCTGGCCGAAGTGGTCGTGATGCTGGCAATCCTGTGCGGCGTCTACACTTTCTTCCTCACCGGCGCGACGATCGTGGGCGCAGTGATGGAGCCAACGCTGCTGAGCGGCCAGCAACTGCTGGTCAGCCGCGCCACCTACCTGCTCTCTCCGCCGCAGCGAGGCGATGTGGTGGTGTTGCGCGATCCGCTCGGGTCGGGTCGCATCGTCACCCGGCGTGTGATCGGGCTGCCCGGCGAAAAGGTCGAAGTGCGCGGCCGGCAGGTGATTGTCAACAATCGTCCGCTGAATGAGCCTTACGTCAGCGCCCCAATCGTCGTCGGCGACAGCATGACATCGGTCGTGGCGCTGCAACTCGGCAACGATGAGTTGTATGTGCTGGCCGACAATCGCCTTTCCTTGAACGACAGCCGCACCTGGGGGCCGGTCAAGCTGGATGCCGTGGTGGGCCGGGCCTGGCTGATTTACTGGCCGCCCGACAGCATCGGCGTCATCCAGCACGAACGGTACCCGGAACAGATCTTTCCATGACCCTGACCAATCCTGAACTCGCTCGCTATATCGACCATACGCTGTTGAAGCCGGACGCCACCCGCGCGCAGATCGAGCGCCTGTGCGCCGAGGCGACGCAATACCACTTCGCCTCCGTGTGCGTCAATCTGTGCTGGGGCCGGCTGTGCGCCGATCTGCTGGACAAGTCGGACGTGAAGCTGTGCGTGGTGGTGGGTTTCCCGTTCGGCGCCACGACGACGCTGGCCAAGATGTTCGAGACCGACCAGGCGATCGACGCGGGGGCGCGAGAGATCGACATGGTGATCAACATCGGCGCGCTGAAAAGCGGTTTGACCGACTTTGCGCGGCAGGACATTGCCGGTGTGGCATCCTCGTGCCACAAGAAGAAGCGCAAGGACGCGCTGCTGAAAGTCATCATCGAGTGCGGCCTGTTGACCGATGAGGAAAAGCGCCTGGCCTGTCAGTTGGCGCAAGAGGCCGGCGCAGATTTCGTCAAGACCTCCACCGGCATCAATTCCACCGGCGCAACCGTCGAGGATGTGCGGCTGATGCGCGCGGTGGTGGGGCCGGAGATGGGAGTCAAGGCCGCCGGCGGCATCCGCACGCGCGAACAGGCCCTCGCCATGATCGAGGCCGGCGCCACGCGCATCGGCACAAGCGCCGGGGTGGCGATTGTGGGCGGCGCGGCTGCGACGCCGGCGGGGTATTAGGCGCCATCAGGTGTCGGACTCCTGAAGGCAGTCCGACACCAGCCTGAGCCTGCCGGGAGGGGCGCTTAGCGGCGCAGCCGTTTTGCGCTCACCACGCCCGTGTTCAGGCCAATCAGATTCAGGCCGCCGAAGAAGCGGGCGTGCTCGATCTTCATGCAGCGATCCATCACCACATCCAGGCCGGCTTCCACCGCCCGCCGCGCCGCCGCCTCGTTGACCACGCCCAGTTGCATCCACACCACTTTCGCGCCGACGGCGATGGCCTCTTCCACGATCGGCGGCACATCCGCCGAGTTACGAAAGATGTCCACTACCTCGATCTCTCCCGGCTGCGCTTCGGCCAGCTTCGTCAGCGAGGGATAGCACGGGCGGCCAAGAATCATCTTTTCGCGCGGGTTGACAGGCGCCACCTCATACCCCTCGGCCAGCAGATAAATCGCGGCGAAATGGCTGGGCCGATATGGATTGCCGCTCAGCCCCACCATCGCAATGCGGCGATATGTGGACAGGATTTCCAGGCGCTCCGAGGCGCTCTCAATCAGTCTGGCCATGCTTCCCCCTTGCGCCGGTCGGACGATCCAGGATGCTGCAAGCGTCCGGCGAGACCGCCGACAAAGTCTGCGGGGCCGGTCTCTCGCGCCGATCGGACACTGAGACACCCTGCGCAGCCCGCAGCGCCTGATCCAGGTCCCAGATCAGGTCTTCAACGTCTTCCAGGCCGATGGACAGGCGAATCATGTCAGGGGTGATGCCGCCGGCGCGCTGCTCTTCTTCGCTGAGCTGCGCGTGCGTGGTGCTGGCCGGATGGATCACCAGCGACCTGGCGTCGCCCACATTCGCCAGATGGCTGAAAAGTTGCAGGCTCTCGATGAAAGTTCTTCCGGCTTCAAACGCCAGCCCTGAGCCTGTCGAAGGGCTGCCCTTGACGCCGAAGGTGAACACCGCGCCGGCGCCCCTGGGCAGATATTTCTGCGCCAGCGCGTGATGCGGGCTGCCGGGCAGTGAGGGATAGTTCACCCACGCCACAGCCGGGTGGCCGGCCAGAAACTCGGCGACGGCGCGCGCGTTGGCGACGTGGCGCTCCATGCGCAAACCCAGCGTCTCCAGCCCTTGCAGGAAGAGGAACGCATTGAAGGGGCTGAGCGCCGGCCCCATGTCGCGCAGCGATTCGACGCGCGCCTTCATGATCCACGCAAAATTGCCAAAGGTCTCGTAGAAGCGGATGCCGTGATAGCCCTTGCTCGGCTCGGTCAGGCCGGGGAACTTGCCGTTGTCCCAGCGGAACTTCCCGCTGTCCACAATCACGCCGCCAATGCTGGTGCCATGCCCGCCGATGAACTTGGTGGCGCTGTGCACCACGATATCGGCGCCCCACTCGATGGGCCGGCACAGATAGGGCGTGGCAAACGTGTTGTCCACGATCAACGGCAGGCCGTGTTCGTGGGCAATGTGGGCGACCGCCTCAATGTCCAGCACGTCGATGCGCGGATTGCCGATCGTCTCGGCATACAGCGCGCGCGTGCGCGGTGTGATGGCGCGACGGAAGTTGTCGGGGTCGCTGCTGTCCACAAAGGTTGCCTGAATGCCCATCTTGCGAAAGCTGATGTCGAACTGGGTGTATGTGCCGCCGTACAGCGTGTTGCTGGCGACGATCTCATCTCCCTCGCCCATCAACGTGAAGATGGTGATGAATTGCGCCGCCTGGCCGCTGGCAACCGCCAGCGCGCCCACGCCGCCTTCGAGCGACGCCATGCGCTCCTCGAACGCGGCGGTCGTGGGGTTCATGATGCGCGTGTAAATGTTGCCGAATCGCTGCAACGCGAACAAGGTCGCGGCATGGTCGGTGTCTTCGAAGACATAGCTGGTCGTCTGGTAGATCGGCATGGCCCGCGCGCCCGTGGCCGGGTCGGGCCGCTGTCCCGCGTGCAGGGCGCGGGTGTTGAAGCCAAATGCTCTATCCTGTGCCAAAGTCGCCTCCGTATGAAGCAGGGCGCGCTCTGGCTCACCCTGCCCGAATGGGGCAGGATTGTAACGGCCTGTTGCCGCAGACGCAATGGCGGCAGGGGACAGCGGGCCATCCGCCCGCTCCAGCGTATCATGCGCGCCATGCAACCACTCATTCGGCCCGCCGCGCCCGCCGACCAGCGCGCCATTCGCGCCTGGGTATGGCGAGCCGGCCTCAACCCCATCAACCTGAGCTGGCGCAACTTCGTAGTGGCAGAGGTCGAGGGGCAGATTGTCGGCCTCGGCCAGTTGCGCCCCCATGCCGATGGCAGCCTCGAACTGGCCTCGCTGGTGGTGTCTCCGGCCCATCGCGGGCGCGGCATCGGCAGCCAGATTGTGCGCGCATTGTTGGCCGGCCGCCAGGGCCCAATCTATCTGTTCTGTGAAAACGCGTTGCAGCCGTACTACACCCGGCTTGGATTTCAACCGGTCCAGCCGGCCGATTTGCCCCCGGCGCTGGCGCGCATGCATCGCATGGCGAGATGGCTGATGCGACTCGCCTCCGCCGTGAGCCGGCGCGAGATGGGCATCGTTGCCATGCGCTGGGAGCGTGGGTGTTCAATGCATGGTACCCCGACTGGGTGTGGGACTACGACCGGCTGATGTACGCGCAACATTCATCTGTCGGGCGCGGCATGTTCGCCGGCTTCGAGAACTACAATCTGGCGCCGGATGGCGTGATCCCACCCTTGCCCGGCGAGGCGCAGGTGCTTAACCTCGATGCCGACGTGGTGATGGAGCCGGATCGGCTGGGCGTGTATCTCGGCCAGGCAGCCGGCATTGCGCTGTATCGCGCGCTGGTCGGCTGGGGCGGCAAACTGCGCGGCTACGCCTTCGGCAGTTTCATCTGCCTGGTCAGCATTCGCGACGACATCACACTGCAATACTGGCAGCAAACGTTCAACAACCAGACCGTGCGCAAGTTCGAGGGGACAGGCTGGGTGGCCGGCGGACTGGGCTTCTGCGACGCCGACGGCTGGAAGAGTTGGGAGACGCGCTGGTGGGATCAGCCCTTCTGCTGGACCGCCGGCGCGTACCTGCAGATCCGCTACGACGAGGGAACCAGCAACGACGGCTGGAAGGTGAACTATTCGGTCGAGCTGGAATAAGGACATCAGGTGTCGGACTCCTCAAAAGAAGTCCGACACCTGAGCCACCGGTCTGCGAGGCCTTTTCGGTGGACTATACTTCCGGCCATGCTCACGCGGGCAGAATTGCGGCAGGCGATCGGCCAGTCCTTCAGTGTGGAGGAACTGGAGATCCTGTGCGCCGACCTGGGCATTGATCCAGAATCGATCCCCGGCCGCGACAACGGCAAGGACTACTGGGTCACTCAGATCGTGGCGCACTTTCAGCGCCGCGACCAGATGCCGGCGTTGCTGGCCGCCTTGAAAGATCGCCGGCCCGATGTGGCCTGGGGCGCGCCGGCGCAGGACGCCCCGACTTCGGCAAGCTCAGTCGAGCCGTGGTGGGACAGCCTTCAGTCCGCCGGGTTGCTGGCGGCGCGCGGCGACGTGATCGTGGCGAACATCAGCAACTCCAGCACAGTGGCGGCCGGCAAGAACATCACCCTCAACCTCGGCGCGTCGGCGCCGGACGACAAACAGGTCATTGCAACGAATCTGGCAAGCGCAGCCGGCAGCATCACAGGCAACAGCCCACAGGCGCAGATCGCCCGCCTGCAACTGAAGCTGCTGCAAGCAGAATTGACCAAAGTAGAGGAAGGACTGACGCCGGACGGCGCCACGATTATCGAAACTGCCGACTGGCTGCTGGACAACGCGCCGCAGATAGCCGGGGCGTTGCGCGCGCTGTTCGCCCTGCCTGCCGTGGGACGCGTGATGAGCAAGGCCGGCGATGCCGCCCTGCTATGGGCCAGGCAACGCTTTGGGGCATGAATGGCTGACTAACCGCCCGCTCCCTCTACACCGTCCCCATCTACATCCACGCCCTCACCGCCCGACAAGAACCCGCTCAAGCGCCTGGCGCAGTTGATGCGCAACGCGCGCGGCGGCGATGTGATTGCCGCCAACGTCGAGAATTCGCAGGATGTCACCGTCGGCAAAAACATCGTCAAGATTCGCATTGGCACGCTGGTGGCGCCGGCAACGCCGGTGCTGATCGGCGTCATCACGTTCATCGCGCTGGCGGCTGTGGCGAGCTACATCGCTTTTGTGCCGGCGCGTATGCCAACCAACGACTTCTCGCCCTACTTCAACGTGGTGGTGGCAGAGTTCGGCCAGCTCGACGCGCAGGGCCGCGCGCAACCCTCGCCGGCCGGGCTGGTGATCCAGGTCACCAGCAGCGACACCCCGGACTTCAACGGATTCTGGGAGGGTGTGGCCGAGTTCACGCCGATCCGGGACGGCGGGGCGTCTGTGGCGCAAGGCTGTCGGCAGGGCCAGGCGCAGATCCGGTCGCCGCGGTCGGGCAGCCGGCTCAGCGGGATCGTGAGCATTCGCGGCTCGGCCACGTGCGACCACTTCGACTATTACAAGTTCGAGTTCGAGGACGCGCGCTGCGACAAGGGCATTTGCTTTGTGGCCGGCCCGTTCAGGCCGGGGGTGGTGAACGGCGAGTTGATGTTGTGGAACACGCGCACAGTGCCGAACGGGCAGTACGTGCTGCGCCTGGTCGTCGTCGGCCAGAACGGAGTCATTTTCCGCCAGATTGCGCGCATACGGGTCAACATCGCAAACTGACGGCTGGCTATAATGGCCCAAACGTCGCTCTGGCAAGCCGGCAACCGCCGGGTGCCAGGCTCTGGTGAGGAAATACAGCAATGGCGGATTTGTTCGATAAGATTGCAACCGATCCTTCGATGCAGGCTGTCCGCATGGGCAAAGAGACCGGCATCTACCCGTACTTCAAACCCCTGTCCGAAACCGAAGGCACCGAAGTGGTGATCGACGGACGCCGGCTGATCATGATCGGCTCCAACAACTATCTGGGGCTGACCACGCATCCCAAAGTGCGCGAGGCCGCCATCGAGGCGACGCGCAAGTACGGCACCTCATGCACCGGCAGCCGGTTCCTGAACGGCACGCTGGAACTGCACAAGGAACTGGAGCGCCGGCTGGCCCGCTTCATCGGCAAAGAGGCGGCCATCGTGTTCAGCACCGGTTATCAGAGCAACCTGGGCGCCATCACGGCGCTGATGGACAAGGACGATATCGCCATCTGTGACAAGGAAATCCACGCTTCGCTGGTCGATGCGGTCAGGATGGCCGGCTGCCAGATGAAGCGCTTCCGCCACAACGACATGAACGACCTGGAGCGCGTGCTGAAAGACAACAAGGACGCGCCAAAGATGGTCATCGTCGATGGCGTGTACTCGATGGGCGGCGACCTGGCCTGTGCGCCGGAAATTGCGGCGCTGTGCCGCAAGTATGGCGCGCGCTTCTTCGTCGATGACGCGCATGGTCTGGGCGTAATGGGGCCGGGCGGGCGCGGCACAGCGATGCACTTCGGCTGCGTCGATCAGGTCGATCTGATCATGGGCACGTTCAGCAAGTCGTTTGCCTCGCTGGGCGGCGTGATCGCCGGCGACCAGGATGTGATCGACTTCATCCAGCATCACGCCCGCTCGTTCATCTTCAGCGCTTCGATGCCGCCGGCCAACGCAGCCGCCGTGCTGGCCTGTCTCGACATCATCGAGGCCGATCCCAGCTACGTCGAGCGGGTGCATACCCAGTCGGCCAAAGTGCGCAATGCGTTGCGCGAGATGGGCTACAACTGCGGTGAGAGCGTCACGCCCATCATCCCGGTCATTATCGGCAGCGAGATGTACACCGTCGCGGCCTGGCAATCGTTTTTCGAGTACGGCATCTATACCAACCCGGTTTTGCCGCCCGGCGTGCCGCCGAACAAGAGCCTGTTGCGCACCAGCTACATGGCCACCCACACCGACCAGCAGATCGAAAAGATCATCGCCGGCTTCTACGAGGTGGGCGTGCGCATCGGCCTGATCGAGGAAAAAGAGACTGTCGCGGCGTAAGCCACCGCGCACACTGCGACGCAGCCAAATCCAGGCGCTGAGGCATCACGCTTCAGCGCCTGGTTCGTTTTAATTGACAGGAACGCGCGTGAGGGTATCAGCCGAGCGTTTGCCCACACAATCCACAGGTCCACCTGTCCACAGGATGTGGAAGGCATCCGATAGACCGATATTCCAACCCTATATCTGCCGTCTGTGAATCCGCGCAAGACTTATGGGATATCCCGACGCTCACATGGGATAAACAGCCGTGAATGGCCGGCGGCGGCGATCACGACCAGATGTACGACGCCATGCCGCCGGCATCCCCGGATATGGCGAGTCCACCCGCTTGTCCACATCATCCACTGCCCTACTACGACGACGATAGAAAACAATCACGATGAAGAAGCAGCAAAATTGGTGGGGATTGGACAGGCGTTTGAGACGGTAACCACCATAACTGCCTCGCAACGTTCACTCGCCAGTGCAAACCCCTCGCGCAGAGCGTCCCACACGGCCTGCGGTTCGCCGGCGATCATCGTGCTCATCGCGCCCGGCCACACATCCAGCCTGCGCTGCTGCCACAGGCGGATCGCGTCGCGTATCACGGCGTCGTGGTGTTCAGGTCGCAGCGGATACAGGCTGACTTGCGCAGAAATGACAGGTGTGTTCATGTCAAACTCCTTGAGCGCCCGCCATCTTTCAGGTGTCGCCAAAGACCACGCACAGGCCGATGAAGCCGCCGAACGGCAGGCGCGAAATGCGCTGTTCCAGGCAGCCCGGCAGCAGCGTCGTGGCCCATTCGACCCCGGCGATCGGGCGGGCGCAGCATTGGCGCGCCCGCCGGCTCAACTCGAATGGTGAATAGAAATGCGCGGCCTGCCACACCGGCAGCCTCGACCGC
>Ga0308419_1001100_pt1 | contig 18270 bp, 14 predicted proteins | sample HotsprSampleMS50_FD_203674 | JGI IMG/M metagenome (GOLD analysis project Ga0308419, IMG submission 203674) | Hot spring phototrophic mat microbial communities from Mushroom Spring, Yellowstone National Park, Wyoming, United States - 20090730_MS50 ... | reverse complement strand
CAGTAACTATCACCCTTAAGCCCATTTTTTGGGCTGTTTGAATAACCGGTACCTGTAAAAGTCCACCGCCAATTACCATGATGGTCTTTTTCATGAAATCCCCCTATATTATGTCACATTAGTATTACCTGACAAATACAGCAACACTTTTGCTGTTATAATTATTGGCTTTTATGGATTAAAACTTAAATGCAATTTTTAGTTGCATTTCTGTGGCATTTTTCAATAGTATATAGTACTGTTAATTGTTATACCATAAGTTTAAGGAAAGGTTTATGTACAAAAAAATAATAACTGTGTTATTTTGCATTTTTGTGACAGCTCTGTATGCTCAGGACCCTGAAGAATTAACCAGAGAAGGGGTTGAACTGGGTAGGAAACAGAAATATGAAGAATCGCTGCAGAAATTGGATGAATCAATCAAGTTATATAATGTCCGCTCAGCCAAGACATTGCATAATATGGGATATGTTTACGAACTTAAAGGAGAAATTGACAAGGCAATCCCTGCATATGAAGAGGCGGTACGGCGCAATCCTATACAAATACCTTCACTGGAGAGGCTTGGCTATTTATACTATAAGACTGGCTTGTATGATAAGGCAGTTGCAACAGGAGAGAATGTTTTAAAATTAGACCCTAAAAATCAGGAGGTTATCAAATGGTTGCCTGATGCCTATAAACAGAAACTTATTGCACAGGCAAAGGCTCAAATGGAAGAAGCAGCACAAAAAGAAGAAAAGAAGGTTACTAAAGAAGAGGTTGCAGAAGAAGAAAAACCACAGGAAAAGAAACGAATACTGTTGGCTACCGTTGATTTGATGTCCAGGACAGGATATTTCCTGGAAGGCAGTGGATTTGAAGTAGTAAGTGATAATGGCATTGGCCCTAATATGCCATATCTGTTCTTTGTTGATGTTGGGCCATTTGATGGATGGGAAGCTCGTATAACAATTGGTAATCCTTACTATGGAGCATTAATGCCTGATGTAAATGCATGGATGGAAAAAGTAGAAGGGATGTTCAATGCAGGGGGGTATTATTTGGGCTTTGGTATTCTTGGCAATCATCACCGTAGTGGGGATGTATTTGGCCAAAATAAACACCTCAATGATTATAAGATGGGAATATTGTTTGGTTTAACAAAGGATAAGGCCAAAGTTGACATTGCCTTGTACCCACGGCTTATTATGCGCGATGGTGAGAAATCAAGCGGGGAAACATTTGATGCTGATTATTTTGATTTTACTTATACGTATATCTTTGATAAATATTTAAGTTATTATACAAGGCTTACTATTAATGAATTTTACTTTTTTGACCATACAATACCAGCATGTTTGTATACTGGTGTATATGATTTTAGTATTGGAGTTGTTCTTAACAGGTATAATGAATTAACAGGGCAGAGGAAACTTTCATTTAGATTTAGCCTCACAGAGCGGATGTATTTTGGAAATATTAATATAGATAACCCATATGCAAAATTTGGCAATGGACAGGGGTGGTTTGGCATTAACACTGACAAATGGACAAAAGGCGATCCCTTCTCAGGATTTAGGTCACTTTCACATGTGTTTACTGCTGGTGTAGAGGAGTATGTCCATAAAAATGTTTTCCTTTATCAGTCATTGGGTTTTGAACTGGCCGATACCTCAGAGGACCATCATGAAATTACATTTAAACTTGGGGCGGGTGTTGAATTGTAAGTATGGATTATAAAGTAATAACAGAATATGCTATTCATGTTTGTAAACAGGCAGGAGCACTAGTGCTGGAAGGGTACTATAGCAACGATGTAATAATTGATTACAAAAGCAGGACAAATCTGGTTACCAATATAGACTATGAATCTGAAACATTAATTGTTGAAAGCATTAAAAATAAATACCCTGACCATGACATTGTTGCGGAAGAGGGGAGTTTAAAGAAATCCAACAGCAATTATGTATGGTATGTTGATCCGTTAGATGCTACCAATAACTTTGCACACAAGATTCCGCATTTTTGTGTTACTATTGCTTTATATTCCAGAGATATACAATCAACTGTTGTTGGTGTGGTCTATGAACCATTACGTGACGAATGTTTTTATGCCTGGAAGGATGGCGGTGCCTATCTCAATACTAAGCGTATCTATGTTTCACAGATTCAGGATATTGGCATTTCGGTTATTGCTACAGGTTTTCCATATAAAAAAGATGACCCAGCTGTAAACAATCTCAAACAATTCAATAATGTTTTGCCAAACGTTCAGGGAATACGGCGCATGGGTTCTGCAGCAATTGATTTGTCGTATGTTGCTTGTGGTCGGTTTGATGGTTACTGGGAGCCCATGCTGTATCCATGGGATATGGCAGCAGGTGCGCTTATAGTGGCAGAAGCAGGTGGAATGGTGACAAAATATAATGGAGAGGCTTTTGATCCTGAATACCCGGAAATTTGTGCCACCAACGGGCTAATTCATCAGCAACTGCTTGATTGTATTAATGCATAGATTATGTATTATTCTAAATTTTGCTCCTTATATGACCGATAGATAAAAAGAAACCTTGTAATAATGGGCGGTTTATATGAAGAAAAAATTATTTACGACAATCCTTGTATTGTTTGCATCAACATTGCTGGCACAGACTACTCAAAAAACAGATGTACCTGTACAGTCTTTATATAGCAATCAGGTAAAAATTAAGGATATGTATTTTAACAAAAGAGTGGATAGAACCGGGAAAGGAGAAGAGCTGGAGGTTGAAGTAATATTTGAAAATTTAACTGATAATCCAATGGAAATATATGTTAATATTATTGCAACGTATGAAAAAGAAGAAAAAACCAAATCCAGCTTTGAGATGCCAATACCAGAAAAAGAGCGGATACGCAATTTTGTGCCCTATCCGTATGATATAGCCAATTATGAATATACTGACAGTAAAGGAAAAAAAATATTGCAGGCATATCCAAAGAATACAAAATCAGGTATTAATCCTTTAACAAATAAACTTTATTCTTTGCCAGTGAGAGACAATTTAATTGTACGTTCATATCATGTATCGCCATACCGCAAGGATTATGTGTTTTTTAATTATGTTACTGTGCTTGTATTTGACAAGGATGGTAATCCTATCATGCGCGAAGTGTATGAATTGAAAGGTAAACGAAAATAAAAAAAAAGGCGGTTTATTACCGCCTTTTTTTATCTTCAATAGGTAATGCTATATTAGCTTTCGAGCTTTTAATGCAGCAATCACAATGTGAGCTATCTGGTCAGGTGTAAACTGGGCGATATTGAAGGTAAGGTCGTAGGATGCCGGGTCATAGGCATCAAATTTTATATACTGAGTCATGAATTCATGTCGCTGCTTATCCTTTTCTTCAATAAGCTTTTCAGCTGTAAGCCTGTCCTTAATCTTTTGAATTTCCATAACTTTCTGTATACGATATTGCAGTGGAGCAACAAATCGTAGATGAAGCCCATACCGTAAGCCTTTTGTAATAATGACTGAACCCCTTCCAACCAAAATTGCATTGCCATGAATTGCAAGTGCCCTGATGGTATTAGCAAGTTTCTTATAAACAGCTGCCTGTGGTGGCAGGTCGGAAAGCATGGTGCGCCATAATTCGCTCATTTCTTCTCGCTTTTTGGTGTCGATAGTTTCCACAATCTTTTCTGAAATGTTATATTGTTCTTCAATTTTATTAATCAAATTTTTATCATAGGTAATCCATTTATCAGTATGATGTAATTCATTAAGGCTTTTGGCAATAGCTTCGGCAATACTATTTGCAAAACACCCATATTGCCTGGAAATGGTGATAAATGGACGCGGCAAATCTTCTTTTTCAATGACCTTCTTTTCTGACTCCCAGACCTTCATCTGGTTCTGAATCCAGCGTTCTAATGTTGATTCTTTAATTGGGTTGCTCATGATTTACTCCTATGATTGCTAAGATATAATAATAGATAAATATTAACAATAACAAACAGACAGCTCATTACCCCGGGTATTCCCTGCGAAGTAATAGTTAGACTTTGTAATAATTAATCCAACTATCTAATATCGATATTTTTTTTCAATTATTTTACTTTGCATATTGTACAATTTTTCCTGATAAAGAAAATCCACTGTTAATTCCTAAAAGTATATTTATGTACAAAAAATAATGATTTTACACTCCCGCCGCTGAAGGGGACGGGAGTGTACAAGTATTTATGTTAAATTATTGTTTAGGAATAAATACTGAAGAAAATCCATGTTTATTGGTATGCTTTTGATACCATGTATATTTCACTTGACCTGAAACTTTACGCATGGCATAGTATTATCATGTGCAACGTTTGTATTTCAAACCTGGAGTCAACATGAAAGCTATTATAATGGCAGGTGGGGAAGGGACACGGCTTAGACCCCTTACATGTAACAGGCCTAAACCCATGATACCTGTAATTAATAGACCCGTTATTGAATATGCAGTCAATTTGCTAAAACAGTATTCAATTACTGATATAACAATAAGCCTTTTTTACCTCCCTGAAAATGTTGTAAACTATTTTGGGGATGGCACCTTCTGGGATGTTACGATAGATTACAGCATAGAAGAAATACCATTAGGAACGGCAGGAGGGGTAAAATTAGCCTTAAAAGATTATGATGAAACCTTTATTGTTTTAAGTGGGGATGGCATCTACGATTTTAATTTACACGATATTATTAATTTTCATAAAAAGAACAATTCCCTGGTTACTATCGCCCTAACCCATGTTCCTGACCCTATAGAGTATGGTGTTGTTATTACGCGCGACGATGGCACTATAGAAAGATTTTTAGAAAAACCTTCGTGGGGTGAGGTTTTTAGCGATACCGTTAATACGGGTCTGTATATTATTGAACCTGAGATCATGGAACGGTTTGTCCCTAAGAATGAAAAGTTTGATTTTTCATATGATCTTTTCCCGCTTCTACAAAAAAATAATATTCCCATTTATGGGTATATTGCAGATAGTTACTGGTGTGATATAGGTAATCTAGATGCGTATCGCAAAGTTCATCAGGATATACTGAGTGGCATTGTTAAGATTAATTTTCCAGGAAAAAAGATTGGTGAAAATATATGGGCTGGCAATGATGTGGAGATCCATCCTGATGCAAAAATCACCGGGCCTGTTGTACTGGGCAATTATGTCAAAATTAAAAAAGGCGCTGAAGTTTCTGAATACAGTGTTATTGGCGACAACACGGTAATTCATGAAAATGCTTCCGTGCGAAGAAGCGTGGTACTGCATAATACAATTATTGGTACAAAGACTGAAATACGCGGTGCCATTATTGGCAAACGCAATGTCATTGAAGATACCGTCTCAATCTATGAGGGTGCTGTTATCAGTGATGATTGCCAGATAGGCAATAATGCTAAAATTGCTTCAGGTATACGAATATGGCCGGAAAAGGTAATTGATCAGGGAACTCAACTTAATTCAGACCTTATATGGGGCAAAACCGAAAAGAAGATTTTGTTTTCCAGTGAGGGTATATACGGCTCATTTAATATAAAGATTACCCCTGAATTTGCTGCAAAATTGGGTTCGGCTATTGGTGCTTTTTTGGGCAAAAATAAAAAAGTCATTGTCAGCCGGGATACCACACGCGCATCACGGCTTATCAAGCGTGCGTTAACAGCAGGGCTTTTATCCATGGGGGTGGAAGTATACGACTTAGAGATTGCAAGCATACCAATAAACAAATATTCTGTGGTTTATGAAAATGCAGACCTTGGAATTTATGTACAGATTTCCCCACATACTGATTTACAGTTCAATCTCATCAGGATTTTTAATAAAAAAGGGTTTGAACTGAATAATGTAGAAAGAAGAAAGATAGAAAATATATTTTTCAGAGGTGATTATCCACGAAGCAGTGCCTTTGAGGTTGGCAGGTTGTATTACCCCACTCATAATGTTGAATCATATGTCATGTTTGTTTCAAATTTTGTTAATAAGGAGGTAATAGCAAAAAGGCAGTTTAATGTTATAGTGGACTGTTTTTATGGTGCCACCACACATATTTTCCCTTCACTTTTAGCGGCGTTTTCATGTACTGCAACGGTGCTCAGAGGTCAGATTCGTGAGTTCAATAGTACTGAAGAGATACGCAATGAAAGCAGGGATTCAATAAATGGAGTAAAAAATCTTGCAAAATTGAATAATGAGATTGGCGTAATAGTTGGGCCACATGGGGAACAGCTCACTGTTGTTGATGAAGAGGGCAGCATTTTACAGTGGGATGATGTTACAACATTGCTTGGTTTATTGTTTGTTAAATACAGGAAAGTAAAAGAATTGTGCATACCTGTTATATCATCATCCCGGTTGGAAACAATTGCAAATGAAAAGAATGTCATAGTTAAACGAGTAGCTAAAACACTGGTATTTGAAGATGAATTTTCAATTTTTTCTAAAAATTCTAAAACTGTGTACCCCCATAATATATATGAATATGACCCTATGATTGCATTTTTACTCTTGCTTGAGCTGGTTGCACGGGAAGAAAAAAAATTATCTGACATCCGCCGCGCATTGCCTGATTCCAATATGTATCATATTGTATTGCCATGCCCTGTTGATGCAAAGGCTGTGGTTATGCGGGAGATAGCTTCCACGGCTGATGGCCATATGGAGTTGATTGATGGTGTACGAGTTGTTCATGATGATGGGTGGATATTAATTTTACCGGATACCATCCTACCATCCGTCCATGTTTACTGTGAAGGAATAACCGATGAGGCGCGGGATAAAATAATTGATGATTACAGTATCAGAATAAAAAAAATAACAGCAAAATTTGCATGAGGCATACCATGAAAGCATTGATTAATCAGGAAAGGCTGGTTTCAACATTTATTGATTTAGCTAAAATTTCTTCCCCTTCATGGGAAGAAAAAGGGGTTATTGATTATATAAAACAAAAAGCCCAAACATTAGGCATTGAATGTATATTATACCCTTGTAACAATTCATACAATGTAATGATTCGTATTCCCGGCGATGAGAGCTATGTACCTATTATCTTTTCATGCCATATGGACACAGTGACACCATGTGAAAATATCCAGCCCATAATAAAAGATAATAAGATAGTTTCGGATGGGAGGACCATTTTAGGAGCTGACGACAAATCAGCAATTGCAGCCTTCCTGGAAGCAATTGAACTACTGAAAGAACATAGTATACCTCATGGAAATATTGAATTTTTATTTTCATGTGCAGAGGAAGTTGGGTTGTTTGGTGTAAAGGGGTTTGACCTGTCACAGGTTAAGGCACAGTATGCATTTGTATTTGACAGCGATGGGGCAGTTGGGAAAATAATTGTGGCAGCACCCTACCATATTAGCATGAAGATTACTGTTAAAGGAAAGGCAGCACATGCCGGTATGGAACCTGAAAAAGGGATAAGTGCTATTAGAGTCCTATCAGAAATTATCGCTGCTATTCCCCATGGCAGACTTGACAGGGAAACAACAGCAAATGTTGGAATAATCAAAGGTGGGAGGGCAACCAATATAGTTGCAGAAGAAGCCGAATGTACCCTTGAAACCCGTTCACGGGGGAAAGCTAAGGTGCTTTCAGTAAAAAAAGAAATTGAAGGGATTGCTAAAAAAATTGCGCAAAAACATAAAGCTAAAGTAAAGATTGAAAGTACGATGGATTACGAAGGCTATACCATTAAGGATGATGACCCTATCGTTTTAATTGCTTTCAAAGCTTTGAAGAATATTGGTATAAAGCCTGCTCTGGCGGTTTCTGGTGGAGGCAGTGATACCAATATATTCAATGCCCATGGAATAAAAGCAGTGAACCTTTCCTCCGGTATGCGGCAAGTACATACCACAAAAGAATACATACTGATACAGGATCTGGTTAATGTTGCTTCTCTGGTGCTGTCAATTATTCAGAATGCAAAATGCTGATACTTTATTTTCCACAGCCTAATTTTACTATAAAGTATGCACCACATACAAGTGTAAGAGGAAGCGTTAAAAAGTATGTAAAAAGTTCAGGCATCTTTACAACATTGGGGTGCAATACCTTTTTCCCAAAATATGAATAATGGAAATACTGGGGATCTTTTGTACGTTTATATATATTTACTGCAATTTTTGTTTTTACATAAAGCATACCAAAAAATATTACCCCGGATTCAATAAACAGTATGCGTTCTAGATTTATGGCCTTAAGATCCTGTGGAAATAGTAAAATAAATACTGACAGAAATATGCCTAAAAAAATATTAATCATTGAGGTGAAAAGAAACCCCTTGAAATCTTTGTCCTGCTTTTTTGAGATATAGCTTATAATATAATAGACATGGATGGCCAGTGATATCTGCAAGATGATAATAAACGTTAGAACAATCATATATGCTCGTGTGTAAATATGTAATAATGTATAACCCCGCTGCCTTTATTAGCAGTGAGGTTATACTATGGGCTAATCATACTAATCTTTTGTATTATACTAGCTACTATCTACAAGTCAAGAAAATCATTGGACCATATATAAACATTTGCTTGTCTTTCAGGATAAGGCGTGATAGTATGAGCTATCGCTAAAAAGATGGGAATAAACTATGTGTGGGCAACAGTTTACCTATAACCTTTATGAACTATTCCATGAACAGGCGCTGAAATTTCCTGAAAAAATACTATTATATTATAACAACGTGCCGGTACAGTATAAGGACGCCCTGCGTAATGTACATAAAGTTGCACACACATTGCGGCAGCGAGGGGTTAAAAGCGGCTCTACTGTGATTGTGCAAACAGGGAATAACCCGTATTTTGTATATAGCTTTTTTGCCATTTTACAGTGCAACGCCATACCTGTTCTGGTTAATCCTTTGGCACGACAGTTTGAAATACAGCATTATTATTCCGTGACCCGTCCTGCATGTATCATTACCCATAGTGTTATGGCTGACAGGCTGTTACAGTATGGTATTGTACAGGACAGTGGCATATTTATAACTATAGATGAAAATAATGCATATACATCCATGGATTCAATAATTAGCAGAGATGTGTATGACAGCCGTTATGTACAGGAAAACAATAGTGCTGCAGCAATAATATTTACATCTGCAATGGATGGGTATGCTCTTGGTGCAGTACTTACCCATTATGGCATTTTCCAGAGTGCAAACGCAGTTGCCCAGATGATGCCTGATTATGCGTCAGTTTCAGTTGCGGTGCTTCCGTTATTTCATGCGTTTGGGCTTACATCATCGCTTGTTGTGCCGCTAATAAAAAATATTGCCATTGACCTTGTTGAGAAGTTTTCAGTGAAAAAATTAATGCGAACGCTTACCAATGAAGGTGTCAAGGTGTTTGTTGGCGTGCCTGCCATGTATGCAATTATGAAAGGACTCTTTGAACGCAATAATGATTTTAGTCATATACAATTGTGGGTCAGTGGTGGTGATTACCTGCCAGTTGACCTTCAGGAATGGTATACTCATAGGGGAGTTGACATACGCCAGGGATACGGGCTGACCGAGGCTTCACCCATTGTGAGCTGGAATATGCCGGGTATTGTGAATAAAATTGGCTCCATAGGTAAACCAATGCCGTATAATGAGGTGCGCGTGGTGGATGAAAGTGGCAGGGATGTTCCTGCTACCATGCGTGGCGAGATCATTGTGAAGGGGATGAATGTGATACAGAATTACTATAATAATCCACAAAAAACGCAGGAATACATCAAAGATGGATGGCTATATACCGGTGATATTGGGTATTTTGATAATGATGGCTATTTATTTATATCAGGGCGCAAAAAAGATATGGTGCTGAAAAATGGGTACAATGTGTATCCAAAAGAGGTGGAGAGACTGCTATTGTACCATCCTGATATACAAAGTGTCCAGGTAACAGGACATGTTGAATTTTTGGGCGATAGTACTAAGGAGTGGCTGGTTGCCCAAATAAAAGCAAAACAAGGCAAATCGTTATCTCTGGATAAACTTAAGATGTGGTGTAGTGAGAACATTTCTTTATATAAAATTCCTGATGCGATTGAGATAGTATAAAAAAAAGAGAGGTAATCGGGCGATTACCTCTAGCTCTACAAAAGCATAGCGGAATACTTTGGAAGGAAATTGTTGTGTACCAGGATTTTCCCAGCTCACTATTATATTTAAGCAAATCATGTGCCAGAGTCAAGCAAAAAATTTAGAATTTTTTAAAAAAATAGAAAAATTTTTAATTTTTAAGCAAAAGTAATGCAATTATAGAATGTATTATAAAATTTTGCAAAAACAATTGGCATAATAAATGATACATTATGAACATAAAATCTTAATATGTCACAATTATTATAATGAAACTGTGTTTTCATCAATATAAGTGTCCGAAAAAACGTACACATGTCAAGTATACCGTACATACGGACTATTTTATTCAATGCAATGAAAGATTTTTCAGTTTGGTGAAAAACATATAGCAAGTGAATAAATGCCCATGTATAAAAATTTTACAATGTTAATTCCTAAATGTATTTTTATCTAAAAAATTTAATTAATGTACACTTCCGCCGCCGAAGGCGGGGAGTGTACATGTCTTTATGTTAAATTATTTTTAAGGAATAAATACTGAAAATTTTATAATCTTTTTTGGAATAGTTGAATTATGCTATAGGTTTACTGCTACAAGCCACATTGAAAATATTTGCTTGACTTATGAATTTTTGTTACATATTATTTTGAAAAAAAGAGGTAATAGTATGCAAAAGCTGGTATTAAAAAAAGGCGATTTGCTTGGTGCAAATGGAGAACTTATTGAAAAGGGTTATTCAACTACTCCTGTCAGAACATACAATCCTGAAAATGTTTCTCTTTATCCTGTTTCATTGTTAAATAAAATACGTATAAAGGAATGGGATTATTATGGCATAACCACCAAGGATTATTTTGTTTCAGCTACTATCTCCCATATTGGCTATGCGGGGTTGGTATTTGTATATTATATTGATTTTAAAACAAAACAGTATATTGAAGATACACTCATAACTCCCTTAGGGAAAGGATTTACGTTGGGGCGGTCAAGTGATGACGATAGTTATTTTAAAAAAGACGATATAACCTTTTCATTTAAGAAAAAGGGTATTGAGCGGGAGGTCTATGTTAACTGGCCGCAATTTGGAAAAGGCAAAGGATTCCATGCTCACTGGATAATAAAGCAGACACCACACGATTCAATCGTTATGATGACACCTATCGGAAAGAAGCGGTTTTACTACAATCAAAAAATAAACTGCATGCCTGCCAATGGTGCGTTTATATTGGGTGGAAAAGAGTATGCATTTAACTTCAATCAGGCGCTGGCAACATTAGATTGGGGCAGGGGAGTGTGGGAATATACAAGCTTCTGGAACTGGGCAAGCGCTTCATGGTTTTTGCCTGATGGGACTACATTTGGTTTAAATTTAGGGGAAGGTTTTGGCGATTTATCCTATGCCACCGAAAATTGTTTCTTTATTAATGGGCGTATTCATAAGTTAGATAAGGTCAAATTTAATTATGATAACACACATTTTATGAAACCCTGGTATTTTGGCTCCAATGATGGCAGGTTAGGGTTAACCTTTACACCATTTTTTGAAAGAGTAGCTACATCAAATCTTTTGGTAATAACAAGCGAGGTACACCAGCTGTTTGGCATGTATAACGGCTTTGTAGTGGATAATAGTGGTAAAAAAATACAGGTATCCAATATTATTGGTTGGGCCGAAGAACATCATGCACGGTGGTGAGGTGAACAACATGAACGGTTATTTTACAGTGCATTTGCCATCATTTTCATTAATGCATGTGCATTGGGCGATAGATAATGAATACTGGGATACCATTGTATCAAATGCAGTAACTGATGTATATGGCGATCCAGTGCTATTCATACGTGTTGTCAAGTTACATGGCAACCAATGGATACAGGACCAGCAGATTGATGTGTTTGGCAGGACTAATCATTGGATCATATCGGTTGGTGGTCATTTACATGGCTCTACAATCAAAGTAATGCTTATGACAGCAATTGAAGGCAAAGGCGAAGAAATTATTTTTGAATCCGATGCTATTGGATTGCCGATTTCGCCAGAAAACCTGAAAGGCACCATCCCAACATTTACCCGCGAAATTCATGCATTAAATGCTATAGATTTGGCTGACAAAAAACGTCTTTCTTCATGACCACTGCTATTCAATCAATGACTACAAAGCTATGTATACTACTGCATGCACATCTTCCCTATGTTAGGGACCCTTTAGCTATATTACCCCTGGAAGAGGTATGGTTATATCAGAATATTGCTGAGTGCTATATCCCGCTTATTGAAATATGCCATAGGCTCACACAAAAAACTATACGCCCTTCATTTGCTCTATCAATAAGCCCAACGTTACTTACTATGTTGCAGCAACCGTACTATCACAAGCGCTTTATAGAGTGGGCACATACACTTTGTGATACGGCGACACTGCTTAAAAAAAAGAATACAAAAGCATGTAGCGCTCTTGATTTTTACATTAACTTTATAACACATTCCCTTTCTTTTTTTGAAAGCATACACTGTCAATGTGCAGATGCTTTTGGTGATTTGTTTAAAAACAATTCCATTGAATTGATGACAACGGCAGGAACTCATCCGTTTTTCCCATTATACAGAATGTATCCTGAATTTCAAAATCTTCAAATTATGGCAGGGATTCAGGAATATGCCAAAAATTTTGGGAAAAAACCTGTAGGCTTCTGGCTGCCTGAGTTAGGATATTATGCAGGGATTGAAAGATACCTGCTACACAATTCTGTTGCATACACTGTTGTTAATGATACAAGCGTCTTGTTGGGCAACACTATACCTGCAACGGGTAATTTTTTCCCACTGAAAACGCAGGAAGGGCTGGTGGTGTTTCCCCGTGATGCTGTTTTATCCATGAAGATCTGGTCTTCACACAATGGGTATCCTGGGAACCCAGCCTACAGGGAGTTTCATAGAGATGCAATGTATGAATTGCCGGAGCTATCGCCCAATAATAAACTATTGGGTTTGAAAATTTATGCGATAAGCGGAAGCGACCAAAAAGAATATTACGAGCCACAAAAAGCTAAGGAGGTGGTGCAGCAGCAGGTTGATGATTTCATTGCTGCCATAGTGCAGCGCGCACATGAGGTGGAACGCATTATCAAACGCAAACCCGTATTTGTGTTGCCATTTGATGCGGAGTTGTTTGGCCACTGGTGGTTTGAGGGTCCGCTGTTTTTGGAGTTGCTTGTAGAAACGATAGCTTTGCGCGATGATATAACATGTGTGATGCCACACGAGCTTTTGGATTGTGATATGGAAACTTCCCAACCGGTAGAATCTTCGTGGGGCAGGGGGAATGATTTTTCAACCTGGTACAATGCAATGGTGCGTCACGCAGTGCAGAGATTGGAGGAATTATTATATAGGTTTGGGAAGGCACTGTATAGCAATGAACCCGCATTGCAGCAGTGCGCACGGGAACTTATGCTTGCAGCGGCATCCGACTGGCAGTTTATGATTTCAACAGGAAGTTATGCTGACTATGCACAGAAGCGATTTGAGGAGCACACTACTGCTGCAGCAACAATTTTAGATATGATTGAAAAAAAGATAACCAACAGCACATACATCAACGCACGATTTACGCAATACCCTATTTTTGAGGATATTGGCACAATACTGCCTATGCTTGTGAAGCTATAAAACTTTTTACTGTGTGATAGTAGTATTCAAATGGCGGAGGGGAAGGCGGCAGATTTTTTATAATAAGCTTTCGTGCCCACCTGCGTTCAGTTTGCTCACACAGGTCTTTTATTGTTCGGCCTGAAAGGGAGTTGCTTGCTGCTGCTAATTTTGCAAGCTCTTCAAGGGATAGGTGTTTTGCATAATTTCCAAAAATACTGGCACGCTCCTGTTCTCCGGGTAATGGGAAATGGATTGTCTGGTCAAATCGTGAGATGAGGGCATGGTCTAAATCCTGTTTACGGTTTGTGGCTCCAATTACGATTGTATTGGTGATAGCTCCTATGCCATCCAACCGCCGTAGAAGTACCGATAGAATACGGCGGGTTGCCTCATACATGTTCTGGTCGCGTGAACCTGCCAGTGAATCAATTTCATCAATAAATAGGATTGAACCACCAATGTCATCGCATGCATCAAAAATAGCTGCTAAGTTCTGTGATGACTGTCCGTACCATTTGGACATGATTGATTCCACGGGGGCATACACCAGTGGCACCTGAACCTCTTTTGCTATAATCCGTGCAATGGTGGTTTTTCCCACACCAGGAGGGCCTTCAAAGAGTATTGCTTTGGGCCTGTTGGATTCAAAGGTTTTGCGGGTGATTTCAGCAATGCTGTCATATACTTTTGGATTTTTCAGTGGGAGTATTATGGATTCGCGTATAGTTCGTTTAACTTCCTCATAGCCTGCTATATAATTCCAATCAAGCCCACCTGCATCGGTATAGACTGATGCACCATGCTTTATAAGCCGGGTTACAGGATTTTCTTTTGCCTGTGAGTAGGCTTTATGAACCAGTGCGTTGATACAGTTAATTTCTTCCTGTGAAAGATTACCTTTTTTAGTGCATTCAATCTTAAAGTTGGTGGTAAGCCCTGAAAATTCTATTTTGAGGTTGTCAAAGATATTCTCTGTTTTAAAAAGATTCTTATTTAAAGCCTGCACTGCATAATAGCCATCCGAAAATGCGTGGATGCGTATATGTTCTAAATGATCTTTAATAATTCCCAAACATTGTATTATAAGTGCAGGCGATAGCTCAGGAATTGAAACGATGATTTTAGTAAAGCCTTTTTCATAACCAATGTAGGGTTCGCTCACAAAGGCATTATGTTTTATTGCCAGTTCCTCAAGGGCTCTATTAATTTGTGTTTTCATCTGGTCAAAAGAGATGGTGTCGATTTCATTATTCATGGTTGCAATTGCCATGTGCACCTTTTTTTATTATAGTAAAATTTACGCCAGCGCCCCTCCATCGATGACTATAGTAGAACCTGTAGTGTAGCTTGCAGCATCAGAAACTAAGTATAACACAGCTCCTGTCATTTCCTGAGGAGAAGCGACGCGCTTCATAGGTATTGTCGGCAGAATCATGTTTAATATTTCCTGATTTTGTGTCATAACTGATGAAAATTTTGTTTCGGTGAGGCCTGGTAGTATTGCATTGACACGAACGTTAAATGGTGCAAGTTCCTTGGCAAAGGATTTTGTCATGGCAATGACACCTGCTTTAGTAATGGAGTATATGCCCTGGAAGGGTGCCGGGCGAATTCCATTAATAGAGGCAACATTTACAATGGATCCGCCGCCATTTTTTATCATGAGGTTGGCAGCATACTGGCTTGCAAAAAAATACCCTTTGAGGTTTACATCAACGGTTTTATCCCATGCATCCGGTGTTGCATGCAATACATCGCCAAAGAATGGATTGGTTGCAGCATTATTGACCAGTATATCAAGTTTCCCGTATTGCTCTTCTACAACCTTAAATAAATTTTGTATATCCTCTAACTTGCCAATGTGGCAGGCAACAGCATGCGCTTTGCCACCGTGGGATTCAATTTCCTGCTGTACTTTTTTTAAATCTTCAATCTTCCTGCTGGTACAGTAAACAACAGCGCCGTATGCCGCCAGTGTTTGGGCAATTGCCTGGCCAATCCCCCTGCTTGCACCGGTTACTATCGCTATCTTCCCACTCAAATCAAATGTAAGTTTATCCATAAAGCCTCCTATACAATAAAATAATTAATGCTTTAACACTCGTAAAATGGGGTTAATGTTCGTCAAGTTATTTGTACAGTATGATACAATGTACAAATGTTAAAATTCAACAACATTTGTAATATCCATCACTAGTAATTCCTAAAGGTATAGTTATGTACAAAAAATAATGTGCTAGTATTTATGTTAAATTATTTTTAAAGAATAAATACTGAATATCCATATATACTGAATGGTAGGAAAATAGATTTACCGGGTGTAAAAAATCTTGTTTTGTTGTATGAAAAGTTAACAAAAAATGTATGCCAGCTATTCATTTTTATATTGCAAAATATATACAGTATGTCGTAATGCAGAAAAAAGTGAGGTGTTACTATGGGTCCGCTTGAAAAGCTTATTAATCCTTCATCAATAGCCATCGTTGGCGCAAGTAACAATCCCTTAAAAATGGCTACCATGCATTTGCTGAGTATCATGAAGGATGGATATACAGGAAAAATATTTCCCGTTCATCCAAAGGAGGATGTTGTATTTGGGCTAAAAGCATACAAAAGCCCTCTTGATTTGCCACAAGCTCCTGATTGTGCCATATTTGTTATTCCGTCTGTGGGTATTCCTGCAACACTTGATGCATTTGGCACAATTGGCACCAAGCGTGCAATAATTATCAGTGCTGGTTTTAAAGAAGTTGGCGAAGAAGGAAGAAAACTTGAAGAGGAAGTCAAAGCTATTGCTGCAAAGCATGGTATTCGTTTTTTAGGTCCCAATTGCATGGGTTTGATTAATTCGGAGATAGCTCTCAATACAACAGTAATGGCTTATACCGCAAAACCTGGTGCTTTGGGATTGGCATCTCAAAGTGGGACATACATCACACAATCAATCATGTACCTGCAGCATCACGGAGTACGGTTTAGCAAGGCGCTGAGCGTTGGCAACGAAGCAGATATCTCAATTATTGATGTACTTGAATACTTAGGTAATGACGAACAGACCAAAGCAATTTCGCTGTATATTGAAGGCATTCGAGATGTCCCGCGGTTTCTGGAAGTAGCTTCAAACATTACGCCTAAAAAGCCGGTTATTGCACAGTATGTTGGCGGTTCCAGTGCCGGGGCACGGGCTGGTTCAAGCCATACCGGTGCAATGGCAGGGCCTGATTATCTATATGAGGGTTTATTCAAACAGGCAGGCATAATCCGGGTGTATTCTGTTGAGGAACTGTATATGCACGGGCATGTGCTTGCAACCCAACCAAGGCTCAAAGGCAATCGTGTTGGTATTATTACCAACTCAGGAGGCCCGGGAACATCAATGGCCAATACCTGTGAAAAGGAAGGGTTTACAGTGCCTCCATTCAGCCAAATGTTGCAGGAAAAAATAAAACCTTTAATACCACCGCATGCACCAGCGGGAAATCCTGTGGATATTACATTCAACCTGGATTTAGATGTGTTGACAATTAAAATACCTGAGCTTGCAATACAGAGTGGGGAGGTTGATGCTCTGTGTATTCATGGTGCGTTTCGCAAGGGATTTGTTGAATGCATCTTTCCTCATATACAGCAAGTTTTAAATTTGCAAAAACCAGAAGATATTTTAGGTTTTTTGCCAACTGATTTAGATACACCGGGAACTATCGCCTATAAATATGGTATTCCAATTGTCATGTCATCATTCTTTGATTATCAGGATGATTTTACGCAAAGCATGCTAGAAAAAGGGATACCGGTATTTGATTCTCCTGAAAAAGCAGCCAAAGCATTGGCAGTGTTATTACGGTATAAAGAAGTAACAGAGCGGCTTCCCTATGAAAAGGTTTCTTTGCCAAAGGCCAGCCCTGAAGCTGCTGCAATAATTGAGAAAGCAATAAAGAACAAGCAGAAGGCACTGGACGAACATGCAGCAAAGACGCTGTTAGCCATATATGGCATTCCAATCCCTGATGAAAAGCTTATTGCATCTAAAGAAGAATTAGATGATGTTGTTGCTTCATTGAAATATCCAGTAGTAATGAAAGCCTGCCATCCTGATATAATGCACAAGACTGAAAAGGGGTTGGTTATACTCCCTGTTAAAGATAGGGATGAGGCAAAAGATGCATTTAGCCAAATACAAAAGCGTGCAGGCTTTGCAACACCAGTGTTAGTATATACATTGGTGGAAGGCAAACGGGAATTTATGGCAGGTGCACTAAATCAGAAAGGATTTGGGAAAGCGGTTCTTTTTGGATTGGGTGGAATCTTCACTGAAGCATTGAAGGATATTACATTTAGAGTTGCTCCACTTACAAAACGGGATGCATTTGAGATGCTGTATGATATTCAGGGTAAAACACTTTTAGGAAAATTCCGGAATGAAGATAAAGTGGATACATCTTCCTTGGCTAATCTTCTGTATATACTAAGTGCTGTACCGTTGTTGCATCCGGAAATATCGGAGATAGATTGCA
>Ga0308419_1001093_pt1 | contig 18307 bp, 16 predicted proteins | sample HotsprSampleMS50_FD_203674 | JGI IMG/M metagenome (GOLD analysis project Ga0308419, IMG submission 203674) | Hot spring phototrophic mat microbial communities from Mushroom Spring, Yellowstone National Park, Wyoming, United States - 20090730_MS50 ... | reverse complement strand
AGGAGGGGGAGGCGTACTCCCCCCTCCCTCCCCGGGGGAGGAGGGTTGGGTGGCGGGTGCCATGGCTAGGCACCATCGTGCTTCTCCGGTCGGTCCGTCGTGCAGCATGCCTCGGCTAGAGACCGCCGGGTGTCCGCCCTCCCCCTTGATCCCCCTCCCTCTCGAAGGGAGGAGGGTGCCGGCTCGTGCTCTCGCTGAATGCGCCTGGTCGGTCTTCACGGGGCCCGGCGACGGGCAACTCGGCTTCTGCCCGCGCCCATCCGCGCAGCCGCGGACTCAGGCCCGATGCCTGCCATGAAGAGCACCGACCGCCCTCGCCCTTGAACCCCTACCGCGACGTGGGAGGAGGGTGGCCGTCATCCACGTCTCAAGGTCGGCGACACAGGCACTCCGCTGCAGTCGCCTGTCGACGTCTCCATCCTTCCCTCCTTGGAGCCGGATCCGGCTCTTGGATGCAAGTACGCCGGCCACGCTCCCCCTTGATCCCCGTCCCGCAAGGCGGGAGCGGGCAGGGTGCGCGACCGGAGCATCGCCAGAACCCGACGAGACGGCCCGTGCCACCAGTGGCAGGGACCCTACCGCGTCCTCCGTGGCGGAGCGCTTCTCTCCGTCGAGAGCATCCGTGGAGCATGGTCAGAAAGCACGCGAGAAGGCGTCTTCGCAATGGGAGGGATGGGGCGGGTAGACGGAATCGAACCCTCGACCTCCTGAGCCACAGTCAGGCGCTCTAACCCCTGAGCTATACCCGCCACGGTGCCGATGCATTGAACCCGATCCGGCCGCTCGGCGTCAAGCCGGACCCGCCCGCGAAGCCGGCTCCGGGCGGCGGCTCCTCCCGCCTTAGACCCTCCAGCGCCGCCGCTCTTCCGAAGGAGTCGGCCCGCCCAGGATCGGACCCAACGGCGCCATCGGGCACGGGTAGCCTCTGTGCGGGCCCCGAAGAGGGATGCCCGAACCACAGCCCGAAGCCATGGCCGAGAAATCCCCAGTCAGCCCCGCGCCGCCGGGCCTCCCCGAGGCGTGGGCCGCGCCGCCGGCCGAGTTCTCGCTGTGGCCCTTCTGGTTCTGGAACGACGATCTGCGGGAGTCGGAAGTGGAGAGGCAGATCGACGACTTTCAGAGGCACGGCGTGGACGCCTTCGTGATCCACCCGCGCGTCGGCCTGCCCCGCTCCATCGGCTTCCTCTCGGAACGGTGGATGGCGCTGGTTCGCACGGCCGTGGAGCGCGCCGAGGCCAGGGGCATGGAGGTGATGCTCTACGATGAGGCGATGTATCCCAGCGGGTCGGCTGGCGGCCTGGTCGTCGCCAGGGACGAGCGCTTCCGGTGCAGGGGACTCGCGCTCCACCGGCGGGGTGCGCCCCTCCCGCCCGACTCCCAAGTGCTGCTCGAGTTCTCCTCCCCGGACGACGGCTCGTCGCTCTGGGTGGTCGAGCGGCCGGTGGACGCGTGCATCCGGGGCGTGCACTACCTCGATCCGGACCCACCGAGGCTGCCGGGCGGGGCGAATCCTCCCGAGGAGGAACCGCCGGCGGCAGACCTGCTCAACCCGGACGCCGTCGATGCCTTCGTCGACATCGTGCACGGCGCGTACCACCGCGCCTTGGGCAAGCACTTCGGAACCACGATCCGAGCGATCTTCACCGACGAGCCCGACTGGCTCGGCCGCTGTCGCGAGACAGGAATCCAACCGGGAACCCGCGACATCCTGGAGCATGCCCGGCGCCTTACCGGACAGGACCTTCGGCCCCATCTGCCGGCTCTGTGGTTCGACCGCCACCCTCAGGCGGACCGGTGGCGGCGGATATGGCGCCGGGTCTGCTCCATGCGGATGGAGGAGACCTACTACGCACGCCTCCGCCGCTGGTGCGACGACCACGGCATCGCCCTCACGGGGCACCCCGCCCGGCCCGACGACATGGCGGCCCTGCGCTTCTTCCACATTCCCGGCCAAGACGTCGTTTGGCGCAGGATCCTGCCGGACCATCCCTCCGCGCTTAAGGGGTCCGAATCCACCCAGGCGCTCGTGGCCTCCTCGGTGATGCGGCACCGCGGCCTCCGGCGGAACCTCAACGAGTATCTGGGAGCCTACGGGCGGGAGCTGACCTGGGAGGAGATGGAGTGGCTCGGCCGGTGGCTGGTCGCGCAGGGAGCCAACCTGCTCGTGCCTCACGCGTTCTACTACTCCGTCCGCGGACCAAGGGCCGACGAGAGGCCGCCGGACGTGGGCCCCAACAGCCCTTGGTGGGATCGCTACCTTCGGCACGCGTTGGCGATGCGCCGCCTGTGCTGGCTGAACACGGAGTCGCGCGACCTGGCGGAAGTCTGTGTTCTGGCTACCCGAGAAGCGGCCCCTTGGAGGCTCGCCAAGAAGCTGTACCAGGCGCAAATCCCCTTCTGCTATCTGGATGCCGACCATCTGTGGCAGGACGCCAGGCTGGAGGGCGGTCTGCTCCGGGTCGCCGAGATGCGCTATCGGGCCGTGTTGCTGGAGGTTGGGACCGACGAGGAGTTCCTCCCCGAGCTTGGCCCTTTGGAGGAGGCCGGCCTTCTGTGGCGCGGAGGGGGCGACCCGATTCCCTTCCTGCGGCAGAAGGTGGTGTCCGGCCCGCCGTTGGATCGCACCGAGCCGGCCCTCAGGGTGCGCCACCTCAAGGCGGCGGGCTTCGAGTGGTGGATGCTGTTCAACGAGGAGCGAGCCGACGCCCTCCTTCGCCTCACGGAGCCGGGATGGAGCGTTCTTCGGCCGCTGGAGGAGATCCCGCGTCCGGCTCCGGAGAACGGCTGGATCGCGCTGGGCGGGCACGAGCTGCTCCTGCTCCTGCGCGACCGTCCCCCGCTCTGAGCCGGCCGGGCTGTGCAGCCGCCCGGGTCACTGCAGGCCGAGCGAGCGGTCGTTGAAGCTCATGGTGTACGTGCTCTGGCGCGTCAGGATGGAGAACGTGACCCAGATGATCTCGGACAGGTACTCGCCCATCAGGATGCCCAGACCCACCTGGCGGAGCTTGTCGTAGCCGCGGAGGCCGTAGTACTTCTGCACGAAGTTTTTGATCAGCATCGCGACCAGCACGCCGAACCAGTAGTAGTCGACGCCGAAGTTCAAAGACAGCACGTAGCCGGCGGGGTGCAGGGGAAAGCCGGGGAACCGGAACCGCACGGCGTCCATCACCATGACCATCGCGAAGCCCGCCATGGTCATCGTGATGCCGACCATGTCGGGGCCGGACCGCTTGTCCACGATGTTGCGCAGGTAGGTCTCCCCCTCGTTCCAATAGCCGTGGTCGCCCAGCCGGTAGTTGGCCGCGTGGTAGCTGAAGCGCGCCAGGAAGTAGGCGAGGATCGAGAAGGCCGCGATGCCGAGGAACACCTGCCGCTGGTTCAGCCGGTTGAGCTGGGCCATCTTCACGGCCTCCAGCTGGTACGGCATCGGATGGTTGCGGTGCAGGCGGTTCATGAACAGGAACACCTGGCTGACCCACGCGGCCTGGCCGTCCGTGAGCCACCGCGTGCCGAAGAACCGGTTCATGAAGCTGTTGGGCCCGAAGAACGCGAACTCGTGCGTGGGGCACCCGATCTGCGCCCGCATCCTGGTCAGCACGACGCAGAAGATCAGGAACAGCACCGTGTAGACGGTCGAGTACCACAGCGGCAGCTCGCCGGCGAGGCCGTATCCGATCACCACCGCCATGCAGACGACCAAGAGGACGAACGCCCAGCGGTGGGGCACGCCGCCGTCCTCCGGCTTGCGGCCGGACACGATGTCGCGCCAGATCTCCTTCAGGCTGGAGCGCCCGAACCACACCGCGCCGACGAACAGCGCCAGCACGCCCCCCCACGACTGCTCGTCGAAGTACGGCGGGCCCGGCGCGATGTAGGTGCCGCTGAAAACCCCCTGCGGGAAGCCCTGGCTGGCGAGGATCACGTGCGTGACCTTCCGGAGCAGATAGAACAGGACGAAGCTGAACACCAGGTCGCTGGGGATGAAGAAGCCCAGCGCCGCCATGAACGGGTAGATCGCGATGGGGGTCAGTCCGATGCTGTTGTAGGGCGGGTCCTTGAACAGCGCGCCGAGGTCGATGATCGTCTTGGTCGGGACGGACGGGATGTTCGGGAACAGGTAGCTGAAGCCGTTCAGCATGTCGATGCCGAACATGGCCGCGAAGGCGATCCACATCGGCTTCGCCCGCAGGAGCGCGCCCTTCTCGTCGGCTAGGGCGACGGGCAGCTGGATCAGCGGGAACGCCAGCCGCTCGGTCTCGCACCATGCCTTGCGCATGAGGCTGTTGATCGACAGCATCGCCAGCAGCGTGGCGATCATCAGCCCGCCCCAAGCCACGTAGTACTTGAAGTAGAACGGGACTCGGCCGAGCACGTACAGCAGGCCCTTGCCGCCGCCGTCCAGGTCCAAGACGAGGTTCTTGTCCTTGACGATCAGCCAATCGGGCAGGTACTTGACGAAGTACTTCTTCGCATAGTCGCTGGTCTCGGCCTGGAAGCCCAGCATGTGGGTGCTGGGGTGCATCACGCTGGTCCACTCGCCCGCAACGGACGACGCCACGGCCGACAGGGAGAAGATCACGATCAGGTCGGCTTGGGAGAGCGCGGCCTTGGGCGCGAGCCGGCGCAGCGGAACGTTGGCCAGCGCCAGGATGATGAGCAACGCCACCGGCGCCGTCATCAGGCTGAAGATGTGCGAGACCGGCTGGTTCGTCGTCGCGAAGACCACCGGGAACGCGAACAGCAGAGCCAGCAGCACCGCTCGGGCGCGGATCGATCGGGGCTTTGGGGCCTGGGCCCCTTGCTGCTGGGCGGCCGGCGCGTTCATGCGAAGGATTCTTTTCGACGCGCCTCTCCCGGTTTCCTGCCGAACCGTGGTAAACCTGCCGCATGGGCTCCAAGGTGGCCATCGGAATGGGCGCGAACCTCGGGGATCGACTGGAGGCGCTCCGCAGGGCGGCCATGGAGCTGCGCCCCGCGCTGGCCGGCATGAGGGTGAGCCCGGTGTACGAGACCGCCCCTCAGATCGTGGTGGACCAGCCGCCGTTCCTCAACGCCGTGATGGTCGGCGAGAGCGAGCTGGGTCCGTTCGCCCTGCTGGACGCGCTCAAGGCGGTCGAGCGCAAGCTCGGGCGTCGGCCGCGCGAGCGCTACGGCCCCAGGGAGATCGACCTGGACCTGTTGGCCTATGGCAGGCTGGCCCTGACCTCCGAGCGGCTCGAAGTCCCGCACCCCGCCATTCCCCACCGACGGTTCGTGCTGGCACCTTGGGCCGACCTGACGCCGGGCTGGCTCCTGCCCGTCCGAGGGCGGCTGGAGACCGTTGCCGACCTGTTGGCGCGAACGACGGACCCTCCCATGGGCGTCCACCGCCTGGAGGCCAGCCCGGCTACGAGCCTCTGACGTCCGGAGACCCCAATGCCGATCTTCGAGTACCGCGCCACCGACGCCGACGGATCGCCGCAGCAAGGCAGGATGGTCGCGCGCGACCTGGCCTCGGCCGCGCAGGCGTTGCAAGCCAAGGGATGGTCGGTCACGGTGCTGCAAGAGGCATCGCGCGCGCCGACCGGCACGGAACGGACGGAGGCCCCGCCGCCGCCTCCCGCCTCCAGACCCGCGCCCCCGCTGGAGCCCCGCTCCGGATGGGTGACCTCCCTCTTCGGCCCGCTTTTCGGAAAAGTCGGACTGCCACACCTGATGTTCTTCTTTCGCCAGCTCGCGTCGATGCTGGGCGCGGGGGTCGGCATGGTCCAGAGCCTGGAAACGCTCGCCCGCCAGACCCGGCAGCCCAAGTTGCGCCGCATCCTGTTCGAGCTGCGCGACCACGCCGAGGCGGGCAGGCCGATCAGCGCCGGCATGCAGCGGTACCCCGAGGTGTTCTCGCCGCTGATGCTCAGTCTGGTTCGTGCCGGCGAGGAGGGCGGGATGCTCGAGCGCTCGCTCGCCGACCTGGCGCGGTATCTGGAGGCCGAGATCGCCCTGCGCCGGATGATCTCCCGCGAGACCGCCTACCCCAAGGTCGTCGTGGCGGCGTCGGTGCTCATCGTGATCGGAGCGAACCTCATCATCGGCGCCGTGGCCGGGCCCAGCGCGCCGTTCCGCCTCCAGAACCCGCTCGCCGAGGCCTCGACCTGGATGGTGCTGGGTCCGGTGCTGGTCGCGCTGTTCCTGTTCCTGCGCGTGGGTCTTCAGAACCTGCGCATCAAGCGCGCCTGGGACCTGATCCTCTCGGTCCTTCCCGGGTTCGCGGGCACGGTCCGCGGGTTCGCCACGGCGAAGTTCGGTCGGGCCCTCGGCGCGCTGTACCGGGGCGGGGTTCCGCTGCACCGGGCCATGCTCCTCGCGGCCGACGCCTGCGGAAACGAGTACATCCGATCGCGCATCTACCCCGCGGCCGAGCGGCTCCAGCAAGGGGGGATGGTTTCGGACGTCCTGATCGAGGCGGGGGTGTTCTCGCCAGTCGTTCTGGACATGGTGCGGACGGGCGAGTCGACCGGGAACATGGACCAGATGCTCCTGAAGCTGGCGGAGTACTACGAAGACGAGGCCTCCACGATGGCCAAGCGGAACGCCGTGCTGTTCGGCGTGCTGGCGTTCCTGCTCGTGGCGGCGTTCATCGGCTATCTCGTGTTCTCGTTCTACTCCGGCTACGCGTCCTACCTGCAGTCCATCTGAGCCGAAGCCGACCGATACTGTACTGTACAATGGAACGCGGCGGAGGCCGCCGAACCGGGGAATGGCTAGAACCCACTACGAGACGCTGGGGCTCAGCAGGAGTTGCACGGCCGAGCAGATCCGCTCGGCCTATCGCAAGCTGGTGCTGAAGTACCACCCGGACCGGTCGACGGCTCCCAACGCCAAGGAGATGTTCCTGCGCATCACGGAGGCCTACGAGGTGCTGAGCGACCCGGCCCGGCGCCGCGACTACGACCGGCTCTTGGACGCGCAGGCCGCCGCGTCGAGGCGCGCTTCCCAGCCGCAGACGGGCGGCGGCCGCCAGGTTCCCCCCCCGGGGTCCGGGCCGCGGGCCGGAGCGGCGGAGCCGAGGACGACGCTCGCCCAGGAGATCATGAGGCTGACGGTGCTGTTCAGCCGCGGTCGGATCGCCGAAGCCGAGCGCCTAGCCCGCAACCTGCGCCAGCGGGCGCCGCGCCATCCCGTGCCCTGCGCCGTGCTGGCCGACATCGCGCGCGCCAGGGGCAACCTCGTGGAGGCGGCGAACCTGTACGCCGTGGCGTACCAGCTCGACCCCAAGAACGAGCTGTACCGAATCCGGCATGACGAGACCGCCCGGGCCGTGGCGCGGCGCCAGCATCGCGATCCCGTGGCCCAGCGTCGCGCTCAGTCGGTGGCGCCACTCGTGGCGGCCTCGGTCGTGATGCTGGCCTGCGTCTACCTCGTCCTGGCCAAGGAGGGCCCGATTCTGGAGCATCTGCCGCCCGTCAGCACGTGGACCCTGGGCACGGCGGTGATGTCGTTCCTCAGCGGCATCGCGATCGGAGCGAGCCTGCTGGTAGGAGGCTATCTCGACCGCTTCCAATCCTCGCTGACGACCACCGTGGGCCGCCTGTCGCCGAACTTGGCGCTCGTCTCGGTGGCGGTGGTGAACTTCTGGCTCGCCGCGCTGTTGTACGTCGCCCTGGGCCTGTCGCAGGGGGCGTTCTACCGCTCCACGAGCCGCCTGGTGGGAGCGGTGGGCGCCGCCACGCTGTTCCTGAGCCTCGCCGCGGCCGTGTCCGATCCGATCAGCGGCTGGCAGGTCCTCCTGTGGGCGGGGAATCTGGTGTACGTGGGGGCGGTCTGCGGGTGGATGGTCGCGGACGCCCTGGCCGACGCGTGACTTCGCGGCGCCCGTCTTGTACACTGGGGGTCGGAAGATGGCACTCTCCGAACGAATCGCACGCCTGAGGCAGCAATCGCTGGACGCTGTGCCGACGATCTCGGCCGAGCGCGCCGTGCTCCTCACCCGCTCGTACCGGGAGACCGAGAGCCAGAACCTCTCCCCCGCGATGCGGCACGCCCTGGCGTTCCAGAAGGTCCTGGAGGCGAAGACGATCTGGATCGGCGAGGGCGAGCTGATCGTCGGCGAGCGAGGGCCAAGGCCCAAGGCGACCCCCACCTATCCCGAGGTGTGCTGCCACACCGCCGAGGACCTGGACACGCTGCACACCCGGCCGATCACCAGCTACAAGGTGCCCGAGGACGACCGGCGCGCGCTCGTCGAGGAGGTGCATCCCTATTGGCAGGGCCGGACGCAGCGCGAGCGGATCTTCGCCGCGATGGAGCCGGAGTGGCTCGACGCGTTCGAGGCCGGAGTGTTCACGGAGTTCATGGAGCAGCGGGCGCCCGGGCACACGGTTCTGGACGACAAGATCTACCGCCGCGGCCTGCTGGACTTCCGCGCCGAGATCGACCGCCGGCTGGAGGGGCCTTGCGAGCCGGACCAGGCCGAGGAGCTGCGGGCGATGCGCGTTTGCATCGATGCGGTGATCCGCTTCGCCGAGCGACACGCGGAGCTGGCCGAGCGGCTCGCCGAGCAGGAGCCCGACCCGGCGCGGCGCGGGGCGCTGCTGCGCATCGCGGCCAACTGCCGCCGGGTTCCCGCCCACGCCCCCCGCGATCTGTGGGAGGCGCTCCAGATGTACTGGTTCATCCACCTGGGGGTGATCACCGAGTACAACACCTGGGACTCCTTCAACCCCGGCCGGCTGGACCAGCACCTGTGGCCGTTCTACGAGCGGGGCCTCGCCGAGGGCACCCTCACCGAGGAGCAGGCGCGCGAGCTGCTCCAGGCCTTCTGGGTCAAGTTCAACAACCAGCCCGCCCCGCCCAAGGTGGGCGTGACCGCTCAGGAAAGTGGCACCTACACCGACTTCTGCCTGATCAACGTCGGCGGGGTCAAGCCGGACGGCTCGGACGCCGTCAATCCCATGACCTACCTGATCCTGGACGTGATCGAGGAGATGAGGCTGCTCCAGCCCAGCTCCATGGTCCAGATCAGCAAGAAGAACCCGGACCGGTACGTCGACCGCGCGCTGCGCATCGTGCGGACCGGGTTCGGCCAGCCCTCGCTGTTCAACACCGACGCGATCCTGCAGGAGCTGCTGCGCCAGGGCAAGGACATCGTGGACGCCCGGTGCGGAGGGGCCAGCGGCTGCGTGGAGGCCGGGGCGTTCGGCAAGGAGGCGTACATCCTGACGGGCAAGCGCCTCGGCCCCAGCACCGGCGACCCGCGGTCCTTCGAGACGTTCGACGAGCTGTTCGCGGCGTTCGAGACGCAGCTGAGGCACTTCGTGGACGTCAAGATCCGCGGCAACGACGCCATCGAGCGGCTGTATGCCGAGCATCTGCCCGCGCCGTTCCTCTCGGTGCTGGTCGACGACTGCATCGCGAAGGGCAAGGACTACCACGCCGGGGGCGCCCGGTACAACACCAGCTACATCCAGGGGGTCGGCCTGGGGACGATCACGGACAGCCTCGCCGCCATCCGGTGCCACGTCTACCAAAAGCGGACGCTGAGCATGGGAGAGCTTCTGCAGGCGCTGGCCACCGACTTCGAGGACAACGAGCGGCTCCGGCTCCTGCTGGTCAACCGTTCGCCCAAGTACGGCAACGACGACGAGGAGGCGGACGAGTTGATGCGGCGGGTATTCGAGGCCGCGTTCCGCTGCATCGACGGCAGGCCAAACCAGCGCGGCGGCCGCTACGGGCTGGACCTGCTCCCGACCACGAGCCACGTGTACTTCGGCAAGAAGATGGGGGCGTCGGCGGACGGACGCAAGGCGCACACGCCGCTCTCCGAGGGCGTCTCGCCGGTCCAGGGCGCCGACCGCAAGGGTCCGACGGCGGTGATCCGCTCCGTGGCCAAGATCGACCACGTGCGCACCGGAGGCACCCTCCTGAACCAGAAGTTCACCCCGGACCTGCTGCGCAACGACGAGGGGATCGCCAAGCTCCGCCAGCTGGTGCGCACCTACTTCAGCCTGGACGGCCACCACATCAAGTTCAACGTGGTCAGCGCGGACACCCTGCGCGCGGCGCAGAAGGATCCGGAGTCGTGCCGCGGCCTGATCGTGCGCGTCGCGGGCTACAGCGACTACTTCCACGACATCGGTCCGGAGCTGCAAGAGGAGATCATCCGCCGGACCGAGCAGGTCGGCTTCTGAAGGCCGGGCTTGGGAGCGGGGCCTAGGCCTTGAGCGCCTCGGCCCCGCCGACCACCTCGAGGATCTCCTTGGTGATGCCGGCCTGCCTCTCGCGGTTGGCCTTCAGCGTCAGCGTCTGGATCATCTTGCCGGCGTTGTCGGTGGCGCTGGTCATCGCGCTCATGCGCGCGCCGTGTTCGCTGGCGGTCGCCTCGAGCAGCGCCTGCCACACCAGCGAGAGGAAGTAGCGCGGCAACAGCGTGTCCAAGAGGGTGGCCGCGTCCGGCTCGAACGCGAACTCGATCGCCGCCGAGTCCGCGGCCTGCTCGGGAGGCTCGATCGGCAGCAGCTGCACCACCTGCGGAACCTGCCGGATCGCGGAGAAGAACTTGCTGTAGCAGACGAAGATCGCGTCCGTCTCGCCCTCCTCGAACATCCTGCGGGCGATCTGGGCGATCTCGACGGCGTCGGCGATCCGCGCCCCGGAGGTGGGGAGCGTGTGGGAGTGGACGATGTCGTAGCCGCGCTTGGCGAAGAACTGCGTGCCCTTCTTGCCGACCGTGATGAGCGTCGGCTCGCCCTCCTGCTGGGCCAAGAACTCCGAAGCCCGGCGGAGGAGGTTCGTGTTGTAGGACCCGCAGAGTCCGCGCTCGGCGGTGATCAGGATCAGCGTGTACCGCTCGATCGCCTCCGGGCGCTGGAGCAGGGGGTGCGGGGGCAGATCCCCGCCGGCCGCCAGCGACTGCATGAAGCCCCGGAGCTTCTCGCTGTACGGCCGAGCCTGCAGCACCCGGTCGGTGGCTCTCTTGAGGCGCGCCGCGGCGACCAGCTTCATCGCTCGGGTGATCTGCTGGATGTTCTTCGCGGTGCGGATGCGCGACCGGATCTGCTTCAGCGTCGCCATGGGATCACCGAATCGTCAGAGGCCCTTGCGGAACGCGTCGAGCGCCTCGGCGCAGGCCTTCCGAAGCTTCTCCTCGTTCTCCTTCGAGAGCTCCTTGGTCCTCTTCATGCCCTCGACCACGTCGGGGTACGCGGAGTGCACGTGCTGGAGCAGCTCCTTCTCGTAACCGGCCACCTGGTCGTTGGAGAGCTCGTCGAGGAAGCCGTTCGTGCCCGCGAACACGGCGATCACGGTGTCGATCGCGTCGTAAGGCGTGGCGAGGTCCTGCTTGAGCAGCTCGGTGAGCCGCTGGCCGCGGATCAGCTGCATCTGCGTCGCGCGGTCCAGGTCGCTAGCGAACTGGCTGAACGCCTGCACGTCGCGGAACTGCGCCATCTCGATCTTCAGGCGCCCGGCGACGGACTTCATCGCCTTGATCTGCGCGTTGCCTCCGACGCGGCTGACCGAGATGCCGACGTTGATGGCCGGCCGGATGCCCGCGAAGAACAGGTCCGGCTCCAGGTAGATCTGCCCGTCGGTGATCGAGATCACGTTGGTGGGGATGTAGGCGGACACGTCCCCCTGCTGGGTCTCGATGATCGGGAGGGCCGTGAGCGAGCCGCCGCCCTTCTCGTCCGACAGCTTGGCCGCGCGCTCCAGCAGGCGGCTGTGCAGGTAGAACACGTCGCCCGGGTAGGCCTCGCGGCCGGGCGGGCGGCGCAGAAGCAGCGACAGCGCGCGGTAGGCCTGCGCGTGCTTGGAGAGGTCGTCGTACACCGCAAGGGCGTGCATGCCGCTGTCGCGGAAGTACTCGCCGATCGCGCACCCGGCGAAGGGCGCCAGGTACTGCATGGCGTTCGAGTCGGCCGCGCTGGCCACCACGACGGTCGTGTACTCCATCGCGCCGTAGCGCTCGAGCATGTCGACCACGCGAGCCACGTTGGCCATCTTCTGTCCGACGGCCACGTAGATGCAGTACACCGGACTCTCGCCGGGCTGGTGCGTGTACTTCTGGTTGAGGATCGTGTCCACGCAGATGGCGGTCTTGCCGGTCTGGCGGTCGCCGATCACCAGCTCGCGCTGACCGCGGCCGATGGGGATCATCGCGTCCACGGCTTTGATTCCGGTCTGCAGGGGCTCCTTCACCGGCTGGCGCTCCACGACGCCCGGCGCGACCGTCTCGAGCCTGCGGAAGTCGGACGCCGCGATCGGCCCCTTGCCGTCGATCGGCTGGCCCAGCGCGTTCACGACGCGACCGAGCATCGCCTTGCCGACCGGGATCTGGATGATGCGCCCGGTCTCGCGGACGGGGTCGCCCTCCTTGATGGACGTGTCGTCGCCAATGATGACGGCGCCGATGCTGTCCTCCTCGAGGTTCAGAGCGAGGCCCATGACGCCCCCGGGGAACTCCAGGAGCTCGCCCATCTGGCAGTCGGGCAGGCCGTACACGCGGGCGATGCCGTCGCCGACCTGCAGGACGGTTCCCTCGTGGCCGATCTCCGGCCCGCGCTCGAAGCTCTGGAGCTCCTGCTCGAGAATGGCGGTGATTTCTTCAGGACGAATGGGCATGGTGGGTTCAGACCTGTCTCAAAACGTCGTACTCGAGAATGCGGCGCAACCTCTGGAGAGACCCGCGGACGCTGCCGTCGAAGACCGTGTTGTCGATCGCCACGCGCACCCCGCCGAGGAGCGACGGGTCCACCGCGAAGCTGGGCTCGATCCGCTTGCCGACGCGCCGCTCGAGGTTGCGCACCAGCGCGTCGCGCTCCTGCGCCCCGAGCTCCTCCGCCGAGGCCACCTGCGCGAAAACGACCCGCTCGCTCTCCCGCCGCAGGGTTCGGAACTCCTCCGCCACCTGCGGCAGCTCGGCCTGCCGGCCCTTGCGCAGCATCAGGCCCAACAGCGCGAAGGTCAGCGGATGGGCCTGACCCTGCAGCCGGGTGGACAGCAGGCGGACCTTGGCGTCGCGCCCGAGCTTGGGCGTCAGGAGGAAGTCGCGGAAGGCGCCGGGGTGCTCGAAGAGCTCCGCCAGCGCGCCCAGGTCCGCCTCGACCGCCTGCACGGCGCCCACCTTCTGGGCCGCGGAGAACGCGGCGCGGGCGTAGCGCTTGGCGATGCGGGCGTCCATGTCAGCCTGCGGCCTCCACCTTCTCGATGAACTCGCTCACGAGCTTGCGGTTCTGCTCGCTGTCGAAGTTGGCGCCGACGACCTTCTCGGCCGCGGCGAGCGAGAGGTCGACCACCCGAAGCTGCAGCTCGGCCAGCACCTTCTGCCGCTCGCGCTCGATGTCCTCGCGGGCGCGGGCCAGCAGCTCTTCGGCCCTCTCGGCGGCCTCGGCCATCAGCTGGGTCCGCATCTGCTGGGCCTCGCGGATCTGCTGCTGGATCTGGGCGCGCGCGTCAGCCTCCGTCTGCGCGATCCTCTCCTCGTACTCCGACCGCAGCCGGGCCATCTCACTCCGAAGCTCCTCGGCCTCGCTGAACGTCCTCTCCAGCTGCGTGTTGCGATCCTGGATGGCCGCCTCCAACGGGGCGATGTAGAAGAACCGGATGATCGGAAACAGGATCAGGAACACGCCGATGGTGGCCGCGGTGATGCCGAGGTCCAGCGGGATCCCCTGCTTCTCCAGCGTGTGCTGGAACGAGAGCCAAGGAATCTCGGCCGCGTGCAGCGACAGGTAGTAGCCGCCCGCCATCAGCACCAGGCCGACGACCGTCCGAAGAACGGCGGCTGGCGATCCGTTTCGTGCGCTAGGGTTCGGCGTGCTCATGGGTTGCGCCCTTCGAGAAAGGAGGGACGGGACGCCGGCGAAGGGAGACCCCCCGACGGCACCCCGGCCCCGATCCGAGCTACTGGCCGGCAGGCGCGCTCTGCGCCGCGGGCGCCGCCGGGGCCTGCGTCTTCAGGTTGCCCGCGCCGACGAACACGGTGAGCAGGAACACCAGCTCGACGAAGGCCAGCGCGATCAGCATGGCGACCTGCAGCTTGCTGATCGCCTCCGGCTGGCGGGACATGGCCTGCAGGGCCGAATAACCGATCAGGCCCAGGCCGATGGCGACTCCGAGCGCGGCGATACCAAGACCGATGACGTCCATTTGTTTCTGCTTCTCCTCCGATGCGATGCTTTCGATCGTTGCGAACCGAATCCTTCTTCAAACCGCGGGCTACGCGTGGGCCGGCGCGTGCGACTCCTCGCCGTGCTCCTCCTCGTGGTGCGTGACGAGCGACAGATAGACGCAGGTGAGCAGCGTGAAGATCAGCGCCTGCACCACCACCGTCAGCAGCTTGATGGGCAACAGGAACTCCCCGACCGGGATCAGGAGGGACTGGCCGAGCGGGTTCATGGCCGCGACGGCCTCGTGCCCCCCGTGGATGTTGCCGTAAAGTCGCAGGCTGAGCGACACGTTCTTCATGATCTCGGAGACGACCTCGATCACGAAGATCACGGGGGAGACCAGCAGCGCCAGCACCCCGCCCAGCTGGGGCCCCGCGAAGTGTCGCAGGTGGCCCAGAAGGCCGTGCGCCCTCACGCCCTCGACCTGCACGTAACCCACCGCAAGCAGCGCCATCCCGAGGTTGAAGCTCAGGTTCCCGGTGGGCGAGAACCCGAAGAACAGCGCCACCAGGTTGCCGACGAAGATCACCAGCCAGAGCGTGGCGATGAACGGAACGTACTTGCGGCCGTGCGCGCCGATGATGGACAGGCACATCCCTTCAAGGAACAGGTAGAGCTGCTCGGCGAGCATCGCGGGCCGGTTCAGGAACAATCTGCCCGAGTAGCCCTTCCGGGCGACGCCGAGGACCGCGAAGAGGATCGCGAGCACGATCGCCAGAAAGAAGAAAACGCCGGCGAAGCTCACATGGTGCTTCGCCCCGGCGCCCCCCGCCGCCGCGAGAAGCGGCAGGCCGTTTCCGACGATCTCTCCCATACCCCAAGATGCAAGCCTCAGCGCTTGACCAGCGCCCAAGCCAGCGTGCCGGAGTATACCAACAGCAGTCCGGCCACGAAGGCGTTTGGGCCCTCCGATCCGAACGGGCGCGACAAGATCCAGAAGGCGACCAGCACCGGCAGCTTCAGCAGGAACGCGGCGGCCGCGGCGCCCACGGCGAGCGGATGGCGCGTCGTGCCTAGCGCCCGGACCGCCATCCAGACCGCCGCCTGCACCGAGGCCGTGCCGGCCAAGCCCAGCACGAAGCCGGGGACCGCCCCGTTCCCTGTGCGGATGGCCCACGCGAGGCCCGCCACCGCCGCCGCCGTGAAGGCCGCCCCGGCCAGCCGCCTCACCGTCGCTTCTCGAAGCGGGAGAGCTGCACCGCCACCGCCAGCAGCGCCACGACGGAGCCGACCAGCACGCCCAGGCCGGTGAAGAGCTGGCCGGTCCCGGAGCGCTGGTCCAAGATCCACCCGACGAGCACCCCCAGCATCGGCAGGCCCAGGATCGTGTAGGCGATGGTGAGGCCGTAGCCCACGCCGTGAGCCGAGTCGCCCAGCGACGGCCTGCTCCGCTCGGTGGCGCGCCGGTGCTCGGTCTTGGCCGCGCTGGCCCTCTGGCCGAGCCGCTCCATGCGCCTCTCCAGGTCGTCGAGCACGGGGTCGGGCGGCGGTTGCGGCGCCGGCTCGGCGGAGGCTTCCGGGGCCTTCTGCTCGTCCTCGGGCATGGCGCGAGGGTACCCTCGCCGCGCGCTCCGGCAACCGGCGGGGCCCTGCAGCCGTCTTGTACTAGGACGATGCAAGCCCCGTCCCCCCTCGACGTCGACGTCCAGTACGTGAAGGGCGTTGGGCCCCGGGTGGCGCCCCTGCTCGGCAAGCTCGGCCTCCGGACAGCGCGGGATTTGCTGTACCACCTTCCCCGCCGCTACGAGGACCGCACCAAGCTTCCGCCGATCGCCGAGGCGCGCGTCGGCGAGTTCGTGACCGTCCGTGGGTTCGTGCGCGACTTCGAGGCCCGACGGACCAGATCCGGCATGGTGATCCAATCGGCCGTGCTGGACGACGGCACCGGCAGCATCAAGCTGGTGTGGTTCAACCAGCCGTGGGTGTCGCGCAAGCTGCAGTCGTACACGGGCGAGATGATCGCCTACGGCCAGGTTCGGATGGGCGACTGGGCGCTGGAGATGAACAGCCCGGAGTACGAGACGGTCGAGGACGAGGAGGACGCTGCCGACTTCGCCCGCATCGTGCCGGTCTATCCGCTGACCGAGGGGGTGCCGCAGAAGCTCGTCCGTCGGGCCGCCCGCGGCGCGGTGGAGCGCTTCGCGGATTCGCTGCCGGACCCCCTGCCCGCCGATCTGAGGCTCCGCTACGGCCTGAGGCCGCTGGGCTGGTGCCTCCGCCACGTCCACTTTCCGACCGACTTGGGCGAGGCCACGGTCGCCCGCGACCGGCTGGCCTTCGAGGAGTTCCTCGCCATCCAGCTGCTGCTGGCCATGAGGCGGGCGGAGACGCTCCAGGAGGAGGGCACGTCGTTTCCGATCTCCGCCATGCGCGAGCCGCTGTGGGAGGAGATCCGGCGGATGCTCCCGTTCGAGCTGACGGGAGCGCAGAAGAGGGTGATCGGCGAGATCTTCGAGGACATGGAGAGGCCGAACCCGATGAACCGGCTGGTGCAGGGCGACGTGGGCTCGGGCAAGACGGCCGTCGCCGCGTGCGCGATGCTCGCCGCCGTGCGCTCGGGGTTCCAAGCGGCCATGATGGCGCCCACCGAGATCCTCGCCGAGCAGCACTACGCCAACCTGAAGCGGCTGTTCGACCCGCTCGGCGTGCACGTCACGCTGATGGTCGGCAAACTGACCAAGCGACAGAAGGAGCGCGCCCGCAACCTGGTGCGCACGGGCCAGTCCCCGATCGCCGTCGGCACGCACGCGCTGGTGCAGGAGGACGTCGGCTTCGACCGCCTCGGTCTGGTGGTGATCGACGAGCAACACCGCTTCGGCGTGCTGCAGCGCGCGGCCCTGCGCGAGAAGGGCTTCGGAAACCCGGACGTGCTGGTGATGACCGCCACGCCGATCCCGCGGACGCTGACCATGACGCTCCACGGGGACATGGACGTCTCGAAGCTGGACGAGCTCCCGCCCGGACGCACGCCCGTCGTGACCCACTGGAAGCCGCCCGAGAGGCGCCCGGAGGTGTACGCGGGCGTCCGCAAGCTGGTGGAGGTCGGGCGGCAGGCCTACGTGGTGTGCCCGATGGTCTCCGAGAGCGAGAAGATGCAGGCGCAGGCCGCCGAGGAGCTGCACCGGCACCTGAGCCAGGACGTCTTCCCGGACCTGCGCGTGGGCCTGCTCCACGGCCAGATGAAGCCCAAGGACAAGGAGGAGACGATGGAGCGCTTCCGGCGGGGCGAGCTGGACATCCTGGTCAGCACGACCGTGATCGAGGTCGGCGTGGACGTGCCGAACGCCAGCGTGATGGTGATCGAGGACGCCAACCGCTTCGGTCTGAGCCAGCTGCACCAGCTGCGCGGCCGCGTGGGCCGGGGGTCGCACCGGAGCTTCTGCGTGCTGATCGCCGACGCCTCGACCGAAGACGCCCAAGAGCGCATGAGGGCGATGGTCGACACCAACGACGGCTTCCGGATCGCCGAGATCGACCTGCGGTTGCGCGGCCCCGGCGAGATCGTGGGAACCCGCCAGAGCGGCAACCTGGACCTGCACGTGGCGGACTTGGTGAAGGACGCGCGGCTGCTGGAGCTCGCTCGGGACGCCGCCCGGGAGATCGTCGCGAGAGACCCCGGGCTCGCCCTGCCCGAACACGCCGGCCTGCGCGAGAGCGTGGGGCGCCTGGACCCCTTGCGGGCGGCGGTGATCCGCAGCTGAGCAGGTAGCATTCGCCCGTGATGGACATCCACCCGTGGATCACCACGGCCGACCGGTTCGAGGGGTACCGGGTGGTCCGATACCTCGGGGTCGTGCGAGGCGTGACCGTGCGCAGCCGCTCGATGATCGGCACGCTGGGAGCCTCCCTGCAGACGCTGGTTGGGGGGAACATCTCCCTGTTCACCGAGCTGTGCGAGAAGGCGCGCGCCGAGGCCTACGACCTGATGGTGCGCCACGCGCTGGACCTGGGCGCCAACGCGGTTCTTGCGATGCGGTACGACGCCAACGAGGTCTCGCCCGGCGTGGCGGAGGTGATCGCCTACGGCACGGCGGTGGTCCTGGAGCCAGAGCAGCGCGCACCGTGAACGTCCCACCCTTCATCCCCGAGCCGATCGAGATTCCGGGCAACGTGGCCGAGCAGAGCCGCCGGGAGTGCCTGCGGTTCGTCCGCCGCACGGTCGCTTT
>Ga0308419_1001092_pt1 | contig 18310 bp, 9 predicted proteins | sample HotsprSampleMS50_FD_203674 | JGI IMG/M metagenome (GOLD analysis project Ga0308419, IMG submission 203674) | Hot spring phototrophic mat microbial communities from Mushroom Spring, Yellowstone National Park, Wyoming, United States - 20090730_MS50 ... | reverse complement strand
CTATCTTGGGCGGTAGCCTTTGTGTTGGCACTTGCGCCTGTGCTGCTGTTCTTCCTCTGGTGGATGAAGCAATGCTTTGCTTCATGTAAGAATGCCAATTTTAAGAATACAATGCGTTTGAACCTGCTTTCAGCAATTTGCCTAAACGGGTTCTACTTGGCACTGTGGTTGATGAGTTAAATGGCAGACGATTGCCACAGGCGCATATCGCGCAGAGACAGCTGCAGCGACTTGCGCCCTTTGTAATCATTTTCTTGCAAATTAAAAGCAATATCAATAGGTTGTTCGCTTCGCACAATTGCCTCATATTCACGCGCCATACCAAAACCGATGACATCATAAACGACAGAGTCATCTTGGCGGACAGCAAATTTGAGATGAATCTCTTTCAGTACCCGTATGCTTTCGGGCAGTACCTGTACGCGGCGCGCTACCAATACGGGCTGCATATTCTGCGGACCGAAGGGCGCCATTTGGCGAATGATATTGAGGAACTTAAAGGAAATTTGCGGCAGCGCTATTTCCAAATCAACTTCTATTTGCGGATACATATCTTCCTCGCGCAAGTTGGCAGCTACAACTTGCTCGAACCGCTCTTGGAAAGCCTGCAAGTTGGCAATGGGCATGGTTAAGCCGGCAGCATATTTGTGTCCGCCGTATTGTTCCAGCAGGTCAGCACATTCGGCAATAGCTTCGTAAATATCAAAGCCAACAATCGAACGCGCCGAGCCAGTCGCTTTTCCATCGCTTCGCGTAAGGATAATAGTCGGGCGGTAAAATTTTTCAATGCAGCGGGCGGCTACAATGCCTATGACGCCTCTGTGCCAATCTTCTTTAAACAACACTGTACTTTTTCGGTTGGGAAAGTGTTGTTCAATCATCTCGATAGCCTCGCGCGTGATGTTAGAGTCAAACTCACGACGCTCCTCGTTATTGGCATTTGCAACGGCTGCCAGTGCAACGGCTTCTTGCAAATTATCGGAAGAAAGCAGACGGATGGCGTGGCTAGCATGTGCTACGCGCCCTACGGCGTTGATGCGCGGCCCGATGCCAAAAACAATATTGGCAACCTCTATTTCGCCGCGCAGGTCGGAAATGTCTATCAGTGCTTTTAGTCCCGGACGCGGGTTAGTATTGAGCTGTTTCAGCCCGAAATGCGCCAAAACGCGATTTTCGCCCGTAATAGGTACGATGTCTGCTGCAATACTAACGGCTACTAAATCCAAAAAACTAAACAGCCACTCAGTAGGTAGGTTATTGCTCAATGAAAAAGCATGAAGAAATTTGAAACCAACACCACAACCTGAAAGTTCTTTGTAAGGATATTCACAATCGAGTCGTTTGGGGTCTAAAACAGCATAGGCGGGTGGCAAAACATCGCCTGGTAAGTGATGGTCGCAAACAATGAAGTCGATACCCAAATCAGCAGCATAACTAATGGCACGGTTCGACTTGATGCCACAGTCGAGGCTGATAATCAGTGAAATACCTTGTTCTTTCGCCCAGTCAATACCAGTAATGGAAATACCATAGCCCTCTGCATAGCGGTCGGGCGTGTAAAACAGTATATTGCCATAGTAGCGCCGCAAAAAACTGTAAAACATCGCCACAGAGGTTGTACCGTCTACATCATAATCGCCGTAGATAAGAATGCGCTCGCTGTTGCGGATAGCCTCTTCCAATCGCCATACGGCTTTGTCCATGTCCTTCATTAGAAAAGGGTCGTGCAATTGGTCTAAGGAAGGGCGGAAGAATGCACGCGCTTGCTCAAAAGTATGCACGCCGCGTTGCACAAGCAGCGTTGCTAGTGGAGCGCTTACATTAATTGCCGATGCGAGCGATGCAATCTGCTCTTGTGCGGGGGCGGGCTTAACTACCCAACGTTTCTCCATAATGCAAATTTGCCGCTAACAGTGATTTTTTGCAACTTTAACAATACGTTAATATTGCAAATATTTGATTTACAGCTGATTATATTTCGGCTAATTTTAACAATGGCAAATGCTATCTTTGCGGTAAAAATTTTATTCAGCAACTGTGAAACAAGTTCGTGTAGGCTTGGTGCAGATGAGCTGCACAGCAGACAAAGCCGCTAATATTGCCAAAGCGTTGGAAAAAACGCGCGAAGCCGCTCAAAAAGGCGCGCAAATTGTTTGTTTACAAGAGCTTTTTGCTTCACTCTACTTCTGTGATGTGGAAGCATACGAAAATTTTAAACTTGCCGAAGCCATTCCGGGTCCTACTACCGAACAGTTTCAGAAACTTGCCCAAGAACTCGGGATTGTTGTCATTGCCTCACTGTTCGAAAAACGTACACAAGGGCTATATCATAACACTGCTGCAGTGATTGATGCAGATGGCAGTTATTTGGGCAAGTATCGCAAAATGCATATTCCCGACGATCCGGGTTATTATGAAAAATTTTATTTCACTCCCGGCGATTTGGGCTATAAGGTGTTTCATACCAAATTTGGCAAATTGGGCGTACTGATTTGCTGGGACCAGTGGTATCCCGAAGCGGCACGTATTACTGCGCTGATGGGTGCTGAAGTTCTGTTCTATCCTACGGCTATCGGTTGGGCGACTCGGCAAACCGAAGAGGTAAACCAAGACCAATACAGTGCTTGGCAAGTCATTCAGCGCAGCCATGCCATTGCCAACGGCGTCCCTGTGGTCTCGGTAAACCGCGTTGGGCAGGAGGGTGATATGCTGTTTTGGGGAGGCTCTTTCGTTACCAATGCCTACGGGAAAGTATTGTATCAGGCAAGCCACGACCGCGAAGAGGTACATGTACAAACTATTGATTTGGAACAAAGCGACTACTACCGCACCCATTGGCCGTTCTTGCGCGACCGCCGTATCGACAGTTACGATGTAATCACTCAAAGACTGATTGATTAAGCGACTTGCACAGTCAGTTTTATTGCTCAACTGCTTTTGCTTATGCACCTCATTGCTGCTATAGACCTCATAGGTGGCAAATGTGTTCGCCTGACACAGGGTGACTACCGAAAAATGACCATCTACCACGACAATCCCGTTGAGGTGGCACAGCGTTTTGAAGAGGCTGGAATTTCCCGTCTGCACTTGGTAGATTTGGATGGAGCTAAAGCTCAAACAGTAGTCAATTTGCATGTCTTAGAAAGTATCGCCCGTTATACCTCGCTAAAAATTGATTTTGGTGGCGGTGTACAAAGCGATGAGGACATTCGCCGCGTATTGGATGCCGGAGCAGAACAAGTAACAGGCGGCAGCATTGCCGTAAAGAATCCTGAAATGTTCACCCGATGGCTGACGACTTACGGCAGCGAACGCATTATTTTAGGGGCAGATGCACGCAATGGCAAAATTGCTGTTAGTGGCTGGCAGGAAACGACCGAGTTCTCACTGATGGAATTTATTGGCAATTATGTAGCCAAAGGTGTGCGTTACGCTATTTGCACCGACGTAAGCCGCGATGGTATGTTGCAAGGAGCGGCAAGCGAGCTTTATGCCAATATTATGCACCAATTTCCTGATTTACAGCTGATTGCAAGCGGAGGTATCGGCAGTATTGCCGATGTGGAGGCACTGATGCCGCTAAATTTGTATGGGGTGATTATTGGCAAGGCTTTCTATGAAGGGCGCATTACTTTGAAAGAGTTGAAGTATTATGCCACGTAAGTAATTCATTCAGCAGTTTAAAACGTATCATACCCTTTGGTGCGCATTTATATTGCTTGTTGATTATCAGCTAATGGCACATCTTAAAGAGGGTGTTATATTTTGCAGAACTACTGAACGAAAACCTTTTGCTAAGTGATGGATTATATTCACGCTTCGCCAAAATATCGAGGGTACAGGGTTAGCAAATAAGGTTCAGGTAAGGTTGTTGTACTTATCCATCCATCGACTTCAAAATGAACTTCTACCAGAAAGTCATAAATCAGATATAGCCTAATATTTTGGTTGTTGCTTCGGCGGCTGCCTAATAAAAAGCCTTCTTTAACCAGAAGTGTACATTGCCGTGTAAGAGAGAGACGAAAAAATTCAGTTGAAGAAACCATAACAAGTCGGAGGATGTAAAAATGAGTCATTAATGCCGACTGTTAAATTAAAAAATAAAAAACGAAAAAAATGCATACAGATGAAATTTTCATGCGACGTGCTATCGAGATTGCACAACTTGGGCGGGGCAGTGTCAGCCCTAACCCGATGGTTGGTTGCTTAATTGTTCATGGCGGCGTCATTATTGGCGAAGGCTATCACCAATGCTACGGACAAGCACATGCCGAAGTGAATGCTATAAATGCTGTTGCCAATCCTGAACTACTATCGCGAGCTACTCTGTATGTTACACTTGAACCCTGCTCACATTTTGGCAAAACGCCTCCTTGTGCTGATTTAATTATCCGCCATCGTATCCCCAAAGTGATTGTAGCAAATGTAGATATTAATCCGTTAGTCAGCGGCAATGGCATTCGCAAGTTGCAAGAGGCAGGAATTGAGATGCAGATAGGCGTTATGGAACGCGAAGCTGCCGAGATGAACCGCCGTTTTTTCACCTTTATGCGCAAAAAACGACCTTACATTATTTTGAAATGGGCAGAGAGCGCCGATGGCTTTATGGCTTCCGCTGACCGTCGTCAGGTTTGGATTAGCAATCGGTTTTCGCGACAATTGGTGCATAAGTGGCGCAGTGAAGAAGATGCCGTGCTGACAGGTTCGGGAACAGCCTTGCACGACAACCCGCGCCTAAATGTACGTGATTTTCCCCTCATTCGCCGTCAGCCATACCGCGTAGTAATTGACCGTCGCTTGCAATTGCCAGATGGTCTGCACCTTTTTGACGGCACCCAACCGACCATCTGCTACAACCTGTACCGCAGCGAAGAGCAAAACAATCTGATTTGGCAGCAATTGCCCGCAGGTAACTTTCTTGGGGCTATGTTTGCCGATTTGTATCAGCGGAAAATACAGTCGGTACTGGTAGAAGGCGGACCGCAACTGCTGCAAACGCTTTTGCTCACGGGCTTTTGGGATGAAATCCGCTTGTTTCGCTCAGCTCATTCAATGGGTGAGGGTATTGCCGCTCCCCGTCCGCAAGGCAAGCTTATCCATCAGGAAGATTTATTGGGCGATGAGTTGCTAATTTTCAGAAGGTAAGAACTTAAAATATTGAATGGTTTTGGTATCAGGTATTTGCAGTATATTTTGCAAGTGCTAACCCAATTGGTATGTTTTCAACTTTACAACCCTCGCGTTTGCAGCAGTGGCTTTCCCAAAGCTCACCTGCTGTTTTTTCCGCCTATGCTGCTGGCGCCGCGTTTTGTGCCTATACCTGTATTTTTGCGCTGCGCAAACCTTTTACGGCTGCCACCTTCGAGGGCTTGTCTTTTGTAGGCATTGATTACAAAATTTGGCTTATTACAGCACAGGTGTTGGGCTACATGCTGTCCAAGTTTATTGGTATCAAGCTGATTGCTGAAATGTTGCGAGGCAAACGGGCATCAAGCATTGCTATTATGGTGGTCGTTGCATTGGCTTCATGGGTCGGGTTTGCATTTATTGCGCCACCTTACAATATTATCTGTCTGTTTTTCAATGGGTTACCTCTTGGTATGGGCTGGGGGCTGATGATTGGCTATCTGGAAGGTCGCCGCGTAACCGAAGTGTTGGGAGCAGGGCTTTCGGTGAGTTTTATATTTTCTTCGGGCATTTCAAAAACCATCGGCTTGTGGCTGGTTGATAGTTTAGGTATGAGTCCATTTCTGATGCCTTTGGTAGTGGCGGTTGGTTTTGCTTTGCCGTTAGTGGGGTTCGTCTGGCTGTTGGAACAGTTGCCGCCACCTTCTGCTGCTGATGAAGCCGCGCGCACCCGTCGCGAACCTATGCGCGGGGCGGAAAGACTTGCCTTTGTGCGTTGTTTTGCCTTAGGGATTGTTAGCCTGATTTTAGCGTATATATTGCTCACCATTTACCGCGACTTTCGCGATAACTATGCCGCTGAAATATGGCAAGCATTGGGCTACAGTGGCTCTCCGCAAATGTTTACTCTCACAGAAACACCTGTTGCCCTTGCTGTGATGATTGCCGTAAGCCTGATGATGCTAATAAAAGACAATCTGCGTGCTTTCCTTATCAATCACGCAATGATTGGCGGAGGCTTTATACTTGTTGGATTAGCTACGCTGGGCTTTCAGGCAGGTATTGTTTCTTCCGTATGGTGGATTATCAGTGTGGGGTTTGGTTTATATCTGGGTTACGTGCCTTTCAACAGCGTCCTGTTTGACCGCCTAATAGCTACCTTTCGCCGTGTGGGCAATGTAGGCTTTCTAATTTACCTTGCCGATGCGTTTGGCTACGTGGGCAGTGTTTCTGTGTTGCTATATAAAAATTTCGGGCAACAGTCCACTGGCTGGCTGCCTTTTTTTATACAGAGCAGTTATATCGTATCCATTGCCGGTACGCTGCTGACACTGATTTCGGCAGTTTACTTTTGGGGTAGATATCGGAGAGGGATTAAACAAAAAAGTCGCTGAAAATCAGCGACTTTTTGAAATTTTGTACACCGTACGGGAATCGAACCCGTGTTTTATCCGTGAAAGGGATACGTCCTGACCCCTAGACGAACGGTGCGTGTTTTAATTGTGCCACAAAGGTAGACCGGCGGTTTTTATCTTGCAATACCTTGCCACAATTTTTATCAAAAATCTTTTAGTATACAATCTTATGTCGCTTTGATATACCGCTTGAAGTGCGTACTTCTACAAAATATACCCCTTTGGCTGCTCGTGGAAGCGCAAGATGTTGTATATGATGACCAATAGGAACTTCCAGCATCTGACGACTGATAACTGCACCTGCCAGCGAATAGATGGTAACGGAAGCCTTGTCAGATTTGTCGAAATTTGTTCGAATGGCAATGTGGGTACTGTTGCCATCGTGATAAATTTCTGCCAAATGGCTGTCGGTTGAATTTACAGTAAGCGCAATTATTTTGGAGTAGCTGACTGTGCCGTTGTGGTCAACTTGTCGCAGGCGGTAGTAAAACGTTTGCGGTGCTTCTAATAGGTCTTCATAGCTATACCGTTGTAAGCGGTTGCTGTTACCCACTCCGGCAATAAAAGCAATTTCTCTGAAAGTAATACCGTCTGTGCTGCGTTCTAGGCCGAAACCTTTATTGTCTTTTTCTGATGCGGTTATCCAACTGATGAGATTGACGTTGCCTTTGTTAATACCTCTGAAGTCTGCCAATTCTATGGGCATTAAACTACTGCAATCTATGCTTGTCGTATTGTTCTGCGGAAAACCACATACTCCTGTGGAAACGGAGAGGTTATAGCCTATGTTGTTAAGTGTCGGGCCGCCGGTTGAAACTTTGTATCGCAGGGTAACATGACGTTTATTAGGAACTCCTATTACTAATGTGTTGCTTACAACATCTGGGCCGTTGGAAGCACCTGCGGATGCATTGGCAACTACGGGCGTATTTGTAGTTGGGTTGACAAAATTGTAGCCCGTTAAAGTAGGTGTTATGGTAAAAGCAAAATTGCTAAGGTTATATTTTGCATCGCTGTAAATTAATTTTACATCCAAAAATGAACCATCTGTGAATTGGCAAGGCGGGTTATTGGGAAATATCGCTTGCACATTTACGTAAGAATCATCGTTGAAAAATGGAATGGTTATTTTATCTTCAGCTACATACCACCAAGTGTTAATGGTTTCCGAATTGCCATTGGCGCCTCTGCCTGTAAACCGATGGCAGCCGATGGTACCCGCCGGAATAGCCGTAGGATAAGCGGGAGGAGGAGGGGCGGGGGTACATCCGGATAAATTCTGATGCCCGTCTATTGCTGTGCCTGTAGGCATATTAATAGTGCCATTAGTATCATCCCAATACAATTTAGGCGGAGCTACTGGATTGCCGCAAGCATTAATTGTCGGACGCACCAAGCGTACAACAAATCCATTGGGATGGTCTTCAATGTCATAAATAGGCAAATTAGTTCGCCCAGCTTGAAAATTGACGATAACCGTAATAATTCCGCTGGGGACGGGATTTCCCAGCCCATCTAAACCATTCCAAGGCAAGCATTGAGTTACAGGTGGTCCTAATGTATTAAAATCAGTTGTTAAACGCACGTCTTGTGTACCTGGTGTGTAGATGCCATCAGGAATAGCCGGAGAAGGTCTATGATTACTTCTACTTCACCTTGTGCTTGCGCGGTAACGTTAATACAGTATGGATTGTTCTGATCGCATTGTTTTACGTTGGCGGAATGTAAGCAACCGATAATGCCATCGGGAAATTGATTGATATCAGGGTTTTGTAAAAAGACGCGATACAGCGGCGTATGTAAAGCTACCGGCGCGGTCAATCCCCAACGGGAGCGCCGGTTGGTTATGAAGTTATTAGATGGCGTAGCTGGAATAGTATTGATGCCGTCTCGGTTGCAACTAACAACAAAACCAAAAGGTAGCATGCCGTTAAAATTAACTTCTGTTACTACGCCGTCATCTGAATAGGGATAAGCGCGCCCGTTATAGGGTCTATTACCAGCGCCTGTATTCCAACACCATGCCCGCGACCAAAGGCGACCGGGAATAGCTGTAGCCGTTGCACTGCCTGTTACCGCCGTAACTTGACCTGTGGTTGGGTCAAAACCTGTAACAGTAAATCCGCCAATGCCTGTGGCTACGGTTAAGTCAAACAATTGCAAAAGCGTTTTTCTATCACCTGCTCCCGATACAGTGTTAGTAGAGATTACATAGTTTTCAAACTCAATGCGAAAGTCGCCCGTCATGGCAGGAGTAAACACCAATGCGTTATAGCCCGCTGCGCCTACTAACTGCGCCGGACCTGCTAAACAACGGTTATAGGCTGCTAAACTTTGGTCACCTATAAAACCTACGCCGCTTACGGGCACGGGTTGCTCGGCTAAAACTACTAAACCGTTTGGGTCCACAATCCGAAAGCGCAATTCGCGCTGCGGATTAGCGGCGGTGGTGGGTAGAGGCAAAGTTTGGTTAGGCGGACTTATATTGGCGTCATTACCCATATTCTTTGTTTTATATCTGCCAAAACCGATATACACACGTTCGCTGAGGTTGCCAATCCGAAAATACATGCGTCGCTCGTCGGTAGCTCCATAGGCGGCAAAATCATTAGTTGTAATAGGATCTAACAGATGTAAAAACCCACCATCGGCATGCGTAGGGCGCATCTGAGGAGTACCCTCAGCATGTACATGTAAGTGATACAAACCTATCAAAAAAGCAAGAAGGAGTATGATTGAGCGCATGTTTCAAAGTAATTATATTCCTAAATACAAAGTTAACTCTAATTTAATGTCAATTTTGATACCATAATTACAGATTTTAGTCTTTTTTATGTGCTTTTTGTAGAAAAGATTACGTGAAGCAAATGCAAGATGCTTCATTCATTTGGCCGCGTCAAGATGCAGTTTTTCAAATCAGATTTGGGAATTTATTATTAATAACCTTTCTTGTGTAACTTTTGTGACTAAAAGCCTCGAAGTATCTCAATAATTCAGTATGCTTGAATGATTGCGCTAGCTTTTCCCTAAATTCGCGGGTATGAATATATGAAAACGGTGGTTTCGGAAGCTATTTTGTCCCAATACGAACTGGTGGTCGGATTAGAAGTTCATGTGCAGTTGAGCGCACAGAGTAAGATATTTGCCGCAGATGCTAACCGCTTTGGCGATACGCCCAATACCAATGTAAGCGTGATTACGCTGGGGCATCCGGGTACTTTGCCTATGCTGAACAAGTCAGTTGTAGAGATGGCTATTAAAATGGGGCTTGCCTGCCACTGTGAAATTTCACGCTATAACATTTTTGACCGCAAAAATTATTTCTACCCCGATTTGCCCAAAGGCTTTCAAATCACTCAAGACAAAACTCCTATTTGCAAAGGGGGTTATTTGGACGTCAAAGCCCGCAAAGGTAACGGCAAAGACTACTGGGTGAAGCGCATTCGCCTGAATCGCATTCATTTAGAGGAAGATGCGGGCAAGTCTATCCACCCCGCCGATGCAGATTACACACTGATAGATTTGAACCGTGCTGGTGCGCCGCTGATTGAAATTGTTACCGAACCCGATATCCGACAACCCGAAGAAGCCGCCGCTTATTTAGCCGCCGTTCGCCGTTTAGTGCGCTATTTAGGCATTTGCGATGGCAACATGGAGGAAGGCTCGATGCGCTGCGATGCCAATGTTTCAGTGCGCAAAAAAGGCGACATGAAACTCGGGCAAAAAGTAGAAATTAAAAATATGAACTCCATCCGCAACGTGCAACGTGCCATTGAATACGAGTTTGTTCGTCAGGTAAGTTTGCTCGAAAATGGCGACAAGGTTATTTCCGAAACGCGCCTGTTTGATGTAAACAGCGGACGAACTTTTGCCATGCGCGCCAAAGAAGAACTCAACGATTATCGCTATTTTCCAGAGCCAGATTTAGCACCTTTTGTGGTAACCGATGAGGATTTGGCGCGTATTCGCGCACAAATGCCCGAACTGCCCGAGCAGTTGATTGAAAAATTTCAAAAAGTTTATCAATTGCCTGAATATGACGCAATTGTACTTACCGATGAGCGAGAAATGGCAGTCTATTTTGAACAGGTTTGCGCACACACGAAGCGCTACAAAGCGGTGTCTAACTGGTTGATGGGTCCTATTAAATCATACCTTAATGAGACGGGCAAAACGGCAGCTGAAATGCCGCTGACCGTTCGGCAGCTGGCTGATGTAGTTGAACTGACAGAACGGGGCGCCGTCAGTTTTTCGGTAGCGGCTAAGGAATTGTTCAGTGCTCTTGCCAATCAGCCCGAAGCAAACGCCGAAGCGACCGCCCGCCGGCTGAACCTGTTGCAAGAAAGCGATACTAACGCGATTATGCCCCTTATCCAAGATGTTGTAGCAAAGTTCCCTAAGGAAGCTGCCGCCTACAAAAAAGGCAAGAAAAACCTGCTGGGGATGTTTATGGGCGAAGTAATGAAGGCTTCCCCTGTGAAAATAGACCCCAAAAAAGCCGGTGAACTTTTACGACAGGCGCTTGAATCATAACAAGATACGACGACCGCTTGGTTAGATTTGCAAAGTCCCTACTTTTTTTGCTTACTTTGCAGTTCTTACACAATCTGCCTATGAATCAACTTTACCCGATTAGCACAATCAGGGATAATGCTTAAAAATAGTTCCGTTACGGGTTTTTATTGCTTGCTGTTACTTTGTGTGGCAAGTTGGATACCGGAAGCCTATGCGCAGAGGAAGCCAACCACTCGACCTATCCAAACAAGACCTGCAAACCCAATTGCTGATATTTCACTTTCACAAGATACCACCGACTCAGACGAGCTGGATACGACTCGCTTGGGCAGTGGCACTGACAGAAAAGCAAATACGCGCCCCTTTTCGCTAATAGACCGCGAAATAGAGCGCTATTCCGGCTTTTTTACGCCTTATCGGCAGCGCTCCTCGCCACTGCTGGGCAAGCCTCTGAATCCGAGAATAGAATTAGACCCAAGCGGAAAGTTTTACAACTTGCGTCAGCAAATAGGCAATTTTAACTATCGCACTCCTGCGCGCGCGCCTTTCGGGCAAGTGGAGCGAGTACGCAGCGCTGAACTTACACGTGATTATTACCATACCCTTTCAAGGTCTGCCGATGGTACGGACCCTGTAAAGTCAGGGCGACTAATTCCTCTGATTAAACTTCCCCCGCTGGCAGATCGATTATTTGGCGGCAGCAATTTAGATATCCAGCCCAACGGAACAATTTTACTCGATTTGGGTGGCAAGTGGCAACGCATCGAGAACCCGCAAATTCTTTTGCGACAACAGCGCAATGGTGGTCTGTTCTTCGACCAACAGATTCAACTGAACATGGTTGGAAAAATCGGCACCAAGCTCAACCTGAATTTTAATTGGGATACCAAAAGTTCTTTTCAATTTGAAAATACATTCCTAACAGGCTATAATGCACAGGAAGAAGACATTATTCAAGAAGTCAAAATAGGTAACGTCAGTATGCCTGTTAGCAACGGGCTGATTACTGGTGCACAGAACCTATTCGGCGTCAAAACCCGTCTGCGATTCGGCAAACTGTGGATTAACACTATTGCTTCACAGTCGCGTGGTACAGTAGAGACTATGCGCATACGCGGCGGCGCACAGGTGCGCCCCTTTGAAATTCGCGCTGACTCTTACGATGAGAATCGCCACTTCTTTCTTGGTCAGTTTTTTCGTCATAATTATGAGCCTTCATTGCGTACCATACCTGTTGTTACGTCAGGTGTAGTAATCACACGCGTAGAGGCATACGTTACCAATCGCAATAACAATACACAAACGCTGCGGAATATTGTGGCACTGCTCGATTTGGGTGAGGGCGAACCTTTCCGTGCCGATAACCCAAATATTGCGCCCGGAACAGGACGAGGACCTTCTAATAATGCTGCCAATCGCTTATTTGCTAATCTTGAAGCTAATCCTGCCGTACGCGACCCCGACCGCCTCACAGCAACTATGGAGCAGAATTTTGGGCTAATTAAAGGTTCTGACTATGAAATGTTACGCGGTGCGCGCCGATTGCAGCCCAATGAGTTTGTGTTGCATCCCAACTTGGGTTATATCTCGCTTGTTACGCCGCTACGCAACGATGAAATTTTGGCAGTGGCTTTTGAATATACTTACAATGGTCAGACTTATCGCGTGGGTGAACTAACCGAAAACTATCAAAACCGCTCCAATAACGATATTATCATCATGAAAATGCTCAAGCCTTCCACTATTCGGAAGGACATTCCTTCTTGGGATTTGATGATGAAAAATATTTACTCTCTGCAAACGCAGCAATTAGAACGTACTAATTTTCAGTTGCGGGTCATTTATCGCGACGATGCAACCGGTATCGACAACCCTAATTTACAAGAAGGCGCTAACTTGAAAGACGTACCGCTGGTGCAAATCATGCGCTTAGACCTGCTCAATCAAAACAACGACCCGCAACCCGACGGCAACATCGATTTCATTGAAGGCATTACAGTGGATTCGCGCAACGGGCGCATTATTTTTCCTGTATTAGAGCCCTTTGGCTCACATTTGGAGCGGCAGTTTATCCCCCAACTGGAGCAACAACTAATTAACAAGTACGTATTCAACGAGCTTTACAGAGGCACCCGTGCTGATGCGATATTGCTGACAAGCAAAAGCAAGTTTTTTCTTAAAGGCAGTTTTCAGTCGGCAAGCTCATCTGAAATACGCCTGAACGGCATTAATATCGCCCGCAATTCGGTGCAAGTGCGTGCAGGCGGCACTATGTTAGTGGAAGGGACAGATTATACTGTTGATTATCAGATGGGAACGGTGCGCATTACCAATACAGGAATCCTTATTTCTGGCAAAGAAATTATCATTCAATACGAACGGCAGGATTTGTTCAATTTTCAGACCCGTAACCTAGTAGGCACCGATTTGGAATACCGTTTTAATAAAGACTTTCGCGTTCATACGACACTGATGCATATGAACGAGCGTCCAAACATTTCGCGCGTCAGCATTGGCGCCGAGCCTACCCGCAACACCCTGTGGGGGTTCGGGCTGAACTACCGCAAGGAAAGCCGCTGGCTGACCCGCATGGTGGACAAACTGCCACTGGTAAGTACCAAAGCGCCTTCTACTATTGCTTTTAGCAGTGATTTTGCACAGATTATTCCCGGCGCTAACCAATTGATTGGTACAGATGGCGGCACTTCGTTCGTGGATGATTTCGAAGGAGCAGAAGTGCCTTATGAGTTGGGTCGGCAGCCGCAAAGTTGGGCGTTGGGCAGTGTGCCTCAACAATTCCGCCCTGCTACGCGCAACAATCCTTTGGAGTATGCCTATCGCCGCGCGCGATTGGCTTGGTACACCGTGGATAACACCGTGTTTTTTAACCGCGGGCTAGGGCAGGCGCCGCCGCCCAACATCAGCCAACAAGACCGGTGCAATCACTATGTGCGCCCAATTGCGTTTGACGAGATTTTTCGTGGTCGCGACCCGCAAATGCTTAACAATCCCGAACTGACAATGGATTTGGCGTTCTATCCCGATGAGCGGGGTATGTACAACTACAACCCCAACCTGACGGCAGACGGACGCCTGCCCAATCCTCGCCAGAATTTCGGTGCAATTACCAAAGGCATTACTTACGACATTGATTTTGACAATATCAACATTCAGTACATTGAATTTTGGCTGTTAGATCCATTTATTCGCGGTGTAAATGGTCAGATTATCACCAATGTCAATGGGCGCAACGTAGGTATCAACAACACAACTGGCGGCAAGTTATACTTCAATCTGGGCAACATTTCCGAAGACTACATCCCCGATGGGCGGCATGGCTTTGAAAACGGTTTGCCCACTAACGACACTGACCGCGACACGGTTCGCACCGATTGGGGAGTTGTTACGCGGAAACCCTACCTGACCAACGCCTTTGCCGCTGAACCCGGCGCTCGGGCTCGTCAGGATGTCGGCATGGATGGATTAAATGATGAACAAGAGCGGCAATTTTTTCGCAACTATCTTAGTCAAGTACGCAATAGGGTAAGTGGCGCTGCCTATGCGCAAATAGAGCGCGACCCCTCAGGTGATAATTTTAACTACTATCTGTCCGACGAAGCCACTGCACAAGATTTGAAGGTGTTTGACCGCTACAAATTCTTTAACGGTATGGAGGGCAACTCTCCCGAAGGAGCAGGTACACAATCTAACAGCTTTTTACCCGATAACGAGGATTTGAACCGCGATAACACGCTGAATGATATTGACGCTTATTACGAATACGAAATTGACCTACGCCCCGGCAGGTTGGACACCAACCCTTATGTGGTTGATAGGGTAGTAACTTCTTCGCGTACAAGCTGTAATGAAGACGTAACTTGGTATTTATTTCGCATTCCTATTCGCGATTTTACGCGCAAAGTAGGAGACATCAACGACTTTAAATCCATCCGCTTCATCCGCACCTACTTGACCGATTGGCAACAGCCCGTAGTGTTGCGCATGGCGCACTTTCAGTTAGTAGGTGCGCAGTGGCGACCTTTTTTAGAGAGTTTAGAGCAGCCCGGTTTACAAACCCCGCGCGAACCTGCCCAAACAACCTTTACTGTCTCATCGGTTAATATAGAAGAAAACGGTCCTGAGAAAACCGAATCGGGACGCACGCCTTATGTGCTGCCTCCGGGCTTTGTTCGCGATTTGGATTTTGCTAGCAATACACAAGCGCGTCGCAATGAGCAATCATTACGCTTGTGTGTAGATAACCTTGCCGACCGCGATGCTAGAGCCGTTTATAAGAACTATGTAGTCGACATGGTCAATTACGAGCGTATCAAAATGTTTGTCCATGTTAGCCCCTTTAATCGTCTCAAACCCCTAAATGACAACGACATCAACGTTTTTGTTCGCTTCGGTACTGATTTTACCGAAAACTATTACGAAGTACAAATGCCTTCACTGGTTACGCCACCCGGCACAAACACTGCTGAGGGTATTTGGCCCGAAGAGAACAGTTTAGATATTGCTGTTGCTGATTTAGTGAACGCTAAAGCCGAGCGCAACCGATTAGGGTTGTCGCTTCGCTTACCTTACATTACGCGAATAGGACGTTTCCGCGTTACTGTTGTGGGCAATCCTGATTTGAGCAGTGTACAAACCATTATGATAGGTATTCGCAACCCCGAAACACCCGACGGCAGGCCGCAGTCGGCTTGTATTTGGGTAAATGAGTTGCGCGTAGCAGGTTTTAACCGCCGCTCGGGCTGGGCAGCACAGGCACGCCTGAACGCTACGCTTGCCGATCTGGCAGTAGTAAATGCTTCTTTTCGTTACTCTTCGCCTTTCTTTGGCGGCATACAAGATAAAATTTCGCAACGCACGCGCGAACATTCCTTAGAATATGACTTTGCCTCTACCGTGCAGTTGCACAAGTTCGGTTTAGAGCGACTTGGGATTCATCTGCCGATGTTTGTCAGCTATGAGCGCCAGTTAATGACCCCTTACTTTAATCCATTAGACCCTGACATGCCTTTAGAACTTGCCTTACAAACCCGACCCGATGCCGATGCAGTTGGTTTGCGCAATTTGGTGCGGGAAGATATGACTCGGCGCAGCCTGAACTTTACCAATGTGCGAAAAAATAAGATGCAGCAGGGAGCAAAGGCGCATTTGTGGGATGTGGAGAACTTAGCCTTGAATTTCTCTTTTGCCGATGCTCGCAATACTAACATTCGTACGGCAGAGTATATTGAGCGATTCACCAAAGTAGGCTTGCAATATAATTTCAACAATACCTCGGCTGCACCCTTAGAGCCATTTAAAAATGTGGTGTTTCTTGATGCTCCCTATTTGAAATTTTTGAAAGATTTCAACATTAATCCCATGCCTGCAAGCATTACCATTACCGGTGATGTGGACAGGCGCTTTATCAAAACGCAGTTGCGCAACGCTGACCTCAATACATTTGGTATAGCACCGTTATATGAAAAGGCATTTACTTTCAATCGCGCATACAACGTGCGCTGGAGTTTGACAAAATCACTAGGGCTGGACTATAACGCACAGGCTTTCAGCATCATAGATGAACCTCTGGGTGAAATCAATAACGAACTAATTGACCCGCGCCGCAACATTACTCGCCGCGATTCGGTGATTAACAACATCCTGCGCCTCGGACGAATGAAGAATTACGTGCAAACCGTAGGCGTTCAGTATGAGGTGCCCTTTAAAATGTTTCCCGCTACCGACTGGCTCAACGCCAACGCACGCTATCAAGTGGGCTATACATGGACAGCAGGTGCAGTTGGTATAGCCGATACGCTGGGCAATACTATGCAGAACAACAGCGGCTTGCGTGTAGCAGGGCAGATGAATATGCGGACACTTTACAACAAGAGCCGTGTACTCAAAGCACTTTTAAGTCCTAATCAGCAGAGCGGACAGGCGGAGCAGTGGGGAGAAGCTAAAAAGCGGCGGTTACAGGCACGCATTGAGCGAAATAACAAACGAACAAACCTACTGAACCAAGCCGCGCCAATGGATGGACAATTACAAACTAAACTTACTCCTCGCCAATTGCGCTATCAAGCTAAGATTGACCGCTACGAAGGAAAAATTTTGGAAATTATTTTTGATTCTGTTCGCTATGCCAAGCGAATCAGCCGCTACCGCGATAAAATTGCCCAATGGAAAATCAAAATGAATCCTTCGGAGGCGATGCGTCTCAAAGACAGTTTGCGACAAATTCGCCAAAAGGCTAAAATAAAGCCGATTGATTCTGCCCGATTGGAAAAAAAATTGGCAAAAATTGATGCTCGCATCAATCGCTTGCAAGCTAAAATAGCCGAAGTAGAAGCCCGGCAGGTTTCCAAAAAGTCCACACCCTTGAAACCCACAGGTGCATCTGCTACGTTTGCACGCCTGCTTACTTCTATCCAAAATGTACAGTTGAATTATGATGTTACCCGCAATACCATGGTGCCGGGTGTGCTGACTGTACCGCGCTTTTTGGGCATGGACAAAGACTTTAATAATCCCGGCTGGGGCTTTGTGTTTGGCAGTCAGGACAGCGACATCAAAGACCGTTTGGCGCAAAGTAATGCACTGTCTGTCAGTCCCTTGCAAAATAATTCATTTACGCAAGGGCGCAACAGCAACTTAGGCATCATCGCCAACATTTCGCCTGCCAAAGATTTTGACCTTCGCATAGATTGGCGGAAAATTACGACTGGCAATTATAGCGAAGTGTTTCGTTTCAATCCGGCACTGGGCAGGCACGAGTCGCAGTCGCCTATGCGCAGCGGGCAGTACAGCATCAGTTTCAACACTTTGCGCACAGCCTTTCGCGGGGATAACTCAGCCAATCAGTCGCCTATATTTGACAATTTTATCCAAAATCGCCAAATTATTCGCCGTCGTTTGGAAGCCGAAGTCCCCGGTGCTAATTTTGACCTGAACGGACAGGATGTGCTGATTCCGGCATTTTTGGCGGCTTATACAGGTAGAGATGCCAATAATCAGCCGCTATCGGCTTTTCCGCGCATACCGCTTCCTAACTGGCAACTGACTTATACAGGACTGACGCAACTGGCATTTTTCAAACAGAATTTCCGTCAGATTCAGATTAAGCACAGCTACAAGAACGATTACAACGTTGGCAACTTTACCTCCTCGCTGCTCTACGGGCCTGATTTTCTGCGCTTAGACATACGCGAACATGCTCTGCCGTTTCCGATGATTGACCCGGTTACACAGGC
>Ga0308419_1001088_pt1 | contig 18338 bp, 19 predicted proteins | sample HotsprSampleMS50_FD_203674 | JGI IMG/M metagenome (GOLD analysis project Ga0308419, IMG submission 203674) | Hot spring phototrophic mat microbial communities from Mushroom Spring, Yellowstone National Park, Wyoming, United States - 20090730_MS50 ... | reverse complement strand
TATCGTCAGTGCCCAGACATCTTTTGCCCCTTTAGCAGTGCCTCTATCCTCTTTCTCATCTTGGGGTTGTCCCAATCCCTTGCCCCCTGTATCTTCTCATGCACCCTTCCATCTCTGCCAATGATAAAGGTTACTGGAATACCGATCACACCATACATACCTACTGTAACCTTCTTGTCGGTATCAAGGAGAATTGGCAGCGATAGCCCCTTTTGTATTACAAATTCCTTGAGCAGGGTGATTGATGTATCCGTTGAGATCGTGAGCACCTCTAAGCCCCTTTCTCTGTAAGCCCTATAGAGGCTATCAAGTGAAGGCAACTCCTCCCTACAAGAGCCGCACCAGAGTGCCCAAAAGTGGAGGATGAGTATCTTGTCCCTAAAATGAGAGGGGCTTATCTCCCTGCCCGATATCTCTTTTAGGCTAAAGTCTTTTGCGACCTCGCCTACTTTTGATGCCTGTAGGTCTAAACTTAGGAAGATTAAACATATAGGTATCGCCAAAAATCGGAGTAATAATCTCATTTTCAAATATCCTTTACATAAGGGGTTGCCCCGAAACATGCAGCTTCATAAGGATGGAGACACGAATAATACGAATTGACAAATAGGACGAATAAAAGGGTTTTTTAAAGATGCATCTGTGTAATTTGTATATTCGTGCCATCCGTATTCTAACGGGTTGCCCACCTTAAGAGGTTTGGTTACCTTTAGGCAGGCGGGTGGGGGGTGGTCGGCCAGCCCTGCCTCCCCATTATTTTTGTCTAATTCATTTTTTGGGTTGATGAAGGTGGACATAGAGGTCATAAAAAAGGCCATCCCCTAAATTTAGGGAATGGCTTTAGGATTTTTCAAGGCCTAAAATACCACATCAAAGGTCACATAGACATCGTGGGCCTTCTTTACAGGTGGTAACATCTGTGTGGTACCCGGATCCATGAGATTAAGGTCAGCGATCTTCATAGGCTCACCAAGCCAGAAACCGCTACCGGTGTATTTAAAGTCATAGTACTGATAACCAAGTCTCACAAAGGCATCGCCCTTTTTTGCAATAGGCTTTTTGTTGAGTTGTTGTATTAGATATACCTCAAAGACATTGCCCCTTGTGGCGAGCTTGCTGGTCCACATATCATCAGCAGCAGGGGTAAAGGCCATCCAGTACTTTGTGCCGTGGTTATACTCTACACCAATCTTTGTGCCTGAGGAAGGCAAATCGTACCTTGCACCGAGATAGATGGCAGCACCAGTGCGGCTCTTTTTCTGACCACCAAAGGCCGGATCGTTGTAAAGGAGTCCGAATCTTCCCGCATATAATGTGTCAATTGAGCCGTTTGCCCTTACACCATACAGGAATGGGGCATTGTAGGTATTGTCGTTAGGATGGGTAACGCTCAGGGCACCAGAGAGGAAGAGATTAAGGTCGCCAGGCCCTAATTTTGGTATTTTACCCATTACATCTAAGCCCCACCAGTCTATATCACCAATGTTTTTATTGGTATTGCCAAGACCAAAGGGATCAGTGTTGCCCGGGAAGGCAAAGATGTCAAAACCCCTCTGCCATTGGAGCTCCAACCTGAAATTGTCTGTGTCGTATGGAACCACATTGATACCGAGAAAATTTACATCCTTCATCGCATTGCCGTCTGTCCTGTAGCCACTATCAAAGCCCTTGCCATAGCATAGCTTTGCATAAGCACCCGGCAGACTTGCAATATCTGGAGCCACACCAATCGTGAGCCCATCAAAGGCATAGTCCACAAGCAGTCCTGGGACACCGGCTGTGCCAGCCTTCTCTTTGTTTTGTCTGATGTTTGTCGGAACTCCACCCGTGGAAGGCCTCCTACCTACTGAAAACCATGCCGGTGCACCAAAAACATTGCTCCATGTGGCATAGGCCTGATCTACCCTCAGCTTTGCGCCATCAGGTATATGTCCGAGATTGCCATCCATAGTAACAAAGCGGTCTGCAAAGTATGCATTACCAAAAGGGCCACCCACAGGGGCTGCATCGTCATGTCCCCATACCTTATACATTAAGAGTCTCGCCTTTACTTGGATGTCTTCGGTCGCCTTAGCCTTGAGGTTGAGACCAAAACGGTTTAGAAGAAGTGACTCGTTCTTGGGTCTTGTTTCGTTCATCACTGGGGTGATGTATGCCCCGAAACCACCAGGATACTGTCCCATAATTGGACCAAGCATCTGCATAAGACCAGGATACTTCTGTCCGATTTGCTGGAGCTGCTGCATTGTAAAGGTTGTTTGCCCACCATAGCTTATCCAATTGGCGGGCACATCCCCCTTCAGGTAATCAAACCTGAAGCGATAGTCGCCACCAATCTCAAGCCAAGAGCTGAGGTTGTCAGCCGATGCGGCCTCGGCCTTCTTTTCCACCACACTGACCTTCTGCTGCATTGCCTCATCCTTCTTTTGCAGGTCCTGCATCTGCACCTTAAGCCTTTCCAACTCTTTAGACAGGGCCTCAATTCTCTGCATTAGCTCTGCCTGATCTGCTGCAAAGACCGAAAAGGGCACTACAAGGCTGAGTGCAACAAACAACACAAACACCTTGACCATAACCAAACCCTCCTTGTAAAGATTTTTTAACAGTGCATTAGTTTATAACAACTAATACGGCAATATTCAAGAAAATTATTATCAAGTTAACTAAGGCCTGAAGTGCCTCAGACAGAGGCAGCTGACCTAAATCGGCAATGGTAAGAAAAATGACTGAAGAGATTGCCCCTCAAAACTTATCAAGGCGATAGGATTGTCTAAGTAAGGAGACTAAATATCTTCACACTCAATGGTTGTCATTAAAGAAGTATTGACTAAGACATAAGAGGTATTGCTCATAGGCCTTTCAGGGCCAATCTCTTGTTGGAAGAAATGCTCAATTTAAGGTATTGGGCATTTTTGGATTTTTTCTGTTAAATCTATTCATAGCATGCTCTATACCCTCTACCACTATGCTTTCAATAGCCGACTCTGCCTGACTCAGCGATGACTCAATCCTCTCTGTTTCAGACGAGTTAAACCTACTTAGCACATAAACATCAGGTGGCACTAACGAGTCTCTACCGATGCCAATCTTTACCCTAATGAAGTCTCTACTGCCAGTTTCCACAATAATAGACTCTATACCTCTGTGCCCACCGGAGCCACCGTTTTTTTTTAACCTGATTAGACCCAATTCAAGATCAAGGTCATCGTGGACGACTATAGTTTTTTCAAGGGCTATAGAGTATTTGTAAAGGGCCTCCCTTACCGCAATACCGCTCTTGTTCATAAAGGTAAGGGGTTTAAGGAGGATTACTTCAATGCCCCCTATGTGCCCTTTTCCACTTGAAAATAGGTCGTATGGCCTTAATGGGATACCCCTTGATGAGGAAAGCCGATCAACTACCTCAAAACCTACATTATGTCTCGTCTTGCTATACCTGCTGCCAGGATTGCCAAGGCCAACGATTAGCCACAACTACTTGCCCTCTTCAGCCTCTGCCTTTTTACCCCTCTTTATCACCTCAGGCTCAGAGGTCTCTGACCCCTCTGCCTCTGCAGGGGCCACCTCTGCCTTGAGAGAGGTAACTGTGGCTACGACCTCATCGGGATCGGTTATCACCTTAATGCCCTCTGGAAGTTTTATGTCCCTTACATGGATAGATTGGTTTAACCTTAATCCTGAAACATCTATGTCTATGTGACCGGGTATGTTACTCGGTAGGCACTGTATCTCAATCTCCCTTAGACCAACCTGAAAAATCCCTCCATCTCGCTTCACCCCTATTGGTTCGCCCTTGATAATCAGATGTACAGATACCCTTATCTCCTCTGTGGCCAGGATCTCCTGAAAGTCTGCATGGAGCAGTGTATTGTCCACAGGATCAACCTGATAATCCTTGAGGATCGCCTGCCTTGTGTTTTTATCATCAAAATTGAGGTCTACTATTACCTGCTCACCTGCAGTCTTTGCGATAAATAGGGCGATATCCTTTTTATTGACCTTAATAGGCGTTGAAGATCCCCCCCTATAGACCACAGCAGGGATAAATCCGCTCCTCCTTAGAGACCTTGCTACACCCTTTCCCGACTTGTCTCTCTCCATTACATTCAATGAAAACCTTTCCATTATGCCTCCTTATCTTATACAAATAGTGAACTGACAGAGGATTCTTCGTGGATCCTCTTTATTGCCTCTGCAAGCAGTGAGGATATGCTCAAGACCTTAAGTTTACTACACATACGGACCTTATCGTGCATAGGTATAGTGTCAGTAACAACTACCTCCTCCAGCATAGAGTTATTGATCCTCTCTATTGCTGGCCCAGAAAGGACACCGTGAGTACATGCAGCAAATACAGACTTGGCACCACTTTCTATTAAGGCCTGTGCCGCCTGTGTAGTTGTGCCTGCTGTATCAATCATGTCGTCAAGGATTATTGCCTCTTTATTCTTGACATCACCGATCACATGCATCACCTTTGATACATTTGCAGCCTCTCTCCGTTTGTCAACTATAACCAATGATGCGTTGAGCCTCTTTGCAAAGGCCCTTGCCCTCTCAACACCACCTGCATCAGGAGAGACTATTACTGTGTTTTCATTGCACCTATTTCTGAAATAATCAAGCAAAACGGGCGCTGCATAGAGATGGTCAACAGGTATATTGAAAAAACCCTGTATCTGCCCAGCATGGAGGTCTATGGTAAGAACCCTATGGGTGCCTGCTGCGGTTAGTAGGTCTGCCACTAACTTTGAGGAAATCGGTACCCTCGGCTGCACCTTTCTATCCTGCCTTGCATAACCGTAGTATGGTATAACAGCAGTGATCCTTCTTGATGAGGCCCTCTTTAACGCATCAATTATCAACAGCAATTCCATTAGATTGTCATTGACAGGCCTACAGGTGGGTTGAATAACAAATACATCGGCCCCTCGGATGTTCTCATTTATCTGCACCATTATCTCGCCATCACCAAAGGTAGAAACCATTGTATCAAGGAGCGGTATCTTTAAATGCTCACTGACCTTGCAGGCTAGGTCAGGATTGGCGTTACCTGTAAGTATCTTTAAGTCGTTTTTGGGCATAACCTGTCTCCCAAATAAATTATAAACTGGGGCGCCAGGATTCGAACCTGGGAATGGCAGATCCAAAATCTGCTGGCTTTCCGCTTGCCGACGCCCCAAAAGTAAGAAACACGGAATTATTGTAGGACCGTCATGCAGGACACAAATATTATCATCTATTACAATAAATAGTCAAAATCTCACCCCGCCCCAAATCCCGATCTAAAAATTCTAAAACTGTTCCCTCGCCCTTGTTGGGAGAGAGATAGGGAAAGGCTGAATAGTCCATCATAGCCCCACCCTCTTTTGTCCCCTCACCCTCATCCCCTCCCCTTTTGTCCCCTCCCACTCCCCCCTCCCGCAAGTAGAGGGGGGTATTTACTGGGTGAACAATCTTCTATCGCTGTTTTTGTGTTGAGCAAATAGTTTTTAGCAGTAGAAGGGAGCCCTTTTGCGTTTTACAAGTGACACTATAATGTGGTATCAATAAGGGTCTGAAAATAGAAATATCAGTCCGCCATGAATTTGAGGTCCATAGCTATGGAATTTTTTAGACACCTCTGGGAGATGCTTACTAACAATGAGGCAAGTGTCCCTATGGCACAGGTCGCCCAATTGTTGGTTATAAACTCCTTCTGCCTACTCTTTGAAAGGTTTGAGACAGGTTTTTACTTAGCCCACTTCCTTACTACCCCTTGCAGCACCTCCTCGCTTCCTTAACATGTCGCGATTACACTAATGAAAAAACTCTTTATTAATGCCCTCATTGGCGTCATGGCTGGTTTTTTTGGTAGCCTTGTAGGGCTTGGTGGGGGCGTGGTGATGATACCACTGATGGTTGGCCTTTTAAAACTCACCCAGCACCAGGCACATGGCACGAGTATGTTAGCCTTAGTCTTTACAGGCATCACCGGTGCCTTTGCGTATTCTGCAAAAGGTAATGTGGATGTAATGGCTGCCGCATTACTGGCGGCCACATCGGTGGTGACTGTCAGATATGGGGCAAGGTATGCCCATTCATTACCAGAGTGGAGGCTTAAAAGGGCCTTTGGTGGATTTTTGATCTTTGCCTCTGTCGTGTTGATACTTAAGCCCTATCTTGGCATAGGCGGTGAACCCATAGCAGGAATACAAAAGGTCTCTGTACTTCTCATAACGGGCCTATTTGCTGGCTTTGTGGCAGGTATGATGGGTGTAGGTGGCGGCACAGTGATGGTCCCTCCGATGGTCATACTGATGGGCATGAGTCAACATCTCGCCCAAGGGACATCACTGCTCTGTATGGTAGCAGCAGGCATAGTTGGGGCCTATACACACTGGAGACTTGGCAATGTAGTATTAGGCATATTGATGGGGTTAATAGTTGGTATTGTTATTGGTGCGTATCTCGGAGGCACTATAGCCCAATACCTACCTGAACTCCACCTGAGGTTGCTGTTTTCATCGTTCCTGATATGGACAGGGGTTAGATATCTTAAAACAAGGCCTGTTGGCACTAATAGGGGGGATAGTTTAAAATAGTTCCATCGTAAGTTATCCACAGGAGGTGATTATGATGAAAAGGAGCTTGTCGGGATTGTTGATTGCATTACTTGTATTGTCAGTTATGGGTTGCAACACTATCCATGGCGTTGGCAAAGATGTTGAAAGCGCAGGCAGGGCAATACAGAAGTCATCTCAATAGCGGAGGCAACAAAAATGGAGGTAAAGACCGAGGGTTTGAGGGCCATAGTTACTATCTTTGCCAATGTGTCCCAATTTATGGAGAGTCTCGCAAAACTCATGGAATCAGGGGAACTCGTAAGAATGACCGATGATGAGCTCGCTGAGGTAGCAAAGAATATAAACTCAATTAGTAATTTTCTCAAAGAGACAGGCATGTCAATCCACAACATGATAGAAGAGGCCCAGAGCAGCGAGACCCCACAGTAGTGCCTCCAATTTAGGCCTTGCTTAGACCCAATGGGAACCAACCTCAGGATCATCTTTTGTGCCACTTCACTCCTCTTTGTCCTCTATGTGGGCCTCCAATTGTTTATCCCCTCCTATACTGCTTATACCCCTATTGAGGTAGAGATACCAGAAGGGGCCTCGTTCAGACAGGCAATGGAGATTCTCCAAAAAAACGGGCTTATAAGGGATAAGAACATCTTTATCATAATTGGGAGGATCACAGGGTCTGACAGGCGCATAAGGGCAGGATACTATGGCTTCTTGGGCTACATGAGCCCCTATCAGGTCTTTAAGAGATTCATAGAAGGCAGGATAATAGAGTTTGATATCACCGTAAATGAGGGAGATAGCCTTAGGGAGATCAGGGAGAAACTTGCCACAAAAGGGATAGTATCAAAAGAGGCCTTTGACCGTCTAAGCACAGACATGGGCTTTATGACCTCCCTGAACATAAATGCACCAAGTCTTGAGGGCTATCTCTATCCTGACACCTACAGGTTCCCAAAGGGTGCAAAGGCGACCAATGTGCTAAAGACAATGGTTGATCGCCTACGCAAGGAGTATGACGACCATATAAGAAAAAGAATGGCAGAACTCGGTTGGGATGAAAACGAGATGCTCACCCTGGCCTCTATCATAGAACGAGAGGCCGTAACAGACAAAGAGCGCCCTATAATATCTGCGGTCTATCACAATCGCCTTAGACTTGGCATGCCCCTTCAGGCCGATCCTACCGCTGTTTATGGGATCAAGAGCTACAGGGAAAAGATCTACAAAAAGGACCTACGCAGGAAGACCTCGTATAATACTTACATCATTAAGGGCCTCCCACCTGGTCCTATTGCATCACCGAGCATAGAGTCTATCAGGGCAGCCCTATGGCCTGCAGAATTGCCATATCTCTATTTTGTATCCAAAAATGACGGCACCCATGTATTCTCAAAGACCCTCAAGGAACACGAACGGGCAATAAAGAGCATAAGACAGGGCATCTCACTACAGGAGGCAGAGTCATGAATCCAAGAAGACAAACAAGGGCAATCCATGTAGGCAATGTCAAGATAGGAGATGGGGCACCAATATCGGTCCAGTCAATGACAAAGACCGATACAAGGGATGTGGATGCCACGCTAAAACAGATAAGGTCCCTTGCAGCGGCTGGCTGCCAGATAGTGAGATTGGCTGTGCCTGATATGGAGGCCGCACAGGCATTGGCCGCCATAAAGCAGGGCTCTCCCATCCCACTTATTGCAGACATACACTTTGATTGGCGCCTGGCCCAAAGGGCCATAGAGTCTTCTGTAGATGGATTAAGGATAAATCCGGGCAATATCGGTGCACCATGGAAGGTCAAAGAGGTAGTTGAACTATGCCGACAGAGGGCAATACCCATTAGGATTGGCGTCAATGGCGGTTCCCTTCAAAAGGAATTACTTCAAAAATATGGCCACCCCTCTGCAGAGGCCATTGTAGAGAGCGCCGAGAGACACATGAGGTTGCTTCAGGACCTTGACTATCATAACTTTAAGGTCTCCTTAAAGGGGTCGGAGGTAACTACCACCATTGAGGCCTATAGGCAATTTTCCGCAAAATACGATTATCCACTACATATCGGGATCTCTGAGGCAGGTCCACCATTTACAGGTGTCATAAAGAGCTCTGTTGGACTGGGCATACTCCTTTCTGAAGGTATCGGAGACACAATGAGGGTGTCTCTTACTGCTGAGCCCGAGGAGGAGGTCAGAACGGCTCTCATGATACTTAGGAGCCTCGGGCTTAGAGAACCAGGGGCAGATATCATCTCCTGTCCAACCTGCGGTAGGTGTCAAGTTGACCTAAAGCCCATTGCCCAAAAAGTAGAAGAGGCCCTTAAAGCGGTAAATAGGCCTATCAAGGTAGCGGTAATGGGCTGTGCCGTAAACGGCCCAGGCGAGGCAAGGGAGGCAGACATAGGAATTGCCTGCGCTAAAAAAGGGGGCCTTTTGTTTAAAAAGGGTAAGGTCATAAGGACCCTCAAGGAGACAGACCTCCTGAAGGGGCTATTAGATGAGATACAAGGGGCCTAAAAGACGGGGATTTAATGACATGGTGCAATAGTTAGGAAGAAAGGAAGCCACAGGCTTTAGCCTGTAAAAATAAAGCAAACTGTGCAAGTTGCTGATACTTTAGACTTCTTTCCATTCGCGGTATTGCACTTCCACACTGTCACACAAACACACTTGTGAGGGGGATGCCATTCCGAACAGCCGTAGGATGTGAAGAGCACCCTACCATTAATATGAGGTCCTACATTGCCCCGCTCATCACAATGACCAGTAGAGGGGATGCTATGGACGATAGTATTGTCTGAAGTATCGCTCAATTTAGGGATAATTACCCTGATTCGTTATCATGGTTGCTCATTATTTGTGGAGGTGCTAAAATATCCTAACTAAAGGCAGTCTGTAAATATGCTTAAAGGAGTAACCCCCAATGCTTGCCAAAAGGATCATCCCCTGTCTTGATGTTAGAGATGGAAGGGTAGTAAAGGGTGTAAATTTTGTCAATATCCGTGACGCCGGGGACCCTGTGGAGAATGCCATATTTTATGACCAGCAAGGGGCCGATGAACTCGTCTTTCTGGACATCACGGCCTCCCACGAAAAGAGGAAAACCATTATTGATGTAGTGGAGAGGACCGCGACAGATGTCTTTATGCCCCTTACTGTTGGTGGCGGCATAAAGACGTTGCAAGATATTAGAGACCTACTCAATGCAGGTTGCGACAAGGTCTCAATAAATACCTCTGCCGTCAAAGACCCATACTTTATAAGCCGTGCTGCCGAGAGGTTTGGCAGCCAGTGTATTGTCGTTGCCATTGATGCCAAAGAGGTCAGCGGCAATTTGACCAATGCCACAGGCGAGGAGTGGTTTAGTGACCCCTCTCTTAGGGAAGTGGTGCTTGACCCCTCAAGGCCATGTAATGGCATTCAGTGGGCCCTATCAACCCACGGCGGTAGGCAGATGAAATTGATTGATGCCCTCAAATGGGCCACAAAAATGGCAGAACTCGGTGCCGGTGAGATACTCCTTACAAGCATGGACAGAGACGGCACAAAGGACGGCTACGACCTGAGGCTTACAAGGGCAATTGCCGATGCGGTCCGCATACCTGTTATTGCCTCTGGAGGAGTGGGTAATCTTGAACACCTATATGAAGGTATTGTAGAGGGCAGGGCAGATGCAGTGCTTGCGGCCTCTATATTTCACTATCGTGAATATACCATCAGACAGGCAAAGGAGTATCTGAGAGACAGGGGAATAAGTGTCAGACTATAACCTAAATTGAAAGATTCTAAGAAAGGCAGTGTGGAAATGCGGAGGGTATTATGATAAACGAGGCGTCACTGAAGGCTTATGCAGTAGAGAGATTTAAGGGGGCTAAGGATATAGAGGTATTAAAACTCGGTTCTGGGGTCCACGGCACGGGCTTTATGCTGAAGATAACACACAATTCAGGAGCTGAGACTACTTATGTGCTAAAGGAGCTTGCAGCAGAGGGGCTTGGGCACGATTATCCCTCCGATAGGGCTGCGGTGTTTCTCTTGGCCCTTGAGGAATATAACAGGCTTCCGAGACATGTCAGGGCAGTGGATGTACTGAGCCTTGGCAAGGCTGGTGACATCACCTCCATTGGTGGTGGGGTAGATTACTACCTGCTCATGGAGACTGCCTCAGGGACAGACTATTTTAATGACCTTGAGGTAATGAGGGATAAGGCCAATCTCAGCGAGACCGAGAAAATTAGGATAAAGGCTATGACTGCCTATCTTGCAGATATTCACAAGACAAAAAAGAACAATAAGCATCTCTACTGGAGGAAGATTAGGGACACCATAGGACATGGCGAGTGCCTTATGGGGGTGTTTGACTTCTATCCTGATGGGACCATTAGCTACGAGACGATGGCCGAGATTGAAAAACTGTGTGTTGATTGGAGGGCAAGATTAAAACCGAGATACCACCGTCTCTGCCAGATCCACGGAGACTTCCACCCCGGTAATGTATGGTTTCAATCTGATACGGATTTTATACTTTTAGACAGAAGTAGAGGGGCCTTCGGAGATGCCGCTGACGATATAACGGCCATGAGCATTAACTACCTCTTTTATTCAGTTATGTATCATGGTGACATGAGGGGGGCCTATAGAGAGGCCTTTATGTTATTTTTTGAAGACTACCTTACTCTTAGCAGTGACCATGAATTGCTGGAGGTGCTTGCACCCTTTTATGCCTTTCGTGGGGCAGTGGTGTGTCATCCCCTCTTTTATCCCAATCTCTCCCCTGAACGCAGGCAGGTCATATTGGGCTTTGTCAAAGGTATCTTGAGGTCAGACAGGTTTACTCCTTTTGAGATAGACCGTTATCTTTAGACCCTAAGGAGAACGAGGTGCAATACATCGGTTTTATGATTAATGACAATGAATACACTGTGCCTATTACAAAGGTTCAGGAGATTATCAACATACCACCAATTACAAAGCTACCACAGTCACCGCCTTATATTGAGGGGATTATCAACATGCGGGGCAAGATTATCAGTGTCATAAACCTCAAGAGCCTCATGGGCTTTCCACAAGACACAGAGCACCAAAGGATAATGGTCTTATCAAGTGGTAAGGTTACCTTTGGGGTGCTTGTGGATTCAATCACAGGGGTTATAAGCATTGATGAGAAAAATATTGAGCCCTCTGAGAACATCCTGACCGATGGGGTCCACAACTTTGAGGGTGTTGCAAAACTCAATGACAGGCTGCTTATTATGCTTGACCCTAAACGGGTGATACCTGTAGAGGATATTCACCTCTTTGAGGACGAGATCATTGAATACAAACAGACCGACGATGACAAGGTGGAGGTGGTAAAGAAGGTTGAGGGCATCGGCGGTGACATCTTTGTCAAAGAGATAGTGGATGCCAAGAAGTTCTTCAGTGAAAAGGGCCTACATAAAGACCACCCCCATGTGGCCGTCCTTGATGACATAGTCTGCTTCTTAGATGCCCTCTCTAATCACGACTATGAGCATGCGAGCCAGTGTGTAGGGAAGATAATAGGAAAGGGGCAGGAGGGGCTTTATAAGGAACTTGGTAGGCTGACCAGAAAGGTGCATGATACAATTGCAACTATTAGAAACATTGATGCCCCGAGGCTCAAAGACATGGCCGTTTCGGAGATACCTTCTGCAGTGGACAATCTTCATGGTGTCCTTCAAGGAACAGAGAGTGCCGCAAACAGGACCCTTGAGATCGTGGAGCGATACCTCAATCTCATAGGCGAGCAGAAAAGGTTGATTGAGGCCGAAGGTGAAGAGGTTGCCTGTTGTAGGTCAAGTTTCTTGGATCAACTAAGCAAGGACATGACAGAGCTCATGATCATACAGGAGTTTCAGGACCTTACTGGCAGGACACTCAAACAAGTAATAGACTTCATTGAGGACATGGAGCGTGAGATGCTAAAGATTATTACCGATATTGGGCTCAAGGCAGATAGGGAAGAGGAAAAGAAACCACCCATAGATACAGTTACTCAGGAAGAGGTTGACTCTATACTTAAGGACCTTGGCTTTTAGCATTTTAACAGGCGAGGGACCTTAAGATAGAGATCCCTCACCTTTGTTTGGAATGCCTCGCCTTGCTCGGCATAAAATTGTGGGGCTTTTTTAAATACCCTGTGTAAATTAGGTTAAAGCCACATGCCGATAAGTCTGCACAAAGGGGAGGGTATGTAAAATCCCCTGAGTCATCAGGTCCTGTCTTCTTCAAGTATTATCTTGTGTTTGAGTAGTGACATCTCTTTGATCCTGCCCTCAAAGGTCCTTTGCTCACCAAAGAGGTTTTTCATGTAGATCTTGTTGCCTTCGGGAACTAAAATATCCACACCCTCAAGATAGAGGGTCTCTGCGCCGTCCCTGTAGATATATGCATTTGCCTCACACATACAGCACCTCCTTAATACGTTCAACCAATTTATCTATAAGATGTGGCAGCGGTTCTTTGACAGTTCCAATGACTTCCACGGCCTCCTGATTTATAGGTAGGAGGATCTTTCGTGCATTGGATAGACAGATGGCCTCGGCCATTTTGGGAGTCATCTCTCCAAGCATAGACTGCGACAGAACCACGCTAAGAGAGCCTGTGATTATCTCAACCCTTGAGACATTCATTACAATGGCATTCTCACCGGTAGCGCCCTTGTTTGCCCTCGCCTTCATCATTGCTGCCGTTGCAGTAGAATTAGTCCCAAGGGCAATTATCTCAATAGACTCTCCAAACTCTTCTCTGAGCCTCTTGGTTATCAGGCTTCCAATACCGCCTCCCTGACCATCAATAATTGCTATCTTTTTCATAGTTAATGAGTATAGAGGTTATCTGCTTTTAAGGTCAATAATCTACTACTGGTTTTTACGCTCCTGTGGATTTTCCAAAATCCAGATTTAGAAATTCTAAAACCGCTCCCTCTCCCTTGTTGGGAGAGAGGAAGAGGGTGAATAGTCCACCATAGCCCCTCCCTCCTTTGTCCCCTCCCCCTCACCCCCTCCCGCAAGGGGAGGGGGTATTCACTGGGTAAACAATCTCCTATCTCTATTTTTGGATTTTTTTTGCTTCTTGATGCTATTGAATATTTCTGTTAACATAAACATTCTGTCTTTAATAACGGTCTAACAAAAGGAGGTTTTTGATGTCTCCATTACAAGATAGAGAGACTAACGCATCTGAGGCAACTGAGGACTTTAAAGAGATGCTTGATCGGAGTTTTCAAAGCCAGATCTATTTTATACCTGGTCAGAAGACCTCTGCCACAGTAGTCAGCGTGTCAGGTAACTTTGTCTTTATAGATCTTGGAGCAAAGAGAGAGGGTTTTATCAATACCTCAGAATTGCTCAATGAAACAGGTGACATAACAGTCAAACCAGGCGACACCATAGAGGCCTTTTTTGATGGCACTCAAGATGGGATGATGAGATTCACAACCCTTATAAATGGCAACTCATCACAGGCGATCCGATACATTGAAGAAAGGGCGCAGAAAGGCGAGACCGTTGAGGGGGTTGTAAGCAGAACTATAAAAGGTGGGTTTGAGGTGTCTGTGAAGGGTATCAGATGTTTTTGCCCACAATCCCAGATGGATCTGCGGCATGCCTCTGATAAGTCTGTCTATGAGGGGAAGATCTTTAATTTTAAGGTCCTTGAGCACAAAGAAAATGGTAAAGGGATAATTCTCTCCAGACGTATATTACTTGAGGAAGAGAGGAGAAAAAGGCTTGAGGCCCTTAAAGAAACGATCAAAGAGGGCCTTGATATTGACTGCCCAGTAAAATCAATACAGAGTTTTGGTATTTTTGTTGATCTCGGTGGCATTGAAGGCCTCATCCCTGCCAGTGAGATTAGTTGGGGAAGGGTAGAAAAACTTGAGGGCATGTTTACAGAAGGACAGGTCCTTAGGGCTAGGGTATTACATGCCAACTTTGATGCCCAGCGGATAACCTTGAGTCTTAAGGCCCTACAACCAGACCCATGGAGCGATATAGAAATTAGGTATCCTGCAGGCAGCAGGATTGAAGGCAAGGTCGTAAAGTTGATGCCCTTTGGTGCATTTGTGCTTGTAGAGGCAGGGCTTGAAGGCCTCATACACATATCAAACCTTGGCACTAAAAGGAAGATAAAACACCCTAAGGAGGTTTTACAGGAAGGGCAGTTGATAGAGGCCTATGTGCTATCGGTGGATAAGGAAAATAGGAGATTGTCACTATCTCTTAACTCCCTTGAAAAGAAAGAGGCCGTATTTCCAACATTAGGTGAGGTTGTTGAGGTGACCATAATCAAGCCAATGCCCTTTGGCATCCTTGCAAAGATCAATGATGACCTCACAGGCCTCATCCCACTTTCTGAAACAGGACTTACAAAGGGAGAGGACCCCAAGACCTTTTTCACTACAGGCAGGACCGTCAAGACGGTCGTCAAAGAGGTTGACCAAGAAAAAGGTAGGGTTCGCCTAAGCATAAAGGATTATGCAAACAAAAAAGAGGCAGAGGAATATAAACAGTATCTACAGGAGCAGAATAATGCAAACCCACAAAAGATCGGGCTTCTCGGCGAGCTCCTTGAGGCCAAAATAGGCCAAAAGGACCCCACATGGACAAAATGAGATGCCCTACAGGGGCCGAATAAGCGGCTGGCCATGCCTTTTTGCCTTCCTAATTGCATTTTTGGGTTAAAGTAGTGAATTAAAGGCTTTGGCAGGCTTGTTTACCCATTCTGAGGGGCTACTTGTAATCTGGCATAAATAAAGTATTCAATATTGCCCTTATAACCTGTGATGGGTGATTGCATAGTGCCCAATACATTAAGACCGGAGGCCAAAAAGGATTCAGATATCGCCCTTAATGCCCTAAGCCGCTTTTCTTCATCCCTTACAATACCTCCCCTTCCCACTTCACCCTTGCCTACCTCGAACTGGGGCTTCACAAGGGCCAAAATCTCAGCCTGCGGCTTAAGCACCCGCACCACCGAAGGGATAATCTTTTTAAGCGAGATAAAGGAGACATCTATTACAGCAATCTCAACCCGTTCAGGCACTATCTGAAGGCTTAAATCTCTTGCATTAACCCTGTCTAATACTACAACCCTCTTATCTTGTCTCAACTTCCACGCCAATTGACCATACCCCACATCAATACAATAGACGCCTTCAATACCCCTTTGGAGTAGACAGTCTGTAAACCCTCCTGTAGATGCCCCTACATCAATAGCCTTTTTGTGTTCAAGGCTAATGCCAAAGTTATCAAGGGCTGCCTCAAGTTTAAGGCCTCCACGACTGACATATTTGAGCCCTCCTGTGATTGAAATCTCCGTATCAGGTTCAATCAAGGAAGAGGCCTTGAGGCCTCTCATGCCCCTTACCAATATCTTGCCTTCTTCAATCAGGGCTTGTGCCGCTTCTCTACTCGGCGCAAGACCCCTTTTGACTATTACCTTATCAAGCCTTTCTCTCACCTTAAATATACCCCGTAGATTGAATAGACAAAATGTCCTGTAATCGTGAAGGCCTCTTTTCCGAGTTCATCAGGCAGGGGCCAGAACGGGTCTGCCTCTCTAAGTGCCCTAATGGCAGCATCGTCAAGCACCTTATACCCTGAGGTCCTCACCAGTTCTATATCTCCGAGCCTGCCATTCTTTTTGATCGTAAATCTCAAATATAGATCGCCGTAAATACCCCTTTCAGCAGCCTCCTGCGGATATTTCCATACCCCCTCAATGCGCTCTCTGAGTCTCTTGAGGTAACCATGATACCTAAACTCCTTTGTATCAAAGGTGATAGAACCATCCTTCTCAGGCAACGGGCGAACGGCCTTTGCAACCTCCTTTATTACATCCCTGTCAAAGAACTTCTCCCTGAAGGTCTTTCTCTCAGGGAGTCCCTGCCGTCCACCTTCTACAGGAGGTATTGGGGCTTGTCTTAAGGGCTCTGCAGGGGGGCCTTCAACAGGCCTCTCCTGCTTTTTAGTAACGCCCACTTCTGGACCTTTATATTCCCTCAGAGTCTGAACATTCTTTAAATCTGTCTCCACCTCAGGGGCATGGGCCTTTGGAGGTGCCTGAGATTGGACCTTGGGTAAGAGACCTGGTCTCTTTGGTAAGCCCTGTGCCTTTGGCAAGGCCTTTGTGCCAGACTTTTTATCCTCTTGCCCTACCTCTGGTCTGACAAGGTCGGCGTAAAAGACATCCCTCTTTATCTCTGTCTTCTCATACTTTATAAACAAGACCATTGAAGACAAGAAGGCTGCATGAAGCAACACTGATAAAATAAATGCCCTTTTCATAATGACAATATTATAAATCTGTGAGTATCAAAAAATGCAGATATGAAGTGGCAGTACTGCCATTCGTAAATGTATATAGAACCCAAAAAACAGAGATAGAAGATTGTTCACCCAGTAACCGGCTCAAGGAATCACCACCCACCCGCCACAAGGTCACCCTCGGCCACCACAAGGTGTTCAGCCTGTCCTCTGAGAGGAGTGTTTACGATAAGTACAAGATAGCAATTTTTGAGTTATACGGCTAATGGTAAGTAACCCGTAATTTTAAATGGTCCTGCCGATCCTGCCTCCACTCTCACTGCATTTTTGGGTTAATTACAAGAGGGTTGTTGTAGTGTAACTCCAATATGATCTCGCACTATCGTTGTTGACAAATACCTTCTTTCCTATCACAATATCATTACCATGCCTAAAAAGTTACCCATAGGGATAAGCAGTTTGAGCAAGATAATACAAGAGGGTTATGTCTATGTGGATAAGACCCGCTATGTGTATGAACTTGTCAACACAGGCGTCTATTACTTCCTAAGCCGCCCCCGCAGATTTGGCAAGAGCCTCTTTGTGGATACATTAAAAGAGGCCTTTGAGGGTAATAAGGAGTTATTCAAGGGATTGTGGCTATATGACCATTGGGATTGGGAAAAGAAGTATCCAGTGATACACATATCCTTTGCTGAGGGCAAGATTGCTAATAGAGGTGAGCTTGACGACTGGATAATAGGGCAATTAATGGACAATCAAGAGAGGTTAGGAGTAAGCTGTGAAGCGACCACCTTTATACCGAGATGTTTTGTTGAGTTGATAAGGAATGCGAAGAAGAGGTATGGGCAATCGGTAGTGATACTGATAGACGAATATGATAAGCCCATATTGGACAATATCACTAACACCGAAATAGCAGCAGAGATGAGGGAGGGGTTAAAGAACCTGTATTCAGTAATCAAGGGGCAGGATGCGAATATCAGGTTTGTGTTTCTCACAGGGGTAAGTAAGTTCAGTAGGGTGTCAATATTTTCAGGGCTTAATAACCTTGTTGACATCACTATAGACAAGAGGTATTCATCAATCTGTGGTTATACAGAGTCAGAGTTAATAGAGAATTTTAAGGAACATCTTTCAGATAAGGACATAGAAGAAATAAGGCATTGGTATAATGGCTACAGTTGGACAGGCCCTGAGAGGGTGTATAATCCTTTTAGCATCTTAAATTATCTTGACAAGGGAGAGTTCAGGAACTACTGGTTTGAGAGTGGGACGCCAACATTTTTGATAGAGTTATTCAAGCAAAAGAGGTATTACATCCCGCAGTTAGAGAATTTAGAAGTAGGGGAAAGCCTCATAGGCAGTTTTGATGTTGACTTCATAGAACCTGAGAATATCCTATTTCAGGCAGGGTATCTGACCATAACTAACACAAAGAGGAAGGGCAATAGGTTAGTCTACTCCCTCACCTATCCAAACCT
>Ga0308419_1001087_pt1 | contig 18346 bp, 9 predicted proteins | sample HotsprSampleMS50_FD_203674 | JGI IMG/M metagenome (GOLD analysis project Ga0308419, IMG submission 203674) | Hot spring phototrophic mat microbial communities from Mushroom Spring, Yellowstone National Park, Wyoming, United States - 20090730_MS50 ... | reverse complement strand
TTCATCATCTTCATAAAACATATTATCTATAAAATTTCTACTATTTTCAAGAACATCGGGACCAGAATCGTTTTGATCTTCTAATAAGAGATTAACAGTATAAAGATCAAAGATTAATCTATCAGATTTTGATGTAACAATAACAAAATCACACAATTGGCGTTCATTAATTATTGTATCTGGCCAGAATGGTAAAATGAAGGCATCATCTATTATTTTCTTTTCTTTCATATATTTTAGTGCGAATGCTATACTCAGTGCTTTTTTCATCTCATCATCAATTATAAACATTTTAAAGAATAAGTTGCCGGAATATATTTTTATGGATTTCAATATTTCATCAATAATAAAATATAAATCTTGCTGTTCATTTATAGAGGTTGAATGAAATAAAAATTTTATAATGTTTGATCTTACTTGCTCAACCCAGCTACTCGATAACAATAACCTCTCTCCTAAACCTTCATTAAATCCTGGCGTGTAATCAATTAAATATTTCTCCGATAGGCTTGATATATTGGAATCAATTGGACTATCAAAAATTTCTGGGCCTAAAAATCTATCAACTGTAACTACCCAATCTGATTGCTGATGTAAATACTCTATAAAGCCCTTTTCATCCGGACCTAATGAGCTTTTAAGGCAACAAATTAAATTACTATCATATTCATCTATTATTAAAAAACTCAAAGCCGTTGAGGTTGATCTGGAGATATTTAATAGATAGTCAGTAAGAAATCCATCAATTGGGTGTTTTTCATATCTGGCAGCTTTACTAACTGGAATCCAGAATAAAGTTTCATATATTCCACGATTGGAAATAACCTTAGTCATCCAACGATTCATCAAACCATAAAGACTAATTTCTTCAGTTTCATTCATGTCATTAAGTTTAATTGTACTAACTTTTGGTCTTATTGCATTATAATAAATTGCTATATTTTGATTTCCATTTGGAAATTCTGGATGTTCTGACTTTTCTGTTAGCCAATAACTTAATGCTGGATAGAGTGCGGAGCTTTTATCGGTTATACCTTCTGAATAATAAAAATCTTGTCTTAATTTTTCAAAAGAAGGTATTTCAAGAGGTAACGGGGAATCAGCTATTGCTGCAATGTTGATTCTCTTTAAAGGAATGCTTTCTTCCTTTTCGGAATTTTGGAATAATAAACTTGATAACGCAGAAGCTATTAATTCCCCGCTCCCTGGATTAACTACGCCTATATTTATGCCGCGGGATTTAACATTTTCATCAATGTTAATATAATCAGAAAAAATTCTTTTGATTTGTTCACTTTTTATTTCATTGATGGTATATGATTCGTCATAACCCAAAAATCTCACGACATCTGCACTAACTCTGGCCCAATCTCTGCAATTTAGTGGTATAAATAAGCCAATAAAGAAATTTATATTCTTTATAAACACAAACCAGTTGGTTGTATTTTTATAATCAAAAGAGGGTAGGATAAAAGGAACATTTGAGGGTTGTATTTGGCTTATGAGTTCAAAGTCAATAGCATTCCGACGATTTCTTATGTTCTTTTCTAATAACTTTGTACGCCAATCTTCTAATAAAATAGAATAAGATGCGAACCATAATAATCTATGAGGATGAGTTGGTAATAAAAGCATTACTTTTTGATCGCCGGTATTGTATTTAATATTTAATTCAAAAGTATCTATGGTTAATGATTCATTGATAAGATCATTTTTATCCAAATCAGATAAAATCGAGTCATTAATTATTTTTTCGAGCAATTCATTATATGTTTGAGCGTAATTTTTTATCTTTGTTAATACTTCTTGCCATCTAAATAATATTTCAATAACACCAGATTCTCCATAAGCATTTTTTATTTTATTAAACAGATCTTTACGCTTTAATAAAAAAGATTTTACATAATCGATGTTTATAAATTTGTCAGAAAAAATTGGTTTTGAAGTTAGGTATTCCGAATTATAATTATCCAAGTCAATTACATCATAAGAGTATCTTCCTTGTGTTTCTGGATTAGATATAATTTTTTTTTCAATTTCCTTTAAGATATTGCTAACAGCAACACGACATATTTGTGTTTCATTTACCTGAAGCTTGAAGTAACTTAATTCTTCATCAGTTGACCATCCTTGTGACAAAGGTTCATTCCATTCAGATACATCTCCTTTAAATTTAGAAGCTAAATCTAATAGACCATAAGAAAAATTAGGATAACTAAATTGTTTGGGTTTTTCTTCAGGTGACTCACCTTCTTCAAGCAAAATTCTTTCAGAAATGGCCTCTATGGGATTGCCATCTTTATCTTTAATTATATCACCATTCTCATCCATTCCAGTTATTCTCACCTGTACCCATTTAGTTTGAATATCATCCAGGTCAAGATCTAAACTTAATTTTGTTCTCTTAATATTAGGTTTAGAGATGACTTGTGGCAATTCTGCTTCAGATTCATCATCACCATAATCCTCTCTTGAAGGAATCAGTTCAATTAGCCAGCTACCAACATTTATTGGTTCTTTGGGCAGTGTTTCCCAAGCAACATTTATTTTTTTCCTTTCACCACATTTTGCTATTATATGGGAATCAGCATCTTCACAGATTAAGTCTCCGCAAGAATTAATTAGTGTGCCATCATTACCTCTCTTTGGTTTTTTGAGTATTATTTCTTCTAAATCAGATTTTTCAATAAGCGGAAATTCCCAATGTTCAAATGAGAACTCTGGATTTTCACTTATAGCTTTTAACCAAAGCCTTGCAGGATATAAAGGATAGTTGCTAATAAATTTTTCTAATCTATCAAGAAAATGCCCATTCTTGAGTCTCGTATTCTCTAGTCTCTGTCGAACTGTCAATTGAGGTTTACTAGGTTTGGCTAATTCCTTAACGCAATTGTAATTTAATACAATTCTATCAATAAAGTTCTCTCTATTGTCAGGAATCAACCCAATCTTCCATAATGAATTTCCAATTGCATTAATATTTGGATTATTCAAAACTGACTCTAAAAAATCTATTATATCTTCATTCTTTAAATCTCTACCAAGAATTCCCGACTTTGCTTGTTTTATAATTTCTTTAACTAAAATATTTATATTATTATCTAACAGCCGAAGTATATCATTTTCAAGGTTCCTCATAAAATCCAAGAGGTCAAAAACCTCAAAAGTATTAGATAATGAAGCGGGAACATCAATTCCTGGTGGGAAGATGAGACATAAGGAGTCGGTTTTTTTATTTCGCAACTCAATTGCGGCATCAAGTGTAATTTGATGACTTGAAATGTTATTATTCTTTGGAACGATAACGAAAGATTTAAAATTAGAAAACGCTGAGAGATGTTCACACAATTCGTAACATTCTTTTTCCGGGAGATCATTGATTCTTAAACAATGACCTACAGTTTTATTTTTAAAAATTTCGGCAATTGTTTCGGCTAATCTTTTAATCTTGTATTTCATACAATTTACCTCCCTTTACTAACATTACGATATTGTGGAGTGATATATTGAGCTTCATAATCGTCAGAGAGATTTTCAAATAGACCCATTTGTTTTAGTCTTCTCTGCAATGATGCCAAATTTTCTCGTGCTGCTCTATTTGCATCAATAGAATCAAATTCTTTCGGGACTTCTTTTATCAATATTCCATATCTTTTTTTCAAAAATTCTAAAAAGTCAGCAAGACGTATTCTTTCGGGTTTATCACCCTGCATTACTTCAGGACGGATTGCTGCCAAATGTACTAATGTCCAAAGTAAATCGTTACTCATAACATAAGCCCACGAGTTTCTGTTGTTAACTGCACCTTTTACAATACCAAATTCTTTTAATACCCCACTTACATCTCTAAACCAAATAAAAGATCGCTTACCACCACTTATTCGTTGAGCTTGATCTAATACTGCAACAAGTCTATCAACACTATTTGAATATTGAATGTCGCATCTTGAAAAAAAATCCTTAATCAAAGTATTTTCTTCTTGGTTATTTTCATTATCAAAATTTTCGCGCTTTATATCACCAATAATTAAATTAGCTGCAGCTTGAACATAAAAATCATCTTTAAATTTTAATAATTGAAGCATGTACTCATGAGGTTCTAATTCATCATAATTCAGATTAAATTGTGGATCATTAGATATTATTAAATCCAAAGTTCTTAATGATAAATTGGTGTTAAAAAATTGTGATAATTCTTGAATATCTCTTGATGTGCATTGGCGAGCAATTTCTCTGCTTAATGTTTTAAATTTATCTCCGCAATCAACATAGATAAATGGATCTGTGGCACCCTCATCAAATCCAAATTGAATTGGAATCTGATTGTTTTTTACCAAATAATTAGTTCCATATATTAATTTTAAGGTATAAATAAATAATTCAAGGTTTATCAAAGTTTGTAAATTATAAATTAATTCTCTTGCCGGCATTCGATCTTTATATATATAAATAAACTTGATAAATCCCTCCATAAATCTTTTAGCTTGACCTTGACAAATAGGTTTTGTTGATTCAACACGCACTCTCGAAACTTCCGCTTTAGGAAATACATCCATAAATCTTAATGAAAAAAGTGATTCAATATCAATGGGCGTTTTCTCATCATAAGTTCCGTCAATATCAATTCCAGCATTGATGTCTGGAAGACCTTGAACACCCTCAGCAAAAGCATTTCTTAAGGCGGTTCGAATTATTCTTAATGCTTCAATTTGATTGTTGTGTTCTCGTTTAAGAGCTTCAAGCATCAAGATATAAATAAAATTGTGAACATTTCTTAATCTGCTTGTTTCTGATGGAAAGCCAGCTTTCATCGTCATATATGTGAGTGGTTCTAAATATAAGATTTGATCAATATTCTTTTTAAGTCCTTTTTTCCCAATTTTAAAAAGCGATGTTTTAGACCATTTTTCAAATATTCTTTTACCATCGGGATCATTAAATCCTACAATCTTTTCATTATTTTTTAGTTTTTCTAAATAGGCTTCAATAGTAGTAGGATCAGTATTTCTTTTTCTCTTACGACCATTTGATTCAACTAAAAAAAATAATGAGGGCAAAAGCATTTCCACAGAAAAATCATTCATTTCAATGCTAAATAATTTTGGGAAAAATGTACCTTTAAAGGCTTTACGATAATTTGGGATCCTTATCTTCATTATTCAACTCCAATATTATTTATTCTTTCAATAATACCTTGAACCTGTCTTATATGATGATATCTTCCATTACTCTCTATTAATAATAATCTATCTGATTGATTTCTCTGTAAACGGCTTTTAAATTCATTAAGCTCATCAAGCACCGGCTTTTGTTCTTCTGAGGCAGGTAATTGACCCTCGGCCATTCTTCTTAAAATTTCATAAATGTCTAAATTGATTTTTGTTTGAATGCCACTAACAGTATGTTTTAAAATCATCTGGTAAGTTATTGTCTCTAAATATTGTTTGTTATTATTAGGTGTAAATACTTGAAATTCATTGAGTGGAAATTGTTTGCAAACTGTTAAACCTTCACGCTTATTTTGTGTAATTTTAATAAGGATGTATTCCTTTGCTAACCCATAATCTCTAATACCTTCTAACTGAGCAATTCCTTTTGACAAATCATTCAATAATAAATTAAGTTTACCCAATTTTTGTAAATTTTTCAGATAAGTTTTCAGGAATGAGTACGGTAAAAGATTGTTTTGATTCTCGATTTCATCAAACAATTCAACAAGTTTATCGTTATCTGATTCAAAATAATATCTTCTGCGCCAACTAAATATAATCTTCTCAGTTGATAAATTTATTTTGGAATAATCAATTTTAATGTTTACCGGGTAAAGTGCGCTTTCAAGTTTATCAAATTGTGATGACAAATGATAACTATATATCTTTCGATCTAATTTCGGTAATAATTTCAAACCAGGATCTATTTCTCTTAACTCTATTAGAGCTTCATCCGGGGAATTATAGATAGAATTAAAATATAAACTTTCAAATATACTTTGATAGTTTTCTCTTCTAACTAAATTATGAACATCTTCGCAACTTAAATTTGAAGTTATAACATAAGATAGAGCAGATCGAATATTACGCATAGTATTATGTCTTTGATGACGAAGATGGCTAATTGTAAATAGTAATTTTAAGCGGGCTCTTATTTTGTTAGAAAAATCTGCGAATCCAAATGTCTTAGCATTATAAAAAATTGGGCATTTTTCTTTTGCTTCGCATTCAAAGCAAACATTATAATTTTTTTTATCAGAAAATATTTTTAAGGTTTTATCGAAAAGAGAATTTTCATTTTCACCATCAAATTCTAAATCAATTAAGGTTCTATCTTTCAGATTAACAATACAAACCGTTTCTTCATTTGTGTTTTTACCAAAAATTTGATTGAATACTGTTTGAGCTAACCAATAAAAATCTCTCTTAAATTCATTTAAGAAAGCGTGAAGTTTTCCATCATTAATTGCAGTTAAAATAATTACATTAGTTATTGGTTCTGTATTCCCTTTCAAGTGGTCATATAATCTAAGAAGTCTTTCATTAGCTGATACTCTTCCGTCTTTTTCAGATTCAGATGCATCATAACATGCTTTATATATTTTTCCTTGATACTTAACTATCCATCCAGATGAAATTTTTTCAATAGTCTCCCCTCCGTTTGATTTCAAAGCTTCATAAACTTTTTCTAAAAATGCCGTTTTACCATCACCAGCATTACCGGTTAAAAAGACAGCTTTGAATTTTCCATTAATAATATCGGGAAGAAGCTCCGTGTCTAACTTTGTTGGTATGTAGGTTTCTCTGGCAAAATCTGTATCTAAACCTCGATTATCAGAATTGCCGGATTTACTGTATTGATATACCCCCAACAACTTATTTATCCAAGGATTGATTTTATATTCCATAGATAATGTTCCTTATTTTTTCTATATCAAAATTAAATGATTTTTATGCTCATTAAATTTTCGCAATGTTGTGGCAACAATTCACTGTCCACCTTCAACTAAAATTTCATCTTGAATTACATCTACTCTATGATGAAATTTCCAAAAAAAAGAATAAGTCTGTGGTTCGAGTAAAGTAATTGTAGTTTTATCATCCCTATTTCCTTCATCAAGCCCCCACTCTATATTTACTCCACCTACATCGGTTAAAATCAATCTGGCGTGAAATATATTTCCACCAGCGTTTGCATCATTAGCATTCATACTATTCCATCTTACAAATTTTATAGATTTATTATCAGGTAAAAATTCTTTAATGTAATGATTGCACGAATTAAAGAATTGTGTTTTTGTTTCTAAAGGATCTGCAAGAATATGATATTCAAGTTTTATGTAATTTGGGCCAATAGAGAAAATCTCTTTAACAAGCTTAACTAAAGCACGTCTATACTTTTCTTTAGTAGGATGGAAATGACGATCAACTAATATCACTTCACTTGAAACTTTGAATAAATTTCTAAGTAACTTAGAGATATCTTCAAAGTTACGATTTACGATTATTTGGCGGGGAGTATTCCAATATTCATTTTCATTATCAAGATTTTCTAACTTCAATATATGAGGCTGATTTTCAGGATTACTTTTAGATATAATCGCTGAAAATGCTGTTCTTATATGTTCTTTTATTGCATTTTGAAACCAATCTAAGTTGTTATCATATGGTCTTGATAAATCAATCAAATATCCTTCTAAATATTTTAATCTTTCTTCTAATCTTTTCCTTTCTATTTCCTTTATTTTTTTATTATCATAATTTTTCTTTAAGCTTTTATAAGCCTCTTTAACCCAGTTTTGAGGAAATTTTGAGATCAACCTTCCTGTATGAATCCCAAAATGCTGAAATAAAATTTGCCATTCATATTGGGTACGATATAATTCCGGATCAACTGCAAACTCTTTAATCATAGAAATAATTCCTCTCCTCTTTCTGGAAAGAAACCATCTGGCCAGTGAGTTTCAAAATCACCATCCGCAGTAACCGGGATTTGATAAACTATTGAACCTTTTTCCGTCGGCTTAACATAAACAACATTAACATCCTCAATCTTTAGTTCAGGATTATTATTAGCATAACCTTCTCTTATCCTTCTCAAAATTCTAAGTATAAAATGCTCACTATGTGTTTCAAGTAAATAAGTATTGTTATTTTTAATTGCAGTTTCAATAAAAACATCTGCTAATTCAGCTTGAAGTGCAGGATGTAAGTGAATCTCAGGTTGCTCAATTGTTATTATTCTGTCTTTAAATGAATACGCATAAGCTAAAACTGGTAAAACCTGACTAATACCAATACCAACATCTCTATGACTTACCACTGTATCACTTCTTTTATCAATCAACACTAAATCATTTAAGACATCTGACCCTTCAAATATTTCACTTAAATCAACTAACTCTGAAGCAAATTGGTCAATGTAATTATCGAATTTTTCTTTAATCAAACTTTCATCAATTGATGAAAAATCTTTGTTTATAATTAATTCTAATATGTCTGATATATCAATTTCAACATCGCGAGAAAGATATTCTTTGAAGCCATCTAATATTTTTATTATATCCGGACTTTGAGTATCAATTAATTTTCTAACCTCAAGACGATAGGGGGTCTTCAGTTTCTCTTCGTTTTCTAACCAGTTGTTAATAGTATTTCTGATAAGCTCATTATCCCGAACTATTTCCCAAGCAAGACCACCACCAGCTTGCCAATTAGGATCATTGTATTTAGTAAAAGAAATATGTCTTTCAGGGTATGATCTTAAAGGTCCTAAATAAATTAAATTTCCTAAAGTCTTATCAATTGAGTTATAAACTCCTTCAAGTATCTCATTAAGCAAACGCGGGAAAAAAGTTTCTACTGCATTCTTTAAATCTTTTTCACGGTTTTCTTTACTAACAGCGAATATCTGTTCAATGCTTTCTAAAAGATCAATTTTAAGTGATGAGAAATTTTTAGGAATGAATGAATTATTCTCAGTATAAATTTTTTCACATACTTCCTGCGCTGCATTTCTAAGAATATGAATTTCATTCTCATCAAAATTTAGCACTGAAGTTTTTGCCTCGATTATTGCTTTTAGTATTTGATTGATTGCTTCGTGTTCTAAATTTATGAAATCAATTGTCATCTGTTTATTTGATTTCATACTCATTTTTAGAAATAGAGTATTATCAGTAAATATTTCATATTTGGTTACCTGCGGACTTCCTCTTGATATTAGTTCGCCAGTTGGTATTTCAACATATTTATTATTCTCTTTATCGTAAACCTTCTTTGTTCTTTCTGTATAACTCTGACTTATTGCAACATTTATTGATACTTCTTCAGTCTGAAATAAAATTTCTTTAAGCCGTTTTGAAAACTCTGAATTTGAAATTTTTATTCCCCATTCGATAGGAGTTTCAATTTTACGTTTATAAACAAATTGATTGAATCCACCTAAATCAACTGAGTTGCCGCTGATTTTCATATAGTGCGGGTCAAGGTCACCTGTAGCGAAAGCATTATGTATATAGAGCAAACTATGAATGATTGAAGATTTACCAGAACTATTCGGTCCAAAAATTAATGTGATTGGTTTTATAGCAATACTTTGTTTATTTGCAATTGCTTTGAAATTTCCAACTGATATTTCTTTTATTACTCTCTTAAAAACTTTTTGCGCCTCTATTGGTTTTTCTTTTTTTCTAATTTCAATTTCTGTTTTTTCTTCAGGAGTTTGAGGTGCTAACAATTCTATTTCATCTCCCTCTATCATAAACAAAGAAGGATATCTTTTTACGCGAAGGAATACTTGACCAGGTGTAATTTTATCTTCATCAGATGATTTGGATTGATTTATTTTCTCGGCAATTTCTTTAGTGTTTAATTTTCTATTCTCTTTTAGTAAAACATCTCGTATATCACCAAGATTTTCCCAATCAATTAAACTGACCAAGCCTTTTTCATATAAAAAGAATTGAGGGAAAGTTTTAATTTTATTTTCGACAAGTTTATCAGAAATCGGAGAACCATCTAATTGCTCGTAATTGCCTCTCTGATTTATAAGTGAAGTAATTTCTGAGATTGATAAGGCACGCAGCTTTTCATTGAGTATAGAAATTATTTCATCTTTAAGATCAGATATTTTATTCTCGTCTGCCATTTATTTTACCTGTTCTAAATATTTTTTCTGTTCTTCCATTTCTTTGAGCAGTTCTTTCATATGTGCTTCCCGCCACGACGCTGTTAAACTACCGTCGAATGCCTTAGATAATAAATTATTAAATAATGAATTTATAACTGATAGTGAATTATTACGAAATTTTCGATTATCATTTAAGTTTTTTATAGCATCAGTAAGTTTGTTCAATTTCTCTTTAAATGGAACAAATACTTTTATGTTTTTAAGATTTTGTAAGGATATTGTTGATTGATTTACCCATCTTTTTGCAATAGAAGGATAAAATCTTTTTGCCCATAACAAGTGCAAATAGGTGGATAAGTACTCTGGAGAAATTCTATCATCAAATATTCTTAATCTTATTAAGTGGTTACTAAACAAAAAGTGTCTATCCTCTTCAATATTAAAAACACAGGATTTACCAATCTTATCATCGCTGTTTGTTGACATAAATAGAACATCTCCATTATTTAATCTATACCTTTCCTTATCAAAACTATTTGGAACAGTTCTCACCAAATCAAGATTCAATATCCCCAAATCATCAATATTATTCATTCGAAGATGAGGAGTGCCATCAACAATATCTTTTTCACCACAAGCAAAACCATTTTGGAATTCAATATTAAACTCTGAAAGTGCTATGGAATTATCTCCCTTCATTAGTTCAATTGGATCCCCAAACATCTTATAGAACAAAGCGGGAATTATTTTCTCTGCTTTTTCATCTGCTTGTTTTCGTAGTTTGCGTATCTCATCTGCCTGGTCTAATATTTCTACTATGCGGCGCTGCTCGGAAAGTGGGGGAAGAGGAAAAGTAAAATTATTTACAAATGATCTTGATATTCCACCTTGTGCAGCACCTCGAAAATCAGCTAGAATTTTTTGTTTACCTGTCGGTGAATACATCAGATAAAAAGCAAATTTTGGCAATAATAATTTCTTATTTGTTCGAAGAAGAAATACGTGTTCATTAACGGCAGTTTTATTGGGCAAACTATTACTCGAAATGTAAACAACTTTACCCGTGGTTGCCCCATCTTTTACTATTAAAATGTCTTCATCTTGAACTATACCTTGTCGCATATTTTCAAAATAAGTCAAAGGAATAAATTTGGGATTTTCTAATTTAATTTCACCATCATCCCCCAAATGTTCTGCTCCAATACTTAAAATACCATTTTTATCTAATGATGCTCCTCCCTTGGGTCTCCCACCACTTTCTAATTTTTCTAAGCATTGATTCAAAGTTACAACCGAATAATTAGTCATTTCTTCCTCAACATATTTCTACTTTCAAGAAGTTTTCTTGTTTGTTCAACTTCTTTTGCAAGTAGTTTTTCATCAGGTAATACTAATTTGTATTCAGAGGCAAGGACTTTGTTCGGTAGTCCTTCTAAAGAATATTTTGCTACTGCATTATCTTTTTCAGCACAGAGTATTAAACCAACAGGGGGATTTTCATCTTTGTTAGTCCAGTTCTCTTTTGCATAGTTTAGATAAAGATGCATCTGTCCGGCATCAGCGTGAGTAAACTTTCCAACTTTCAGATCAATCACAACAAGGCATTTAAGTTTCCTATGGAAGAATAATAAATCAATTCTGTACCATTCATTTCCAATTCTTAAACGTTTTTGTCTTCCGACAAAAGCAAAATTTCCTCCAAGCTCAAGTAGAAATTTTTCAAGGTGCAGAATTAGAGCTTCTTCAAGATCATTTTCAGAATATTCATCTTTAAGCCCGAGAAACTCAAGAATAAACGGGTCTTTAATTTCTTCTTCTGGGGTAACAACATCTTCAGATTTTTCTTTACTCCCTTTTTTAAGCATAGCAGCTTTATTTTTAGAAAGTAAAGTTCTTTCGTAAAACTGGGAGGAAATTTGGCGATCAAGCTGCCTTACGGACCAGCCGTTGCGGAGTGCTTCTGTTTCATAAAACCTGCGTGCTTCATCATTTTTTAATCTCCTAATTAACATAACATAATGAGACCAAGGGAGTGGAAAAAAATTATTAAGATTTCCAGGTTTAAAAATCCGAGACGGTGTTTCGGATTTGTTCGATTTGAATTTCCGAGACACTGTCTCGGAAATCTTATCTGATGCATAAGCCAAGTAAAACAATCTCATTGATTCCAGGTTATCGACAGAAAATCCTTTCCCAAAGGTTCGCCTTAAATCTTCGGAAAGATTTTGAAGTAATTGTTTACCATATTCGGCTTTTTCTGATCCTGATTGTTCATATTCAACAATTCTTCTTCCAATTTCCCAGTAGGTTGCTGTAAGTATTGCATTAACATTTCTTGCAGAAGCCCTTCTTGCTGATTCGAGAACAAAAGAAATATTTTTAACAAGAGAAGTATAATTTGTATTAGATGTTTTTATTTTCTTAGGCATCAACTTCCCTCAATATCTTTAAGCAAGTTGTTCAACTTTTCGGTAATTTTATTTTCAAGCTCAATTACTTCTTTTATTAGTTCGACTGGATTTTCATCACTTACTTTTTGTGTTATCTGTGGTTTATATCTTCCTGCAGAAAGGTTGTAATCATTTTCAGCAATTTTATCCAAAGAAGCCCACCAGCATCTTGGCTCTTCACTTCCGTGTTCAAGTATTGTTAACGCTTCAGCACCTGGAGGATTTTTAAAGCCCGATTTTTTATAAACATTCCATTGTTTAATTAAATCAGGTATATCGTTTTTATCTGGAGTTTCAGGTCTTCCACCACCAGTAATTTTATCAGGATCATAGCCATCATTTTTAATTTCATAAAACCATACTTTTTCAGTTGCAGGTTTTTCTTTAAATAATTTATCTGAATAAGGTTTTCTAAAGATTAAGATGGATGTCTTTACTCCTGCATAAGGTTTGAAAACACCTGCAGGCAAAGAAATAACGGAAAGCAATTGGAATTGTTCAACTAATTTTACTCTTAGTTCCAAATGTGCATTTGTAGAACCGAATAACAATCCTTCAGGAACAATAACCGCACATATTCCGCCATCAGCTAATGAATCCATCATTACAGCAAGGAATAACAATTCTGTTTTCTTTGTGTTTTTTGGTAAATCTTTTCTAATTGATTCTTTAGGTAAAACACCGGCGAAAGGCGGATTTGACAGAATCACTTTATATTTACGATATAAGTCTTCATCACTAAGTCCACCCAATTCAGAAAGAGTATTTGCTCTTTTAACATTTGCTTTCATTAAGCCGTGTAATACCAAATTCATTGTAGCTATTCGCATAATTTGCCGGCTAACATCTACACCAAAAATAGAGGCTTCAAGAATATCCCAATCTGGAATTTTATCACCGTTACCCTTTTTATATGTCATAAGATTTGGAATTTCTTTTTTCAATTCTTGAACAAATCTCTCTCTTAATTCCGGTTCTTCATCGAATGAAAATTCATCTTCCTTAAATTTAAGTAGTCCTGCCGAATCGAGTTTATTGAAATATTGTTTTAATAACCACTCTTCACCATAAATAGGAACCTCAATAGTTTTGCCGGAATATTTTTGCAAAATGTATTCTAAGAAATCAATTAAAAATCCCCCAGTACCACAAGCAGGATCAAATACAGTATCACCAAATTCAGGGTCAACTAATTCAACCATTAATTTTCTTATCTGACGCGGGGTTCTAAATTGCCCGAGTAATGCACCTTCCATTGTGTTTAAGTAAGTGAGCAAATACTCATAAATATCTCCTTTAACATCTGAACCAAGCTTAGAAAAATTTATCTCGTCAATTTCATCAATAACCTGTTTTAATACAGCAGGATCGTTTATCTCCAATAAAGCATCTCTAAAGTATGAAGCAATATGCTGGTTATCGCTGTTAATAGAAGCCATATATGGAAAAACTTCATCCCGTACAAACTTAAGAAGATTATCGCCACTTAAATGTCGCCATTCGCTCCATCTGTATTTTTTAGATTGTTCCGGATATAAAGAATTGGAGTGATTAACTCCAAGTCTTTGCTGAATAGCTAATTCGCTTTCTCTTTCATCTAATAATTTCAAGTATATTAGATATGAAATCTGTTCAATATATGTGATAGGGTTATTAACGCCGCCCGCAAATAAAATATTTGTAATTCTATCAAGTTTTCTTCTTATTTCACTGTTCATATTAACCTGCTTTTATAGAAAAAATTGTTTCGTTCATATCTGAGATTACTTGTTTTAACCCTTCTTCACCAAATAATTCAATTCCAAGATTAGCTGCATTCAAAATTGAAAGGGGTGGTTTAAATAATTCATCAACTTCGATTTTACCTTTAACTATACCACGATTTTTAAGCATTGAAAGATATTGAGCTTGCTCTGGTGTAAAAGATTTTCTTACTAACCAGGCGTGAAAATTTTCAGTTATTATTTCTTCTTTAGGTTTTTGCTGTTTTAGTTTAAGCGCATATTTAATAAAATCTATTAGATTTCCACCTGGATTTTGATACGCTTTTCTAAGGTTATCTTCATTAAAATACATCTCAGGGCTATTTAATTTTTTAGCCAATAAATCCTCTTCTTCTGAGGTCAGTTCATATTTAAATTTTTCATCAGGGCTGGCATTGGTTTCATTGATAATTTTTTCTATGAGAGGATGGTCTTTGTATTGTTGCTGAATGGTTTGTTCCCAATTACTGATATATTCTTTTTTATCAATCTTTTCACCGTTAGGTCCCACTTCAACATATCTTACTGAATAAAGCCATTCATCGTCAAGTCCAAGTTCAATTAATTCTTTTAACGATTTAGGCTTAAGAGGTTTTGTTTCGTATGCTCGGCCGTAACCAGAGCCAGTGAAAATGTCGATTTCGCTGTCATTGAAATATTCGTGATTGCCAAAGAAATCGTAAATCATAAATTTCTTTTTTTCTATTCTTTGACACGTTCTTGTTCCTCTTCCCCTCATTTGTTGATACAAAATAGGCGAACGAACTCTACGACACATTACAAGATGAAGCACTTCCGGGCAATCAAAACCTGTATCGAGCATTCCAACGCTTACAGCTACCATCGGATAATCTTCTCGTTTGAACTTACGAATAAGATCATCTGCATTAGCAACATCACTTGTAATAACCTCAGCATATTGACCGCGAAATTCAGGATGCAGTTCGTTTAATATCATAGCCAATCGTGTTGCATGGTTTTTGGTTATTGCAAAAATAATTGATTTGCCTGGTCCTTTTTCCTGTTTTGGAGCAAGTTCTTTATAATTTTCCCAAGCCAACTTATCAAATTCTTCCATCATTAAACGATTAGTCTTTTCATTTGTCCATTTTCTTTCAAATTCGGCCGGGTCATAATGTTCTTCGTCAATATCTGCTCCTTCAGTAATAAGTTTGGTAATTCTTTCAGCAAACTTATATGGAACCAGATACTCTTTTTCAAAAGCTGTTTTAATTGGCAATGAAAAATCGGGAGTATTATTCTTGCATTGATAAAAATCAAAGGTATTTTTTTCAATGTACATTGAAGGTGTTGCTGTTAAACCAATGTGGAAAGCATCAAAATGCGTCAGTGCAGTTTGCCAAGCTCCATAAATTGAACGATGACATTCATCAGCTATTACAACATCAAAATACCCACTGGTGTATTCTGGATATCGGGAAATCATAGTTTGCAGAAGAGAAACGGTAATTTGTTTTTCCTCTTTAGAAACACCTGGTCTTAACCAATAACTGCTGTATTGTTTTAATATATCTTGAATAGCATCTAAAGCTTGTTTAGCGAGTTGTTCCCGATCAACAAGGAACAGAATCTTATCTGCTCTGCCTGCTTCAATTAATCTTTTAATATATAAAACAATTAAATCAGTTTTTCCTGTACCAGTTGGCAGTTCAATTAAAAATCTTCTCTTGCCCAATTCAAAAGAATGATCAAGTGCGCGCATTGCGTCTTTTTGATAATCACGAACCTTTCTAATAACACCCTGTTTGATATAGGTTTCCGGTATTGGTATTTGAACCAAAGGAATTTTATTTCTACGTTGATATAAAAGTCTTTCTAAATCCTTTTGTGAATAAAAAGAGTTAATAATACGAGTATCGTCATTCGTATAATCCCAGAAATAAATTAGTTCTCCATTAGTTAAGAAAATAAATGGTGCATCAATAGCTTTAGCATAAGGTAATGTTTGTTGCTTAGCACTATAAGGATGTAAAGCCGATTTTTTAGCTTCAACGATTGCTAATGGTTTACCGTCTCTATCATATAATACATAATCAGCTCTCCCAATTATTTTGCTTCTTTTAATAGGATCAGTATTTGGGAAATAGTGTTGGGTTTCATAAACATTATCAATATTGTCTGAATGAATTGGTACTTCGGTGCGAACTTGAAACTTATCTTTAAGATCCCACCCCGCATTTTTAAGCAAGTCATCAATTATAATTCTTGCATCTTGTTCGGAGGAAAATGAATCCAAATCCCGTTTACTCCCTAAATGAATGTTTATGTCGTTAATATTTCTATTTATTAAATATAGTAACTAAAAAATTAAAAAAAATTATGGCAATGTTGCGGCAATTTTATTTTTCTATTACAAACTTTTCAGCAGGCGCTTTTATACCATAAAATTTGGCACCTCTTCTGCCTTCAGCTTTAATAATAAAATTATTAGCCACTAAGTCATTTTTAATTACAGATTTTATTTTATTATTTAATTTAGAAATATTACCTCTGAAAGTATAAATCGAAAGCCCTATTCCTTTTTTCAGGATGTTTTCAATTTCAAATCTGTTGCTATCAAGGTCAGGGAAAATTTCTCTGTGAATTTCAATTATTCTTTTTAAAAATTCATTCGATGTATTAAAGCCAGAAAATTTTTCTGATCCTTTGCCGTTTATAACTCTTTCAGCAAAATATTTATAATAAGATAATTCAATAGGTGATAGTGGAATTATTTCATTACCAATCTTTAATTGTGCCTTTGTGATTGATATATTGGCAACGGGAATAAGCTCCTTTTTTAGATTTACCAGTTCACTTTTCAATCTGACAATCTGTGGTAGAGAAGTATCAATTTTTACAGGAATGTTTTTTGAAATCCCAAATCTAGGGTCTAATACTTTTATTAATTGCAGATGGTTAGTTTCAGAAAAATCTCCTGATTCTGCAAGTAATATCCAACAAACCTGCATTGCTGGTGTTCCTGAGCTGATTGCTGCTATATAACTAAATTGAGGGCCTTTATTGAGATTGTCACAAAATTGTTTTAGTTGTTTATATATCTCGTTATGGTCAGTTACATCTTTGATATTGAGTTTAACCAAATTGACTTTATCGGCAAGTTTTCGTGAAAGAATTTCTTTCTTTAAATATTTTGCAACTTTTCCAAACTCGATATTTGAATTTACATTATCATTCCAAAGTAAAACTACTTCATCAAATTGGTCATTTTTTAAGGCTGTTAAAATCGCGCCATCTTTACGTCCTATTAGATCACCGGCATCATTTACACCGATGAATGACATAAAAATTTTAACAGATTTATTCATAAAAAGAATTTATCAATTTACTTAACTTTTTCGGAAGTGCATTATTATTAAAATTCGTCCACCCATTACTTATCTTAAAATAAAAAATATTTAAAATTTTCATCCTAAAATAGTATACCGATTCATAACTTTCTAAATAAAAAACTCAAAAACCAGAATTCTATATGGTTTAAATAAGCCTAAATATTTTAAAGAATAAAAATTGAAACTTTGAAAAATTAGGTCAATTTATCTTAAATAAATCATTTTCACTATTTATTGAAAATTTATACAGGTTTTTTTGTTTAACTTTAATTGTATTCTGACACGTTTATTATTTTTGGTTCTACCGCTAATTGTGTGAAAAAAAATCGAGTTTCCCATTGTAAAATAGTATTGCCATCCTCAAATTATTAAAGTTTCTATAACCTTGTGCTATATGATTAAGCCTTTGAATCAGTCCGTTAAATCGTTCGGCTTTTGCATTATTAATCCCATACTTGATAATGTTGATTATTCCAATCTTGTAGTTTGATAATGTCTTAGCTACCTTTTTCATCGGTTCGATATTCGATTTCACTACATTTTCATATCAACTATCAAAAAAACTGATGCTTCTTCGAGGGTTAGTTTATTGAATATTTCCATAAAGTTATATTTCATCTTTCATTAGACTGTGTTGCAATTATAACAATAACTCTCC
>Ga0308419_1001081_pt1 | contig 18404 bp, 19 predicted proteins | sample HotsprSampleMS50_FD_203674 | JGI IMG/M metagenome (GOLD analysis project Ga0308419, IMG submission 203674) | Hot spring phototrophic mat microbial communities from Mushroom Spring, Yellowstone National Park, Wyoming, United States - 20090730_MS50 ... | reverse complement strand
AAGCTAAAATTTTACTTTCTGAATCTACTTATGAGAAGTTAAGTAATTTTGAAAAAGTTAATATACGTTGGATTGATACTGTTGTGATAAAAAAAGGCAAAAAAGAAAAAATAAAAATTTATGAATTTTTTGTAAATGATCCACCTAATTTAGTAGAACTCAAAAAGAAGTCAAAAACATACTTTGAAAAGTTTTTAGAGTACAAAGAACAAAATCAAGTCTCAAAAGCAAAAGAAATTTTAGACATTTTAAAATTACAATTCCTAGAGGATCCAATAGTGGAACATCACCTAACTATCCAGTCTAAGTTTTTTTAGTGTTTGATATAAAAATGAGGCTTAAGACAGTATAAAGAGAAATAAAAAAATGCCTTGAGTTACACAAGTATTTCTCTCTCAAAGAATTATTAAAATTTTTACTGAATTAGTTTAAATTGTAATAAAAAAATTATTTAAAGTTAAAACTTTACAATATCCTTTAAAAAGAGGAAATACATTGAAATACTAGAGTCTAGAGTAGCTTTTAGAAATATCTCCATTTTTTCTTGTTGAAATAAAGCAAGTATCTGCATAGAAACTTATACCTAAAATATTTAGTAAGCAAGCTTCCTCATTTGCTACAAGTAGTATCAACTGTTGAATATAGGTCAGCTATTCCTAAAGAGAAAAGCTAAACTAGTTTTTGAATTAAAACTAGTAGTAACACAAGCTTGACATGACTAGAGTAATAGCAAACTCAATAAAATAAACTTTCCAATCTAAACATATTATAAAAACTAGTAGAAACTTATTACAATAAATTCTAATTTTATTGAGTTAAGATGATGTTTACACAGCAAAATATAAAAAAAATATTTTTTATCTTCTTATTCTTTTTTTTGACTCAAGTGATAGCACAAGACACAGCTATTAAAGAGGAAGAATTAAAACAAAAAATTCAAGCTCTAGAAGAAGAAATTCAAAAAGAAAAATTGCGTATCAAAGAAACAGAAGAAAAACTAAATGATTTAAAAAAAAGTTCTGGAGTAAACGACAAATTTTTTTTTTTAAAGAATATATATCTCCACTAAAAGAAAAAGGCTTAACCAGGGATTTCATAAGTTCTATGCTTTTAGATCCAGAACATGCAAAAGAAGTTAGAGAAAATAAAACTTTCTGGCTAAGTAATCAATTTCGAGTTGGATTTTTATTGAGACCTAGATGGGAAGACAGAAAAAACTTAGACTTCAATTCTTCTACAGATGACTATACAAGTAGAATTTTACAATCTTCCCAGTTATGGTTTATTTTTGATCCAAGTCCTTATTGGACTGTAAAATTTACAATTCAAGATGCTAGAGTTTGGGGAGGTAGTCAGCCAGCCCAATTTGGAGATAGGAAATATTTTTTTTCTAACTCAGCATCTGTATTTGACCCGAGTCAACAAAATCGTACAACTGTTCCAAACTCTACTGACATAAGAGAAGGTTTTGTCTTATTAAAAATTCCAGACTTTCCTCTAAAAGCCTTTGTAGGTAGACAAGTCTTTGTCTTTGGGGATCAAAGAATGATAGGTGGAGCTAATTGGAATACAAATGGTTTATCTTTTGATGGACTTCGTATAAGCTATGAGTCTAGTGTTTTAGACTTTCATTTATTTGGAGCTAAAATGACAGCAAGCCAAAATGGACCCAATGGAGTTTTAACTGCTAATGGAAGACAAAATGGAAGTATAGATGACTCTTATTTAGTAGGAAACTATAATACAATAAAGTTTCCTTATTTTATTGTAGATATTTATGAATTTGGTATTTTAAAAAAATGGATCCCTGAAACCCCAGCTTATCTTGGTCAAAAAATTATAGATGAAGATATATTTTCACCTAGAGCTAGACAAAATGATAAATTATTTACATTTGGTACGAGAATAACTAATCGTACCAATAATAATTTTTTGCCTAAATCTAAAAGTTGGGACTGGACCTTAGAAATAGCGACACAGTTAGGCTATACAGGACAAAGACAATATGCTTCATGGGATCTGTTAAAAGATGAAAATGGTAAAAGTTATTATTCAGAAAAAGTCAAATATACAGGAAAATTTTTTGTTTTTCAGACAGGTTATACATTTTGGGACAAACTGAGATTTGGAACCCAATTTACTTACTCTTCAGGCGATCCAAATCGCAGAGATGGTTCTCATTCTACTTTTGAATTGTTACCTAACCCTAGATTTGGGATTTTTCCTTATTTTGATTCTGTAGCTGGACTTGCAGAAAATATAGGTTTAAAAAATATAAAATCTTATAATATAAGTATAAACTATCAAACAGAAAAATGGGGACTTTTTACAATTAGTGGATTTATTCACAGAAAAGCTGTAAGAGAAGATGCTTGGTATGCTATCTCTGGAGATCCCAATACTGGCGGGAGTGGTTCATGTAATATAAACACTCGAGCTAGTGCTTTTTCTACTGAAAATTGTAGTGGAAATTCTTTTCAAATTCTAAAACCCTTAGGAGCTGGAATTTTTAATGAAATTGATTTCTCTTGGATTTATCATTACACAGAAGGAGTTTCTGTTTGGATGGGAATAGGCTACTTAAAAGGAGGAGATTCTATACGTAATGCAAAAACAGATCCCTTTAATCCCAATCCAGAAATAAGATATAATTTTTTTCCTAACGCTTATATTAGTTATTTTATGATCAATGTAGCTATGTAAATTTATTTAGAAATTACTTTCAGTAATTCTTCTCCCCACCTACGAACATTTCCAGCTCCTATGGTAATTACTAAGTCATTTTCTAGTAAATTTTCTGCAATTGTTAAAACATCTTTTTGTAAATTGCCTGACAACAAACTTACCCTTGGATGAGATTTCATATTTTCGTAAATCAACTCGCTACTTATTCCAGAAATTGGACTTTCTCCTGCTGAATAAATAGGAAGTAAATAACAAATATTTGAATCTAATAAAACTTGTGAAAATTCCTTATAATGATCTCTAGTTCGAGTATATCTATGTGGTTGAAAAATAATTATAGTTCTAGAGCCATTTTTTTTTAGAAGTGTAAGTGACTCTAATACAGCTTGAATTTCTCTTGGGTGATGCCCATAGTCATCGTATACTTTAATCCCATTTTTTTCTCCTAATAATTCTAGTCTTCGTTTGACACCTTTATAATTATGAATAACTTCAATAGACTTTTCTACAGGAATACCTACACAGTAAGCTGCTAAAATAGCTGCTAAAGAATTTAATAAATAGTGTGAACCACAAAAAGGAGACTGAAAAGAATACTTCTTACCCTCAAAAGTAAAATTCATTTGATTCTCTTGAATAGAAAATAAAGCTAAGTTAGAAATATTTGATAATGGACGAGAGGAATATCCCAAAATTAGAGATTTATCTTGTAAACGATTTGCTATATAAATTAAATTTTCATCTTCCAGGCATAAAATTTTTTTTGACTTAGGATTTAATTCTAAAAAGTTTTGAAAGGATTGAATTAAATTTTCTTCTGTTTTATAAAAATCTAAATGATCATTGTCTATATTTGTTACTACTTGAATTTCTGCTCCATAGTTTAAGAAAGTACCATCTGACTCATCAGACTCATAAACTCCCCACTCTCCTTTTCCAAAGTAACCCCCTTTTCCACCTAAAAAATTGACTTCTCCGCCAACCATAATTGTAGGATCTAATTTAGCTTCCCATAAAATATTACCAATCATAGCTGTAGTTGAAGTTTTACCATGTGAGCCTGCCACAGAAATAGATTTTTTTAAAGAAAAAATTTTATGCATAAGTTCAGATCTATGTACTAAACATGTATTTAAACTAGAAAAATATCGATAATATTCATTACTTACTTTGTTAATTGCACTAGAGTAAACAACAAAATCAAAATTATATCTTTCCAGCTCTTTAATATCTCGAGATAACTTAAGACCTCTTTTTACTAATAAATTTAAACTCTCAGATTCTGCTTTGTCTTGTCCCCAAACTTCTGCGCCATAATCAATTAAAATATGAGCTAGAGCACTCATTCCAGAGCCTCCTACTCCAATAAAAAAGGCTTTTGAATTTGGATTAAGCATTTTCATTTCCAAAAAAATATTCTGCAGTAGCCTCAGTAGCACTTAAATTAGAAATCTTAAAAGCATTTTGACTAAGTTTTAAAAGTTCTTGCTTATTAGAAGAAAGTCTAAGTAAAATTTTTGTTAACTGAATAGGAGATTCATCTTTTTGATAAAGCACTATTGCGGCATGTTTTTCTTCTAAGTACTTAGCATTTTCATACTGATGATTATCTGCAGCATGAGGATAAGGAATTAAAATCATTGGAAGTCCAAAAGCTAAGCATTCTGAAATCACTCCCGCCCCAGCCCTAGCAATTACTAAATCAGCCCACTCATAATGAGTTTTCATGTCTTGAGAGTATGAAATTAAATCTACTTCTCTTTTAGATTTTTGCTTTGCTTCTTCATATAGATTAGTTCCAGTTAAAATTCTAAAACTAAAATTTTTTATGATTTGAGGGTCTTCTATACATTGAAGGAGTATATTGTTGATTTGTCTAGCTCCTTGTGAGCCACCTAAAACTAGTACATTTATATTATCTTTTTCTAATATTTCTTTATTTTTAATCTTTAGTTCTACAGAATTTTTGTCAGGCTTTATTTTAGAACGTAGTGGATTTCCCAAAATTTTAAAATTTTTTACTTTTTTCTCATCTAGATATATAGGAGGAAAACTAAAAGCTATCTTATCAGAAAAACGAAGGAATTTCCGAGTAACTTTTCCTAAGATTCGATTTTGTTCACAAAGATAAATTTTTTTACCCAAGAGTAAACCACAAATTAATGCTGGAAGACAAGAATAACCACCCATAGCAATCACAACATTTATCCGATAAAAGAAAAAATATACTGCTGTAGTAAACAAATAATACAAAAAATGTAAAGAGTAAAAAATAAATTTCCAATTGAACTGTGGAATATTGTGCCAGATTATAGGAGCAGGAGAATCTTTTAAATCAGGATTATCCTTATTTCTTTTTAAAGAGTGAATATAAATATTTTGAATTTTATACTTTTCTTTATTTTCATTTAACTCTTCTACTAAAGCAACTCCAGGTGAGATATGTCCACCCGTTCCCCCAGCTGCAATTAAAACATTTAGTTTCAAAGTAAATTATCCTTTTTAGTAATATTAATTATAATTCCAAATGATATCATAACAGTTAAAAGAGATGAGCCTCCATAACTGACAAAAGGCAAACTAATTCCAGTAATTGGTAAAAGTCCTGTAACTACAAAGCTATTTATGAGAATTTGTATAGCAATTATAGAAACGAGTCCAACTCCTAGTAAAAAGCTAAATGGATCTCGCACCCTTTTTAAAAGTACGAATGTTCTCAAAATCACAAACAAGAAAATACTAAAAAGTACAAAAAAACCTAAAAATCCATAATCCTCTACAAAAGTTGGTAAGATAAAATCAGTATGACTGTAAGTTAAATATCTATGAGAGTAACCAGTTGCTAAAGGATTCCCTAAAAATCCGCCTTCATTAAACGAGCGAAAAGAAGATACAAGTTGATGCCCTTCATCAAATCGAAACTTGTAAGGATCTAACCAAACTTCAATTCTTTTTTTTCTATAACCTACTTTGTATATTAAAATGGCAATTAATGGCAATAAAGACAAAAAAACAATAAATAATTTCTTAAGATGAAAACCATATATATAACTTAATATAATAATTATTATAAAAATTTGAATTGTAGTTCCAAAAGCAGGCTCAGCTACAATTAAAAGCAAAACTCCTCCTATAAACACTAAAGGAAGTCCAAAAGTTTTTAACTCAAATTCAGTAGTTTGACTACGTACAAATAAAGAAGACACATAAATTACAATTGAAATTTTTGCAAACTCGGAAGGTTGAAATTGAAATAAACCTAAATTTATCCATCTATGGAAATTTCTTCCATAATAAGTCTCTACTGATTTTCCTATTCCTGGAACAAATACCAACAATAATAAAACAATTGTAATAAAGATAATCCACTTAGAAAATTTTTGATAAAATTGAATAGGTATAACTGCACTAATTACAAAAGCTAAAAAAGAAAGAAATGCCCAGAGTCCTTGCTTTTTTACATAGTAAAAACTATCTTCAAACTCACGTTGAGCGGTTACAGATGAGGCAGAAAACAAAATAGCTAATCCTAAAAATAAAAGAATTAAAATCCCATATACTAAAGGATAGTCTATATAATTTGTCCCAATTTTCCATACTTCTTTAAATCGAGAGTTTGACATTTCACTGAATTTTTAAGCTAGAAAGTGAGATGAGTGCAAGGATAATAGCAATGATATAAAACCTAGCTACAATCTTAGTTTCTTTCCAACCCAGTAATTCAAAATGATGATGAATAGGAGCCATTCTAAAAATACGTTTTTGTGTCAGCTTGTAACCTCCTACTTGTAAAATAACACTTAAGGCTTCCACTACAAAAAGTGCCCCTAAAATAGGTAGTAGCATTTCTTTTTTTAACATAATAGAAATCATACCTAGTGTAGATCCCAAAAATAAAGAACCTGTATCCCCCATAAACACTTCAGCTGGATGAGAATTAAACCATAAAAACCCAAGTAAGGACCCCGTAAGAGCAGAAAGAAAAACAGAATATTCATGTGCTCCAGGTAAATAGGGGATATTTAAATAATTAGCAGCAATTGGAGTTCCTGTTACATAAGCTAAAATTCCTAATGTTACTGTTGAAATAGCTACTGTGCCAGCCGCTAGTCCATCTAATCCATCTGTAAGATTTACAGCATGAGAACTACTAATTACAATTAAAGCAGAAAAAGGAATAGCTAAAAATCCTAAGTTTACAATAGGTCCTTTCACAAAAGGTAAAAATAAATCTGTAAGTACAAACTGAATTCCTTTTGTATCTTTGGATATTTGGCCTGTATGATAGTAGTAAATATAACTAAAAGCTGCTGCTAAGACTACTGAAATAAAAAATTTAGTTCTAGCTCTCATTCCACCTTTGATTTTTAAAATAGCTTTCATGTAGTCATCACAAAAACCTAAAACAGCAAAACAAAAACTAAAAATTGTTATTAAAATGAGGTTTACATTTTTCCAATTTCCCCAAAGCCCCACAGATACCAGTAAAGTAGAAACAATCATGAGTCCACCCATAGTAGGAGTTCCAGACTTTACTTCGTGTGATTTGGGTCCATCTGAACGAATATTTTCTTTAAATTTTAGTTTATATAAAAAATTAATAATTTTAGCTCCTAAAAAAAAGCTTAAAAACATAGAAGTAAGCCCAGCCATTAAAGCTCTAAAAGTGACATAGTTAAAAATACGTAAAACACTTACATCACTTCCAAAACTGTCATATATCCATTGAAACATTCTCTCTCTCCAGTTGTGAAAATGCAGTTTCAATCTCTTCTGCATCACTAAAATGAAATTTTTTATTTCCAATAATTTGATAATTTTCATGTCCTTTCCCTGCTATCAGTAAGATTCCTCCTTTTGGTAAAATTTTTATTGCTTTTTGAATAGCTTCTCTTCGATTTTCTATTGCCAAATATCTCTTAAAGTCTTTTGGAATTCCTGTCATAATTTCTGTTATGATAGAGCTTGGATTTTCTGTACGTGGATTATCAGAAGTAATAATAACAAGATCCGAATAACGGCAGGCAATTTCTCCCATAAGTGGACGTTTTTTTCGATCTCTATCTCCCCCACATCCAAATACAGTAATGAGCATAGAAGAGGGAATTTCTCTTAAACTTAATAAAATATTTTCTAAGGCGTCAGGTGTATGTGCATAATCAACAATTGCAATTTTTTCTTTATTTGGTGAGGAGTGTACTTCAAATCTTCCCGGTATGTTTGGTATAGATTTAAAGAGTGAAATGATTTCACTTTGGTCTAACTGGGGAAAAATTTCAACTAAGAGAAGGTATACTAAGGCGAGATTTTCAAAATTAAATTTACCTAATAAGTTAGAAACAATTTTTTGACTTATATTGTTTTTATAAATAAAAAAAGATGTATAGTTTAAAGTCAACTCTTCTAAACTTCCAGAGTAATGTCCTTCTTTTCCAAAATAAATTACATTATAATTAGGTGATAATTTTTTAACTAAAGCTTGCATATCTTTTCCACCCGGAGAGTCTAAGCTAATGACAGCTATTTTGTTTGTATGTGAAGACTTTTCTAAAAATTCAAACAACTTAAACTTACTCAACAGGTAGTCTTCCATAGTAGGGTGAAAATCTAAATGATCAGGAGTAAGATTAGTAAAAATCCCTGCATAAAAATGAATTCCATCTAATCGCCCTAATTTAAGTCCATGAGAACTAGCTTCTAGACAAACATACTCTACACCTGCTTCTAGCATTTCTTTTAAGATGAGATTTAAACTTGAGGAATCAGGAGTAGTATAGCCTGTTTCGTAAACAACATTTCCATACTTAGCATAGATTGTTCCAATTAGACCTACTTTTTTTCCTAGAGAACTTAATATGTAGTATAAGATATGTGTAATAGAAGTTTTGCCATTTGTCCCAGTAACTGCAAGTATTTTAAGTTTTTTAGAAGGCTCCCCAGCTAAAAAAGAAGCAATTAGACCATGATACTTTCTTGTATCTTCTACTTGAAACACTAAGTAATCTTTATTGTTTAACTCATAAAAAAAGCCCTTAGGTAAAACTAAGCCCACAGCACCTTTCTCTAAAGCATGAGAAATATATTGACTAGCAGAATCTTTATATTCTGGATAAAGAACAAAAAGGTCCCCTATTTGGATTTTTCGAGAGTCAGATTGGATGTATTGGATTTCTTTTTGTGTATCAATTTGGAAAGTTTCTAACTCTGGGAAAGTATGAATTAAATCTATTGCTTTCATTCTGTGAAATGTCTTTCTTGAGGTAAGGTAAGAGTAATTATCTTATCATTGGAATAATTCATTTTTAAATTGTACTTTTGGTTGTATAAATTTTCAACTCGACTAGCAGCATGAGTAGAAACAATTTTTGCTTTTAAATCATAATTTTTTTTAAAAAGTTCTTCTTTTTTTTGAGAGAGTTTTTTTACTTCTCGGCTTAGTTTAGCATAGCTTACAGCCTGTGCAACTAAAAAAAATAACAAAGAAGCAGGAATTGATAAACGAAAAAAAATCCTCAAAATAGGTAAGATAATTTGTCTACGAGAATCTTCTGGATTCATCTACTACCTCAATTGCCCTCAGCCTAGCAGAACGAGAAGCAGGATTAAACTGGACTTCTTGGACACTAGATTTTAAGGGTTTTTTGGTTAAAATATGAAAGCTACCCGTTTGTGCAAGCTGTTTTAAAGCTTGTTTTGTAATTCTATCTTCTAAAGAGTGAAATGAAATTGCTACTAAAATTCCACCTTTGCAAAGCAAAAAAGGTAAATTTTCAAAAGCTTTAGTAATGTGTTGTAGTTCTTGATTGACTTCAATTCGTAAAGCTTGATAAATTCGAAAAGCAGGATGTACTTTAGGAGGCCAAAACTTACGTGGTATAGTTTTTTCTACAATTTGGTTTAATTCAGAAGTAGTAAGAATTGGTTTTTTTTTACGAGTTTCTACAATATTTTGAGCAATTTTTTTTGACCAGTTTTCTTCTCCATATTGTAAAAAAATTTTTTCCAATTCTTCAATACTATATTGATTTAAAATTTGAGTTGCTGTTTTTCCTTCATTAGAAAGACGCATATCAAGTGGTTCATTTAGCTGAAAAGAAAAACCTCGACCAGAATGTTTAATATGGAAACTAGAAATCCCAAAATCTAAAAGAATCCCATTTAAAACTTCAAAGCCGTATTGTAAAAGATGAAGTTTTGTAAATTCTGAAAAATTTATATTGATTGGAAAAATTCTATCTTTAAAAAATTCTAATCTTTTCTTAGCACGCTCTAACATTTGTATATCTCTATCTAGTAAAATAATTTTTGAATTAGGAATATTTTCTAAAATAGCTAGAGAATGCCCTCCTTCTCCAACTGTAGCATCTAAGAAGATCGGAATGGGACTAGAAACTTTTTGAAAAAATTCTAATACCTCTTTTTGTAAAACAGGTATATGAGTTACCTCAAATTCTTTATTCATTTTTTTATTGAAAATTTAGGGTTGCACTCGGGGAAAATATCTGTAGAAGTAGAAGCTACTTGAGAAAAAGAATAGGAAGAAATAAGTTCTGCCTCCGTGTATCCTATAGATTCTAAATACTCAATTCCAAAAGAAACTAAGTAGCAAGCTTGTAAAGAAATTTCTTTCGGAAGTTTTTTTTGTTGGATTAGTTCTAAACCTGATAAATAACAAAACTCACTTTGCTTTTGTTCAAGATGAGACTTTTGAATTTTTTGGCTTCCAATTATCTTACTTAACTTTGCCCAAGTTTCCCCATATACATAAAGTTTTTGTTTTGAAGAGTTTTTGAGAGTTTGTAAAAGTTTTGAAGTTTGAAGTTGGTTACGTATAATTTCTCTACATAAGTTTGCATTTTCTATTCCCGACTTTCCAGTAGAGCGTAAAGTTTTACTAAAAGCTTGCCTACAAGCAGCAAACTCAGAGCCTTTTTTTTCTTCAAGCTGCCAAATACTTTCACTTGTGAATTTATCTTTTACTACTTTTCTTTTTGCAGTGGGTTCATCTAATGCTAAAAACTTAGCTTCTAATACATTCATCATAAGCAAAAGTGAGCTTTCTGAGTTTTGAAATAAATTATTTCCTAAAATTAAAACTTCTTGATCTTTTAAAAAATTTTTTACATAACCTTTAATTTTAAATTTCTCAAAAGCATTTTTAAACTCACTTAGGTAAAGTTTTTCATTTTCTAACATTTTACCTTCATGAGCAATTACTAAAATAGAGTCTAATTGCTTTTTAATAGAATTATAATTGAGTTCTAAATAAGAAAGAGTTCTAAGTAGTTGATTGTAAGCTACTTTAGCGGGATATTTTTCAAAATCTTCTTCTAAAAAATTAGAGTAAACTACACATTCTTCTGCCCATATTCCAGTGATAAGTTCTGAAGTACATAAATTATTAAGCTCACTAGAGTTAAAATTTATATGAAAAATACAAATCTGAGAAGAATCTACAAGGGAATAAAATACCATTCTCAAAGAAGCATCTTTAGGTAAGGTTTTTGTATTTTTACAACCTAGAAAAAAAAATAAACTAATAGCTATAAAAAAAACGTTAAGTGAAACATGAAGCATAGAATACTAACGAAGGTTAGTCAGATCTCGATAAGCTTTTATAACTCCATCTGCTATGGTTTTAGTAAAGGTAAGTGCCATTCTAGCTTTTTCAGCTGCAATCATAACTTCGTGGGCATCTACACTGTTTGGATTGTAAATCATTTTTTGAGTGAGTTCGTCAGCATGAATCTGTAGATCATTAACTTTTTCTAAAGATTTTTTTAAGGCAGAAGCAAAACTTTCTGCAACATTGTCCACTGACTCAAGCTCAACCTTATCTCCATAGTGACGAGAATCTGTAGTTTTTATAGAAACTTTATCCCCAGAGGGTGTAAGTGGAAAAGGTTTATAATTTATTTTGTCAATCATCTATGCTCTACCTATTTCAAGTGCTTTATTAAACATGGCTTTAGTGCCGTTAATCATCATGACATTAGCTTCATAAGAGCGAGAAGCTGAAATCATATCTGTCATCTCTGAAACAATATTTACATTTGGATATTCTACGTATCCTTTTTTTTCTCCTATTTTTATAGCATCGGGATGAGTAGGATCATATACTAAGCGGAGTGGACTCATGTCTTTTTCAATTTTCATGACCTTAACCCCCATCCCTTCTCCTGTGCGAAGTCCAAAAGGATATACGGGACTTCTCCAGCGTGTACGTAAATTGAGAGGTGTAAGAATTACTCTATCTCTACGAAAAGGTCCGTCTGCATTTGTATTTCTTGTAGTAGTAGCATTGGCAATGTTGTTTGCGATAACATCCATTCGTAGACGTTGAGCAGATAGACCCGTAGCAGAGATGTTGATTGCACTAAATAAACCCATTTTAAGCTAACCTCATAACCATATTGAGTTGACGAATATTTTGATTTAGACGGTCTACCATAATAGCATACTGCATTTGATTTTGAGAGGCTAAGGCTACTTCTTTTTCAATGTCTACATTGTTTCCATCAGCTCTCATTGTAGTCAAATAATCTATATGTGCCTTAGGCTGAACTGCTCTATAGTCTAGTGGCTTAAAAAATTCGATATGTCTTTCGTGAGTAATTTTCGTAGGTACTGCATTTAATTTTTCTGTCTTCTCAGATTCTATAGCCCTACGCAACATCTCTTCAAAAAGAACCTCACTTCTTTTGAAGTGGGGGACATCTGCGTTAGCAATATTGTCAGCTATGACCCTTCGGCGAAACATAACTGTTTCCAACCCTTTTTCTAGAAGATACTGAGTTTTCATGAAGTGAGTTTTTTCAAACATAGTGTACCTTACTTTGTTTTCGGAAAAAAAAGTAAATTAGTAAAGTAAAAAATTTAAGTATAATTTGAAATTTCTAGTAAAGTTTCTAAAGCAAAATTTAAGTTAGAAAACTTTTTTATAATTTGATTGCCTATTTTTTGTTCTATTACATTTTCTTCTCCAAAAATATTCTCTATCCAATAAGCTTGAATACCTGTTTGAATAGCACCTAAGACATCATCTCCTAGAGAATCCCCTAACATGACTACTTCCCTAGATTGGAGTTGGGTAATTTGAAGTGCTTTTTGAAAAATAATTGGTGAAGGTTTTTCTATTCCTACTTCTTCAGAGGTAATTAAAATGTATGGAATGTTCTCAGGAAAAAACCAAGATAATTTTAAAAGCTGTGTTCTCAAAGACTCATTTGAGATTAAAACTATTTTCTTATCTCTAGATAATTTTTTTAATAAATCAAAAAGTTTTTGATAGCTTTCTTTGTAAATTTTTAACTGATAAACTATATGCTCTTGAAAAAAAGAAAAATAATCTTCTTCTAATTCTAGTAAATCTTTTACAGAAACAGAAAGTAAACCTAAGTCCCTCATAAGTTTAAAAACTAAAATTCTATTTCTATTTGTAGGAACATTTGGTAAATTTTTTTTTATTTCACTTTTACACATCTCAAAAGATTGTAAAAAATTTATTTCAAATGTACATTTAGCTTTCCATTTTTTAGAAATTTTTTCTAAAGCAAATTTATAAGCTTCTATAGAAGAAATTAAAGTGTTATCTATATCTAAAAAAATTCCTCTTATCACTGTAAGACAAAGGTATAAAAAATTTTTGCTTCTCTATCTGTAGAAAAATTTTGATTACCTAAGTAAGAATAAAACTGAAAATTCCACCCAGTCAAGAAAAAATTTCTACTCGTAGTTTGAATAACTTCTTTTTCCCAAATCTTGCCTACATAAACAGAGTGAAAAAGCTGGAGTAGATAAGTTAATCCCAAAAGTCCTATTTGACTGTTTGAGTTTGTGACCTCAGATTGAAAACTAGAGTAAATATTGCTATTGTATACAAACGAGAAAACTAAGTTTGTCTCTAGACTTTGAGGATCATTAAATAAAACAGGAGTAAGTAAACTTTTTCGTTTGTAATCAGACTCTGCACTTTGAAAATTAGAAACTCCTTGTATTGCAAGATTTACAGCTACTAAACTAGTAACAAACACCAAACCCGCTTCCCATTTTCTACCTGCTTTGTATTGTCCCCAGCCGGGAAGTAAGGCAGATCTCCATGTAATTTGAAACCAGTGACGTTTTTCTATTTCTTGTAGTTCAGGTGGTTTAGGAACTTCTTCTACTACTTCTTTTTTTTCAGGGATAATTTCTTTTTCAACCTTTTTAGCTGGAACTTCTAGAACTTTTTTTTCTTCTTCTTGGATGACTTTTTTTACTTCTACCTCATTTAAATCTTTATAGAGTACTTTTAAAATAGCTTTCTTTTGAAAGGAAATTTCCTGACCTTCTCTAGTCTTAAACACTAATCCTTGTTCATTTTGGGAAATAACTTTTCCTTTATATACTGTACGATTTTTTAAAATTACAGTGTCAGCAAATAATCTAGAAGCCCAAACTAAAAGAAAAAAAAAAAAAATTAATAAAAAACCTTTTCATAAACGCAAAATATGGAAAGCTTATCTTTTGTAAACAGTAATTTTATGACTTTTCAAAATCTTTTTTCAAAACAAACTTAGCAAAATTTCTCACATGAGAACCAAAAGAGTTCATCATTTGAATTAAATAATTATTTATTTCTTTAGAACCTTCATCGGGTTTTATATCTAACATGCTACTATCTTTTACATCTTTAAAGGCAAGCACATAAGGACTTTTTCCAATTCTCTCATCTAAGCCTTCAGCACGACTGTTAGATTCTTTAGCTACAACTTCTCTTGCATAATGAATATTAAAATTAGGATAGTCTTTATCTTTACTTACTTCTTGATATGCTTTTACCATTGGATGAGTGTAATCACTTTTCTCTAAAAGAGATTTTAAAAAATTATATTGATATACCTCAATAGCAGTATGGCGATCACTCAACCGTTCAATAATTTCTTGCTTTGTTCCCTTAAAACCTATAATAGATTTAAACTCAACCCAAAGTAAATGTGGTGTAGAGTTTCCGGGAGACATTGTAGAATGGTAAGGTTGTGTAAGGTCTTCTAAATAATGCATAGCCCATCCCATAAATCTATAGCCCCAGTATTCATGACCTGTAGCAAAAGCAAATTGAGCTAACTTATAAAATTGATGTATACGAATTTCAGGATAAGTTCTTTTAAAATTAGGTGCTAGTTTATAAATGATACCTGACTCATAAAAAAAGCCCATGTGAAAAGGTGCTTGGGTTGCATAGTGATACTTAGGATTTCCAAAGGAAAGTGTCCCAAAATTATACTCTTGTCCAAAATCTGTTCCTGTATCTGTAAAAAGGTTTATATCATGACCATAGTCAGGTTCATCTGAAGCAGTAGAGAGAACCTGGATGGGTTTTATTATACTACCTTCCTTAACTTCATAAATAGGTAAACTATCTAAAAACTTATCTTCCTTATATACACTGACCTCAGTAGCAAAAAGTTTTTTCCCACTAGGTTTTTTAGTAGCAGGAAGTTCTTGAATAAATAAAGCTAGCTTAATTTCGGGATTGAGCCTGAGAGCTTTTAAAACTCTAATCTCTCTATTTTTAGGATCGTTAGCTTGAAAACGTAAGTGTTCAGGGCGAGGTGGATAATTTTCTAACTTTTCTCTAGCTTCTTGCTCGATTTCTTCTAAAAGTTTTTCTAACCCAATGGCTTCTTTGTTTACAAAAGCTTTAAAACTTTCTACTTTTACAGGATTTGAGCTGAGAATTTCTGGAGATTCTTTAAAAGTTAAATATGTACCTAAAAAGTGATTAGTCCATGAAAAAACAGGAAGGCAAAAAAAAATAAACCAAAACAATTAACGTCCTCATTTTTAAACTCTCCTTGAATAGATTAAAATATAAATAAAAGTTTATTACAATCGTGTAACAGTAGTTTTTTTTGTCTTTGACTTTTTTATTTTTTTTCTTCTTTAGAAATAGGAAAGGTATACTTTATTAGATTATATCCCCACGCCATAGTAATAAGTACTGCTAAGACATTGGCATCTGTTTTTAAAAATAAACTCAATCCCCAAAATAAAGGAAGAAAAATTAAAATTACAAAAAAAATAAGCATATAAATAGAAGCTAACTCTAAAGGTTTTTGTACTGATAACCTCAAGGAACTTACAACATTTTTCAATTTAAATTCTAAGTTTCTTTTCTTTAAACCTAAATATAGACAAAGAAAACATAAGAAAGTCATGAAAAAAGTTATTGAATACAAGATTATCATTTTAAACTCCAAAAAACTTAAAAAGTAGTCAACTTTTTATTTATAAATTTACTTATTATATAGTGCTAATTTTTAAAAATACTATTACACGCAATCCTACTCATCTTTCCAATTTTAAAAAAGGTGTATAGTTTTTCTATACACCTTTCTAGTGAGTTTTACGAAATCATAGAAGAAACTTCATTTCTCTCTGCAATAAGTTCTTCGTGTGTAATTCTAAATTTTTCTCTTGCAAACTCGTTGAGTTCTAAACCTTGAACAATTTCAATTTTAGTTCCATTGGAACGAACGGGATAACTAAAAATGAGATCCTTTTCTACTCCATAACTTCCATCAGAGCAAACTGCTACACTAAACCAATCGTTAAAAGGCACAGGCTGAACATTTGTAATTTGCCTTACAGTTTCGACAACTGCATTTGCAGCACTTGCAGCACTCGAAGCTCCTCTAGCTTGGATGATAGCAGCCCCTCTTTTTTGTACGGTAGAAATAAACTCTCCTTTTAACCAATCATGATCTGAAATGACTTCAGTAGCTGGTTTGCCACTAATTTTAGCATTAAAAAAATCGGGATATTGAGTAGAAGAGTGATTCCCCCAGACAGCTACATTACTCACCTCACTAACTTGCACACCTGCTTTTTGAGCAAGCTGCGACTTAGCTCGATTTTCATCTAACTTAGTTAAGGCAAAAAAACGATCACTCGGAACACCTTTAGCGTTTTTCATAGCGATGTAGCAATTTGTATTACATGGATTTCCTACAACTAATACTCGCACATCGCTAGCTGCCTTAGAAGCAATAGCCTTGCCTTGATCTGTAAAAATCCCTCCATTGATCTTAAGTAAATCCCCTCTTTCCATTCCTGCTTTTCTAGGTACAGAACCTACTAGTAAAGCCCAGTTGACATTGTTAAAAGCTTCATCTAACTTAGAAGTCACTGTGACCTTTTGTAAAAGAGGAAAAGCACAGTCATCTAATTCCATAACTACTCCTCTGAGAGCTGGTAGAGCTTGCTCTAACTCTAAAAGTTGTAATTCTACTGGAGTATCTGGACCGAACATTTGCCCTGAGGCAATCCTAAACAACAGAGCATAACCAATCTGCCCTGCTGCACCTGTTACAGCTACTTTTACAGTTTTTTTCATGGGTAAAAATATCTCCTTTACTGATTTAATTCTTGTTCTATGATTGCTTCAAATACTGAATAAGGCTGAGCACCTTCTACAGAAATCCCATTGATAAAAAAAGCTGGGGTCCCGTTTACTCCTACTTTTTGTCCATCACTTATATCCATCATAATTTCTTTTTCTAAACTTCCATCTTTGTCTTTAGCACATTCTTCTAGTTGATTCTTATCTAATCCTACTTTTTCAGCTAAGGCTATTACATTTTGTTTTGTGAGATTTCCAGTATTTTGAAATAAAACTTGAAAGTAATCCCAATATTTCTCTTGTTGAATGGAACAATTCGCAGCAATGTGAGCATACATGGCATTTTGATGAAAAGGAAGTGGATAGTCTCGAAATACCCAGCGAATTTTATCTTTGTATTTTTCCCTCAAAGCTTTGTTTACTTCTTGACTTCTCTGACAAAAGGGACACTCAAAATCTGAAAACTCAATTACTGTAACTTTTGCATTTTCAGGACCCAAACTAGGATTATTTTTTACTTCTACTTTTTGTCGTTCAGGTTTTTCAGTGACTACTTTAACGTTGTATTTTTCTCGAATTTTAGAGTGAAACTCTTGTTTTTTTTGAGAAATTAAAAACTCTGTAATCTTAGGTCTAGACTCTTCTAGAGACCTTCCACCTAATCGATTTTTGTATGTTTCATAAATGTTATACACTTCTTCTTCAGTAGGCTTATAATTCCCTATTCCTTTGGAAAGAAGTTCTTCAGAACTAACTCCTTCTGATTTAGCTTCTAAATTGACTATTTCTTCTTCTGCAAAATTATTAAAAACTTGACGTAAGTTGTCAATATATTGTTTCCTAATGGATCTATAATTGGAATTAGCAGATTTTTTTAAGTCTTCTTCTGTATATTTTTTCCCATTGATGAGAACGTAATTTTCTGGTTGATAGTAGTTTAAAACAGCTGGAAGACTGAGAGCTAAATAAATTACAAAAGTAACTAAAGTACCAACTAAAATTTTCGCAGGTAAATTCACTAATACACTCCTTATTTTAAGACCATCTTTCCTTTTACAAACACATAAAGCAAATGGAAAATTCTTTAGAGAGGAAAAAATCGATTTTTATTTTCAAAATGAGCTTTGTATTTAGGATTTTGAAACAACACTGCTTCTTCCAAAGGAATCCTATGTTTTAAAAGTAAAATTAAATTCAAACTACTAAATATTACCAAAGAAATCCAAGCACTGTGAAATAAACTTAAAGAAAAAATTTCTAATATAACTACTAGATAATTAGGATGACGAATTTTAGAGTAAATTCCTGTAGTGACAATAGTATCAGTAGATGGATG
>Ga0308419_1001080_pt1 | contig 18434 bp, 16 predicted proteins | sample HotsprSampleMS50_FD_203674 | JGI IMG/M metagenome (GOLD analysis project Ga0308419, IMG submission 203674) | Hot spring phototrophic mat microbial communities from Mushroom Spring, Yellowstone National Park, Wyoming, United States - 20090730_MS50 ... | reverse complement strand
CTGAGCGTTTTGGTTGTAAGGGAGTGACATTTGTTGGTGATAGGGGGATGATTAAAAGCACACAAGATGTTGCCGGATGGTTTTCATTATATCACGGCAATAACGAAGCCTCAGATAAAGGCATTAAAGGATTTGGCTTTAATTGAAAATGCATTTCGTGACTGTTTTAGAGGTGAACATCCGTTATAGCCTGAGGGTCTTGGACTGTCATATCAACCGATTTGCTATAATTGGAAGGTATCTTAATCTTTCAATAAGGGGGCTATTTAGATAACTATGAGAGGACTCGGCATTGATGACCTTAGGGGCTTTCTCAGGGATGACTTGAGACAGAAGATGGACTTTTCTAAGACAGACCAGAGTAGGGGGTTGCCCGCTCCGCCTATTGAAAAACCTATTCCAGAGGGTAATCCTGAGACTATTGACCTGCCTGATTTCACAAGCCTTATTAGTAGAAGAGAAGTACTGCTCTTTGAGGCCATAAACAATAGACGGAGTCATAGGGTCTATAAAAGATTGCCTATTAACTTAGAAGAACTCTCTTTACTGCTTTACTCTACTTCTGGCATCCAGAAGGTCATAAACCCTGCTGTTGCCCTAAGGACAGTGCCATCGGCTGGTTGTCGTCATGCCCTTGAGACCTATCTCTGTGCCCTCAATGTTAGGGGATTACAGCAGGCTATCTATCGTTATCTACCACTGTCACACAGGCTATTAAAGGTAAAGGAGTCGGATTCCTTAAGAGGGCTCATAGTAGAGGCGACCCTTGGACAATCCTTTACAGGCAATGCAGCAGTGGTCTTTATCTGGACCACTATCCCCTACAGGATGGAGTGGCGATACGGTATAGCATCCCATAAGGTGATTGCCCTTGACGCAGGCCATGTGTGCCAAAACCTGTATCTTTCGGCCCATATGGTTGACTGTGGTGTATGCGCTATAGCCGCATATGATCAGGACAAGATGGATAACCTAATAGATGTGGATGGTAAGGAGGAGTTCACCATCTACCTTGCTGCTCTGGGAAAGATTAGATAGGCCCCAAATTAATCTTTAAATACCTCGCAAGTGGTCTGTCTATTTGAGGGCAAATGCACCAAATGGATATTACCCACTGTTTTATGATACCTTATCAATCCAAAAAAATTAGCAAGAGGTAAGCGATGAAACTAACTGGTGCTGAGATACTATTACAGTGTCTTAAGAAGGAAGGTGTGAAGGTAATCTTTGGTTATCCAGGGGGTGTGATACTCAACATATTTGACCTCCTGCACGATGAAAAGGACATAAGACTATTTTTGACCCGCCACGAGCAGGGCGCTGTGCACGCTGCTGATGGCTATGCCCGCTCCACTGGCACTCCAGGTGTTGCCCTTGTCACATCAGGACCGGGTGCAACCAATACCGTTACAGGTATTGCAACGGCCTACATGGACTCTATTCCGATGGTTGTGTTTACAGGTCAGGTCCCTACCACTCTCATTGGCAACGACGCCTTTCAAGAGGCCGATATTGTAGGCATCACAAGGCCCTGCACGAAGTACAACATATTAGTAAAGGATGTGGCAGACCTTGCAAAGGCCATAAAGGAGGGTTTTTATATCGCCACTTCAGGGCGGCCAGGCCCTGTGCTGATTGACCTCCCAAAGGATGTGACCTCAAACAAGGCCGATTTTCACTATCCCGATAAGGTGCATATAAGGAGTTATAATCCCACCTACGAAGGAAACAAGTGGATGATAGAAAAGGCAGCCCATGAGATATCTAAGGCAAAGAAACCCGTCATAATAGCAGGCGGGGGTTGTGTGAGTTCAGGGGCATCTGAGGAACTTAAGGAGTTTGCAGAGTACACACAGATACCAGTGGCTATGACCCTAATGGGACTGGGTAGTTTTCCGGGAACCCATGAACTTTCGCTTGGTATGCCCGGGATGCACGGCAGTTATTACGCAAACATGAGCATACAGAACTCAGACCTCCTGATTGCTATAGGCATGAGATTTGACGACAGGGTCACAGGAAAGATAGAGGGCTTTGCCCCAAATGCCAAGATAATACACATTGATATAGATCCGACCTCAATAAGGAAGAATGTGGATGTGGATATACCGATAGTGGGCGATGTAAAGAGGGTGCTTACACAACTCAACAAGGTAATAAAAGAGGGTACCTTTGAACAGTGGGATGAGATAAGGAAGGCATGGCTCAAGCAGATTGCCCAATGGCGTAAGGAGAGACCTCTCAGTTATACCTTCAGTGAGAATGTGATAAAGCCCCAATATGTGATTGAGCGGATACATGCGATCACTGGTGGTGATGCGATAATCACCACTGAGGTGGGGCAAAATCAGATGTGGGCTGCCCAGTTCTTTAAGTTTGACAAACCCCGTAAGTGGCTCACCTCTGGTGGCCTTGGCACAATGGGATATGGCTTTCCGGCAGCTATTGGTGCCCAGGTTGCCCATCCCAACAAGCTTGTGATAGATATAGCAGGTGATGGCAGTATCCAGATGAACATACAGGAGCTTGCTACGGCAGTTATCTATAAGCTCCCTGTAAAGGTTGCGATTCTCAATAACAGGTACCTCGGTATGGTTAGACAGTGGCAGGAACTCTTCTATCAGGAGAGGTACTCCCACACAAACTTAGATGTAGTGCCTGACTTTGTAGAACTTGCCCGTGCATATGGTGCCGTTGGGCTTAGGGCTACCAAACCCTCTGAGGTTGACCCTGTCCTTAAAGAGGCCTTCAAGATCAAGAAACCTGTCTTTATTGACTTTGTGATTGACTGGAGGGAAAAGGTCTATCCTATGGTGCCTGCTGGTGCCTCAATTGACAACATGCTTTTTGAGGAGAAAGAGAAAAAACAAGAAAAAAGACTCAGGGCCGTAAAATAATATTAACGATAAACGGAGGCATTAGGTGAGACATATCATTTCAGTGTTAGTAGAAAATAAATTTGGTGTCCTCTCAAGGGTTGCAGGTCTGTTCAGCGGTAGGGGCTACAACATAGAGAGTATATCTGTGGGCGAGACTATAGACCCGCAGATATCAATTATGACGATCGTTACCACTGGTGACGACTGGATCATTGAGCAGATCACAAAACAGTTAAACAAGCTGATTGATGTAATAAAGGTTACAGACCTCACAGAGATGGACCATGTGGAGCGTGAGATGGTGCTTGTTAAGGTCGCACCCCGTCAGGAGCTCAAGGCAGAGGCCCTCAGGATTGCCGAGATATTCAGGGGCAGGATAGTAGATTCAAGCCAGAGCACATATACCATTGAGGTTACAGGAGACAACAAGAAGATAGAGGCCTTTGTGGAGCTTATAAAACCGATGGGGATAAAGGAGTTTGTCAGGACCGGTAAGGTTGCCATTGCAAGGGAGATCACCAAAAAGAAGTAGCCTAAAACAATGGAAGAGGACCGAAGTAGCCCATTAACCACACCAATAACCTGCCTACTAAAAGGGTGACCTATGTGGTTTGATATATTCCTCATAGGCGCCTTCATACTCATCAATGGCTTCTTTGCCGCCTCCGAGATTGCCGTTGTTACCATTAGACGCTCAAGGCTCAAGCAACTCTGTGATGAAGGCAGACCTAATGCCGAATTGCTCAGCAGACTAAGGGAAAATCCCGAGCATTTCCTTGCCACTATTCAGATTGGTGTAACACTGGCTGGTGCCATTGCCTCAGCGGTTGGTGGTGCAATAGCTGTAGAGACAATCAAGCCTATTATCAAAGAGGTGCCAATACCCTTTATATCTCACGCAGCCGAGGCCATAGCAATAGGATTGGTGGTAGCGGTGGTTACATACTTCTCGCTTGTATTTGGTGAATTGATCCCTAAGTCTTTGGCCCTCTCAAGTCCAGAAGGGTTCGGCCTATTTGCTGCACCAATTATACAGAGATTCTCAAGGTTGGCCAATGTGTTCATTGTACTCCTCACAAAGAGCACCTCATTTTTACTAAAACCTTTTGGTAAGAAGCCCTTTTCTGAGAGGGGTTATGTCTCTGAGGAGGAAGTAAAACTCCTGCTTGAAGAGGGCGGTGAGCAGGGCATCTTTGAGCAAGGGGAGAAGGACCTTATCCACAGTGTCTTTGAATTTGCAGACACCTCAGTCAAGGAGGTCATGGTTCCCAACACACAGATGGTAACCATTGGCATCAATATGCCTGCCGATGAGGTCAGACATATCATAGCAGAAGAGAAGTTCTCCCGCTACCCAGTGATCGGTAAAGACATCAACGACATCAGGGGTATCCTGTATGCAAAGGACTTTTATAACCTCTACTCTGCAGGCTCAACAGTGGCTATCCATAGGATACTCAAATCGCCATTCTTTATACCTGAGACGATGAAGGTGAGTAATCTCCTTAGGGAGATGCAGAAGAAGCGCATGCATTTGGCTATTGTCATTGACGAGTATGGTGGTGTATCTGGGCTTGTTACCCTTGAGGACCTGATAGAGGAGATAGTGGGCGAGATAAGGGACGAGTATGACACCGAGAGCCCTGTAATAAGCCTGAGTGACGGCTCCTATATTATTGATGCCTCCATTAATGTGGCCGATCTTAATGACGATTACGGTATTGAGATCCCCCAGTCTGAGGACTATGACACCCTTGGCGGTTTTATTGTTACATATCTGCAGAGGATACCAAAGTCAGGCGATGTGATTGAACTAAACGACAAGACTATCAAAGTGGTAGAGATGGTAGGTCAGAGGGTCGCAAAGATCAAGTTAGAGATGCTACAGAAGGATAAAACGGAATGACGAGAAAGGCAGGGAAGAGATTGCCCTTCCCTTATTATTGGAGAAATCGCTCAATTTAGGTTACAATTAATCTGTTTCTTAACGCCTGCATCGTTGCAGGACGACTATTAGAATAGAAAAGGAGGAAATCATTATGGACAAGTACAAATGCAGTGTGTGTGGTTATGTGTATGACCCTACCTACGGAGACCCTGACAATGGTGTACAGCCGGGTACACCCTTTGATCAGGTCCCTGAGGATTGGTGCTGTCCTGTGTGTGGCGCCACCAAGGACATGTTTGAGAAGGCTTAGGAGTGGGCCATGAATGCCATTGAGACTGCTACTAAGATGGAGACCGAGGCCATCAAGTTTTATCGTGAGGCCGCTGAGAAGACAAGCCATCCTACAGGCAAAGGGATGTTTCTATCAATCGTAGAAGATGAAAAGAGGCACCTCCTTATGCTCTCTGACCTCTTAAAGGGTATTGACCTCAAGATACAGGATGTTAGCCCCCTCAAGAATATTAAGACCGTCTTTGAGGAGAAAAAAGGGCAGATGATGCAGAGGATTGCAGCCTCTGAGGATGAGCTTGAGGCATTTAAAGTGGCGATGGATATGGAGAGGGAGGGCAAGGAGTTTTATCTAAAATATGGCCCTACCCTCTCAACAGAGACCGAAAGGAGGCTCTTTGAGACCCTTGCAAGGGAAGAGGAGGAGCACTTTAGGGTCTTCTCTAATACATACCATTTTCTCAAAGACACGGGTAATTGGTTTATGTGGGAGGAACGGTCAATCGTAGAGGGTTAGGCAATTCATTTATGGAGCGAGGTGCACAGGCTCAGTAGTGGATAGGTTATAACACGCAATAATCTAAATGCCCATACCCTCCCTCTCAACGCCCATGGGCAAGACGGCAAGTGGGGGCAGGATTATACATCTTCATCCTTCCCCACTTGTCCCATTAAAGCCACCTACTGAAAGGGGCGACTTGAGTATATCGCTAAGGTGTATGATATTTAAGGGCAAAAAATGTGAATTAGACGATATAGGCCAATTTATATTGAGATAGAAATTTGGTAGCCCTGCCTTGAGTGGAGTAACTCGTATATTTGTGTTCTGGGTCTAAAGTAACGGCAACCCGACAATGGCGGCCACCAGTTATACAGCAACGCAATTGGCAAGACAAACTATTGCCTTAGTTCATTGAACCTATATCTAATTGTAAGAACCACCTATGAGGTCATCGGACATTGAAGCCATAAAAAAGGAGAGAAAAAATAGGCTCTTACTGGAGATAAAGGGTGTAGTGGCCCTTGCCTTCAGTGTCTATCTTGCCCTGATAGTCTTTACCTATGATAAATGGGATCAGTCATCCTTTACATACTCCACCTCAGAAGTAAAGAACTACGGAGGTATAGTGGGGGCATACATGGCCGATGTATTGTTTATGACGATAGGTGTATCTTCCTACATGATGCCCTTTGGTTTTTTTATCTATGGCCTTAGGAGGATCCTTGGAGCCCAGAGGAACTGGTTTTACAGGGTTGGAATAGTCCTGCTTGTAATATCCATTGCTGCCCTTGCAGAGCTGCTCTCAAGGACCACGATACTCAACATAAGCCTCTCTGGTGGGTTGTTTGGATACCTCATAGCCGAGCACTCCCTAAACCTACTGTCAAGGGGAGGGGCCTATATCCTTGTAGTAAGCCTCTTGTTTATCGCTGTCCTTCTGCTTAGCCCTGTCTCACCAGTGTTGCTCCTGAGAGACCTTAAAAGAAAAGGGCCTCAAAAGGTTGATCTAAAACCTACAGAGGCTCTATCACTTGAACATCCTACACCTGAGCAGAGTAGCGAGATGTACAATGGACATGACACCTTGATAGAGGATCCCCAAATCACCCCAATTACCGACAAGGTTAACGCTGAAGACACTGTTACGAGAGAAATGAATGTCTATAGGCTCCCCCCTCTTGACCTCTTACGAGATGCAGAGGAGGCAGACCTACCCTCTAGGGCCGACATTCAGGCCGCAGTCAGTGGATTAGAAAAGAAGCTCTTAGACTTTGGAGTTAGTGGTAGGATAAGACAGGCCAACCCAGGGCCAGTGGTAACGATGTATGAGTACGAGCCCGCCCCTGGTATAAAGATAAACAGGGTAGTGTCTTTGGCCGATGATTTGGCACTTGCCCTAAAGGCCCAGAGCGTTAGGGTCTATCCCATACCAGGCAAAGCGGCAATAGGCATTGAGGTGCCTAATAAAAACAGGGCCACCATAGCCCTCAAAGAGGTTATAGCCTCTGACACCTTTCAGAAGAGTCTGTCTTTGCTATCCCTTGCCCTCGGAAAGGATATATCAGGTATGCCAGTGGTTACGGACCTATCAAGGATGCCACATCTGTTGGTAGCCGGGACTACTGGTTCAGGTAAGAGTGTCTTTATGAATACCATGATCCTGAGCCTCCTTTATAAGGCAACACCCGAGCAGGTCAAGATGCTCATGATTGATCCCAAGCTCCTTGAACTCTCTCTTTATGCCGATATACCACACCTGATTACACCAGTAATAACCAATCCTAAAGAGGCCTCTGAGGCCCTAAAGAGTTTGGTCTTTGAGATGGAGAGGCGATACAAGGCCATATCTGAAAAGGGTGCAAGGAGTATTGACACCTTCAATAGGGTCTGTGAACCTGAAGAGAGACTGCCATACATAGTCATCTTTATAGATGAGCTTGCAGACCTGATGTTTACGGCCCCAAAAGATGTGGAGGGTTCAATCACAAGGCTTGCCCAGAAGGCAAGGGCATCGGGAATACATCTGATACTTGCAACCCAAAGGCCTTCGGTGGATGTGATCACCGGCCTAATAAAGGCAAACTTTCCAGCTAGGATATCCTTTCAGGTGACCAGTAAGATTGACTCCCGCACCATCCTTGACTCTCAGGGGGCAGAGCAGCTACTCGGAAAGGGCGACATGCTTTTCATGATACCAGGCATAAAGATTATAAGGGTCCACGGTGCCTATGTAAGTGAGGCAGAGGTGGTGGCAATAACGAACTTCATAAAGGCCCAGGCAAGCCCTGACTACACAGGCTTTGAGCACATAGCACAAAGGGCTACCGATACAGAAGATACAGAGGACACTGCCCCTGGTGATGAGTATTACAAAAAGGCCAAGGAATACGCCGAATCGGTGGGAGAGATCTCTATATCAGCAATACAGAGGAGGTTAAAGATTGGTTACAATAAGGCTGCCATGATTATGGAGATGTTTGAGCGCGATGGCCTCGTTGGTCCACCAAAGGGGGCCGGCAAACCAAGGGAGTATATTGGCAAGCGACAAGGATAGATACATTGAGGCTTGATTTACAGACCTATAGAGGTTTTGTTAGAATTCCGTACCATAAAACAGGAGGTATTATGTCTATTAGGTTTCTTTTCGTGTCGTTGATAGTAATTGCCGTGCTGTCAGTTTCTGTTATCGGTGTCAGTAATGCCCAGACGATTACCTTGACTTATGCCAACTTCCCCCCTGCTGCCACATTCCCAAGTGTGCAGATGGAACGATGGGCAAAGGAGGTGGAGAGGCGCACCAATGGTAAGGTAAAGGTCCAGACATTTCCGGGTGGCACCCTACTGCCTGCAAAGAACATCTTTGACGGTGTAATATCTGGTGCTGCTGATATAGGCAACTTTGCCATGAGCTACCAACCCGGACGCTTCCCCTTTTCTGAGGCCATAGACCTACCTCATGGGTTTACGAGCGCCAAGGTTGCAACACTTGTTTTTTTTGATATGGTTGAGAGGTATCAACCAAAAGAGTTTGAGAAGGTAAAGGTGCTTACAGTCTTTACCTGTCCACCTACAAATATAATGTCAAAGTCCCCTGTGAACTCACTCAAAGACCTGAAGGGGCTTGAACTCAGGGTTGCAGGCACCGCCGCAGAGGCCATAAAGAGGATAGGAGGCACGCCTATTGCGATGCCCCAGTCCGAGACACCTGAGGCAATACAAAAGGGCATAGTCAAAGGCATAGTCTCATCAATGGAGATCCTCAAGGACTTTAAATTTGCCGCCTACACGCCAAATGTGACGATTGTTGACCTGCCTGTGGTATCCTTTGCAGTGGTTATGAACAAGGATAAGTGGAACAGCCTGCCTCAGGAGGTCAAAAAGGTCTTTGATGAGCTTAGGCGGGAGCAGGCTTTGTGGACAGCCACCTATGTGGATGACCATGTGAAGGAGGCCCTTGAGTGGGCTAAAAAGGAATACAGTCTCAAGATAATAAACCTGAGCAAGGCAGAGAGGGCAGAGATCACAAAGACCCTGAGGCCTATGATTGATGAATACATCAAAAAGGCAGATGCCGCTGGCCTACCAGGGGAAAAGATTATCAGAGACATAGAAGAACTGAAAAAGAGATACGAAAAGCAGTATAAGTAGTGAGAGCCTTAAACAACCTCTGCCGTTTTTTAAACAGGGCATTTCTTATCCTCGGAGGCGTCTCTATCCTCTCGTTGACCCTTATTGCCACCTTAAATGTGGTCTTGAGGGGCTTTGGTATGCCTTACAGCGGTGCCTATGAGCTATTATCCTTCCTTGGTGCCATGATAACGGCCTTTTCACTGGGCTATACCCAAAGACAAAAGGACCACATCATCGTAGATATCCTCTCAAACCGATATCCCAAGAGACTAAGGGAAGGGCTTGATGTGTTTAATTACCTCCTATTAAGCCTATTTATGGGGCTTATCTCGTATCACCTCTTTAAATGGGCCATCAGGCTCAGGGTATCTGGCGAACTCTCCGAGAACCTCCAGATACCCCATTACCCCTTTGTATCTATAGTTGCACTGGGCTTTGGTGCCTATTCATTTACCCTCTTAGTGGACTTTGTAAATGCCCTATGTCAGTACAGGGATGACAAATGAATGGGCCAATTGTAGGCATCTTTGGGATTGTCATTATGTTTCTCATCCTCTTTTTGTTGAGGATACCTGTTGCGGTCACAATGGCTATTGTAGGCTTTATAGGCATTGCCTATCTCACCTCCTTTGAGGCCGCCATTGGGATGCTGACCTCAGACCTATGGAACATCTTCTCAAACTATGGTCTTACGGTGATACCCCTTTTTATCCTACTTGGGGAGTTTGTGCATTATGCAGGCTACAATAATAGCCTTTATCATGCAACCTACAAGTGGTTTGGCCACTATAAGGGTGGGCTTGCCATGACTACCATCATGGCCTCTGCGGCATTCTCTGCCATAAGTGGTTCAAACACTGCCACTGCTGCCACCATGAGCACTGTGGCAATCCCTGCAATGAAACAATACAACTACCATCCTGCCCTTAATTCAGGTGCCGTGGCCGCAGGGGCCACCTTAGGGGTTCTAATACCTCCGAGCATAGTCCTTGTGGTATATGGGCTTTACACGGGCCAATCAATAGGCAAGCTCTTTTTTGGCAATATAATACCGAGTGTAGTGCTCACTGTACTTATAGCCCTTACAGTGGTTTATATATGTCATAAACACCCCGACTGGGGGCCAAGGGGGCCAAAGAGCACATGGAAGGAACGGATACAGGCACTTCCTGCAGCCTTAGATATATTAGTCCTTTTTGTAGTCGTAATGGCAGCATTATACACTGGAGTTGTAACAGCCACAGAGGCCGCTGCCCTTGGTTGTGCCCTTGCACTCATTATCTGCCTTGTAAGGAAAAAACTCAATTATAAAGGCTTCAGGGCGTCGCTCATTGATACCCTTCGGATATCTTGCATGATATTCCTTATACTCGCCGGTGCTGTCATATTCGGTCGGTTTTTGACCTTAACGCGTCTACCCTTTGAGGCAGCCCAGATTATAGGGTCACTTGCCCTACCCCCTTGGTTATTACTTTGGTTGATACTCTTCTGTTACATACTCGGTGGTTGCGTGATGGATGCCCTCGCCTTCCTGCTCGTCTCTCTACCAATATTTTATCCATTGGTACAGCAATTAGGTTATGACCCTATCTGGTTTGGGCAGGTAATCACGATTGTCACCACTATGGGTTCTATAATGCCCCCCATTGGCATATGCTGCTATGTGGTTTCAGGCATCTCTGACATCCCCCTTGCTACAGTCTTCAAGGGTGGCATGTATTACATACCATCATACATAATTGCAATAGTGATACTCATGCTATTTCCTTACGGCACAGTGATGGTCCTCTCTGACCTTGTGAAGTAGAATGCCAATCGTGATATACTAAACCCAAATGTTTGACAAGGACAGTAGATTGGTTGAACGGTTTAGGGAGTGGCTAATAGCCATAGACATGGCATTTCATGTCTTGGCAGCGGTATTATTGCTCATTGGCTGTTCCCTCATCTTCTACTTTGCAGTCCTTAATCTCCTTGCCCCTGATAGAACGGCCGTCTTTAATCTTATCAACGATGTCCTTCTTGCCTTGATAATACTTGAGCTCCTATGGACCGTCATCAGGTTTTTAAAAAAACAGAAGTTCATAATCGGGCCCTTTTTGGCAATCGGCATGATTGCCGCTGTAAGGAGGATACTCCTGATTGAGGCCCAGACCTCCTTTATGGACCACGTGCCCCATGATAAACTCTACGAGTTGGGGCTTAGCGCTGTAATAATTCTTATACTCATGGTTGCTTATTACCTTTCTGTAAAGGCCCAGAAGATAGACACCGAACAATAGGGAGGACATTCATGGGTGCTGAAGAACATACCTTTGATATCGTCTGTAAGGTTGATATGCAGGAGGTATTAAATGCTGTGAACCAGACTATGAAAGAGGTCTCACAGCGCTTTGACTTCAAGGGTAGTAAGAGCAGTGTTGACCTTGATAAGGACAAAGGCACATTGACCCTGCTCTCAGATGACGAGCTCAAATTAAAGAGCTTGATTGACATACTACAATCAAAACTCGTAAGGCGCGGCATACCCCTAAAAACCCTTTCTTACGGAAAGATAGAACAGGCCGCAGGCAATACGGTCAGACAGGTCGTTACACTACAACAGGGCATACCAACAGACAAGGCTAAGGAGATAGTAAAGGACATCAAGGACACAAGGCTCAAGGTCACAGCAGAGATACAGAAGGACCAGGTAAGGGTAAAGGGCAAGAAGATAGACGACCTTCAGGCAGTAATAGCAAGGATAAAGGAGAAGGATTACGGGATATATGTGAGCTTTACGAATTATAGATGAGGTGTAGTTAAACCCATGAGCGAGTATTCATACTTTTCTGACATACAACCACAAGAACTCCTCTGCCCTGCCTGCGGTGCTGAATTAAACAACGAGGACAAGACAGGAGACGGATGGCAGTGCCATAGCTGTGGAGATTTTATACCGACCGAGATGGCAGTGAAGCCCTACAAAGGGGTCTCTAATCAACACAAGATGTCTTCAGTGTGGAGATAGTGAACATTAACCCCAAAAATGCAGTTACAGCGGAGGCATGACTGCCAAGACCCTCCTAACTCGGAGTTTTCTGAACTTTGGCTAAGTAACCACTAGCGCACGGCTTACCTGAACCACTGCTCCTCAATGGAAGTGGCTACCACCTTGTGAAGGGTGGAAACCCTTGAGGCGGGTGGGGGTGGGTTGGTCGGGTGGGTGGGGGCGGGTTGGTCGGGCCCTTACCCCTTTAAAACCCTCTTGACCCTTACCACACTCCCTGACACATGACCAATGGCAAATACAGTGCCCTGTGGATCAAGGAGCCTCACTAACATAGAGGGATCATGCACATCTTGGGCAGGGGTTCTCTCAGAGGTCTTTATCGCCCTACCCTGTTTTAGATAGTCAATCAACCCTTGAGGTATATGTAACTCAGGCAGGTGCTGTAGGGCACTATCTATGGTCATTATGCCCCTTTTGGTGTTTGGTAGCTCATCAATGCTAACAGCCTCGTCTATTGAGAAGTGTCCAATTCTTGTCCTTTTAAGCACCGTAATGTGGGCACCACTGCCAAGGGCTAATCCAATATCGTGACACAGAGAGCGGATGTATGTGCCCGAAGAGCATTTGACCTTGAAGGTGGCAATGGGTGGGTTTACATCAATCAATCTTAGTTCCGTAATCTCTATCACCCTAACAGGTGGCTCAATGCCTATGCCTGCCCTTGCGTAGTCATACAATGGTTTGCCCTTATGCTTAAGGGCGGAGTATATGGGCGCCCTTTGGGCAATCTTGCCTGTAAAACGAGGAATTATTTCTTCAATTGCCTCCTGTGATATACCCTTAATATCTCGCTTATCTACTATATTGCCCTCTGCATCATATGTATCGGTAATAATCCCGAAACGCGATGTAAAGACATACTCCTTGTCAAGCCCTGTAAGATAGGGCAATATCTTGGTTGCCTCATTTAGGCCTATCACTAAGACACCCTCGGCAAGGGGGTCAAGGGTCCCTGCATGTCCAGCCTTTCTGACCTTAAAGAGCCTCTTTACCCGCTGTAGGGCATCGTTAGAGGTTAGCCCCTTTGGTTTATTGAGGTTTATGACTAAATTCACTTCCTACCAACTGTCCCAAGCCCCTTGAGCTCTACTAAAAACATGAGGCTGTAATCAGCAGTCTGTTCGTTGTACCTCGGCCGCCTTGTCAATAACAGTGTGGTCCCCCAGCACTGTTCTGTGTATTTTAGGCTTAGCGATGAGTCCCTCAATCCACCACCCTTTGCGTCGTACCATAGATTGATGCCTGTAGCCCAGAGTTTTGACAGGGTTGTGTTAATTGAACCCCTGTACTGGTGTATGTTGTCTACTCTTGAATATCTCTCGCCAAAAGATAGGTTCACACTATTGCTCAGGGCCAATGAGAGGTCTGTATAAAGGGTCTGGAGCTGACCGACATTGAGGTCGTAAGAGCCCTCAAACCTTACTATAAAGGGCTTGCTAATGTAGGAAGCCTGAAATACCGTTGGTGCAAAACGGTCCTTACCATGAAGGTCTTTGAGGCTGTATGGCTGGGTTAGTCTAACCCCTATTAATGACCCCTTCATCCTCATAAGGTTAAGGAGCACAATCCTCGCCTCCGATAGGTCATTGAAGACCTCTGTGGAGTCAAATATGGGCAAATGAACCCTTGATGGTATAAATGAATACTCTAAAGAGGGCTCAATTATGTGTTCAAGGCCCTCGTAGTGCCTGACAAATCGCCCCTTACCTTGAATATCATACCTTATAGTCTCTCTATGTTTAGTGGACTTGCCATCTGGACTATTCTGTATGCTATAGGCAGTCTCTCGTAAAGACAGGGATTGATAGATCTGTAACCCATCGCCAAAGGTATGAGACAGTGTAGGCATTATGTCAAGCCTCTGGGCTCTTGTGCCTTTTTCACTGTAAAAGTTTGATAGCGATGACTCCATCTCAAATACAAAGGGCCCTAACCCCATTGGATAAAGGACAAAGCCCAATTCTGGTAGTCTCTGGGGTATTAGATTATCTTTTTGCTTGAGGTCTATCCAGTGTTGTCCTAATAGATATAACCTGCTATGGTTAAACTCAAGGGCCACCTCTCCAGAGGACTGCAAAAACCTCTGTGTCCGTTCAAGGGTGCCAAAGCTATAGTCTTTGAACATATCAATGCTCTTTGCATAGTTGATGTCCAAAAACTCCTTAAAGGTGCCGCTACGGTGTTCTTGCTTAACATTGACCTGGAGCTGTCTGTGATCACTTACCCCATCTCGTAAATAATAGACATTGAACTCACCTTTACCTTTCGGTTCAACATACCTTACTTGGGCATACTTGCCAAGGCCCCTTTTACTGTAGTAGTCAAACCCAAAGGTCATATCCTTGTCCTCATCAATGGCCCAGAAAAAGGCAGGGGCAAAACGTATTCCCTTTTGCGAACTAGTGCCCACCATAGGAGTCAGAAAACCTGATGACCTCTGCCCACTTATGGGTGCCCAAACCTTTGGGGAATAGCCTAAAGGTAGTCCCTTAACCCTAAAGGACACATCCCTTGCATTGATTACCCTACCTATTTCAAGATCTACCTCTCTACCATGAAAACACCAGTCAAATCGCTCAGTTTTGGCACTCTGATAGGTGTAGCCCTTTAGATCTGGCACATTGGGATTACAGGTCGTAAACCTTGCAGATGCGGCATAGTATCTATCATCGCCTATCTTCCTTAGCGCCTCTGAGACTACCCAATAGTTTCCCTCTTTAAAGAGTATAACCGCACGATAGATCTCGCCTGTCTTTGTACGGAGGTTTATCTCTGCCCTTTCGGCATTTATCAAGGCCTCTCTATCTTCATAATAGACATTACCTTCGGCAATTACATCAAGAGATGCCTCATATACAACAGCCCTGTCTGCCTTTATGAGGGTATCATTGCCCTCAATGACCACATTGCCCTGAAGTTCGTATTTACCCTCCCTTGATAGGTAGCTTAGGTTTTCTGCAGAAAGGGTCATGGCCCACAAATTAGGGTGAGCTATTGTCAACAGGATAAGCACGAGCATAGGCAAGACAGTCTGTCTCATTGCCTATCTTACACCCTCATGGTCTCTCTAAGGTCCCCTAATACGGGCTTAAAACCCAGTATCTCAAGGACCTCACCAAGTAGATAGAAAGAGCCTGTTATCACAATCAATGGCTCATTAGGATTGATATCTAAATCCCTTTGGTAGTATTGTGGGCATCTAAAACCTGAAAGGTTGTGTCCTGTAAAGGAGAAAGCCAGATCTAAGGCCTCTTTGACTGTAGCGGCGCACAGGGTGTTTTTAAGTCCCATAGACCTTGCAGTATCCAAAAGCCTCGCAGGTGGGGCAGCACGGTCAGATTTGGGTGCTGTAAAGATGATCCTCTCACCAATGGGGAGCAAATGCCTTAAGATACCCACCACATCCTTATCAGCCATTATGGCTATTACAAATATTATCCTCTGTCCATGGAGGTAGGTATTAATAAACGATGCGAGTGCACCTGAGGCCTCGGGGTTGTGGGCGCCATCAATGAGTATCTGGGGCGACAGTGACAATAATTGCAGCCTGCCCTCCCACCGCACACCTGAGATGCCCTCTTTTATAGCACTTGTGATCTGTCCTTTTTTTGACCTCTTACGAACAAACAGATAGGAGGCCATTATTGCCAAAGAGGCATTTTCCAGCTGATGCACCCCTGCGAGGGGTAGAGATAGGTCATTGAGGTATAGGCCCTCTGAGACAAAGTCAAACCCAATGCCTTTATATGATGCCTTAAGCAAAGAGGCAGAGAAGTCTCTACCAAAGAGATAGCATCTTGCATCCAACCCTTCTGCCCTCTTAATAATGACGCCCAAAGCCTCTTGATGCTGGGAGGCGCAGACCAACGGGGTCTTAGCCTTGATAATCCCGGCCTTCTCGTAAGCAATCTGCTCAAGGGTATCTCCAAGAAACTCCCGATGGTCGTAACCAATTTTAGTAATTACCGATACCTCAGGGTTTATGACATTGGTTGCATCAAGCCTACCACCCATACCGGTCTCAAAGACGGCGCAATCTACAGCCCTTTTGGCAAAGTAGAGCATTGCCATGGCCGTGACAAATTCAAAGAAGGTGGTGCCCTTAATACCATTGGCCTCAATAATAGACCTCAGTCTTGAGGCGTAATTGACCACCTCCTCTTCGGTTATGCAGCTATAACCTATTCGTATTCGTTCGGTGAAACTCAGGAGGTGTGGTGAGGTAAATAGACCAGTCTTAAACCCTGCCTCTGTTAAAATTGAGGAGATAATAGCCGACACAGAACCTTTACCGTTTGTGCCGGCTATGTGGATTGAGGGGTAACTATAGTGGGGGTTTCCGAGCAGTTCTAATAAGTGACTAATCCTCTGTAAGCCTAATTTGACACCATGCCTTTGCAGTCCGTATATGAAGTCAATAGTGCCTGGATAATCCATCTATAATCTTTGTCCTCTAACGGAAAACGGTTTGCCTATTTGGTTGATCTAATGGGCATGAGGTGCTGGATCAACTTAAAGAGGGTGCTTTTGAGCTCTTTTCGCCCTACAATCATGTCAATCATGCCATGCTCAAGGAGGAACTCCGCCCTTTGGAAATTCTCGGGCAATTGCTGCTTGATGGTCTGTTCAATCACCCTTGGGCCTGCAAAACCTATAAGGGCCTTTGGTTCAGCAATAATCACATCGCCCAGCATAGCAAAGCTGGCAGTTACCCCACCAAAGGTCGGGTCCGCAAGTACTGATATAAAGAGGACGCCACCTGCTTTCAGTTTACCGATTGCGGCCGACACCTTTGCCATCTGCATAAGAGAAAACATCCCCTCCTGCATCCTTGCACCACCTGAGGAAGATACGGTTATAAATGGAATTTGCCTTGAAAGGGCGAGCTCTGCCCCTCGGGCCAGCTTTTCACCAACCACTGAACCCATACTACCACCCATGAAGGAGAAATCCATGACTGCAAGCACCACCTCTCGCCCCATAATAGAGGCCGTTCCATAAACGAGGGCCTCCTTTATCTCATGGGCCTCAAGGCACTCCTCAATCCTCTTCTTATAGGGCTTAGTGTCCTCAAACTTTAGGGGGTCAGTGGTTGTCATGTCACAGTCAATCTCTACAAAACTCCCCTCATCGGCAAGATGGACTATCCTCTCGGTGGCAATCACCCTGAAGTGATAGTCACACTTTGGGCACACCTTGAGGTTTCTTTCTATCTCTTTTTTGTAGATAATCTCCTTACAGTTATCACACTTTACCCACAAACCCTCTGGTATCTTGACCCTCTTTTCGGCCTTCGCCTCTCGCCTTTTTTTAAACCACTCCATTGTTTAGTTCCTTATAGCCACTCTGAGAGACCTAATGTAGGGAGTTACACCCACAGGATCAGTATTTAACCTCTTGACAATGGCGCTGCCTACTATCACCGCGTCTGCAACACCTGCTATGAGTCTTGCCTCTTCAGGGGTTGAGACACCAAAACCCACGGCAATGGGTAAATCAGTATAGGACCTTATCGTCTCTAATTGTCTGTAAAACTGCTCAGGCAGGCTGAGTTTTGAGCCCGTAATCCCTGTGATAGAGACATAATAGACAAAGCCCCTGCAGAGGGAGACTATCATTTGTACCCTCTCTTTGGTAGAGGTTGGGGCTATGAGGAAAATAGTATCAATGTTATATTGACGGGCCTTTGAGACAAATGAGTCCGATTCCTCTGCAGTGAGGTCTGGGATTATCATGCCCCTTACACCTACCATAGCGGCATCTCTTAAGAATTCCTCCTCGCCGTATTTGAATATGGGGTTGTAGTAGGTCATCAGCACTATAGGCACCCTAATATGGGAACAATGAGTCTTTAAAAAGGTGAGGATTTTTTTAAGGGTTATTCCATTTCTGAGGGCCCTCTCTGCAGCGGCCTGGATAGTGGGCCCATCGGCAAGGGGGTCCGAAAAGGGTACACCGAGCTCAATTATATCGGCGCCACACTCCTCAAGGAGTTTTATGTACCTCAAGGTGGCCTCAAGGTTAGGGTCTCCTGCCATTATGTATGGTATAAAGGCCTTTCCCCCTGAGGCCTTGAGTTCATTAAATTTATCAGTGAGCGTTGGTGCTTTCATTATGATGATGGCCTTTAGTATAACATGAGAGGCAACCACTATATAACCCCCGCCCATTGCGGGAGGGGGTGAGGGGGAGGGG